>Ga0247763_1000482_pt1 | contig 23605 bp, 28 predicted proteins | sample UWRJL141409B4_FD_179926 | JGI IMG/M metagenome (GOLD analysis project Ga0247763, IMG submission 179926) | Plant litter microbial communities from Arlington Agricultural Research Station in Wisconsin, United States - UWRJ-L141-409B-4 | ecosystem: Environmental > Terrestrial > Plant litter >...
AAATTTGGTGGGATTTGGGCTAAAAACCTGGGTGTGGTGATGAAAAGAAATGTGGTGGTTGTCTTTTGGGTCTGCAGATCGCAATGTCCGGAAAGTGGGTCGTCCGGTTTGGGGGTCGCGACCTCTAATAATAGCTTGGCCCTCTGCTGGAGCACGGGGCGTCCCTAATGGGGGGGCATACGTCACTCACGGAATCGACTTGGTTGGGAACATACCTATAACAGTGCGAAACCAGGCTCAGGATGTAATGACCCGAAGCCCCTAGACTAGTAAATTGTAGCTCAGTCTATGCAGCACCAAGACTACCAAGTGGGGCTGCTTAGTTTAGTTAAGGGAAAGCAAAGTATAAGTTCCCTCAGGATATCTCATTATCATACTAGCATTGTGCTTACGGTAGAATGAGCTGAATCCTAGTTATTCTATCAATCACCACAATACCGCTATCTGTAGAGCCTGGTTCCCATGGCTTCGGTCTCAAACCCTCGACTGAACTGTATTTTGCATCAGAATCCCAGCTGGAAGGAGCACTCGGCACGACGATGCAAATTCCTTCCTAGCGGGATTCCTCGAACTCCACTTTCGTCGGTGATGGTTATCGAAATTCCTATCTTCCGCGTGCAACCAGACTTGTCCAGTCCCTGATCACGGGCCGTGCAACGGCATTCTCAATCCCAATGCTGCCGTTTACCTTATTTTATCCCATCGGGCCCATCTACCGAGGAAAACTCAAAGATCGAGTCCTTTGGACTTTTCTCTGGGCTCCAGTCGGGGATGCTGAATTTCAACCTGGCGCAAATTGTCCCTTGCTCGGTCGTGCATCGAAAGGAAGCCACCTGGGATTAGATTCTCTCCAAAGTTACCCAGTCCGCATTAACAGACCAGAATCGTATGATGATACTCTTCAGGTTTCCTTTCTGCGCTAGTGTTAGCGAACAGTCCGACCCCTGTTGGAGCTGGGAGATAACAAATTGTCGTTCATGGGGATAGCTCCGGGGAACAACTGACGCGCAGCAGATGCAAGACACCATCAACCGACACCAATCACAGTCACTTCCGCTTTACGTATCAACTCTTATAACCCAGTCTGGCCAACTGACTTGGGGCCCACATTTCAGGAGGAAAACTGCGGTACTACCCGCCGATCAACGTCGCCGACCACCAGGAAGTTTTGTCAACACCTCATCGGTCGTCCAATCAGCTTCCAGAAGTCCATGTCCCTCGCTAAGACTGCCACGATTTGATTACCGGTTTGTATGATCTTACGGTATCTGGTATTGACAAGCTTTTGTTATCAACAAGATATTTGTTGATTTGAAGGCCGCTTACTGATGTGCCTACATATGCACTCGCGGAAAGGTTTTTTGCGCGCGGACTAAGGTAGCTGCATGACGGTATCTGAGGCTAGATGGATGTCTTGAACAAGATCCGCCTTAGTCAGAACAGAAGTACAAGCTCAACGCCAATGTTACCTGCCTCTCGACCCGAACGATGCCTGTACATGTATGCTGTCACTCCCAAGAATGAGATTGGGACGATGCTTCCACTCGGCGATTCGATCACCGCCTCCTCCGTCACTCCAGATTCCATCGATTAGTCCCTCTTACCACCATCCTGGAAAGTTATCATGGCACAGGCGGATTTTCCGTCGCCATGGCCCCTTAATGGTTCATTGGAGCTTGATCAGGACATCAATCCCTCATGGCTGACGCTGATTCCAAGCGTGGGATCTGCTGCCCTCGTCTGTCTTGTCTCCTTTGCTCTGCTATCTGTGTATAGTATCAGAGCGACCAGAAAGGTAAGATTTCATGTCTCATAACATTTTCGATGAGTTTTCGAAATCAGCTAACAGAAACCCTAGTCGGGCATTCGCCGTCTCAGCAACCATGTCCTGGCCCCCATTCGCAATAGATACAATGCCTGGGTTTTTCTCCTCAACGGCCCCGACATGATCAATGATGGTTACAAACAGGTCTGTATCACCTCACCCCGTGATGTAATCCCATACTTTCCGCCGACTGACACATGACATGCGGCACAGTCAAATGGAGATCCCTTTGAAGTCTCTTGTCCAGACCGGCGTCAGGTGTTTGTTTCGTCGGCAAAACATGTTTCCGAGATGGATGCCGCCAGCACTCCCAACGGGCCACTTTCGCTCTACGCTGCAAGCGTACAGGTACGTGCCCACCTACCTTTTCCTCACTGAGCCAACATACTCTCTCTGTCTCTTGAGCATGTCGTTTACCTAGAAATGATAGGCACTGCAACCGCGTTACACCATAAACCGCCTCGGTCTCGTCGACCGTCCGCTCGAAGGCCCAGGATTCATTCGCGCGGTGAGAACGCTGCTTACCAATAGCCTGGCCGGTCTTGTCCCCGAGCTGGATGCTACAACGCAGCAGCATTTCGAGAAACTATTTGCGAGTCGTTCCTTTGGAGGTTCGTTAACAAGCCAGCAAGGGCTCACCGACATATCTTGCACTAACAAACATGAAGTCTCAGGGGCTGGGGCTGCACAAAGCTCAGCTGCACGCTCTCCGGTGTATCAGCTTTCACTTGATCTAATTGTCCACATCACTGGAAGGGTCATTTTCGGTAGTGAACTAGGTGGGTGTTTGTACGACAGAGCCAGGGAACATGAAGGACTCCACTGACGGACTGAAGCCAAGGATGAAGCATTTTTGGAGGCAGCTCACAGGTATACCGAAGAACTCACCGTGTCGGCGGAGATTGTTCGATTGTCGCCAAAGTGGCTGGAGCCGTGAGTGGCAGAAAATGCCGGCGGGTACGCAAGTGACTAACATTGAACAATGATAGCCTCGTTGGGGCTTTGGTCCGCCGTCGGAATGCAGCGCAAACCGTTGTCTTCCAAACATTACTGCCAGTTGCGAACCAACGCATCCGGGAGAGAGAACTGGCAGCGCAGGGACACGAGGTTCCAAAACATGTACACGCCCTCGCCCACTGTGAGCGATGGCCCTGAGCAGACTGACGAAAATTTTAATTACAGCGCGATTGTCTCCAGTGGATTCTTGAGTCATCCTCTACCAAAGCACCCCGCACGGCATTTGGTCTTGTCCATGAAGTCATGTCCATCTGGTATGCTGCGGTTCACCCAACGGCCATTACCCTCGCGTTTGCCATTCAGGACCTCTGTCTCCATCCCGAATACGTACCAGCCCTTCGTGAGGAGATTTCCACCCAGCACTCCCGGTTCGCACAAACCGCGCAGGGGCTGCCTCTGCTCGATAGCTTCATTAAGGAGTCGGCGCGGTTGACTCCCATCGAGTCCTGTATGTTGCCTTACCTCACCTTCCCTGTGAAAGACATCAAAGCAACCTACTCTACTCTACCTCACCTCACTCTACTACACTACTTGCAGGTACTTTGAAACTGACAATCATGGTCTGTAGTATCCAGCCGTCGCGAAGCCATCCGCCCCTTTTCCTTTTCCGACGGAACTACTCTCCAACGCGGTGACTGGGCCGTGACCCCTCCCGCCGCCGTCATGGGGAGTTCTAAGTATTGTCCTTTTCCAGAACAGTTTAGTGGGTTCCGCTTTGCGCCGCAGGAAGTGTTGGATGCCTTACATGTTGAGAATGCATGTGGAGGTGCACGCCAGTCCACACCGTCGCGACTGACGGATGTGGAGCCCGGATTTATGATGTTTGGAACGGGTCGACACCTCTGGTATGTATTTCTTTCCATGAGGTCTGGCCTGGCCTGGGATGTGGGTGACGCTTTTTGTGCTGACGATTTTTCGTGCCCAGTCCCGGTCGGTTTTACGCGTCTGTGGCGTGTAAGGTGGTGTTGGGATATATCCTAGCCAACTATGATGTGCACTTGACGGATCCACAGGCACCGAGGTCGTGGTCGTGGCGGTCGGCGAGGGTTCCTTCAGAAAAGTCGGTGGCGGTGTTTACGCTGCGTGCGTAGGGTGTTGTCAGGAGGAGGGGGGGAGGGTTCGAACAGTAAGGATACTGAGAAGGGAATGTATTAAGACTGTTAGAGGCGGAGGTTATGTTTGTCATTACACCGACCGCCGGTCCTCTATTTCATTCTCTATTCTACGCAGCCTCAAACTCCTCAGTGTTATTCTGAATGGCCTCGTCCGTCCAGCTATCCCAGTCATCTGGTGGTGTCCACGCCTGATCTATAATGGAAATAGCTTCCTTGGCTGACATTCTCTCATCAGGGTCATACTGTAAAATACCAAGCATGATCGGAAGGAGACAATCCAGCGCGTGACCGTCAGAGCCAGAATCGGAGTCAGAACTCGAGTCAGAACCAGAGGAGGAACTAGAGTCAGAGCCAGAGGAGAAACTATCAGAGGGCCATAGCCTAATAGTACCGAAAGTCAAATCAGTCTTGTGGACACCAGATTGCTTTTCTTCAAAAGCCGTAACGATAACCTGACGACGAGAGGCAAACGTGTCGCGGATCAACTCGCTTTTTTGGTCTGGTCCATTGCCTACATGTATCACCACAAGGGCATAGAGTTAGCTCCATCCATCTGTCTGTATCTTTTGTGTGTGTGTGTGTGTGTGTGTGTGTGTGTGTGTGTGTTTGTGTGTGTATCTATTTGCGTGTGTACGATTGTGCATGTGTGTCTGTGAGGAGGAGAGAGTGAGGCTTACATGTACTGATTCGATCCACGTCATGTTCTGTCCCCCCTTCCTCCCGCAACAACTCCTCCATCCTGCCCTTCCATTTTTCCTTTTCCGGAAGCGGCCTGAGTTTGCGTGCCATGATATCCAAGATTTTTTTCGGACCAGGGTTCCGGCCATAGCGAAACGGGATGGCTTGGTAAAAGAGCGCGTAGATGATGCAGCCTATTTTCCAGAGATCTTGCTTTGCCCAGTCATGTTTTGTGTCGGGTTTGGGCTGCAATAGATATCGTTCGGGCGCGATCATGTCGGGATGTTCACCGTGCCTATGCTTGAATCTGAATCTAATTTCGGAAGACGCAGAGTCCGGTTCCGGTTCAAGTTCAGATCTGGTATCATCCAATTCTGAAGAGATAGGAAAAGCACTACCCCAATCAACAACCCTAAGCTGCTCACTAGGATCATCCTCCCAAGAAGGCCAGATTGGCGCCTCAACAATATGGCGGGGGAAATTCGGTGTCCAGGGAATTTCCGGACAGTCGTAGGGCAGAATGTGAGGATCACCGTTCATCATGGTGGAGAAGAGCCATTCATCATCCCCATCAAGAGCGTCGTGACAGGTGAAGAGGACGTTGGAGTAAGCGATGTCTGAAGAAAAAAAAACTAATGTTAGTGTAGTTCTTATATGGGGGCTCCTAGTGGCAAGCAGCACATAACGAGGGAGGAGAGTACATGGCGCAAAATTTGATAGACAGGTAAAACAGGTAGAGAGGTAGTAGACATACCGCCATGGACATACCCGGCCCTATGCGCCTCATAAATCCCCTTCAACAGCCTCCGAGAGGCCCCGAGTATAGTATCCGGTCGGAATACCTTGTCATTATACTCATAACTTTCGAGAACACAACTGAGACTTGGGCCGAGCAGTTCCGTAACCAGACAATTATGCGTTCCGTTGGGTCCTTTGATCGTAAACCAGTTGAGCAGTCGCGGTAAATATCTCGTCCCCCGATCATCTTCACCCTCCAATAACCTATCAAGATGTCGATGGATCCGCACCTCCTCGTCCTCGTCACTATCCACATCTTCCTCAGTAGAAGAAACAGAAGCAATCTTAATCTTAACAGCCACCCATCTGTGCACTGCATGTTCATAAAGATCCCGAGCAATCCACACGGTAGAATATCCTCCCCATCCAAGTTTCTGATGAATGAGATATCTCCCATCACAAAGTAGGTCCCCTAAATTCATAGGGTGGAACCCGCCCAAGGTGTATTTCCCAATATCCTCGCACGCGATGGGGTAGGCGGTCATGTAGCGGTACATGGGATATTTCTGCAGTATTTCTTTGTTTGGGGTGGCCATGGTGTTCTTTTGCAGCTGGACGTGGTAGATTGGGTAGGGATATTGTGACTGTGAGATTTGCTACCACTTGAAAGATATCTCTCTGGTTGATTTTGATGTTAGGCCAGTGGGTGAGTCACGCCGTGCGGGGAAGATGCAGAGAATGCATGTCTAGTGAATCCTTTTCTTCAACCTCAGCTCATGTTCCGAGCCGTGTGTTGAGAAGCTCGTGGAAGCTTAAGTGTATCTTATACGTATCAGGTTGGAGGCGATACGAACATTTGTTTTGAGCGGGCCACAGACGTGGACGAAACAGTGTCACCAGATACATGGTGCTGTGCAGGGGTGCATTTAAAAAGGGGAATATACAAACGACACTCACATCACCACAGTCGGTAACCTGAACAAGAAAACACTGGATTCATTCAACTGCCTTAACTAGATAGTAGCTCCTCCCGGGGTGCCCCAAAGAGAGAGAGAGAAGTTAGCGCCTCCGAATATTCACATCCAACTTCACCGGCTTCCGCAAAAACCCCTCCTTCGTCTCCAACTCATCCTGCCTCAGCTCGATCTCATATCTCCTAACCCAGGCCGCCGCAATCAACTTAAGTTCCATCTCGGCGACATTTCTTCCGACACAAGCGCGCGGGCCATAGCTAAATGGCATAAATGCATTCTTTTGTTTCGGCGTGACAGTCTCCCATCGTTCGGGACGGAATTCATCCGCATCTTCGCCCCAAATCTCTTTCGAATGATGAATCGTATACGTCGGTACGCTGAGCACTGTTCCTGCAGGAAAACAATACCCTTTTATCCAAACCCCGGGGGAGTCATCGGGTACTTGTCTCGGCAGGCCAATTCCAGAAGTGGAGTGGTGGCGGAGAGCTTCGTTGATTACACATTGGAGGTAGGGTAGGTCGCGGACCATTTCGAACGCTGGGACAGCAATATCCGATGGGATGGCGGCGTCGAGTTCGGCGCGGAGTTTGGTGAGAACCCCCGGCGTGCGGAGGACGTGGTAGAGAAGTGCGCAGGAAGAGTTGGAGGTCGTGTCGCTTCCAGCGATGAGTTGGGTTAGCGCTTCCGCGGTGAGTTCCTGTCTGCCTAGGGGGTTGCCCTTTTCGTCGCGCCCTTCCATTAATCGCTGCAGGAGGTCCTTCCGGTCTGTGGCGGGGGGGTTGTCAAGACGTGATTTGACACGGGCAATGGCAATACCAGCGAGGTTGTCGACGGCTTGGAGGCCCTGGGTGAAGAAGGAGTCGAAGAAAAAGTACTTGGCGTAGGGTTTGAGTTGTGGGAGACAGCCGAGTGTCGCGGAGACTTCGCCGCGTCGGTTGAGAATCTCAATGGCGGGAGCGTAGATGGGCTTGCTGGTGGGCGTTTCGCGGATCTCAGCCATGTCGGCGCCAGATGCGAGCATTCCAAAGGGGGCACCAAAGGCAAGGTCACCGATCACGTCGAAGGCGAGGTAGTTGAACCAGTTGAGGCAGTCGAGGTTGGCGCCACGACCGGCAGGGGACTGGGCGATGAGTTTATCCCATTGGCGAACAAAGAGCTCGAGGTTGGCGTGGATGTAGGGTTCAAATTGGTGGATTGACTTGGCCGAGAAGGTGTGCGAGATGATCTTGCGCTTGCGTGTATGATCAGGGCGGGACCGCGTCGTGAAGATGCCGCGGGTGATGCTGACGAAGGTATCGTAGAACGAGCTGGTAGCCTGGATTAATACCGCCCCAACAACCTGGAATCTCAGAAGCGTACGATTTGAGAAAGCCATTGCCATGTCCTAGAACCAGGGGGATAGCCTCATCGTCGGCGATGCTGACATGGTTGGGTTGGATGCGCACCACAGGGCCCAACTTCTGGTGAGCCTCGTGAACAGTCTTGTATCGGTCCCCGCGACGAGCAGCCCGCATCAACCAAAAGTTGGAGAACTGTGCCGAAAATGGCGCTGGGATCCGACGAAGGTGGCTGTAGGTGACAAAGTATGGGACAAAGTAGTAGGCCAGGAAGCCGATCACCACCACGGCCGGTGCTAGAGGCGAGTATAAAAGATTTAGGAGAGCCATGTCTTGCTGGCAGAGACCTCGGGAGTTGAGGATGAGAGGGGAAGAAAGAAAGGTGTGAGAGAGAACTGGCTGCTGCGCTGACACTTGACAAATCCAGGAGGAAACCCTCCTTTTGTATCACGCAAGCACGCACACGGGGGCAGGCGGGGGACCATCGCCATCACCACCACCGGACATGAACCGAAGAAAAACCCCCCATGTACCCACGTACCTTGATATGGCTGTTGGAGTAAAAGCCACCAACCTACCTTACCTTGCCTACCTAGCGTACATTGACGCCGCCGCTGCACCGTCGCGGCACCGGGCCCTGACACTGACAGCAGCAGCATTAGCAACTGACATTGCCGTTGGCCGTTGGCCGTTAACTGTTGGCGTCGCTCTTTCGGTAGGTCGCTCACCGACCCTGGCCCTGACCTGACCCTGTCGCCTGCCACGTCCCATTGGCAACTCGTACCAAAAACAACCCAGGTACCCTACCTCAGGTACATGTACCCAGTATACGCTAGGTGAGGTAGGGAAGGTACCTCTCAACCGCCAAACCCAGCAATGCCTCAAAAGGGCCACCCGCGTCGCGATAAAATGCGATTGCGATTCCGATGCTATGCCATGCGACGCTATGTGACGCGGGGGATGTGACCACTAACGAAAAATCCCCGCAGTAAGCTAATACTGACGAAAGGCGGCTTTACCCGCCATGACGACATCTAATCCACCACTTGGGGGGGGGGGGGGGGGGGGGGGAGAAGAGGGCGGGGGTGGGGGGGAGGCAAAACGGTCGGGCCAGTGGCGGGTGAGACAAAGTGTCAAAAATGTTGATTCGGCTCGCGGCCGGCTAGTAGTGTCGGCTGGGAATCCTGGGCAATGGAAAGGAAGTCATTACCCCAGACCCCAGGTACACTGCACCTACCACAGGCCACTAGCACTAGTACTGCTAAAGGACGCGGCGTCTTGGCTTGAATGCGGCAAAGTTCAAGCAGGTTGGCAGGTTGGACTGTTCCGCACGCCGACATGTGCTGTATGCGTGCGTGCGTGCGTGTGAGTGTGCCAAGGAGGCGAATACCGAGTCTACCACCTAGCCCAGATACTTGAGTATTGACACTACAGTGGACACTTGAGCCTTCGATCTGGGGGGTGGGGAAGGATATCGCACCGGTGCGGGGAGCCGAGACCTGGAGCCGGGACATTCGGCCTTGCTCGCGATTCCGAACGGGTACATTGGCAGTGCTTCAAATGGAGACCTGGACAACGAGACGTTTTATGGTGGAGTGCTAGTATCGCCAAAGGCAACGCCCTCTATCAAACACGCTCCGCCGTCGTGTTTCCATTTGCTGGAGAAGATGCGAAACTCGATCCGCTTTCCCCGCGACTCCACGTTTCCAACTCGGCAGCGTGGCGATTCGGCCAATATGTTGATGAGCCGAAATGCGAAGGGACCATAGCATTGGCACCAACAAAGAGTGAACATCGAGAAACTGCCAAAGTGAGTGAGATGCTTTTGGATTATGTACCCTGCAATTGTTTCATAACGTCTTTATTCCCCCAAAAAACGACATTTCCTGAACGCCACCGCCCTCAGATGCACGTATAACACACACAAGTCTCCCGTCCACTTAGTGGTAGGGTAGGTGTACTGCGCCCGGATATAACATAAAGTGTACACGCCCTGTCTCACCTCAGCATGTAAGAGAGATCGGGGAGGTTGGCGAGGATCTGCCTGGCCGACTCGGTCAGGTCAGTTTGCGGTTTGTTGACCCTAAAATAGTCACCTTCTTCGTCATCCTTAACAACAGGGGGTGATCGGATATCAAGTGGCGTGGTTGGTGTGAAAGAACAGTCCGTTGAGTTTAGTTTTGGTGTTGATGGCAGGGGTTGTAACCCCCCTGAGTTTTGCGAGACATCAGGCCTTATAACTGGCAGACTCTCCTTCTCCAGCGCTGACGATGGGGCTTGTGATGGTGTGGTAGGCATTGGGATATCGATTACTGCATTGGGCTTAACCAGAGGAAGCTCCATCTTGGGAGTCGACTCGAAGAATGACAAGTCAGTTGCAGCCCACGGATCAGGGGTAGGGAGCACATTAACGGGCGTGGCTGCTGTTGGGGTTGGGATGTTTGTAGTGTTCCCAAAGGATACGGATTTGGACTGCGAGGCCGGCGGGTGCGAAGTCTGAGTGGCGGGCGTAGTAAAGACGGCGTCTAGGTTGCCGAAACCGCCATCGGAAGGGCGGTGGTCGGTTGGCGACGAGACCATCTCGCCCCAGTCGTCATCGTCGTCGACGTCGGCGTTCGTATTGGGCGCCTTAGTTGCTGATGGGAGCGGGTTTGGTGGGAAGGCGGGCGACGGGGCATGAAACATGGGACTGCGGGGAGACGGCGCTGCTTGGATAGGCGCGATGGCTGATGTTGCTGTTGGTTTTGACGGTGGTTGTATCCCCGCCGATTGCATTGGTGACTCTAAGGAGGGCGAGTTGGTGCTCCAGCCGAACGTCGCAACTGGAGGTATCACAACGCTCGACGGACGATCCAGGGGGCTCCGTAAGGTTGACGATACCTTCCTTGTTGGGCCAGCCGCCGAGTTCTGCAATGAAGATGTTCTCGTGTGCGTCTTCTTGCGAAATACTGTGTCTAACGCCACCGGTTCCGCAGCCGAGTCCCAACCGAACATGTTCTTCTGAGTTTTCGAGATACCGCCGCCAAGGGTGACCCTCCCCGCAATCGAGTCTTCTTCCATCCATCGCCGGACCACTTTGATCGTCTCCTCGCGAATATTTGAAGTAGGCCAAGTCACCAGCTTGTAGTTCTCGTCATCACCGGCGTTGTATTTCCGAGAAGAGCCCATACGCGAGACACGGTACCACGTTTTGCGCTCGGAAATCTCGGTGAAGCTGTCGTCTATGATGTGGTCCGGGATGTAAATGCTTGGAGCTATCTTTGCTTCAGATTCAGGTATATTGAAGAGCTTGTTCACAGCACTAGTGTCAACATCAAACTTCACAGCACCATGTGCAGTCGCGATGCGTTGCATGACAGTCGCCGGCTCTTTGATTGACTGAGGCGAGGATACGGCAGTGGAAGGTCCCGATTCCGGCAACGGCTGTTCCGTAGGCTGGGGCGTTGAAGGTCTTTCGGCTGTCGCAGCAACTTGTGCATCCTCGTCGGCATCCTCGAAGTCTCCAAACTCCGTTTGATCACCCAGGCCATCATCGTCGGCAGGCAAAGGACTCTTGCTGTGTTCACGCCTTGGAACAGGAGCCTCTTCGCTAACGGCTCTCGCGAGACCGTCAAACTTATTCACAAGCTGCTGTACTTTACCAGATGTTTTCCGGACAACGGTGTGTCGAGTCTTCGCATCTTCATCGACTGATGTAATCGGCGAGTCTTGGCGGTCGTCTTCGTGGTCGTCCTCTGGATCTGTGTCCTCGCCTGAATGCGAGGAAAGGGTAGATTCTTGGTTTTCAGTAGATGATTCAACACTGGTTCGAACAGAAACGTTTTGGGCGTCCCCTGCTCCCGATATCGCAGATATATCTGTTGTGGCGTCCAGGCCATCGGCGAAGGTTGTATTGTGAGGTAACGCATATTCCTGCTCTTTCTCTTCCACGGAGTGAAAGTCTTCTGTTCCCCAAGCCGGCTCCAACTCATCAACCCGGTCTTCAATTCGGTCGACGGAAGTTATTGGTGGTGTTCGGGGCTCTTCAACTACTAGTCGGGGCGTGGAAAAGCCATCGATCGAGGGGGAGAACTCGGCCGACCATGGATCGGGCGAAGGCTGTCTAAGGATACTGCCATTCGTTGGTTTTGGCAAAGCAATGCTACCCGGCCACGCTATGGGGCTTGCCCCGGTGAAGTCATCCTCTCGAGGGGGGGATGCCAAGTTAGGGTTGGAGCCATTCCATCCCCCTGCCCATCCCGACGGTGTTTGCGAGGACTGTATTTGCGCGGGGGTCTGGGGACGTGCCCAATCCCCAAAGCCATCGTCGTCGTTCGCCCAAGGCGATGGCGCCGAGATAACAGGTATCCGGGGCGAGCCGGAACTGGAAAAGAAAGCACGAGGCGGTGGTTCAAGGTCGGATCTAGTGGATTTTGTCGACTTGCTCGGTGAAGACGGTTTCGCATCCTTGTCGGTGTCTGCATTTGCCCACGGTGAGCCCCACGGATCGTCCATTTCGTTTGGCGACAACAATCATGTTGCGCATGCGTCGCCCTCGTGTCACGCGCTACGAACCATGTCGTCTCACAGCGCAATTGAGTCCGTTTCCTGCGATCGGAGAGCCAGGAAATTGTTGAATGCTATTCGAACCGCGACCTCGATATCGATTTATCCAAAAAAGTACTAATTCCGTGCAACAAGGTCGCGGGTTTCGGCGCGCTAGATGTTGAAGATGGTGGCACTCAGTTGCAACAAGTCCCAGCGAAGGGGGACGACGCAACCTGAAAGGTGTGGCATCTTCTCCCCTTGAGGCTGCAGGACGCGCGCTGGTTGGCTAAAAACAGTTTTGGGAGCCTGGGCGTGCGATAACCCGGATACGTGCGTCAGATCTCCCGATGATACGGAGCATTGCCGCGATGCTTGAGCAGACATTGAAACAACCAGGATTGTGCATTGGACTCTGAGTATCTACAGAACTACGCGTTTTCCAAGCGCCAACCGAATGACAAGCTTTTCAACGTTTGTCAATCTCTAGAGCTCTCAAACGTAATTTTTTTTAAGTAGTGCAAGGGACGGTTTATCGCGACATGGCCCAAGCTCCTCTCAACTGTCAACGTGACAAGGCGCGCAAGGTCGTGTTTCTGACCCCCACTTGCTGATCAAGCAAGCCGATCGAGGCCGATGGAGGGGCAACGGCGCGACAAATTCCAATGCCAAATTCGCCTCGAAATGGCACCTCCAAATATGCTGTCTCCCAACCACTTTGAGCACCCAGCTTGCTCAAAGGGTGCCTTTGCTGCTGTTTCGCAACTCCCTTGAGTCGTCGGAATGTCTCTTGCCAAGATCAAGCACATTGTCCTGGTACGCATTTCTCTTTCCTTCCAAGCTACCCCGCTATCCGCCTCGCATCGCTAACATTGACCTGCCAGGTTTTGTCAGGCAAAGGCGGTGTTGGAAAATCCTCAGTCACAACACAACTTGCCCTGTCACTCTCATTAGCGGGACACTCGGTCGGTGTTCTTGATGTCGATCTCACGGGCCCCTCGATTCCGCGCATGTTCGCCATCGAAGATGCCAAAGTAACACAAGCCCCTGGGGGCTGGCTGCCTATCACCGTCCATGAAGCAGACTCCGCAACCGGCGTCGGGTCCCTGCGAGTAATGAGTCTAGGTTTTCTCCTCCCTCGTCGAGGTGATGCTGTTGTTTGGCGCGGACCCAAGAAAACCGCCATGGTGCGGCAGTTTCTATCGGACGTTCTCTGGGATGACCTCGACTACCTCTTGATCGATACACCACCCGGCACGAGTGACGAACACATCTCCCTCGCCGAGACATTGCTCCAGAAAGCGATGCCAGGCCAACTAGCCGGCGCGGTAGTCGTCACAACTCCTCAGGCAGTCGCCACAGCAGACGTAAGAAAAGAGTTGAACTTCTGTGCCAAGACCGGCATCAAAGTACTCGGTGTCATAGAAAACATGAGCGGATTCGTGTGCCCGAACTGTAGCGAATGCACAAACATTTTCATGAGCGGTGGCGGAGAAGTCATGGCAAATGATTTTGGTGTGCGATTTCTCGGCCGGGTGCCCATCGACCCTCAGTTCTTGATGCTGATAGAGACGGGGAAAAGGCCGAGATATCCGGAAGGGACCGCGATAAACGGCCAGGACATTTCGACCCCGGTGCTTCCGCTTGGCGAAGAGCAGGACGTCAAGGACGTCACCCTCCTGGTACAAAAATATCCAGATTGCTCGCTTGCTCCTATATTTCGATCAATAACTGCAGACATGGTTTCTACCATAGGACAGACGAGTTAGCATCAAAATTTAACATTTTTTTCGCTGCAAACTAGCAATCATCGCTCTAGCATTACAGGGCACGCTTCAGGGCACGAATTAGGGCCATCAGATACTAGTTAGTTTGTCCAAAAAAAAAAAATTGGGGGCTAAGAGAGGCGTTCACTTCGTCCTCTTCATTCTCAGCCGCCCTCTTTTCCGTGTGAGATCATCGAATACGCGAGAAACACGGCTCGTTCTTCAAGGAGGGACTGGGCATTTTCGGCTTGAATCCCATCCAGGCTGTCAGCCGCAAGCTGCAAGCTGGAAGAGCGGGGAGAGCTGGTAAAGCTCGGGTAGCTTCAGGACCCCTGCGAAGAACCTAATAACAGTGGGGTCGAGCTGGTGACGAGCCGGGAGTGCCCCGCAGGACTTCAGAACGCGCTGCCCTGCATCCCACGTTAACATCAGAAAATTTAAAATCTCTCACCGACTTCACAACGAAAACTTGATTCTCCCACATCCTTCGGCCTCGTCTGACCTAGCACGCCTTCATTGATAGTTTTCATTGCTCAATCAAATTACTTTTCGCTGCGGTATCACCCCGCGATTGCCGTAAGTTGCTCGGGCACACGACTCCCCCGCGCCTAATGCCCCGCCGCCCTCCCTCGATTCAGGTGCGAACTCTCTCCTGAGTGGCCTTCAGTCCTCCCCACGATTGCAGCGCCCCGATTGCTGCTTGGGGTCGCCATTACGATTGTCTCCATCTTAGTCTATGAGCTTGTCGTATCTCCTGCGATTTTTATCCAAACCTGCAAAGTTCGATTCCCAGACAAATTCTCCTGGTGGCCTCCTACTGACCTGCTGCCGAATCCAGACCCCGATAGCATCGACTACCTCAACCTAGCACCGAACGCTGTCCCGTCATATCATCCCAATCGCAACCACGGCTCACTCAAAGAGAAAGCCCAACATTCCCTTCACAAAGCTTTACCGCCTCCCTATTCGCGCCCGTCCCCCCTAACGTCCCCTCGTGAGACGTACGGCAATATACCTGAAGACTGCTGCTGGCTACGCCAGCGTTCCTAGCGACACCACAATCCTGTGGGCCTACTCTCTCGAACGGACACCGCAAGGTTCGTTTGAGTGGCAGCTAGTGTCCCGCGGACGCTTCCTCCTCCAGATAATACATTGCCAACACTTCTTATACGTCCCGAGATGGTCAACCTCGAGGTTCCGAACAACTACACATTCTCGCCATCCGAAAGTACTCCGCACCTGACAATCAATCATGAAGTCGCTGCGGACTTGGATTCGACTAACGCCTTCGAGGGCCCGGAGAAACTGCTTGAGGTGTGGTTTGCTCCCAGCGCCAAGGCCCTCCCCCCTGGTGTCAAGGAGAATGGCCTGAAGGCGGTCAACCCTTCAGTCTGGGAGGGAATGCTGGACCTCGTAAACTGCAAGGTGCTCTCCATTGTCGACTCTGACCATGTCGATGCCTACCTGCTCTCCGAGTCTAGCATGTTTGTCTTTGCCCACAAGATCATCCTCAAGACATGTGGCACGACCACCTTGTTGCTTGGCCTTCGCAGGCTGCTGCGAATTGCTGCGACCGAGGCTGGCTTCCCATTCCACAACGCCAAGTCACTCGACGATATTCGCGCAGCTGCTACACCCTACCGCGTCTTCTACAGCCGCAAGAACTTCCTGTTCCCCGACAAGCAGCGTGGTCCCCACCGAAGCTGGAAGGAGGAGGTTAAGTATCTTGACGACATGTTCGAGAATGGCAGTGCCTATATGGTGGGCAGGATGAATGGCGATCACTGGTATCTGTACATCACGTCTCCGAACTCCGCTCTGACCCCTCCGCGTACTCCGACCTCCAGCACCGACGGCAGCCCAACTCGACTGTCCAAGATCCCAACAGGCATTGTTTCGCACTACGGTGCAATCGCCGACGACAACAACGATGAAACTCTGGAGATTTTGATGACGGACCTGGATCCCGAGAACGCCAAGCAGTTCTACCTAGAGCAGGCGAGTGCGGTCGCCAGTACACAGGCACCTGCAGGCGCGCAGCAAAAGGGCCAGGCGGAAGCTGACTCGTGTTTTGATGTGTTTGACAACAACGTCCCTGAGGTTTCAAGCGGTGAGGCAACCACAACCGAAGGCCATGCACTTGGCACAGTTGTATCGGATGGCTGTGGCCTCTCGGATGTGTACCCAAAGTCGATCTTTCCCGACGCTCGCATCGATGCATACCTGTTCTCGCCCTGTGGCTTCTCTGCTAACGGCGTGGTTCCGGCTCCTCCTTCGGATGCCAGTGGCACTAAGGCTGCGCACTACTTCACCGTTCATGTGACACCAGAGCCCGACTGCTCGTTCGCATCATTCGAGACCAATGTTCCCGGTGGGCAGAAGGGACGCGAGACGGCCGACGTGATAGAACACGTGGTCAACATCTTCCGCCCTGGTCGCTTCAGTGTGACCCTGTTTGAGGCCAAGGGAAAGCCCAGCAGCTCTCGAACTGATGAGGCCGACAAAAGACGCAGTTGGGGCGCGGCCGTTAGTCAGCGGATGGAGCGCATCAATGGTTACCGACGCATCGATCGGATCGTCCATGACTTTGAAGATTACGATCTTGTTTTCCGCTTCTATGAACGTGAGGGGTGGGTTGGCGATGGTGGCACTCGTGTGGGCGAGGAAGATTGACAGCGTTCTGCGGGTCACTCATTTTGTGAATGTCAACATTCCGATGCTATAGTAAATTCATGTGGTGGTGGCGCCCCCCATGTCTCGGTTGCCAGTCACATTGTTTGTCTCGGCTGGTCTCCCCTTTCACATTCCACGTGCCTTGCATTTTTCTAGCCTGCTTTCATGTTGAACGCCTTTGGCCAAATCCTGCGACTTACCCGATGACCGTCCGATGTGCCGGTTCCAGCCCCCCGATGACACGAGGAGCACCAATGCGCTGGGAAGGTCACTCACTCCCCTGTATTTAAGCTCTCTCCCATTACCCGTCAAAACGTGAGAAGGGCGTCTGTTGGGTGAATTCCGTGTTTGTTGCAGCAGCTCGCCTATAACCCTCTTCCATCGGCCAAGTAGGAAATGGCATACAATCAGGGCCCCTCTCGGCCGCGAATGCCACGGTTCTACCCGCCTGACGAACACATGCCCTTGCCCCGAGATTTTCTCCAACATGCTGCCACCAGGTTCGCTGCTCCAACTGCTGCTAGGTCCGCCGCTCCGACTGCCGCTCCGACTGCCGCTCCGACTGCCCCTACGACCGCCGCAGCTACAATCGACGAGGAAAATAGACACAACCAGGCCACCTCTATTGCTGCGGTTGTAGGGCTCGCTTTCATCTTCGTTGGTGCAGCGGGCGGCAGTGTTACCACTGTTTTGATGTTCCTCAATCGGAATGCGACGTCAACTCTGGGGCAATCCCCGGCCCAATCCTTTGTGGGCATGGCCGTAGGTTCGATCCTTGGTATTCCCCGCTGAAGGCTCTAACCATTCGGCCTTACAGATACTCGTGTCGCTCCTGTACTTTGTCATGCACTTCAGGGCCTCGTATCACCGCGGAATCGTCTACGGTGAGGCTGGCGAACTTCGACACCCGGCCTTCACGCGAGCTCGTCTCCTCGTTGCCGTGGCGCTGGTCGCTTGGTTGATGGCACTAACGCTTGTCGGAGTCGCGTTTATTCACCAATACGATGACGGCGCTGAGTTTCTCTTCATGAAGTTGGACTTGGCCTTTTGCTGTATTTCGCTGGCCGGCACCGTCATGGTCTTTGTCGTTGTTTGGTTTTCCTCGCGCTGCATTGGTGGTCGCCCCTTCAACCTTCCACGCAGGGCGATAATTTCTTCTAAACAGGTAGGTGACGATGACAGTGAAACATGTCGCGATTGTGACAGCAGAATCAGCGTGGCCAGCCACAGCACAAGCAGCAGCAACAGCAGCAGCAGCAGCACCGTAAGTAACAGCGATTCCGGAAGTTCCAAGCGGGATTCTCGAGTCTCTATCGAGACGCTCCGCCTACCCATGATGCAACCGGTGCTGCCGGGCACGTTTCCAGGGCTGGGTTGACAATGATTTTTTTTTGTTGGCAGTCTATTATTCCTCGCTCTTCTGGTTTTCGTTCTTCGCGTTCTCGGTCTTCTTCTAGGTCTCGTTCTCCTCGTCCTCGGCATTCTGGTCATCGCTATTCTGGTCCTCGATATCCTGAATCTCCTCGCTATGCTGAGCCCCGCCGTTCTGTTTCCCGCCGTTCTGTTTCCCGCCGTTCCGATTCTTGCTCTTCTGATTCCGGCCGTTCTGATTCCGGCCGTTCTGTTTCCTCACGTTCTGTTTCCTCACGTTCTGTTTCCTCACGTTCTGTTTCCTCACGTTCTGTTTCCTGTCATTCTGATTCTCGCTATTCTGATTCTCGTTTTTTTTTCTAGTAATGAACCCCGTTGAGATTTTTTTCCTTACTCATGTTTTTCTTTTTTTCTTCAAAGCAACCCAATTCTGTAAACCGAGGCCCGCCGGATCCCAACGGCAGCGGCGGCGGCGACAAGGGAGGACCGAGTCAGGGACAGGGACCGCCGCAAACGCAAATGCAAACAAAAACGCAAAACCCGGAAGCACAAGCACACCCAAACCCACAAGCACAAGCACAAGCACAAGCACAAGCGCAGTCGCAAGCCGAACAACCGCCGGTACAGCAAGTACCACGACCACAGCAAGAACGTGCACCGGAACCACAAACAGGACGGAGCCAACCCCCACAGGCACACGGTCCAGCACCGGCACCGGAACCGGCACCGGCACGGGACCGTCCACTACCACCACGCGCCGTCGACCAAGCCATCGAATTTGCCTACAGCATGCTGCAACGCCACGAGCAGCGACAGCAGCAACAGCAGAGACATCGACAGTGGCGGCTCCGAAGAGTCAACCTTAAAAACTACGCACGAGAACGCCTCGCGAGACGCCGACGCCACTATGATGATTCCGATTCCCCGATCCGAAGACCTGCTCGGGTTCGTTCATATTCTTCTTCTTCTTCTTCTAGAACTACTTCTAGAACTATACGAACTATACTTGTACAACGGTCGCCACCGCATCGTGTTCTTCGACGACGACGCCGCCGGCAAACACGACAACGACCTGTGGAAACGGAAAGCGAATCGGAATCAGGATCGGGGTGGGAAGCGGCATCAGAATCTCAGAGTGTTTCTCACAGCACGGGCGGTTTTTATTCCTGTTCGGAATCTGACTGACTGACGGCGATGATGATCGATGATCGGTGATCGATGATAGCCAATGAGTGGAGGAGTGGAGGAAATAATTAATGGAGACAGAGAGAGAGAGAGAGAGGGGCGGACAGGCAGAGAGACAGAGAGGCAGATGCTGGACAGTCCATGGCAGCGCAGCAATTTTTGAGAATGGACATCACGAACGGACGGACGGACGGGCATTCTGGAGGCAGCGTCGCCGGACTACAAACGGGGGTTTTTTTTTCGTTTGTATTTTGGGTTGCATTGTTTTTTTCCGGCTTGAAGAAAAAAAGGAGTGAGTGAGTGAGTGAACGAGGCATGGTCAAGGTCAGGTTCATATGCAGCAAGAGCTTCTTTGGCGGGGGCATCAATGTTTGGCTTTCTTTTAGAACATGGATGGCCCCTTTTAGAACAAAACATGGCGAGGCGTCGGGCCAGCATTGGGAGTTTCTACTCGGCTAGGTAAAAAGTCAATTCCATGCTGTCAACATCAACACCAGTGCTGAAGACTCAATACATTATCGTGATATATTTTTACGTACTTGGCTCCAGGGATTCTTGAGTCAGGTCCATCAATATGGCATCGTGTCGCCTACATATGCCCTGCCGCCACCTACCGAGACGATAAACACTGTTGGATCCCCAGCGTTGACCTTTCCTGACTGGTCTGCTCCGCCATCGGGCTGGACGTCGTCATACGCAAAAGCGTACCCCTTTCCATCAAGGTTACACTCATGCACGATCCGGGCGTAGTGGTTCGTCGGGTCACGCCTATAAAAGGTATGCGGCGGGGAGGGATGTTCAGCGACATCCAAAATACACCCCCGCTGGAAAGCCGCCGCCAACCTAGGAATAATAGCATTCCTCGTTGGGGATGGCCCCGTCGTGAACGGCCCGCTGTTGCAACCCAGGATATCCGCCGTGGTCGGCCGACAAAACTTTTCCCCCCCAAATACTAGGTCATCTCCTGTTTTTCCGACACACCCCGCCACTATCCCCGGCCCTGCCTGCGTGTTGATCTTGAGCATCGTCGTCCCATACCCATTCCCACCCCCACCTCCACCGCCGCCGCCAGAACCAGAACCAGAACCCCCACCCCCAGTCATATGGTGAAGAAACCCAAACAACCCCCTCCTCTCATGATGATGATGTTGCGACTGTGGCTGTTGCTGTTGCAGCTGGACCTCCTCCCGCTCCCGCTCTCGGTACTTTTCCCAAACCTTATCCACCAACGGTTCAAAATACCCATCGAACCTCGCCCCCACCTCCGCTCCATGCGTGGGACTCAACGCCCGTAACTCCCTCCCCCCTTGACCCGGATTCCGATCCCGCACCACCAACTTCTCCCACGGCCGTCCATCCCGTCTACTCTGTTCCCTCAACCCCTCACAAACCCGGTCCAACCCATCCACCCCCATCCCACTGACATGCTGCACCTCCCCACGTACCGTTCTTAGCGTTAGCGCCACCGGTAGTCGCGGAACGAAATCCACATAGGTGATATTCGCAAACAGTTGCGCGGCATTAAGCGTGAATTCGCAAAACGCAAAGTCTACACCGGAATTGACATCGCTGGGGTTGAGCACCGAGGGCTCCACAAGAGCGGCCCCACCGCCGGGGCCATTCGGGTTTAAGAAAAATGTTAGAGGGCGATGAGATGAGAACCAGATCCGCCCGCCAGCGATAGGGGGGATGGTTATGGTGGTTATAGCCCCGGGAGGACCAAGGGGGATGGACGGGTCGACGGGCAGGGGTTGGAGGATTTTAGACGGTGAGGGCGGGTAGTAGAGTTGCGAGGTGGGAAGGACAAACACGCGGGCTGAGTTTTTTTGGAGGGAGAGACCGGTGATGTAGGCCCACACGGAGGAGTGGTTGGTTTGGTTGATGAGTTGGACGCTGAGGGAGGAGGGCATCTTGGGTGGTGGCTGGGTTGGGTTGGGTTGGTGGTTGGAAACGGTGATGAGGTCAAGGGGGGATGATGTCGTGTCTTTCGGGTGGGATGAACCGATGACGCAAAGTGGAACTCGGTTGCGGATACCGACAGTGGAGTGGAGCCTCAGGTTTTTGCGCTAAACGGTAGCGTACAGTTTAACCCCTTAGAGGCTGGCTGAAACTTGACAGTTGAAGATGAACCCCGCACCAGTTTTTCTTCTTCCTCCCTGAAGACACCAAAGCCGAATGCAGAAGCGCAAATACCCTCGCGTCGGTCGGCAACTTCCCCGGTACCCTGTCCAGATACCCAACTTGGCGGCAGCACTCACGTCAATATCCTATTTAGGTCGACAATCATGCAGCAAAATCAATATTTGGCTGTCTCTGACACTCGGTTATCACGGTCCCGGCGACCAGGCTTGGGCGGGTAGGTCTGCCAAGCAGCGGGCGAATTAGCGAAGCGAGCTTCTGTGCATGAAGAAGCCGCCATTTTCGGTCGCTGAAAAAATTCCCACGCGGAAGCCACACACAACAACTCCCGAGTGAGAGTTCCTTCAGCTTTGACCTCGCCTGCACACGTGGAGGGGGCCCTGAGCCTGTCCCTGACGTATGCAAAGAGCAGCACGGACAATCAATGATTCTCGAAGCTTGGGTGGAAAAAGCTCATCCTTGCTCTCGGCCAGACGGAGATATCTGACGTGGATTCACAGCGTCTTTATTGGCTCGACCCGACCTTGACAGTCGCCGGTAGCCCGCAACAATCTCGCTTCCGATGTAACATCTACTGGCAGGAATTCGACCAGAATGCTGGTACGGTCCCTGGTCTACTGATCAGCACGTTGCAGCAAACCCACCTGACAACGGCCACGGCCCGGCCGTTAGGAACGGAACCTGTCTGTGCGAAGCTGCGAACCCGTGCTCGCTGAGGCGGCAACACGAGAAAAAAAGAAAGAAATTACTGGTTCAAAAATGGATCTATTCCTTCACCTTCCACCCGCAGGAGGTCCCTCTCTGAGTCTCTGTTCTGTCTTATCTCGTCCCTGTTCAGGAGGATGCGGCATTCACGGAGACTACTGCACGCACTAGCGCCCTGTCACGCAATCCTGCTAGCAGTGTACCGTCCCGCCTGACAGTGGATCAACCCCCCGCAGTGTCGCCCGGTAGTTATCAAAATCCCGTTGAGCCCCCGAGGCTCCGCCGGGCCTGCTTACCCCTCGACCGTTTGACCAACTGCTCAACGATCCCCGAGTCTTCCCATGGCGGACCCTCCACCTCCACCGCCGCCGCTGCTGCCGACCGAGATCCCCATCACCGAACGGACCGCACACCTCTCCCGCGTCCACTTCAGCGTGACCATACCTCTGCTTGCCATAACTCTAATCCCCCTCTCCGCTCGCCTCTACGTCCGCATCTGGCCAAAATGGCGCTTCGGGTGGGACGACTTCCTCATCCTCACTGGCTTCTTCGCCGCCGTCACCGACTGGGCCCTCCTTGAGCGCGAAATGTTCTTCTCCTCCCGCCTCATATCCCTTCCGGAAGCCTCCGCCGCCGTCAGGCAGGCCTTCTTTGCTATCTTCTTCTGGGGCTTCGCCATGACTTGCATCAAGACCTCGGTAGCGCTCACTCTGCTGCGCATCCCCCTCGCTCATCGGGCTTGGCGCCCCTTTCTGTACTGTGTCCTGGCGGTACAAACTACCTACTTCATTGGCGACACTATCTACATCTTTGCCAAGTGCCGGCCGCTGGCGTCTGCTTGGGATCCAACCATCGAGGGCGGTACCTGCACCGATAACAACACGGATGTCCTCGTCTCGAGCATCGGCTCCGCCCTCAACGCCCTGACAGACATTTGTCTCAGCATTGCCCCCATGATGATCCTGTGGAAATTGCGCCGGCCGCGCCGCGAACGCATTCTGATCTGCTGTCTCACAGGCATGGGACTCTTCGCTAGCGGTGCCTCCATTGCCAAGGCCCTCAAGGTCGGCGAGTGGGGCAGGGGAGACGTCGACATGTGGGCGCTGGCCGTGTCGATTGCAACGTGGACCATCGTTGAGCAGTTTGTTGCTGTCCTAGCGGCGTGTAGCCCGTCTCTCAAGGGGCCCATTGAATACCTCCTGGCGAGGTGTGGGATTCTCTTGACGGGGGCGGCGTCTCCGCATTTTTCGTTTCCCAGCATGGTCCGCACCCATGCGCCCGAGATAGCAGACACCCCAGGGACGGCGGCAGGGGTGGTGAGGCGGAGGGAAGGACAGGGTGAAAGGGAGGTGATGATGGAGCGAGGGAGGAGTGGGCCCGTAAGGTTTCGGGTGGGAGAGGATATCGATGAGAAGACGGACCTCCCGCCAGGGTCAAGAATCCTGGCGCAGCCGGGGAGTAGTAGTAATGTAATACCGGTCTAATGTGTAAACTGGGGGGGGGGGTGTCTAAGGGGCATTGCGGAGTTCGGTGCATGCATTGATACAAAGCGGTCATG
>Ga0247763_1000483_pt1 | contig 23604 bp, 25 predicted proteins | sample UWRJL141409B4_FD_179926 | JGI IMG/M metagenome (GOLD analysis project Ga0247763, IMG submission 179926) | Plant litter microbial communities from Arlington Agricultural Research Station in Wisconsin, United States - UWRJ-L141-409B-4 | ecosystem: Environmental > Terrestrial > Plant litter >...
TTAGCCGGGATGGACTCGTCACTCTGGGTGGTCGGCTGCAACACGGAGACAAATAGAAGATGCTCTCTATCCGGGAATTTCGCGCACCTAGATTACCGGCAAACCATTTGTCTTATAACAGGGCAAATTCTATATCTCGGAGGCTGGGAGGCATCGCCATTGTGTCCACAGCCGCGTACTGAGACGCGTCTATCGCAGCCAGCCACCGGTGCTTCTTTTTCTTCTTCTCCTCTTGTCGCCTCTTGCTCAAATCACAACCTCTCGGCCGACAGAGTTTGCCGCGGTAGTCTTGTCTGCAGCTCGCTGTGGGTAGAAGGTGGATGGGCCAGCAGCCTTCATGTGGGGTTCTTCAGCTCAACAAACCCATTGGCGTGATCTACCAGGACACGACCAGATCCGGATATCCCTATGCCGGCCACTGCTGGTCGGGATGTCGCTGTTGGGAAGACGTTGGTGGAGTCGAGACGAACATTTTCACCCGGGACCCCCTGCTATGAACCGGTCTCATTCTCTCCAAATATCTCACATCTCGCGTGGGGATCCACACCTGGGTCGGGTCCCGGCCGGGATGGCATGCTGTATATGAGGTTGAATTCTCCTGGGTCGGCCTTGGCTCTCGATGAGCTCTTTCAATCTGGGGCGTCGGTGGCTGGGTGTGGATGAACATCGGCGATAATTGCGAGTTCAGCGCTGCTGGGCGAAGGCCAAGTTGCTGTTAACAGGATCGGCAAGGAAAGCGGTCCCGTCTATCGTACTGCTGGAGAATTTGATCCTCGGACAACTCCGGATGCGCTCCAAGAGGTTGAAGAAGATTGCCGAGGTCGAGGCCGGACTGAACTTTGGCACATTGTGCATTGGTGTTGGGCTGAATGCAACTGTAGGCGCGGCCCAACAAGGCATTAGCGTCGTCTTCTAGCTCTTAACCACAAGTCCCGTTTGGGTTATGGAGTAACGTCAGAGGCAGGAGTACCCACAACGCGCCAGCGCAGACACTTGCGCATAAGCACACATCTAGTCAACCATGGTCAAGTCTCTCCCATCGATCCTCAGCCGCAACAGAGGCCCTGCTATGCTCCCACCGCTCTCCCGTACGCGGCACAACATCTCGTTGACCCACGTCGTCTCCCGACTCATGTCTCCCGGCGCGAACATCCAATATGCCTTGGCCAACACCAAGCCGGGTATTACACTTGCAGGCCCAAAGGCCCGAGCATGATGCAGCATAAAGTACTCGATGCTCTGACAAATATGGTATGCTGCTCCTGTGGGCCATTCTTCTCGGTGTCCAAGAGGCGGAAGTAGATGCATCGAGAAGTGCCGCGGGCACGTCGCCGCCTCTTCGTCTAGACCGGCGCATGTGCACGTCGCTGTAGCCCTGCCGGCGGAATCAAGAGCCTCGGAAACCCGGGTCAGCGTAGCGTAGGTGAAGCACCAGTGAGCCTGCACGCTCATCAGGCTGATCCAGTAGTATAGCATGTTCTGGCCAACCATAAAGTGGGGGAAGCGGAAGATGACGGGGAACAGTTTGCCCGAATCCGGGTTGTCGATAACGCTATCCATTTTCGATAATTCGGCATGGTACAACACACCAGGTATTGCGGCCTTAAAGTCGTCGTACCATGCTGCGAGGGCGTCCTCTATCTTCTGGCCGCGGCGAATGCATTCGAATCCCTCGAGCAGGGCGTGTCGATGGTCGCCCTTGGCTTCCAAAACTCGCTCCAGAGCCTGACGCCGCACAGATAGATCCGGCAGGTCGAGCAGGATATCGACAAGATTGTCGAATGGGGCCTTGGCCTCTGGGCGGGGGGCCCAGGGGAGGTTACGCCAGTCGGTCTGGCAAAGGAAGTTGGAGCTCCTCCAGATGATATTCTGAAAGACCTGTGTGATGGGGAACTTCAGTGTCTGGTCAAAGAAGGGGTGAGTCGCCTGCTCGCTTGCTTACACTGTGCAGCCTCAAGAGCTGGAAAACGCTGTGAGCGAGACCGGATTGGTGAGCGGCAGGGCCCCTGATGCGCATCAGCTCCATGGCACCCTGGTAGTGCACCATGTACCCGTCAGGTGTCTCGCCGGGACACTCTGAGATCTCATATAGCATCAGAGCCAGACATGCAGCGAGGTTTTGTTCGTTGGCCTGTGTCGACTTGCGGTTGATGTCACGGCGCATCGCCGACAGACCCTTGGCATACAGTCGCTGGCTTTCGTGGACCAGAGCAGGGTGGTTCATCACGCGACCAAGACGCGCTGTACAGGCAGCCAGTAGCGAATCCTCCAGGCTCGGTGTAAGCTCGGGTAGATCCATGATGCGCACCATCCAGTCGCCGCGATCACCAAAGGACCGCTGCACAGCATCGCTTGCCGAGGTGGGTTTTTCGTCGTATATCGACAGGTTGTGTTCAGCAAAGAGGGCAAAGATGCGGCCGCTGAAGACGTTGCGTACCGAGATCTCAGGAAACAAGGGATGCGGAGCGACTTGGGTGAGCGTCTTACTCCCTGATCTGACGGTGGATGTTGATTTGGATGACGAAGGGGCTGGGGAAGAACCAGAGGAAGACGGGGGAGATGGCCTCTCTATGGCCCTCCAGCGAGAGATCATGACCTTGCCAGAGTCAGACTCATCTGGCAGGGCAGACTCGTCACCACTCCCGGCGGCCACCATGTCCTTGGACAGGATGAAGGCATGCTTGCGGCGGTAACCGGTGCATATGCGGCCGGACTTTGCGCAGTTCCGACAGTTTGGGAGATCACCATCACACTGGACACCTCCCGTATTAGCACACTTTCCGCGTGCTGATGTCAAGGGGGAGCTGTCGGTGCTGGGGGCCTCGGGTCACTGCCGCATGCCGCCAGGCCCAATGCGGTCACTTTCGGCGGATGAGCAATCTGCGGGGGCAACGTACCCTAATTTTCCTCTGTCGGCAAGTATGGCAGGCCTTGGATCGCCCAGGAACACCCACCATCTTGGCGAATACCTAATCTCGACTTCGGCGCTGGCACTTGACCAATGAACCGTGTTATCTGGAAATAAAGACGGCGCGAGTTATGGCTGGGCACAGGAAGCTCTGTGGTGGGAGGTCGTGAAATGGTGGATCGGGAACGGTTGAAAAATGTCTTGGCTCCTCCACGGATTTGGGCGGCGATAAAATGATGGAATCGCTTAATAAGTACGCTGGGGTCCGCGCCGCATGACATTTATTCGGATGAGGCCGCCAGGCTATGCCCTGGTTACGTTACTTTGTGCGCGCAGTCCTGTCCGTAGACGGGCAAATGGGATGGAGTCAGGCAATCTTTTTTTCCTTTCGCCTTTCTTTCCCGTGTACTGCCTAGTAAGTACGTGGCTCTGAAATCACTGGAGAGAAGAAAAACGTGGGAGCGGCGCGGTTCCATGTGCTGTTTCACTAGATGGGCGGTCGGCGAGCTGGCGCTAAACCGCATTGGGTCAGATTGCGCGAAGGAAGGCGCAAGGCCAACCGAGTTTTGGGCGGCTGTGCCGTGTCAGATGTGGCCAATCTCAGGAGGGTTTGTTGTGGAGAGGAAGGGAGTAGAGGGCCAAGAATGGGTATAAGTTCGTCCTCTTGGCTTTTCTTTGCTCGTGGATTCTGGTGTTTGTGTTTTTCAATACTAGGTCGGTTTTCACTTGCAAACTGAACTTGGAAGCTGAACGCCTGAGACCGAGATCAACACATTTACCACTTACACGAACCCCGGCCCCACTACCTACCTACCTACCTACCTTGGTAACATGGTCGACAACCCCCATACAGCGGCTGCCATTGCGCAGGTCGTTCTATACGTCCCAATGGTGCCCGTCACGTTCTATCTGATGATTCGAAACTGGAAATGGCGGCCCCGGACAGCATGGTACCCGCCTTCAGCATTCTCAGCCAGTACGTGGGACTCATTCGAACTTTTCATCCATCATGACCTCCTTTTCTGTCCCTGCTAACGTTTTGGCGCTTTCAGTCCGACTCGTAGGTGGCATAATGACCATCATCGAGCAACAAGACCCAAAACATGAAAACCGCGGCCTCCTCATTGCAACTATCGTCCTCCTCAACGTCGGCCTTGTTCCCCTCCTCATGGCCTACCTGGGTTACGCCCGTTTAGTGTATGCCACTGCCTTTACCCCCTTCCTGCTTAAAGCAGCGATACTAACACACCTTTGTTTTAGATTAGAGAACGACTTTTCTCACTCCCGTCCCATCTCCATCTTTCTCCGCCTCTTAAAAGTCGGCGTCCTTCTCGCCACTGGTCTTCTCGGCGCCGCCGGCGGCTATGCTGGGAAACCTGAGGATGCAGAAAAACAATCCACCCTGTCCAAGGCCGCGTATGCCATCTTTGTGGTTGTTCTCGTAGCGCTGATTGGCACGTTTGTGGCACTGGCGGGAAATCTAAAGAGTGTGGCGAGGGGAAGGAGATATGTACGTTTTGCACCTTTCCTGTACACAGTGTCCCATTCCCCTATTTCCCCGTTCCCCGTTCCCCTTTCACCCATTCACCGATTCCCTTATTCCCGTTTATCGTTGATATATGTGCTAACGATAGGTCTGGTGGGAACAGTACATTCCATGGGCTCTCGTCGCGGCAGTTCCCCTGTGCGTACGCGCTGCGTACGGTATCATCGGGGTAGCGGTAGCGTCAGGGACAGGGATTCTGACATCGAGCTGGAGTCCGCTCTTTGGCTCAGCCACGGCGTTTGGGTTGATGGGCTTGTTGCCCGAGTATATTGTGTTGGGTATTTATGTTTATTTGAGCATTTATCATTTGCGGACTGCGACGGCGCGGGCGGTTGAGGGGGAGGATGGAAAGCAGCGCGTGGGGGAGATGATTTAATTCCATGTCAGTGGACTGGGACGTGTGGGTTTTGTGTGGACCGTGTTCAGTTTGATGGTGGGTTGTATTTGGTGTTTGTCTAAGGAGGATATGAACGGTGGAGATAGTTGGGTGTCTTCTTTAGAATTGGTCATGCATAAGTGTGTTGCGTAGGTAAGGTACTTGGGAAGTCTTTGCCAAGTGGGTCGCTATAATATCAATAGAGATTGTTTTGTATATTGAGAGTTTTTGAGAAATTCTTTCATTCCTCCAGTTTGATCAATGTAATAGCAATACGTCTGGTACGTTTGAGTAGCATGTTGTGTTATAGATATTCCCGTTTGATAAGATACCCTCTCGCCCATGAAAAGATTTCTGGTTGTTGGCCTGTGATTTTACGGGGTTCATGTCATGTTTTGCTTTCCAAGGGTAGGGTATCTCCGGGAAAGACCCACTGGACACGATGTATCACGAACGAACAATCCTTTCACTTATCACATGCAGCGAATCCGAACCTACCTAGGTACCTAGATAGGTTGTTGCCATTCCTAACCAAGGGCAAGGTTACTTCGCTCCGGCCTACTTTGTACGCTAGCTAGCTAGCCATGATTGCCTGCCCGCTGTACATGTTCCCTATCGGATAACTACCCAGATAACTGTGTCCTTAGTATCCGTCTAGGTACCTAGTCAAGTAGGCCGGGCCGGCCCCTGGCAACCTACCTAGTTGCGGGTCTTTCGGGCATGGCCCATGATCAAAAACAGTAGTGGTTCCGCTCAAATACGACCCAAGGCGGACACCCGAGGTGTTTAGTCGGTAGTTTGTAATCCTTCGGGTTGGAACTCATCTCCAAAGAGTCTAGTTTATCTCTCTGCCCTTTTTTCTTCTTTTAAAGAAAAAAGCTCGAATGTCCCTCGAGTTCCTCGTGACTCGTGGCTCGTGACCCGGCTGCAGAGAAATTCAAACCCTCAGAAATCTTTGTACACACAAGTCGAATTGATCGGTTATTACCCTGGCGAGATTTTAACCACTGCTTACCTACCTGCCTACTTTACCCAGCCATCCGACCAAGTTCTACATTGCACACAAGGGGCAAAAGGGAAATCACAATTAGCTTATCAATCAATCGACCTTGGAAACACCTTACTCCGAGAAAGTCACCCTCTTCAGGGAGGTAACATCGATAAAAGCCATGTCCAAACTCTTCAGTCGCAAACAACAACCAACAGTAACCAACCCGGTCGCCACAGATCGAGTGGTACCGCTGCACTTCTTCGAAAAGAGTCTGTTGGTGCAGGGGAATAACATGGCTGTATCCCTTGTCTTTGACCATGTGTTGGACCCGGACATACTCCGCCAGTCCCTTGAAGGGCTGATCAAGCGTGAGGGATGGCAGAGGTTAGGGGGCCGTCTGAGGAAGAATGTGATTCTATCACCCATTCCAAGCTTCAAATCATTATCTGACAAATGACAGATTGCGGGTAAGATCGAATGGCATATTCCCGCCGAGTTTACACCACCTCGTCCGGCATTCACCTTTAGCCATGTCGAGCATGATGCTCCGGCATCTTCTCACCCCGTGGCATCTTGCATCCCTGTTCCTAGTCTCCGTCCTTCAATTGTTGGCAATCCCGATGACCTCGCCTCGCTTGCATGGGAATCCGACTACAAGCCCAGGGGTATCAGTGACTACCTTAACAACGATAAGCCTGTTCTTGGACTCCGTGTGCACTCCTTCACTGACAAAACAGTTGTCGTGCTTCAGTGGCAACACGTAGCCTTCGATGCCCTGGGCATGCAATACGTCGTGGAGAATTGGAGTCGTATGCTGTGGGGACAAGAACATGAGATACCAATCCCCTGCGGACAGGACAGAGATCTGTTTGACGTTCTGGCCAAAGGAACACGACCGGTTGTTGAAAAGCACTTATTGGCAGACAGGCGGGTGGGTCTGGGAGGCATGATGAAATGGGGCTTGGGCTACGGCGTCGACATGTTGGTGCGCGAGAAAGAAAACAGGATGGTGTGTGTACCTGAATCGTACTGGCGACCACAGCGGGAGAAGGCGCTCACCGAGCTGAGAGCGGACGCCAGAGACAAGGGGGAGGATGAAAAGAAAGTGTTCCTGACCGAGGGAGATATCCTCACTGCGTGGACACTACGCTGTCTGGTTCAGTCAATGGACATGGATCCTGCACGGACGGTCGCCGCATCTATGGCCATGTCCCTTCGTAAGGCTTTCGAGGGAGATCTCATTCCGTCATCCTTGGAACATCCTTACGTCGGCAACGCCTTTGGATGGGCCAACGTGCTGGTAAAAGCAGGCGACGTGGTAACCAAACCGCTCAGCTGGTTGGCGTGTGAGGTTCGACGTGCTATCAACGAGCAGGGCACTCGTGCCCAGCACGAGGCTTATTATGCTGCCGTCCGCGATTCCGGCATGGGGCTGCCCATCATCATCTTCGGCGATGGCGGGATGGCCCAGATTGGTTTTTCGAACTGGGACAAGGCCGGCCTGTTTCGTCTGGATTTTTCACCTGCCCGGAAGGTGCCCAGCAAGGGCGTTCCCTGCCAGCCATCGTACGTGCAGGAAAATCATGGCCCGGTCAAACCAGCCAATGGCTTCTTCGTTCTGGGAAAAGACGGAAAAGGAAATTACTGGCTGTCGGCCTGTAAAGTCAAGGGGCAGTGGGCAAAGTTCCAGAAGCAGCTAGAAAAGGACTTCGAGCAGGGTCTCGGCCCGTGAAGGGAAGCTGCGATGCTGGCATCGAACAGCCCCTGCCAACCGTGCGTAGGCCATGCAATGAGATCATTTGTTTCGCGTTCGCTCGAGGTGCTCAAACATGGCCTGATTCCGACGGCGATGAAGCCCACCACCCGCAAAGCTTGTGCACAACGCTGCATGCATCATCCTGACTCGCAGCTGTCTTGGCACCGCGTTGGCGCTGGCATCGCGCATGGGTGCCTGCAGCTCAAAACTCTGTTCTCCTTATAATCGTTCTAGACTGTCCCAGGCTCGATTCACAGTCCGTCGGCGTCTTGGGCCGTTCCTCTTTTTTTTCCCTACTCCCTAGAAACCGACGCCACCGTCGAATGCGACTAAAACCTCCAAAACGTCGGGCCTACGCTCCGATGAGACTTCCTCCCACTCCTCCCCGATGGTGCGTCTGCAGAGACAGCCGTTGACCGAGTGCTGTTCCAATCATCGCAAAATCCCCATCCCACAAGGTCCGTCGACCAGTGCGATCTCCTCTATCGAGCAGATACATGCAGGTGCCGATATAAACTCAATCTTGGCGATGCATCACCCTCAACAATTTGCCCACGGGCTATGGACGGAAACAAAGCTCGACGTGGACAAGATCCGAGACGAAGCGATATCAAGCTCGACATGGCTGGAACCCTGGTGCCGCCATGGTATACGGTGCCGGCTCCTCGTCGCCAAGACATCATCCTCTCGACCTTCCTTTTGGGTTTCACCATATCCCTGGCTATCTTTACCGCCGCCAAGGCCATGCGCCAGACATACCGATCTTGGAAGAGGAGACACAAGCCAAATTGCTACATTGTCATGGTTTGGTTGACATGGGCCACGACCATCGTTATTGCCATTGTCTGCTGGATCTACATCATGGATGGAATAAAGCCGAGGTAGGTGTCCCTCACAGTCGACGACTCGTGGCTGACAGTTTAGTATCTGGTTCTTTGTTGGGATGCGTAAGTCTTCTTGGCACCCAGGAGGAGCAGAGCGGCTAACACCTTGCAGTCCTCATGTGGACGATAGTGGTAGGAAGCTTCTCTCCTACAAGTCAACCACCCTAACTCGATCTAGATCCAGTGCCTGACCCAGATTCTGGCAAACCGAATCTCCCTGATCCTTTACAATCCCGATAAAGCGAGGCGAATAAAGCTCACGGTCGCCCTGATCATTGGCTTCATCAACGTTAGCGTCTTCATTATTTGGATTCCTGCCCGTTTGCAGATCAGCGAGACGTGGATCACGGTGAACAACATATGGGACAGGACTGAGAAGTGCATATTCCTCATTGTCGACCTCATTCTCAACGCTTACTTCATGTGGCTTGTGAAGGTCAAGCTCATCGCCAACGGCCTGGCCCAATACCGCCTGATCTACCGCTGCAATCTTGCCATGGCTTGCTTCTCGATTCTCATTGACGTTGGTCACTTTTTCTTGCTATCCATGACACCGAGCTGACAAGAAAATGTGCTAGGCCACCATCATTGGGATCATGTCCTTGCCCGACGACACAGTGTACGCATTTGGAGCCGCCTCTTCAGACAGCACTTTCACATCAGAAGACTTACATTCACCTGGATTTAGTTACATCCAAGCACATGCGCTGGCTTACATTATGAAGCTCTACATTGAAATGAACCTCGCTGAGCTGATTGGGAAAGTCATCAAGAAGTCCAACAAGAGACGCAACTCACACACGGCAGCCAACGGCCACAGCTGGGAGCCCAACCAGGCAGGGGAGATGTTTAATAGAGAGTGGAGGGATACGGTACAGCAGGTGCTGCAACCAACTGGCGGTCAGATGCACTCACTCGACACACGTGGACTGGGGGTCGTGGATGGACATGTAGCTTCCCCTGCGGAAGCACACTGCAGGAAGGGAAGTTCAGGCAGCTCTATGGAGCCACTGTCGCATCATAGTCAATGTACCTGTAGTGAGACAATGGTATGATGGTTTTTAAACTCTGAAAAGTGTTTGCTTGTTCAAGACTGCTCGATGCTGCGCTCCCATGAGGCCAATGCACCTCTTGTTGGACACGATGATATTCAGAACCGCTTCACCAGCTCAGTAACATAAAAGGCCCCCGTTTCTACACAACGAAGCCTGTTGGCACACGACATGTGTTTGATGTTAGGCACTTGACCAGGGGTTTTACTACTTGGCCCGGTTTGAGTGCGCAGCTGCCCATCAATGAGTGGAAGGCCGTAGATAACCTCTTTGTTTATGCAATTATATAGCTCGCTCGCAAATATCCGCTGTATTTGTCTATTTTTTACGTATCCGCTGCCAGCATATAGATACTGACTCTAGGTACCTTATCTAGGTAGGTACATAAAAACGCTGAAACCAAACGGCCACTATCAATCCGGATTCCGCACTATCTTTTCCTCTCTCTATACCCCTTCTTCACTTTTTACCTTCTTACCCTTTCTTCCCTTTTTGTCTTGCTTTGGATATGCGGCCTGCTTTTTTCCCTTCTTTGCTTCTTGCACGTTCGCCTCCCACCAGTTCATCTTCCTCGACAGACCCGCTATCGGACAGCTCGCCCATGGGAATTCTTGGACAAACTTTTCCATCACCCTTTTCAGGATACGTCTGTATTTCTCATGTGCAAGAAACCTTCCGTACCTTGACTCGAGCGATGTTGCGTACCCAAAGGAGGGCCTTGCCATCCACAGCTCAATCGAAATCACAAAAACACCTAGATCGCGGACCCCGAGATCATCCTCGCCCCATAAAATCTCGAATCGGTGGTGATTCGTGAAGTTGTCCACGCTCTCGCCAATTTTCGCATCCTCCCCCACCAAAGTAGCGAAAGCCATCCCGTTCATAAATGGGCTTTTCCTTCCGTAGTAGAAACGGGCGCGTCCTGACCGGTACGTGGATCCGACCTCGATCTTAGTTGCAAGTACGTCTTTTTTATGGAGTAGATCCTTATATATCTCGGGGTGAAGCATGGACATGGGTGTACGTTTCTGCCTCCAATTCTCTACAATTCCCACATGCCCTATCTTCTCCCACATCTCAGCTGACGGCGGACAAGTGAGTCCACGGGCCAGGCGCCCTCTGTCTCGTTCGGTGCACGGGAGTCGCTCTGTATAGTCGAATATCTCTGGACCTCGGGACTGGATGAATAACGTTTCAAAATTGGTGCTTTTTTCCTTCTTCTCATCTTCCGCCTCCGTCTTTCCCTTGATCGGATCTTTCGCGCCCGTTTTTTCTGTGCCTTCCGATGCACCCGATCTCGAGATGCCCTCCATAAGATCAAGTTTCAAGGCGGTAGCTGCCTTCAACATTTGCTTGGCGTCGCGCAATTGAGCTGTGAGGTTGTCGCGGGTCGAGTCCGGGACATCAGGTCTCCTCAATAGGTCATTGAGCTGCCTCACCATATCTTTTCTTCTCTTAACTTGGCTGTCAACGGAGTTCAAGAGCACTTGACCTTGTTTGCCCACAGGTGATGTGAGTGAGTCGGCCAGGGTTTCGGTTGACAACCCTTCAAAATGGGACTGGAGCTGAATACCAAAGTCACGCATGTGCGGCGTCTCCTTTAGAACACTGAGAACGATGTCACAGAATTTGGGAAACGAATTCTGCATCAGCAGTTCGACATCGGCATGTCTCATGCCGTCGATTTGCATGTGGGGGGATTCAAGGCAGTGCCATACCACCGCGTGAGTCCCCTTCCGCAAGATATATTGCTCCACAGAAAATGGAGGGTCGGGTATCATGGAGACTATGGGGTTCTCGTGAAAATACTGCCAATCCTCTGATGATACCGTTTTGTCCATGCAGATTCTAGTGTTCGAATAGCCGAGGCGGCTAAACCTTGGCAAGCTATCATTGCTTTTGCCGATGGGTACGTCCCAATAGAGGTGGTATTCGGGGATGTTGGCAAGTCTGCGGGCTCTGAGTCCCTCACCCGGGAAAACGTAACGGGGCCGTGGGCGTACTCTACTGGATACGAGATGGGTGAATGACTGATGACGCCATGATGCCATACTGCACATTACTCCGATCGCCATGGCGAGACGTTAGTTGAGGTTAGAAATATCAGTGTTGAAATACCCGTTGATGATGAATATTGGCAGGCCCAATACGTTGGACGTGACAGACAGGGCCTGTCTGGTCGGTCGCATATGGTGAATTCATGTTGACGGATGATAGCCATTGCCTGCGTTGAGAAAGGGGAAAGGGTGGAGTTAGCGGCCACTGCGACGGCGGGCCGGATTCGTCATTCTTGCCTTTATTTTTTTATTTTTTTATTTTTTTATTTATTTTTTGGTAGAACAGCAAGAACACGGATTGTCCACAGCCGCATCCTGGCTCTGGAGAAAGAGAGGGGCAAGGGTTAGGGTGCGCCAAGACTTTGGCCTGTGCCGATCAAGATCTTGATCCAACCTCACGTCACACCCTCCCTCACCACCCTTTAATCGCCAGAAGAGATTGACGGCGCATCATGGACGAGCCTGCAGAGAGGGCCCCGAAAGGGCATACTAGGACAAGATCTGCTGTTAAAGGTAAGTGCATCCTTCAAAGTCGGCTTGCAGCGGGCGATAAAAGCAAGTGCGGGCTGTCCCTCATCTCACCTCGAAACTAATCGCGGCAAGCCACGCGACCTCGCTCCTCCACAAAAGGCCCCCTGGACGTCAATGAGTAAGTCGCGGCTTCCCACACAAAACCGTCGTCTGAACTGTTCCAGTGTTCCGCTTGCCTCACCATTGTCGCCGCAACAATCTCAACTCGTGGCGCCGCTTGCTCCACGCAGCCCTGGTCCCGGGCCTGGACCATCCCCACTCCTCCCCCGCTCTGCTGCTCAGTCGCCCGCACCGCGCCGGCCCCCACCTACGCCCAAGGACTTTTCGTACCTCCTCCGCCCCGAGATCTACCATCCCCTCACAGGGCTCAATGTCCCCGCTCCCTTCCGCAACCACCTGGCCAAACAACCCACGCCAGACACTCCGATCCCCGAACTCCTCTCCCGGGGACAGTTCCGCGCCGCCGCCATCGCCGCGACCCAAGCCCTCACCGGTCCTTCGCCCCCCGACCCAACCGACCACGCCACCATCTTCTCCCTGCTCTACACCCGTCTGGCCTGTCTCACCTTGATCGACGCTACCGCCCTCGCCGCACAGGAGGTGCGCACACTCGAAGACCTTAACAGTGCCTTCTATGTCGATGATCTTTCTGGCGACCACCTCGTCCCTTGGGAGCTCCGCGTTCTCAATGTCCGCCTCCAAGCTATGGGTTTTGGCGATGCCCGCCGGGCTGTCATGAGCTACTACGACCTTGCACGCGAGGCGAGAGCGCGTTTGGCGAAGGCGATGGCCGATCACGATAACTCGGCGCGCGAGTTGTGGAAGGAGAGGTTGGGTGATATCGGCGTACGGGTGGCTGGTGCGTTGGTGGAGATGGGGGATTTGGGCGGTGCGGCTGCGCACTTGATGTCCCTACCAGGCAAGGATGTGGGCAAACTGGCCATGGCAAGAGCACTGCTGTGGCTGCAATTAGGTGATGTGGAAATGGCGAGGAGTTGCATCGCTGGAGAAGCAGGCGAGACAGCAGAGAAGGTGGTTGCTGCATTGTGCGACATGGCGGATGGGAAGTATGCGAACGCCCTCGCACGGTGGCGCGAGGTCAGGGAGGAGGTGGATGATGAAATGGTCGGCGTGAATACGGCGGTGTGCTTGTTGTATGTGGGAAAGATGCAAGAGGTGAGTTATCTTGGTCGAAGAGAGAGAGAGGTTGTTGACTGACTGTTTATCTATAGGGGAAAGAGTTACTGCAAGGGTTGGTGGCTGCTGGCCGCGCATCTCACACTCTTCTCTTTAACCTCACGACGATGTATGAGCTGTGTACTGAGCGGGCGCGCAGTCTCAAGCTTCAGCTGGCAGAGACGGTGGCGGAGCTCGATGAGACTCCAAACGGTTGGGAGAAAACCAACTCAGATTTCAAACTTTAAATTCTAGATGTCGCGAATACAGTTGCGATGATCATTTTTGAAGAGTTGAAAATATGGGGCTTGGTTTCTGGTCTTACCCCACTCCTGTGTTCCTGAGACATCTTAGGCAACTATATTCTACTGGCTGCTATTCAGCTGGCCCTTAGTAGGAGGGAGAAGTAGAAGAGAGAAGCAGGGTTGGACGCTCAGAGCCAGCGCTTCCATCCATGCCGCCCATGCATTCTCCGAGATAAATTTCTAAACTTGCCTAGTAAAGTACTGGTTCGTCGAGGTAAAAGGCTAGCGAATTTCACGTCAATATATTCTAGAAGGTGGGCTTGAAAGTCCGAAAAGATGCAGCCCAGACACCATTTAGTGCTGATTCTTGCGTTCTGCGCCACCGCCACCAACCACCAACGAGTTCACATAGCCGCCAACGATGGGGGCCATAGGGGGGGCTAGGGGTACAAGTGCACGCAAAGATGAATTCTATAAATTTTTGGCCTTGGCCAGTTCCAGTCCCGTCTGTGTAAGTCCTGGAATTCGCGCAGATCAAACCGACAACGATCTCTCTCTTCGCAGCTCCAGTCCAGTCTGCAGTTAACTCACATTGATACTGCTAATTCTTGTTCAACAACTCCTCCTCCTCCATCACATAATGCGCCCAACCACCTTTTACCTCTCCGCCATGCAATGGCTTCTCCTTACCGGCCTTGCCAGCCTTGCCGTCGCCTCGCCTATTGCCAATCCAGGGCCCATCCCAGCCGTTGACTCCAATACAAACTCTCCAACCACATCTTCGCTTACACTCTTTTCCCTCCCGGATCTTGCCCGCCGCGAAGCCGATGCAGACGCAGCGACAGAGGAACCCGGCACCCTAACCCTGCACGAACGTCAAAATGCCGAGGCCGCCGCCGTTGCCGCCGCCGCTGCCGCGGCCTATCAAGCCAAAATGATCTTATTCAGAGCATGCTGCGATAAAGCCGTCGCGTCAATCAAGCCTGATCCGCTAAGGACGCTGGGGATTTCTCTGGACCAGCTGATTGGCCTATATGTCGCGGGAGGGATGCTAGCTTTTGGAGGAGAGCTGAGCGAGTTTGGAAAGAGGATTGTGTGGCAGCAATTGTCGCTTGCGGTCATGTTGTGTGGATCGAGGATTTTTTAGTTGCTACCTACCTACCTACCTACCTACCTTACTTACTTGCCAATCTACCTACCTGTCTGGGTAGGTAGTAATGTGGTAATGTGAATTACTTGACATGTAATACCTAGTATCTTGGAGAGAGAAGTCTTGGTGTGTGCTCTTCGGGGCACTGGGCTCAACTTAGGCCGGTGTCCGGGGTTGTTCAGTCTCGAAACATGGACAGACATTATTTATCATTTCATCAATATGATTCAACATAAACTGCTTCTCTCAAGTCTGATATTGCACATGCATCTCGCCATCAATCTTATTGGCTGGGCGAGTACGAGCACAGAGAACGGCAGACCAATAAAACCGTGCGGGAGACCAAGACAAAAAGTTACAACTGTGGCCAAAAACTGTTGCCTGGTTCCCAAAGTAGATCTCACCAGCCTGAACCCCGCTTCCTTCCACTCAGGATATCATCCCCCATCACACTGAATAAAATCAGCCACTGCAAGACTACTGCAAGACTACTGCAAGGCTTGATCACAATGAACCTCCTCACCTTCTTAAAATACACTTTCTACAACCTCGCCAGTATCCCCAGCCACCTGTACATCAGCCTGCAGCGCGGAATCCACTCCACCTTTTACTTCTCACCCTCTGAATCGGAATGGAAACCACGCGATCTCAATGCCATCCCGCAATTCATTCTCGACCTCCACCACCCCTGGATTGAAAGTAACCTCGCAGACCTACAATCCCGACCAAACGTCGCGTCCTATCTCTGCCAGGTCGATCGGGCTTGGAACATCAACAATGCCATCCCGCATAATCTGTACGAAAACCTCACGATCCACAACTACGCGACCAAATGGCGCGAGAGTAACAACAAAAAAATCCCAGGATGGACCGAAGCGCTGCATCTCCTGAGGGAAATCCAATGGTGCCACCCGGCGCTGCACGAAGCTTCTTCTCTACAAGTATATATCCAAGTCCACAATCCGGACAACCCGCCTCCAAAAGAACTAATCGAGCGGTTTACCGACTTGTTTTTACAACTGGGACAAAAGCCAGAGGCGTATCCGTTACAGAGTCTCAGTTGGGAAGTTCCCTGTGCACAGACTGTGGCGTTTGCCGAGGCGTTTGCCGGAATAAAACACAACAACATCTTGTACAGAAACAGAAACTTGGGGGTAAAACACCTCAGGATTGGAGAGTGGTCAGAATACATGATTAGCTTGTTTCCCAACCTAGAGAGCCTAACATATGGTCATGGTTGTGATTGGAAAAGAGTACAGGGCTCCAGATCAACTCCCTATCGGCTTTTTCTTGACGAGGTGGCCGCCGCAAAGGCCCCAAAGATCAAGCGTCTCAGCTTCACCCTGGACCCGGATCCATGGTCGCCAGGGTTGTTGGAAGGTATGTTTGAATCAAACTAACTACACTACATATCTAGAGAAAGATTGTAACTAGGTAGTCATGCTGACTATCAATGTGCTCCTGCTGCAGATGTACTAAAAGCAATGCCAAAGTTGAACACTCTCGGAATTGGTGGGACACTAAGAGTTGACGGTCTTAAAGGAGGAGATGATCAAGTATTAAAGGTACCTACTACACTAAACCGTTTTTTTTTAACCCGTCAGAGTCGAGTCGCGTCGGCTAACATGACTGGTCCAGACTTACCTCGGAATTTTGACAAAGTTTTCAGATCTACGACATCTCCACCTTCCAAGCACTATGGATATCGATATCGGGGAAAATGAATCCGAGGAAACAGCAGAGGTAATGGAAAAGGCCGGCGCCCTTACACTACAAGCTCTCCCTCGGCTCGAGAGCCTCTCTATTGGAGGATATCAGGCAAAAATCAAGTCTACAGCACCAGATACAAAAGATGCAACCGGAGGGGATTCTAGGCTATTTCCAGGCGTATCTTATGACAAGTCAGAGTTGTAACAAATCTACGTCAGTACAATATTCGACACATGATAATCTGAATCCGTACGAAGTATGACACCCCTTGCTCGCCGCAGAAAATGTATCAACTTCATGCATCCACTGTCACAGCCTCCGCCTTTTTACCCTTCTTCACACTTCGCCACTCCATAGCTAGACTTCCAAACATGGTGAGAGATGATGCAACAATGCTGACAATATAGACACGGGTGATGGCGTCATTGAATGCTTCAAGGATTGGTCGCTGAAGTGATGGCGGAACTTTGGATAAGAGGTCGGTTGCTCCAGATCTCAGCATATCAGATGACGCCGCGGGAAGTTCTGGAACCTGTGTCTGGAGGTTCGAGATCAGCCGGTTGCCAAAGACTGCTTGGGCAACAGCAACAAAAATAGCCGCTCCAAGCGTCTGCATGAACACGACCAGCGAACTGGCGATCGGAACGTCATCCAGGGTGAGAACGGTTTGGACGGCCATGATAGGTTGCTGCATTCCCATCCCCACGGCAAGGCCTACGAAAGCCTCGTAGCCGAACCAGTGACTGAAGGGAGCATCTACGGTCAAGGTAGAAAGGAGTCCCTCAGCGACAGGTGCGAGAGTCGAAGCGAGTAGCATGAAAGGGGTGTCTAGGGATTGTTGTTAGTCCAACATAGTTCTCGTAAACGCGAAGGTACTTAGGGAAGAGAGAAACTTACAATAGCCGAAGAGGGTGACCAGCGCTCCAGAAAGCAAGACCATAATGACCAGACCAATTATCATGGGCAGCATTCTAATGCCTGAGTCCACAGCACTCACTTGGCGGATGACTTGATGCCACAATGGAGTATAGTAGAGGATAACGAGGAAAGCAGCGCCGTTGAAAAAGGCATACCATGCAGCTGCCATGATACTGCGTTGGGAGATGATGCGAGGTGGCACGATTGCCTTGTCTCCCCTGTTGTACTGAACGGTCCCGAAAGCAATGCCAAGTACACCCGCAACAATAAATAGGGAAATTATGCGACCATTGTTCCACGGATACGTTGACCCTCCCCACTGAAGGGCAAGAAGCAGGCAGACAATCGCCGGAATAAACAAAAGAATACCAAGCCAATCGATCTGCTTGAGCTTTGTGAGGAACGGCAGGGCATCAACCGCGGGGCGACTCGGTGGCTTGAAAAACAGCATGATGGCCAAGGCGGTGACAGCCCCAAAGGGTAAGTTGATGTAGAAACACCAACGCCAGGTGAGGCGGTCAGTGAAAACACCACCGAGAAGTGGACCGCAGACTGAGGCAATGCCAAACATGCCACCCATGGCGCCCAGAAACATGGGCCGTTTTGCCAGCGGGACCGAGTGGGCGATGATGATGATGGCGCCAGCCATGATGCCGGAACCCCCAACGCCGGCAACGGCGCGACCAATGATCAAAGCGGTGCTGTTTGGGGCAAGAGCGCAGATAAGAGACCCGAGCTCGAAAAGACTGAGAGCGAAGAGGAACGTGTATCGGATGGAGAAGTACGAGTAACCGGTGCCGTAGAAGAGTTGAAATGCTGAAGTGGCCAGCATGAAGGCTATGTGCGCAGGGCGAATTAGTGCATGGGGCCCCTAGCAGAAGTACTCGTTTTCCTGAGAGCGAAAACAGGGCAATTAATAGAAAACTCAGAACAAATGACTTACCACTGCCGTACCAGCCAATATCAGACACACTATTGAACTCATCGGTGATCCTTGGAATGGCATTCGCAACAATGGTTTGGTCGAGTGCAAAAAGGAACACGGCGAGGCAGAGGCCTATAGCGATGAGAGCAAGACCGACAGGAGAGGGGTAATTGGGTTCTAGAGTATCTTGGTGGGGTTCGCTGTCCTTCTCCAGTTGCTCCTGTGGCGGGTCGCCAGAAGAGGGCGGTGGTTGTTGGTCTGTTGCCATTGCGGGGTTGTTTTGGATGTGATTTCTGGTCAAGCGTGGCTGGAAAGGACATGATTCTTCTATCTTAAGTATTCAAGAAACTTGAAAATTTCCTTGCCTGGGCCGTGATTGCCCGATGGGATAACACCACAGCTCCCGTGTTCCATCATCGGTCAGGTCTGGGTTCGAGATCTCGCTTTGAATGTTAGCATGGAAAGCAGTGTAATCGAGAGCGTCGCTAACAAACCAGCCGATGTGACAGCCAAGCAGGGGTCGCGTTGCCTGCTGAAAATGGTTTAGTGTCGTGAAATTCGGCGGGCAAAGTGGGGCTCGTTGGCCATGTCATCTGATATATTGATCGGAAGAAAGCGCGACACCGAACTTCGCCATCCATCGCATTGCCTTCCGAAAACATTTGCGGTACCACAGAAAATGATTCAAGTCGATGGAATGCAATTTCAAAGCTCACAATGCATCCCTTAGATCGGTCCCCCGATCAAGGGGGTGCATTACATGCGTGTCTAGGAAGACAAGATGTGGTGCGCTCCAACCCTCCCTTTTGATCAGGGCAGCTGCTAACAGTTGCGTAGATGGCAGGCGACCCGCCTGTGAGGCTTGCGAGAAGCGGAAGAAGACGTGCGGTGGCTATCGTCGCGGAGATTTCATCTTCATGAATGAAGGATGGAGAGCCCCAGGAGTGGCAGCTCCGGAAAAAACCACCAAGCTGGAACTTGTCAAATCAATCGATCCGGATCCCCTGCCAAACTACGTTTGCTTCTTTTTGGCCCAGTTCACCATAAATCCGCCCCCAGAGGGTAAGGCCATGATCGAGAGCTGTCATCGATATCTCTCACTTCTTCTCATGCCATCCTCTTTGGTCGATGACAACGATCCCCTGCCGCATGCAGCTCGAGCCCTTGTCATGAATTATTTCGGCAAGTTGAATGCCTCTCGCCAACTCGTTCATGACAGCGTTTCGGCCTATGTCCGAGCCCTGCGGTCCTTGTCGGCAAGAGTCGCTTCTATCCAACGAATCGGGATTGACACACTCGAGGAGGAAGACGTGATGCAAACTGTTTTTTCGTGCCTGTTTTTGACATTTTGGGAGGTGCGTTGACGGAATTCGGAATCAAGATCAATTGGTGCTGATACAGATGTTGTTGTTGAAGCTCACGACGGAACCCCAGGGAGCAACCTGGCAGAAACATGTTCGAGGCTTGGCGAATCTAATCAAGCTGCGAGGCCCTCAAGGGTTCAAGTCTGTCCGAAGCCTCCAGGTGGTAACGCTCGTCCGTATTCTCATTGTAGGTCATCCAATCTTGTTGTGGAAATTTTCTGACGGTGTCAGCTTCTTGAATCTATCTCCACGAAACAGGCAACCTTTTTTGCACAACCTGAGTGGCGGGGATTCAGGTGTTTCCGTCCGCGTCCTCTCCCATGGTACTCAGATCCCGGGTCCGATGGCGATGGAAGGGTCGAGTCTACTGGTCCTTTGCACTACCTTGACTTTATCTTCGATCAGCTCATAACCGTCTCGGACGTGACAACCGGTTTCGCTAGGAGTCTCGAAGAGCAAACCAAAACCAACAACCCAAATCGCTCCGTCTTGCCGTCCTTACGGCAGATACAAATAGAATATCTACCGGTGCTCAAAAAATTGGAGCTCGTGCTTACTCATATGATTGCCAACATTGGTGGTTCACTTGCTGACGCAGTCTTGACCACAGCCCCTTTGGGGAGCAGCATCAAAGGCCCATTCTGGGGCAAGCCAATCGAATACAATCTTTCCAGCGTTTGTCGCACAGCTGCTGTTACCCTACGTCTTCTCATTTGCGATATCGGCAAATACCAACAACAGTTGGGTAGTATCGAGACAGAAGACCACGCTGCGTGCTTGGCGGAGAATCGTGCGGCACTCATGGCTCATGCACAAGCCATTGTCAATACCATTCCTTACAGTTTGCATGCGAGCATTCTAGGTGCGACACCGTTCTGCTTTGTACCGGCATTTCGGATCGCAAAAACAGTGTTGGCGAGAGAATCTGAGACGCTTCAAGCCGAGGGTGGCACGGTGGGTGCGGTGGCGAAGTGCGCCGAGATGGACAGCTTGATTCAACGTCACCTCGATTTTGTCGGAAGCTTGAAGATACCCATCAAGTTGGATATTTGACGTCGCTCCAGTGCTGGCCGCGTCTCCACTGGCCACGATTGGAAGGGGGCCACAACAAAGTTGGTACTTGATGCGGCACAGTTCTACTAACTTGCCATGCGCCACGCGGGAGGAAGAGGCCGTGACAAGCAATGTTGAGCCGCGCGTCGTCGATGCGGATTTCTTTTTGGGTTTTGAAACGGACTTCGGTCAAAAGTTCCCCTGAAGCCGCGCAACATCGACATACCCGACTCCCAAATACCGGTAAGGTACTCTTACCATCCGGGCGCGTTTTAAGTTTCGAGCCAGGACTGCACCCCCCCACCCCCCCACTTTGTGCCTGGGATTCTCGGCGGAGAAGGACTACTTATCGGGTCTTTTGATGATGACTTCATCAGGTCTGGGGTCTAAGATGGATGCTGCCTGAAATTTCGGCCGCTCGGAGCGGGATGGGGGGGGAGTTGAGACCGAGGGAAGCTTACCAAGCCGCGATTCGGGCCACTTCATTGATATCGGAGCGGGTTGCGGAACGACTGGTCCTATCGCCGAACCGTGTGAGACGCGATACACAAATTCGATGCGGCCTAGTCACGTGCCAGTCTTTGCCAGCAGGGATTTAATTCGATGGGCGTGGCTCAGCCCTACTCTGTTTGGGTGTTGACTACAATCAGTGTGGGGTTGAACCTTGGTGATCAGAGAAAAGCCAGAAATAGAAAACATCAACCGGGTCGCGGTGGGTGGAGAAGGTCACGACAAGGCGCTACCCGACATGGACGTTCGTAACTGTCAAGACTGTTCTCACTGCATTGCTCGAGTCGGTCAGAAAAGGGGAGGGTTAACTGTGAATGGATGAAGCCAAAGCCCGACAAAGTGATGCGTCGATGCATTATCATTTTCATCTGGCGTGTGGGCATGCGTTGAGGATTTTTTTTTTTCCTACAGTCTTTTGCGCTGACGAAGATTCTGTCGGACCGGCAAGACAACTCCTTCGGGCGTCTCGGGACGACTCCAGAGTTCAAAATCACACAGCCCGCTGACGAGTTTTGCACCAGTTGACGAATGAGATGCTGACGTCAGAGGCTCGCCGCTCTCAGAGCTGGGGGCTTCAGACACTGGTTGTTATTAACCAACCAGAGCAAGGTGCCAGCCCATGCTTATTTTCTATGAGAATTTATCATCATTATTCCATCAGTGCACCAAGTAATGCGGGGGACTTGGGTACGAATAGTTGCGAGCTGGCAAATGGGATCAGAAGAAGGATTCAGGAAGCTGCAAAGTTGGGATGATGGAATCCTTTTCGTATTTCTCCCCCAGCTCCAGGTACCAACATTCCAGTCCGAGGTATGGATACGAACAAAGAATAACCATCAACAGTCCCATGTCGAAAAACTATCTAGTGCAGTGCAGTGCAGTGCAGTGCAATGCAATTTTGCGGCTCATCGCATCCAGGTCCAGATTGTGGGACCGAAACCCTCAAAGACGCGCTCGGCGCTTGTGGTTGGCGCGGCCGCCCCCATCCCAACGAGACGGGGCGCAGTGAAGCTTAAACGGGTCCCTGGGCCAACTTGCACTCTACACGTGTGTGCCAGCAGCACGCTGACGAGTGAAAAGAACCCGACGCTGACAGCCTTTACAGGGAGCCTTTCCCAAAGCAGACATGATCCCACCCCAAAATAGCATTGGGACTTTGGCGGAACGCTGCAGTACCGAGCTTTTCTCTGCAGCAGTGGTAGGCTCTGGCGTGGCTGGATTGAGGCACCAACAGTTGGTGATTATGTTGGAATAGTAAACTACTCACTCTCCACCAAGGCCATGACATAAACATTGAAGCTTGATGATAAAATGGAACCCCTTCCCTCGTTGCAATATGAATTTGTTTCAACACCATTCATCGGCACTCGCTTCCTTGCCATCTCCCAATCAATATTTCCTCTTTTTTTCCTTTTTCCCTTTTTTCCTTGGGTTCTTGGTCTTTTTTCCTTTGGTTCGAGAAGTTAATCAGTCACGATGCGTTTCTCTTCTGGAGTCATCCTCCCGGTGTCACTCTTGGCATCGGCCGTGTCGGCAGCCCACTTCGACGTCACAGTTGGCAAAGGTGGACAACTCAAGTTTGATCCTGAGGAGGTTGAAGCCAAGCTGGGCGACACAATCACGTACCACTTTTTCGCCCGCAACCACTCAGTCATCGAGTCCAGCTTCGACAAGCCCTGCCAACCACTGGCCGGCAAGGGTATCTTTTCGACTTTTGTTCCCACCGAGTCGCCCGATGTGGCCTCGATTACCTCATTTACTGTTCTTGTTGAGAACGACAAGCCCATCTGGCTCTACTGCGGCCAGACTAATGGCAACCACTGCCAAAACGGCATGGTGCACTCCATCAATGCCCCCAAGCAAGGCAACACCTTTGCAGCCTACAAGGCTCTCGCTGCCAAGGCCCCCCCGCCGAGCGGTGCCCCTGCCGGCGGCCCCACGGGCGGCATCCTCAAGACGACGGTCCAGGTCGGCCTGAACGGCAGTCTGACCTATTCTCCCAACGACATCAAGGCCGTGCCCGGCACTATTGTCGAGTTCCAGTTCAACCCGCGCAACCACACTGTCACCGAGTCCAGCTTCGACAAGCCATGCGTGCCTCTCGACAAGGGCTTCAGCAGCGGTTTCGTCGCCACTACCAAAGTGCCTGCTGCCGCGTCTTTTGTCATTCAGGTCAAGGACACCAAGCCCATTTGGTTCTACTGCGGTCAAGTCAACGGTAACCACTGCCAACAGGGCATGGTTGGCGGTATCAACGCGTAAGTTTTTTTCTTTTTCTTTCTCATCCTCGGCCTCGGTCCTTACTAACAAACTGATTATCCAGTCCCGCCTCTGGCAACACCGTCCCTGCATTCATCGAACTCGCCAAGAAGTCTCCTCCCCCAAGTGTTATCCCCCCCAAGGCCCCTCTCGGCGGTCTCCTCTTTGTCAATGGAACTCTTATCGAGCAGTC
>Ga0247763_1000484_pt1 | contig 23561 bp, 13 predicted proteins | sample UWRJL141409B4_FD_179926 | JGI IMG/M metagenome (GOLD analysis project Ga0247763, IMG submission 179926) | Plant litter microbial communities from Arlington Agricultural Research Station in Wisconsin, United States - UWRJ-L141-409B-4 | ecosystem: Environmental > Terrestrial > Plant litter >...
AGCTTCGACGGCCACGTCCGGCGCACCGATGCGGGCGTGCGTGGCTCCGGATCGCGACATCGGTGTCAGCCCTGCGGGCGCCTGGGGGCATCGCTCAGCAAGCAAAGCGCCTCACTGAGGCAAGAAAACGCACAGAAACGACATTCCCCGAGAACAAAACGAAATCTCGCGCACGCGTCGCGAGTGAACGAGAAACGATGCCACGAGCTCGGCGCAGCAGGCACGAGAAGGCCACGTCGTCATGGCCCCACCCAGAGCCATACGGCGACGCTATCGTCCGATCTCGACGCAGCGCGCTCGAGAGCGGGACGCGCGGCGCCGGATCCCGAACCGTCGCCAATGCGAATCGCGTCGGCCGCATTTCATATCGCCCCGAGCGCGCCAAAGAGCGCGCAAACACCAGCCCAGATCGAGCCAGAGAAAGCTCGATTCGAGCCGAAATCAGGGCAATTCATGCCCGATGCAGCGCTCTTCGTGCCCAGCCCGCAGACATTGCGAGTCGGGCTGCGCTCGGGTAGTCAGAGTCATTCGGAAAACCGCTTCCGCGACGGGTGCCGCCTCTCGAGCGAGCAGCACTGCCCGAGCACTCAGGCCCGCCCGAGCACTCAGGCCCGCCCGAGCACTCAGGCCCGCCCGAGCACTCAGCCGAGACCCGAGGGTGCTGGCGGCTTCACCGCCAGAGAAGCATCTGCTCGTCGCGACCACGACGACGTCTGTCTCGGTGCCAGCATGGAGGCTGGTATCGAGGCCGGCGCCATCGCGATGTGCCCCGATCGGCCGCCGAGAAAGCCCTTGCGGGTTAAGGGCCTTGGCGACAAACTGGGCTATCCTCAGGCGACGTTTGTGCCGCCGCTGATTCTCTTGCACCAGCCATGACGCAGCTCACCGGGATATCGAAGGCTACGCGCAAGGAATACGCGCCCGGCGACGTGATCGGCGGGAAGTACGGCCTGCTGCGGCTGCTCGGCGAAGGCGGCATGGGCTCGGTCTGGGTCGCCGAGAACATGGCGCTGAAGGCCAACGTCGCGCTCAAGCTGATTCGAGCCGACGTCGCCGAGGCGTCCGCGAACGAGCGCTTCCTGAGCGAGGCGCGGCTCGCGGCGCGCCTGCAGCACGCGGCGATCGTTCGCGTGTTCGATTTCGGGAAGACCGAGCACGACGAACCCTACATCGTGATGGAGCTGCTGGAGGGCGAGACGCTCGGGCAGCGCCTCGGGCGGCTCGGCGCGCTCGACCCGACAGAGCTGTGTCAGACGCTGCTCCCGATCATCGACGCGCTCCACTCCGCGCACGGCCACGGCGTCATCCATCGCGACTTGAAGCCCGACAACGTGTTCGTCACGAAGACAGAAGGCGGCGCGCAACCCAAGCTGCTCGACTTCGGCATCGCAAAGCTGCGCGGCGAGTCGTCCTTTCACAGCACCAAGCTCACCCAGGCGGGCACGCTGATCGGTAGCCCAGACTACATGTCGCCCGAGCAGGCGCGCGGCGAGACGGACCTCGACCCGCGCAGCGACGTTTGGGCTCTGTGTGTGCTCGCGTACGAGTGCCTGGTGGGCAAGCCTCCCTTCCACGGGGACAACTACAACGCCCTGTTGTGGTCGATCATCCACGATGAACCGGTGCCGATCACCGTGTTCCAGGCGGGCGATCTCGATCTCTGGCGCATCCTGAAAAAAGGCTTCGCGAAAGACCGCAACGCCCGCTGGGAGAGCGCGCGCAGGCTCGGGGAAGCGCTCGCGGGGTGGCTCGAAAGCCGCGGGGTGCTGGAAGACATCTGCAACCGCTCGCTGCAGTCGAGCTGGTTGCCGGCAGAGCGTCCTACCCGTCCGGAGCTCACCCCTTTCGACCCGCTCGCGGGCTCGCAGCATCGCGGCGCGCATTATTCTGGCCCGAACCACGCGGCGGCCACGCCCTCGCCCACACTGGCAGCCATGCGCCGCCCGCATGCGATGAGCCTCTGGTTTGCCGGGCTCGGGCTGCTCACGCTGGTAGGAGCGCTCTTCCTCTCGAAGGCTGAAGACGACGCCATCCCGACGGTGGATGCCGAGGGCATCGACGGTCGCCAAGAGGTGGGCTCGCTGCTGCCGGTGCCAAGGCCCGCGGCGGAGTCGCGCGAAGCGGCGACCCGCGATACGATGGTTCGCCCTGCCCTGCTCGCTGATCCGGTGCCGACGTCACCGTTGCTCGAAGGCGGCGAACGCGAGGCGCACGGCGAGCAAGAGCCGATCGGCGGTCCCGTCCGCGCAGGCGGAAGCGTCGGCTCGTGGAAAGCCAATCACGAGCCCACGACGCGCGGCGCCGCCGGGAGCGAGCATCTCGTGAACGACATCGCCATCCGCGCCGACAAAGGCCGCAGCGAGGTCGCCAAGCCGTCCGCGCACCGGCCCCCGGCGGGCGTGGACTCGAGCGATGGCTCCGACGACGAAGCAGCGGCGAGCCAGAAGGCATCGCCGACCCGCACCAAGGCCGCGCGCGGCGGCGGCGCCAAGAAGCCCGTCGAACCGCGCAAGGCGCCCGAACCCAGGAAGCCCAGCGAGCCGAAGTCGCCCGTCGACAACGAAGTCGACTTCGGGATCTGAACCGGTGTGACTCGGGCGCCCGCGCGGCAGGCGCAGGCCCGGCGAGAGCGGTGGGCAGAGCGAGCGTCGCGCTCACGCCGCATCGCCAGCAGCAGCGAGCACGCCTGTTTCTCGGCGCGGCGAGCGTGCGCGGGTTCGCTGACTCGACGCGCCGAAAGCTCGGCCTGACGCCGGTGGCCCTCCCCCTTCGACAGTCGCGCGCGCCGCGTGCTACGGCAGCGCCAGGAGATGGAGTCGAGCCCACAGCACCTGCGTATCTACCGCAGCAATCGCATGGAAAAGCTCGCCGAAGCGCTCGGCGACGTCTTGAGCGAGGCCACGCCCGATGCGCTCGCCCCCGAGTATGTGCTGGTGCCCGGCCGCGGCGTCGCGCAGTGGCTCAGCATGCGCCTCTCCGAGCGCTTCGGCGTGTGGTCGAACGTGCTTTACCTTTATCCGCGCAACTTCGTGGGCTGGGCGCTGGATCGGGTGCTGGGCAAGCCGGGCAAGGCGCTGGCCGCGATCGAGCCAGAGCGCCTGCTCTGGACCGTGTTCAGCGCCACCGAGCCGCTGCTCGAGCGGCCCGAGTTCGCGGCGCTGCGGCGCTACGTCGAGGCCGACGCGAGCCGGGTGCGCTACTTCGAGCTGTGCCGGCGCATCGCTTTCACGTTCGATCGCTACGCCACCTACCGGCCCGATCTGCTGCAGAGCTGGGAGAAGCTCCGCAAATCGAGCGACGCGCCGGAGCTGCCGCAGCTAGCGCTGTTCTCGGGCGCCAAGGATGATCAGCAGGCGTGGCAGCCGATCCTGTGGCGGGCGCTACACGAGCGGCTGGGCCCCATCTACGCGGGCGCGCTCGAGCGCCGTTTCCTGCGCAGCCTGCAACAGAGCAAGCGCCTCGCGAACCTTCCGGCGCGCATCAGCTGCTTCGGGGTGACGCACCTGCCGCCGAGCTACGCCCGCATCCTCGTGGGGCTCTGCCCGCACGTGCCCGTGCACATGTTCCAGCTGCGCGCCACCGAACCGGCGCCCACTGGCGCTCGTGCGGCGGGGCGGGGCTGGGGCGGCGGCGTGCGTCCGCGTGGGCAAGCGCGCCATAACCCGCTGGTAGAGTCACTCGGCACGCTGGCCATCGACTTCGACGCGGTGCTCGAGCAAGAGCTGTCACACCAGAGCGTGGGCACGCGCGTCTTCGACCTGTACGCGCCGCCGCCGGGTTCGACGCTGCTCGGGCGGCTGCAACGGCAGCTGCTCGAGAACCGCGCGGCCTTACCTTCAGAGCGCGTGCCCGCAGACGAGCTCGACACCTCGATCCGGATCCACGTGTGCCACAGCCCGATGCGCGAGGTCGAGGTGTTGCACGATCAGTTGATCGAGCTGCTCGCCACGGGCAGCGGCCTCGAGCCGCGGGATGTGGTGGTGATGCTGCCTGACGTCGAGAGCTACGCGCCGCTGATCGAGGCCGTATTCCGACGCGGCCCGGGCGACACTCTGGCGATCCCGTTCTCGATCGCCGACCGCAGCGTGCAGCTCGCCGCGCCCGTGGTCGATGCGCTGGGGCGGCTGTTCACGCTCGCCGAGCAGCGCTTCTCGACACCGCAGGTGCTCGACCTGCTCTCGCTCGACGTGGTGGCGGGGCGCTTCGGCATCACCCCGCGTGACGTCGAGGTGTTGACTGGCTGGCTCACGCGCGCCAACGTGCGCTGGGGGCGCGACGCGGAGCATCGCGAGTCGCACGGCCACCCGCGCTCCGACAAGACCAGCTGGCACTTCGGGCTGTCGCGCCTGTTGCTCGGCTATGCCATGGAGAACGAGCCGCCGGAGCTGGTGGGCGGTGTGCTGCCAGCGCCTGAGGCCGAGGGGCTCGAGGCTGCCGCGCTGGGCAAAGCCTGCGATTTCGTGGAGGCACTGTTCTCTGCGGCGGGGGCGCTCGGCGGCCAGCACGCGCCCGACGCCTGGCCAGAGGTGGTCGGCGCGGCGCTCGACGCCCTGTGCCTGAACGACGCGGACACGGCCTGGCAGCACCAGGAGGTGCGCGAGGCGCTGGTGAGCCTGGCCGACAACGCGCGCGAGGCGGGCTACTCGGGGCCGATCGGCGGCGCCGCATTTCGGGAGCTCTTGTTCGCGACTCTGGACGCCGCGCGCCCCGCGCGCGGCCTGATGATGGGCGGCGTGACGTTCTGCTCGATGGTGCCGCTTTGCACGCTGCCCTTCCGCGTGGTGTGCCTGGTAGGCCTCGGCGACGGCGAGCTGCCGCGGCGCGAGGTGAGCACCGATTTCGATCTGATCGCCCACGGGCCCGAGGGGCGGCGCGTGGGCGACCGTTCGCGCCGGAGCGAGGATCGCTACCTGTTCCTGGAGGCGCTGGTGTCGGCGCGCGAGCGCCTCATCATCACCTACACGGGCCAGAGCATCCGCGACAACGCCGCGCTGCCGCCGAGCGTGCTCGTGAGCGAGCTGTGCGATCAGCTCGCCTCGGCGTACGCGGCGGCATCCGGCGAAGACGTGCTGGCGCGCGTGGTGGTGCGACACCCGCTGCAGGCCTTCAGCCCGCGCTACTTCGACGCGCGCGACTCGCGGCTGTTCTCGTATGCCGAGCATTACGTCGCTGGCGCTGCCGCCCGCCGCGCGGGGGCCGCGCCGGAGTTCTTCGGTCCGCCGCTGCCGGCGCCGCCCGCCGCCGACGCGATCGGCGTGAGTGACCTCGTGCGCTTTTTCCAGAACCCGACGGCGCACCTGCTCAACCGGCGGCTCGAGCTGTTTCTGCGCGAGCGCGATCTCGATGTGCCCGATCGCGAGCCGCAGGAGCTCTCCGGGCTCGATCGTTATGCGGCGGGGCACGAGCTGCTCGGGTTGATGCTCGACGACGTGCCCAGCGAGCGCGCGAAGGAGCTGATCCTGGCGACGGGGGCGCTGCCGCTCGGATCGCCAGGTGAGCTCGATTTCCTCGACATCCACGCCTCGGCGAAGCTGATCGCCGAGCACGTGCGAGGCGCGCGACAGGGCGCTCCCAGGCCCGCCGCGAGCGTCGAGCATCGGCTGCCCTCGGGGCGGCTGTTGCTCGGCAACCTGCCGGAGACGTTCGAGGCAGGGCTGGTCGAGTATCAGTTCGCGCGGGTGCGCGCGAAGCACCTCGTGGCCTTCTGGATCCGGCACCTGGTGCTGTGCTGGCTGTCGCCTGCCGGAGCGTTGTCGAGCTGCCTGATCGGGCGGCCTCCGGAGGGCGACGGTGTGGTGCGGCACGAGCTCTCGCGCGTCGCCGACCCGGCGCCCGTGCTCGACGCGCTGGTCGCCCGCTACGACGAAGGCCAGCAGCTGCCGCTGCGTTTCTTTCCGAACACGTCGCGGCTGTTCGCCGAGCAGTTCGGCAAGAAGCAGAAGCCGGGCTGGGATCTGGCGAGCCAGGTGCTGCGCGAGTGGCGGCGCGAGGTCGGGGAAGACGCGCACCTCTCGCGCGTGTTCATCGTGGATCGCAAGCTCGAGAGCCCGTTCGAGTCGACGCCTGGGCACGCGCCTTTCGAGACGCTGGCGCTGGAGGTGTTCCGGCCCCTGCTCGATCACCTCTCGACGACCAAGGACGAGGCATGAAGCCGTTTGTCGTGACGGAGATCCCGCTCCGGGGAAGAAACCTGGTCGACGCGAGCGCGGGCACCGGCAAGACCTACGCGATCGCGACCCTGTTCGTGCGCCTCCTGCTCGAGACAGAGCACTCGCCGACGCAGCTCCTGGTCGTGACCTTCACCGAGGCGGCCACGGCCGAGCTGCGCGATCGCATCCGCAAGCGCGTGCGCGAGTGCATGGCGGCGGCGAGCGCGGAGCAGACCGCCACCGACGGCGACGGCGACGCAGCATCAGAGCTCGACCCGACACTGCTCGAGATCATGGCGCGCGCGGGCGATCGCGAGCGCATCGCGGCGCGCCTGCGCGAGGCCCTGTACGACTTCGACAATGTCGAGATCTCGACCATCCACGGCTTCTGCCAGCGAATGTTGATGGAGCGCGCGCTCGAGAGCGACGTGACCTTCAACAGCCAGCTCTATGGCGACGCGCGTCCGATGATCGACGAGCTGATCCTCGACTACTGGGCGAACCACGCCGGGCCGGCGGCGCCCGAGCTGCTCGCCTACATGCGCAGCGAGGGCTCGCGCTTCGGCATCGACCAGGCACGGCGGCTCGCCTACACGGTGCTGCGCACGCCCGACGTGCGAGTGATGCCCGGGGCCCCGAGCAGCGACGAGCCGCCCGACTTCGAAGGTTTTCGACGCGAGTTCGCGCGCGCCCGGGAGATCTGGCTGGGGCATGACGTGCTCGGCATCATCGCCGCGTCGAGCGTGAGGAAGACGTCGTATAACAGCCGGCACACGCCGAACTGGGTGCGCGCCGTCACCGAGTACTTCGCGGCAGACCCCGGGCTGTTCCTGTCGCCGCCGAAGAGCTTCGAGCGATTCTGCACGCAGAAGCTGGTCGAAGCGGGCGGCACCGCGCTCGCCCATGCCGAGCCCTTCCTCAGCTGTGACGCGCTGCTCGCCGCGCACCAGGTGCTGACGCGAGCGCTCGACGCGGAGGTGCTGCGCTTCAAGCTCGGCCTGCTCGACTTCCTGCGTCGAGAGCTGCCGCTGCGCACCGGCCGCCTGCGCCAGCTGTCGTTCGACGACCTGCTCGACCGGCTGCACGCCGCCCTGCACGGCGCGCGCGGAAACGAGCTCGCGCGCTCGATCCGCGAGCGCTACCCCGCCGCGCTGATCGACGAGTTTCAGGACACGGATCCCCGCCAGCTCGCCATCTTCGAGCGCATCTACTCCGCGCCCAACACCTCGCTGTTCCTCATCGGCGACCCGAAGCAAGCCATCTACTCGTTCCGCGGCGCCGACGTGTTTAGCTATGTGGCAGCCGCGCGGCGCACCGGGGAAGATCGTCATTTCACGATGACGACGAACTACCGCTCTGACCCGAGCATGGTCGCCGCCGTCAACCACCTGCTGTCGTCGACCCCACGCCCGTTTCTGCTGCCGGAGATCCAGTTTGACCCGGTGAGCCATCGCCCGAACGCGCGCGACGCCCTGCTCGACGCGAGCGGCGCGGTGGTGTCGGGGCTCGAGCTCCTGGTGCCTCCGCCGAGCGAGGTGGAGGGTCGCGGGCTCGGCGCCGACTGGATCAGCAACGAGTTGCCGGCGCTCGTCGCGCGCGAGATCCAGGGCGCGCTGAGCGACGGCCTCGAGTGCCGCGGGCAGCCGCTCGGCCCCGGCGATATCGCGGTGCTCACGCGCACCAACGACCAGGCGTTCGCCGTACAGGCAGCGCTGCGGCGAGTGGGTGTCACCAGCGTGGTGCTGGGTGACAAGAGCGTTTACGCCTCGGATGAAGCGCACGAGCTCGAGCGGCTGCTGGCAGCCGTGGTGGAGCCCACGAACCAGCGCTCGATCCGGGCCGCCCTGACGACAGACATGCTGGGTGTGTCGGCGCACGGCCTGCTAGCGATGGACGAGGACGAGAGCGAGTGGGAGGCCTGGAGCAGCGCGTTCCACAGCTGGAACGCGCTCTGGGCTCAAACCGGCTTCGTGCAAATGATGCGCGTGCTCTCGGCGCGGGCGAAGGTGCACGAGCGGCTCTTGGCGCTGCCAGACGGCGAACGCCGCCTGACGAACCTGCTGCAGCTGATCGAGCTGCTCCACGCGGCGGCCTCGCGCGGCCACCTCGGCCCGAGCGGCCTGTTCGGGTTCCTGGCGCGCGAGCGGCGCCGGGAGATCATCGGCATGGAGGCCGAGGCAGCCCAGATTCGGCTCGAGAGCGACGCCGACGCGGTGAAGATCACGACCATGCACAAGAGCAAAGGGCTCGAGTATCCGGTCGTATACTGCCCGTTTCTCTGGCACGGCATGCTCCTGCACACGAACGACGAGCAGGCGCCCAAGCTGCACCTGCCGAACGGCGAACTGGTGCTCGACATCGGCTCTGCGGAGCGTGAGGAGCACATCGAGCGCGCCCGCTTCGAGGTGTTCGCCGAGAACCTGCGCCTGCTCTACGTGGCGCTGACGCGCGCGAGGCATCGCTGCAGCGTCGTATGGGGGCGCATCGGCAAATACTCCACCTCCGCGCTCGGCTACGTGCTGTGCCCGCCGCCGCCCGCGGCGGATGGCGTCGCCTTGGGCGTCGACGCGATCCAGGCGCACCTCGCCGCGCTCGACGACGCCGCCTGGGCGGCGCAGCTCGCGCGCCACGCCGCCGCGGCTCCGATCCGGGTGCGCCCCCCGCGGGAAGACCAGGTCGCGCGCGACGTGCCGGAAGCACGCGCCGAGAGCCTGGCCCTCGCCGCTCGCCGCCCGAGCGCCCGCATCGACGATCGCTGGCGCACGAGCAGCTTCTCCGCTTTGACCAGCCACGCCCCGAGCAGCGAGAGCCGCGAAGAGCAAATCGCCGACCACGACACGCTCGCCTCGAGCGAGCCGGAGCCCGAAGAGCGCGCGCCGCCCGAGGCGCTGCGGCTCGCGGAGTTTCCGGGTGGCACCAAGGCCGGCAGCTTCTTTCACGACATCCTCGAGCACTACGATTTCGTGAGCCCGCGCCCGGGACCGCTGCACGAGCTCGTCGGCTCGCGCCTCGCGAGCTACCGCTACCCCGTGGAGCAGTGGAAGGTCCCCGTGGCGGATCAAATCTGCGCCGTGCTCGACACGCCGCTCTGCGACACCGAGTCGGGTCCGCTCCGGCTCGGCGACGTGCCGATGGCCGAGCGCTTGAACGAGCTCGAGTTCTGCGTGCCCGTCGGCAACCGCGAGAGCGCGAGCGGCACCGGATCCATCGCCGCGGCAGACCTCGCGCGTGTGTTCCGCGAATATCCGAGCCCCGCGCTGCCGAGGCGTTATGCCGACGCCGTCGCCCGCCTGGGCTTCATCCCGCTCGCTGGCTTCCTGCGCGGCTTCATCGACCTCGTGTTCCGCCACGACGAGCGCTTCTATCTGGTCGACTACAAGGGCAACCACCTCGGGCCGAGCGCCTCGGATTACGCCCCCGAGAAGCTCGGCGACGCGATGCTGCGCGGGCAATACTTCCTCCAGTATCACCTGTACGTGCTGGCGCTGCACCGCTATCTCGGGCGGCGCCTCGCCGGCTATTCGTTCGAGCGCCACTTCGGCGGCGTGTTCTATCTCTTCATCAAGGGCATGGGGCCCGAACACGGGGCGGCAGGAGTCTTCTACGAGAAGCCGCCGATCGAGCGGGTCGAGGCGCTCGGTCGCCTGCTCGAGCGCTTCCCGCCAGGAGCTGGGGCAGCGTCGCGCGCGGTGCCGACGGCTCGGGCGAACGGAGGAGCACCGTGAGCAGCTCGAACGCGCTGCGGCCGGCGCCGCTGCCGATGATCGACGCGCTGGCGCAGGCGGGAGCGCTCTCACCGATCGATCGGCACCTGGCGTACGCGGTGCTCGCGCTGGAGGGCGCAGACGAGCTGCTGGCGCTCGGGGCGGCGCTGGCGAGCCGGGCCGTGCAGCTCGGGCATGTCTGCGTCGATCTCGCGCGCTTCGATTTCGATGAACTCGCCACGCGCAGCGAGCTCGACCCCAGCGCGTGGCCGAGCCGGGAGCGATTGCTCGATGCCCTGCGGCGGAGCCCGCTCTGCGCCGCGCTCGACGCCGACCCGGCGAGCGTCGAGGTGCCGACCCCGCTGGTGCTCGACGCGCACGGGCGGCTCTACCTTCAGCGTTATGCGCGCTACGAGCGCACGCTCGCCTCTGCGCTGCGCGGGCGCGCACGGCGCGCGAGCGACGTGGATTTGCCGCTGCTGAGGATGGGCATCGAGCGCCTGTTCGGCGCCGCGGCGCGCTCGGAGCCGGGCCCGACCGAAGGGCCCGGATCACGGCCGCACGACACGACACCCGACGCGGCCGGGTCTGCGGCGGCCGTTCCGGCAGCGGCAGCACCGAAGACCAACGCGCACACCCTGGCCGCGTGCGTGGCCACGCTGCACTCGCTGGCGGTGATCTGCGGAGGCCCCGGCACGGGCAAGACGACGACGGTGGTGAAGATCCTCGCGCTGCTCCAGGAGCAGGCGCTCGCCCGGGGCGAACGCGCGCTCAGCGTGCTGCTGCTGGCGCCGACCGGCAAGGCGGCGCGGCGGCTCGCCTCGTCGGTGCAGGCGGGCCTCGCGGCCCTGCCGGTGGTGGAGGCCGTGAAGGCCGCGATCCCGAGCGAGGCGTACACGATCCATCGCGCGCTCGGCGGTGGTGCTTCGGGGCGCTTCCGGCACGACGCCGGCAACCCCTTGCCGGCCGATGTCGTGCTCGTCGACGAGGTGTCGATGGTCGACCTCGCGCTGCTCTACCGGCTCTGCACCGCCATCCGCCCGGCGGCGCGCCTCATCCTGCAGGGCGATAAAGATCAGCTCGCTTCGGTCGAAGCCGGCGCCATCCTCGGGGACATCTACGAACCGCACGCTGCTGCCGAGTGGTCGCGCGAGTTCGCCGCAGAGGTGCGCGAGCTCAGCGGCGAGAGCTTGCCCGGCGACCGCGCCGAGCGAGGGCTGTGGGATTGCCTGGTCAACCTCGACGAGAGCTTCCGCTACCGCGCCGACAGCGGCATCGGGCGGCTGGCGCGGGCGATCAACGCGGGCGATGGCGCAGGCGCGCTCGCCATCCTGCGCGGCCGCGGCCCGGGGCGCGACGCCACCCTGTTCGAGCCCGGGCCCGACCTCGCGAGCGACGCCGAGCTCGAGCGCCTGGTGACGGAGGGTTACACCCCCTTCATCCAGTGCTCTGATCCGAAAGAGAAGCTCGCGCTGCTCGGCGCCTACCGCGTGCTCTGCGCGCACCGGCAAGGTCCGCGCGGCGTGGAGCAACAGAACCGCAACGTGGAAGAGTGGCTCGCGCGAGCGGGGCTGCTCGATCCGCTCGCAGCGTTCTACGAGAACCGCCCCATCATCATCACCCAGAACGACTACACGCTCGGGTTGTTCAACGGAGACGTGGGCGTGGTGGTGCGCGACGATCACGGACGGCTGCGCGCGTGCTTCGAGGGAGCCGAGGGCCTACGCCTCCTCGCGCCGGGCCGGCTGCCACCGCACGAGACGGTATTCGCGACGACAGTGCACAAGAGCCAGGGCTCCGAGTTCGACGCCGTATCCATCGTCTTGCCCGACAGCGTCTCCGCGCTGGTGGGGCGCGAGCTCCTGTACACGGCCGTAACCCGCGCGCGGCACCGCATCGATGTGTTCGGGCCAGCGGAGGTGGTGCGCGGTGCGATCACGCGCACCGTGCAGCGCCCGAGCGGGCTGCGCGACGCTCTTTGGCCTCCATCACGAGAGCCCTAGGAGACGCAACAGGAAGGCGGGCAGAATTGATCTACAAACCCCTTCCCGTCTTCCCGTTGGATTCTCTGATTTCGCAGCTCGAGAGGATCAGCGCAGCTCGAGCAGCTCGACCTCGAAGAGCAGCGTCGCATTCGGTGGGATGACACCGCCGGCGCCGCGCGCCCCGTAGCCCAGCTCCGGCGGGATGAGCAGCGTGCGCTTGCCCCCGACCTGCATGCTCGCGACGCCTTCGTCCCAGCCCTTGATCACCTGGCCTCGCCCGATCGAAAACGAGAAAGGCCGCCCGCGATCGAGCGAGCTGTCGAACTTCGCGCCCTTCTTGCCGTCGACCCAGAGCCAGCCCGTGTAGTGCATCACACACGTTTGCCCCGAGCTCGGGCTCTCGCCCGTGCCCGCCTGAGTATCCTCGTACGAAAGTCCCGTTTCAGTCGCGGTCATGCTCATGGCGCCGCATTCTAGGGGAATGGCAGCGCTCCGGCTACCGCCAAGCAGCCGCGCCTCCACGACGAGACCTCATTTTGACCGCACCCACTCGAGCGCGACGGCGACCATCACGGCCGCGTGCGCCTCACGCTCGCTGACGACCCGATCGCGCGCCCGCCCGCACTCGATCAAGGCCTGGCTGGCGTCATCCAGCGTCACCTCGCCGCCGGCGACGACATCGACCAGATCGAGCAGCGACGACGGGGCCGAGCCGCGCTCTTCGGGCTCCCGGGCGTCGTCGTGGCGACGACCGGGCAAGAGCGCCCCGATGCGCAGGGCCTCTCCGCGCGCCAGGGCGTGGATCGCTCCTGCCATCATGGGGACGGTGAGATCGAGATCGAGCGGAACGTCGACGTTGGCCGGTGCCGAGCCGCGGTACAGCTGCGCTTGCCCCTCGTGCCATCCGCAGACCGAGGCGACTCGATCGCGCCCGAGGTTGCGCACTGCCCGTGACACGGCGGCGCGATCCGTCAAGCCGAGCCCGATCAAGGCTTCGCCCAACCGCCCGTCGTAGGTGCGCAGATGCCCGAGCGCGAGATCGAGCTCGGCGCGCGTGAGCAGCTTGAGCCGCAACAGGTACTGGCCCAGCAGGTCGTCGCGATCGGAGGCGGCGACGTGGATCAAGCGGCCCTTGTCGACGTAGATGTCCTTGCGCTCGTCCGTGCCTTCGCTCTTGGCGCGGGAGACGAACAGGGCGCCGCTCTCGCGGCGGCTCCGCATGCGGGCCAGCACGTCGAGCATCGGTGTGTCACGCAGCGCCGCGGTGTAGTCTGGCACGCCGGGCCCGAACAGCTGCGCGGTGGTGTTCGCGGTCGATGGCAGCAGGTAGCGGGCCAGCTCCGGCACGGCGTCCACGCGCTGAAATGGCGCGCCGAGCAGCGACACCTCGTCATCGAGCCCGAGGTGGCCGGTCGCGGCCAGCTCGAGCAGGGTGGAGAACGTCACCCCGGAGTGCGTCACCACTCCCTCGCGCCGCACGCTCGAGGTGGCTCGTTCCGCGGGCTCGCTGCGCGCCCCGCTGGGGCTCGCCCAGCTGACGCCCGACGAGTGGCGCACGCGCCGCTCGAACTGGCGCGCGAAGAGGCTCGAATCACGCGCCCACGCCACCCATTCGGCCAGCGCCGCCTTGGCCTTCTGGGCGTCGCAGGCGCGGATCAGGCTCTCGGCGAACGACTTCGCGTCGGGGAACCGGAGGCTCGGATCGGTCTCCAGCGCGCGCGTGCAGGCTTGATAGAGCGGGGCGGGAAGCTGTTGCGAGATGCGTCGCAGCGGCTCGATGTTGGCGTCGCGGTTCGACAGCAACGTCGCCATCTGCCCGCTGCCCGAGAAGACCTTCTCGCCGATCAACATCTCGCCCAGCACCACTCCGAGCGAGAACAGGTCGCAGCGCTGATCGCTCGGCCCACCCTTGAGCTGCTCGGGAGCGAGGTAGCCCGCCTTGCCCTTCAGCGCCTCCCCGCTCGGTGGGGCCTTCGCATCGCCCGCGCCGCGAGCAGCGTGCGCTATCCCGAAGTCGCCTAGCTTCACCTCTCCGCTCAGCGACAGGTAGATGTTCGAAGGCGAGACATCTCCGTGCGTGATGTCGAGCGCCGTGCCCTGACGGTCGCGCGCGGAGTGCACTGCGTGCAGCGCCTCGGCGATCGAGCGGGCGATGTAGGCCGCCACGTCTGCCGGCAGCGTCCGATTGTCACTCGCCGAAAGCCGTAGCAAGCGGTGCAGGTCGACGCCGGGCACGTACTCCATGGCGAGATACGGCTCGTTGCCCACCATGCCGGCGCCGAATACGTTGACGACGTTCGCGTGCTGCACGGCGCGGTGCAGCTCCGCCTCGCGGCTGAGGGCCTCGAAGTCTTGTGCGTTGCCGCGCGCGCGCGACAAGCGCTTGATCACGAGCTGGGCCGCTGGCTTCGTCCCTTGCCGAGGCCGCGCCAGGAACACCTCGGCGCTGCCACCGACCGCAATGCGGCGTTCCAAAATGAACGGCCCAAAAGGTAGCTGGGCTCGTTCCTTCGTTGCCGTCTGCATGTTTTCTTCAGGCACCGCTCGACTCCCGGGTGGCGACGGCACGGGACGCGTGCCCTTTAAGTCGAACGCCCGTACGGGTGACCTTCATCGACCCCCCACGCCGCCGGTAAACCGGCCCTCGATATCGAGAACCGGTTCACCGGCTCCCGTCGAAAACTCGTGGTTAACGCGACTTGTTGGGTGGGCCCGAGCGCTCCGCCCGACAACGTTCGATTTGCCACAAGCTCTCGTCGAGCACGCGATGTAACTGGAGATCGCTGACGTATCGAGGGGTTTGAGGCGTCCGTGCCTCATCTTTCTGGCGGTCGTCCATGACCACCTCCTTTGCTGTTATTCGCCTGGACGGAACGAAATGCCGCAGCTTGAGCTCTCCGCACCTAAGGGTGCACAGAGCGGAGACGCCGCCCCGAATAGGTACGGTTGGAGAATTGGCTCAAGACTCGAGCAGGCCGGTCGATCCTTTCAGACGTATGAGTGTCATCAATGCTCCAAGGCCCTTGGCTACAGGCATTGACACCGCAGTCCTCGCCATGAAGAAGGCGCAGGATCGATTGGGGGTGGCCGCAAATGACGTCGCTCGACAGTCAGTGGCCATCAGCGAGTCAAGTACCAAGGAAGGTCCAAAAACCAAGCTCCCCGCCGCGACCCCTCCCAATCCGGGGCCTCCAGGCGGTGCCGTGCCAGGCGATCTGGCACAGGCGATGATGGAGCAAACTCGCAAGAGCACTCGTCCGCAGGCCGGCGATCTGTTGCAATCGACCGTCGATCGGATCACGGCGAGCCACGAGTTCAGCGCCAACGTGAAGACGGTGCAGGCTTTCGATGCGATGCTCGAAGAGCTGTCGCGCATCAAGCAGCCCGATCCGAACGAGTAACGGTACCGCAGCGATCCACGAGCTGCCGAGCCCGGCGTGGGCCCGCTTCACCGCGCGCTCGAGGCCGAGGCTCGCGTGCGGCCTTCGCGCGTCGAGAGCGGCTCGAGACGGCCCGCCACACGAGCGTGCCGTCCGGTCGACGCTCGCGCGGGCTCAACCGCTAGCACGCTCGCGGCAAGCGCTCGCGACCCGATCTCCATCGGCTCCAGCCGAGCTCGCCACGTGCCCCGCTGCCGAGCGCCGCCCAGGCGGGCCCCCGGTGATTAGTACAGGGCGCGCCGATCGAGCCCGTCGAGGTTCTTGTTCATCACGACCTGGAAGCAGGCCGCGTTGCCTTGCTCCGCGACGATCTGCGACCAAGCGAGGAAGAACTGCCATATCCGGAACCAGCGCTCGCCGTGCTCGGCGATCACGCGGGCGCGGTGGCTCTCCCAGTTCGCGCGCCAGAGGCGCAACGTCTGGGCGTAGTGCCGGCTGACGTTTTCCACGCCTTGCACCTCCCAGCCGCTCTTCTCTGCAACCTTCAGCATCGATGACAGCGGAAGCGCCGCATCGGCACCGGGGAAGACGTGCTTGTTGATGAACAAGCCCCACATCAAGTCCTCCGGCTGGAGCTTTCGGCGCAGGCCCGTCCACTGCAGGTAGAACAGCCCGTCGTCCACCAGGTGTTCGCGCAGCTTCTCGAAGAAGCCCTTCAGGTTCTTCACGCCGACCCGCTCGACAGCCTCGAGACAGACGATCCGATCGTACGTGCCCGCCGGGAGGTCGCGATAGTCGAGCAGCATGCTGCGCGCCTGGCGCTCGATGCCGAGCTCGGCGAAGCGCCGATTGGCCTGGATCTCTTGCGCGCGCGACAGCGTGGTGCCCACGCACTCCGCCCCGCGCGAGGCCGCGACGTGAGCCAGAAAGGAGCCCCAGCCGCTGCCCACCTCGAGCAAGCGGTGGCTCGCGCGCAGCCCGATCTTGTCGCAGATCCGCGAGTTCATCTGGTCGACGCCGTTCTCCAGCGAGTCTGCGGGAGAGTCGAAGTGCGCGCAGGTGAACGACAAGCGATCGCCGAGGAACGAACGGAAGAAGTCATCGCCGCGATCGTCGAAGAGTTCGCGCGCGCTGCGCGCATCGGCCTCGCGCGAGTGCGCCACCATCTCTGGCACGAAGTTCGTGACCGCCCACTGCAAGTGCTGCCGCGTGATGGTGTGCTTGACGAAAGCGTTACGGCTCTGCAGGAATTCGACCAGGTCGCCCGGGATGTCGAGGCTGCCGTCGAAATAGGCCTCGTACAGGGTCGAGATCGGGATCGGCTCGGCCGCGTAGCGTCGCGCGAGTTTCTCGTCGTTGAACACGACGTGGTCGCTGAGATGCACGTCGGCGGCTACCTCGATCTCGCCGCGCGCGGTGTTCCTGGACAATCCGAGAGGCGCGATGCTCGCCAGCGGCGATGACGCCGGACGGTTGCGCTCGGGACTGGATGGCTGTCGCATCGATGGCTCCTGCGCCGGGGCTTGATCCGCCGGCGCTCGCGGGACGTTGATGGCCCGGGAGACGTTAGCTTCGTCGACCAGCGCCTCGCGTGCCAGCCCAGCCTGTCCGTCTCCCGCGACGAGGCTCGGTTGAACTGGAGCCTCGATGGAGGCGGGCGGCGCGTCTTCCCGAGCGCCGTCCTTCTCGGCGTCCAGGACGGCCTCGAGCGCCCCCGCATTCGAGAGCGTCAGCGTCTGCGCGGCGCGCGAATGAGCGCGGCGTTGGACCTTGGAGCGCTTCGCGCTCGGACTGAATTCTGCACCCCGCATAATGGGTCTTCATACACGAATACCCGTGTGTATTTCATAGTTTTCGGTGCGAAATTGTTTTCGCGCAAGGCCTCGTCCTGGTTCAAGCACGAGGCCTTCGTGCGTCAAAACTTAACGCAGCCGCTCGCTCCTCCGGTCAGTGTGACGCTCTGCGCTCTGGTGGATCGAAGGCATGTCGCGAAGCGTGTGGTGCACGACGACGGCGACTGCCGACGAGCCATCATCCTTTGCCATCGAGCGCTCGTGAGCGCCTCGGCGCAGGAGTGCGACGGAGCGCCCCCTGCCTGTTCCAGCCACCGCCGAGCGCGCCGTGGACAGCCGGATCCGGAGCGTCGCGTCAATAACGATGTCGAGGCCAGGAGCAAATTGCCCTGTATTCGATCCACCACACCGCGATCGGGGCGAGCGCAGCCCATGACGAAAAACTGACGGGCCAACCGTGTTGTGACAAAAGCATGAGCCACTCGGCGGACGAATTGCCCTAGCTTTGACGAGCCAGGCATCTCTGGCCGGAAACGATCGGAAACAAGCAAGTGGTCATCGCCCTGTTCTTCCTGGCCCATTGGCACCTGTCCGTTTTCTGCCAGACGTTCTTCCTGCATCGCTATGGCGCTCACGCACAGTTTTCCATGAGCCATGGCTGGCAGCGTTTCTTCCACCTCCTGACCTACGTGTCACAGGGCGCGAGCTTTCTGCACCCGCGCGCGTACGCGGTGTTGCATCGCATGCACCACGCCTACAGCGACACCGAGCGCGACCCGCACTCGCCCCTCTACTTCCCGAACGTGCTGAAGATGATGTGGCGCACCAAGAAGCGCTACGACGATTTCGCCTACGACCGCGTCAAGGCCGACCCGCGCTTCGGCTACGCCGCGCCCTCCTGGCCGCTCATCGATCGGCTCGCCCAGAGCTGGGGAACGCGCCTGGCGTGGGTGGCAGGATACACCCTGTTCTACGTGAAGTTCGCGACCAGCCCCTGGATGTTCGCGCTGCTGCCCGTGCACTACGTGATGGGTCCGCTCCACGGCGCCATCGTCAACTGGTGCGGCCACAAGTATGGCTACCGCAACTTCCGAACGAGCGACGTGTCTCGCAACACGTTCCCGATCGAGTTCATCACCTGGGGTGAGCTGTTCCAGAACAACCATCACCGCTTCGCGATGAGCCCCAAGTTCTCGGCGCGGCGCTTCGAGCTCGACCCGACGTGGTACGTGATCTCGGTGTTGTCCCGCCTGGGTGTGCTGACGCTGTCAGACCGCGCCGTAAGCCCTGTGTGGCCGGACAACGGCGAGGCCGCGCCGCCCGCTGTGGACGATGCGAGCGAGCCCGGCGCCATCGCAGAGCCCGACCGCGCCGTCGCCTGAGTAGGATGGGGAAACAGGAAGCGAGAAGGCGGGAAGCCTCGGCAAGAAGGGATTCGATAGCTCTTCCCGAGGCTTCCTGTCTTCCCGGCTTCCTGTTCTCTGCTCCCTCCTCAGCGGATGTGGAAGACGCTGCGCTGTAACTTGCTGCCCGCGCGTTCGACGCGAGTCCAAGCGCTGTTGTCGTTCAGGGCAGTCCAGCGGCGCTCTTCCTTGCGATAGTGCCAGTCTTTCTCCATCTGATAGTAGACCATGCACCCGCGACGCTCGATCACGCTGGCGATCTCGTTGTTGTGATAGTTGTGCTCGTCGAAGTCGGTGACCGATTTCTGCCCCATCTCCGAATAGACGGCGTTGAGCTCGAGCAGCAGATCGTTCAGCTCGGTATCGAGCGCGTTGACGTTCAACCCGAGCCGCTCCGCTTCACGCAGGGTGATCGGGTAGTCGTGCGAGGGGTAAGACGAGTTGAGCATGTTGCTGATGCGATCGGCCGTCTCTCCGCTCTCGGTGTGATAGCTCAAGATCTCGCGGCACAGCCGGATCGAGAGCGAGCTCGCGCGGTCGACGGCGCCCACCACCAGCGGGTGCACGAACGGCATCAAGGAGCCGACCGGGTTGCCCTCCTTCGACAGCCCATGTTCCTTCCACAGCGCGATCACGCGAGCGAGCTCGTCCTGGCTCACGCTCACCAGCTCGTTGTCGATGTCGCTCGGCGACAGCTCGTGGCGGATCGAGGTATCGACGGCGGTGAGGAAGGCGAGCGGCCCCATGGAGATCTCGTCGGCGCCGAGCGCCATCATGGTCGCCGCCGAGGCCGCCTCGAGCGGCACCAGCGCCGTCAGCCGCGGCGCGTACTGGCGCAGCAGGTTCACCATGCGCAGCGCCGCGCGGCCCGAGCCGCCCGCGCTCTTGATGAACAGACCGAGCGGCTCGTTGCTGGTGAACCCCTTGCGGCAGTGGTCGTACATCACCACCACGTCGTCCTGACAAACGGAGCCGTTCGCCGAAGACCAGTAGGCGAGGAACGGTCCACCGAGCTTCTGCTCGATGCGGGCGATGATCTTCTGGGTCTGATCGAACAGGATGGGTGGCTTGTGGATCTTTGGACGACGTTTCGCTGCCATGGGCGCGGAACCTACCAGATGTTCCACGCCTCGCACTGGCAATCGTGACGCGACCGTCACGCCTGCGACGCGAGTTGACGAACAGCGAAAGACGCCGCAGAACGCAGGGAGCCACCGCCCGATGAACGCAATGAACCCTGAAGCACAGCCCGAACACATGGTCCCCGAGCAGGGCGGCGCTGAACAGGGCGGCGCTGAACAGGGCGCGCAGCAGGATGGCTCTTCGAGCGCTGCCCCGAGCCGCGGCTCCCGCGCCAAGCTCATCCTGCGCTTCGTGATCGGGCTCGCTGCGCTGCTCGCCGTCGTCGTGATGGTGGTGCGCACGCTGCGGCCCGAGCTCGAGAGCGTGGGCAAGTGGTTCGTCGACCGCTACGGGCTCGCGGGCGTCGCGGCCGGCACCTTCATCGCCGACGGGTTCCATTTCCCGGTGCCGCCCCAGTTCTACATGCTGCTCGCCACCGCCGCCCAGACCGATCCGCGCGCCATCCTCGCCGCCACCAGCCTGGGCTCCGTCCTCGGTGGCGGGACGGGCTACCTCGTCGCGCGACGGCTCGGGCACACCCGCTTCTTGTCGCGCTGGCTGGAGCGGGTCGGCGGGCGCATGGGGCACCGGCTCGGGCAGCAGTATCCCTATCGCAGCGCAGTCCTGGCGAGCATGTCGCCCATAGCGTTTTCGGTGCTGTGCTACATGGCAGGGTTCTTCCGGGTGCGAGGGGGACCGCTCCTCGTCCTGCTCGTGCTGCGCCTGCCGAAAATCGCGCTTTACTACTACCTGGTCCGCATCGGCTGGAGCCTCTCCTAACCTGCCTCGACGCGGCCCTGCCCTCGACGCGGCCCTGCCCTCGACGCGGCCCTGCCCTCGACGCGGCCCTGCCCTCGACGCGGCCCTGCCCTCGACGCGGCCCTGCCTCGACGCCGGCGAGATGGGGTCGCAGAGCGCTGCTCGCAGGCGCTTCAGCAAGCAAGGCGGGCGTTTTCCAACGCTTGTGGGCGCTGGGCGCCCCCAGCGCGGTGTTTGCCGAGGCATTTCGTGGCGGCGCGTCATGCCGCGCCACGGCCGCGGTCGACCTGCCGACGTTAGATCACATCCCGCCAGCATCTCCAGGCGCGGCCTAGCCGCCCCCTGCAAAGTCTGGGAGCGGACAGCGAGCGGCGGCGCGCACTCCAGGGAGAAACGTGGCTCCCGAGGTGCTGGATCCGGGCACCGACTCGGTCCAGTATGCTTGGAGTGGCCACTAAGTAGCCCCCGAAGTCCGCTAAATGTAAGGTATAGTGGAGTATGCCCGCGTCATCGCCGCGCCCCTCCGGAGCACCGTCCAGCATGGCTGAAGGAAACCGCAAAGATCCGCGAGCGCGCGTCCTGAACATGACGGTGCGCTACAAGAGCGCCACGGTGGACGAGTTCATCGAGAACCACTCGCACGACATCAGCCGCGGCGGCATCTTCATCAAGACGCGCTCGCCGTTCCCCGCTGGAACTCTGCTCAAGTTCGAGGTGCGGATCGCGGAAGATCAGAAGCTCATGCACGGCGTCGGCCGCGTCGTGTGGCGGCGCGAGGTCGATCGTGCCGAGGAGAGCTACCCGGCGGGCATGGGCATCAAGTTCATCAAGACCGGCGAAGGTGCGGCGGAGCTCATCAACCAGCTGGTCGCTGCGCGACAAGGCGCGGAGTCGAGCTTCGATGCGGGGGTGCGCGAATCTGTGAGCACGCCGAGCCCGGCGCGGCCCTCGGCCATCCCCCCCGCCGTGCCGCCCGCGACATCATCGCCCACGCCGTTGCCTGCGAAACCGCTGACGCCCCCGCCCACGTCATCACCGGCGCTCAGCGTGGAGAGCGGTCCGCGCAGCCTGCCCACCGAGGCGGAGACGGCCGTCACGAACCCCGCGAAGAAGCGGCCAGATCAGTCGCCCGAGAAGCGCAAGGTAGTGCTGCAAGGTCCCGCGCTCGAGTCGCCGCCCTCCAAGCCGCGCCCGTCGCCGCGTCCTGCTGCGAGCGCCGCAGAAGCCGCTACGACACGACCCGACCGCAGCTCGATCGCGGAGGAGACGACGGCGCGCCGCACGCGCCCGGGTGCGGCGGTGAAGTCCGAGAGCCCCAGATGGTCTGGCCTGGTGTTGATCCTCGGGCTCGTCGGGCTCGCGGTGTTCGTCATCAACCGCATGCGCGGTCCGAGCGTGGAGGAGCCCGCGCCCGCGCCGATGGTCGCAGCCGAGCCGCCGACGCTGCCGACGCCCGTACCGCCGCCAGCTACTCCGCCAGCGACGGTCGAGGCGACGCGAGCGAACGACGAGGCCCCTCCCGGAACCGATACCGAAGCAGCACCGGTCCAGCCCGCGTCGGCGACCGAGTCCGCACCGAGCGGAGCTGGCGAGGTGGCGCCCGCCGCCCCTCCCGCGACGCCCGGCGCGCCTTCCGCGCCCGCGTCGCCGCCCGCTGGCGCCGCTCCGGCCGTGCCCGCTCCAACCGTGCCCGCCCCCAGCGCTCCCGGAGCCCCGAACGCCGCGCCCCCCAAGGCGACTCCGCCTCATGCAGCGGCGCCACAGGCCGTGCCGGCTCCGCCCGCAGCGAAACCGGCTGCACCCAAGCCAGCGCCCGAGCCAGCGAAGCCGGCACCGAAACCTCCAGCGGCGGTCGCACCGGCAGAACCGCCCGCGAGCGAGCCCGCTCCGAAGCCGGCAGAGCCCGCGCCACCCGCGGCCGCCGCAGGTGGCGGCGGCGAAACGTCGAGCTCGCCCCCCGCGAAGAAGCCACCGGCAGCCTCGGCGTCACCCGCGCCTCCGGCGACTCCGCCCGCGGCAACTCCGCCCGCTGCTCCTCCAGCGCAGCCTCCGCCGTCGAGCGACGACAACCCCTACTGAAGGCTCCAGGGCCTTCGCCGCTCGGGGCTGCAAGCGGCTTCGCCGTGGTCAGCGCAGCGCGAGCGGGATCTTGACGGACATGGGCCCCGGGACGCGCAGGTTGGCTTTCCACGCCGTCTCGAGCATGCAGGCGCCGAGCCTCGACTGGGCGAGTTCGGGAGGGCTGAGCCGCACGCCGGCGAGGGCGCCGGTGGTGCCGAACTCGAGCTCGACCTGCTGAGCGGCGACCGCCTGTCGGCGGCCCTCGGCGCAGAGACGGAGCTGGTTGCGCAGATCTTCGACCAGAGCGTTGACCAGCGGCTGCGTCGGAACGGCCGCTGCCTGAGCCGGAGCCGCCCGACCCGAGGAGGCTCCGGCGCCGCCGAGCCTGCCGAGAAATAGACCGAAGATGATCGCCGCGGCCGGGATCAGCACGGTCGGTACTACCATCATCTGGCGCCTGCGTTCACGCTTCTCATTCGCCTCGCGGCGCGCGCCCTGGGTGTGCTCCTCCACGCTGATCGGTTGCTCGGTGACCAGGCCGCTCACGAAGGCCGGCGCCTTCGATTCGATCGGCGACAGCCCGAGCAGCCGCAGCTCGTCGCGCACGCCGCTCGGAGCCGATGACCCCGCCGAAGAGGCTCGCGCCAAGCGCGTGAGCTGCGACCAGTCCACCGTGGAGTGAACACGCACGAGCGCCATCAGCTCCTCGCGCATGCTCTCGTCGCTGCGAACCTGGATCGCGCCGAGCACCTGGCAGAGCTCCTGACAGGTCTGAAAGCGCACGGCCGGATCCTTGTCGAGGGCGCGCCTGAGCACGGCGTTCATCCGAGCGCAGCCATCCCACTCGGGCATCATCAGGTCGGCAGGGGCCAGCTGCAGCACTCGCTGCAGCGTCTCGGGGATCGAGCGCCCGCGGAACGGGTTCGAGCCGGCGAGCAAGCGGTACAAGAGCAGCGCCACCGAGTAGGCGTCACCCTGCGGCGTGGCACCTCCGCCGCGGGTGAGCTCGGGCGCAGAGTAGCTCATGCGCGTCTGGAAGAAGCCGAGCTGCATCTCCGCCTCGGCTGCGACGTCTTCGAAGGCGGCCAGGCCGAAGTCGGCGACGCTTGGCTCGCCCGTCATCGGCAGGTAGATGCAGCCGAGCGTGAGGCGCCCGTGGACGAAGCCGCCCCGCGCTTGGTGTGGCACTGATGCAACGTCTCGAG
>Ga0247763_1000485_pt1 | contig 23548 bp, 29 predicted proteins | sample UWRJL141409B4_FD_179926 | JGI IMG/M metagenome (GOLD analysis project Ga0247763, IMG submission 179926) | Plant litter microbial communities from Arlington Agricultural Research Station in Wisconsin, United States - UWRJ-L141-409B-4 | ecosystem: Environmental > Terrestrial > Plant litter >...
GGTCTCCATTTCCACCAATCATCCAAGTGTCTCGGTGGTTCCCGATAATTAGCGTCTCATCAGGATTCGTCCCGTTGATGTGACCAATGACATTCCAGATAGGTGTGATCTTGCTCTCCATCTTATTATCCAAAGACAACTTCACCCCAGGGGCAGGCCCGGTGCGGTACTCAGCGTCCAGAGCACCCTCCCAAGCTGTGCGGTTGACTTCTGCAGCCTGGAGACCAAAGCCGTTTAGAGCCTTCAGCAGAGGCTCTGCGGCACGGTACGAGATCGGAAGAGACGGAATCTTGGGCGTCACGGCCGAGGTGTCAGCTCGTGGGACTCCCTTCTTCGACGGGTAGCCCGGGGTCGTTGGGTCACCGGGGTAGGTCGAGAGGAACAGCACCGAGCCCTTCTGGACAGCGTCCGGGTGTCTGGCCGGACCGTCTACGCGCAGATATCAGCATTGAATCGCTCCGGCTCGCTCAGAATATTATCACATACGCGGATAGGCCTTTACACCCTTGGCCACAGTGATGTTACCATCGTCTGCTGGGTCAGTAAAGATGACGGCGCCGATCATGCCATGGTCCTGAGCGTTTTTAACTTTTAGCCCACGGAAGATGGCTCCATATCGGATTAGCGCAATCTTTCCTTCGAGCTTGACGCCCAGCTGAACAAGGCGTTCGAAGTCGGCTCCAGTTCCGCGCCTGATTTCGTCAATGGACTGCGACAAGTCTCCGCTGAGCCTCTCCAAACTTACCCAACATAAATGTATTCTGCAGAAACGCTGCCGGATGCGGAGTACCCGTGGAAGGTCGGAACCCTATCTGGACGGCCGGTCACATCGTCTTCGGGCAGAGCCGGCTCCTGGATCTGCACATCCTTGGAGGTGCCATTGCTGTACTTGATCGACAGAGCCTGGTGCTGTGGGTAGCTCAGGTATACTTCATACTCGCTGAGTGAAGCCTTGAAACCATTGGCAGCCCAACGATCCCTTGTCCAGATGGCTGCGTCCTTTCCCAGGCCGGCGAGCTTGTTTTGATGGCCATAGTACTGAGCCCAGTTGTCGATAGAATTGTTGTCGAACGAATTGACCAAGATGGTCTCGTGCGGCGTTAGCACCGGGGGAAATTCCGCTGCTCGACGAGCAACCGGTGGGCGATGAGTATGTCGGCCTTCGAGGTGAAAGTCACGTTGGCATGCCAATGCAAAGCCCGCCAGCGAAAGCAAAGGAACAAGCTGAAATTGGGATCGCATCTTGACTTTATCACGCTGAACGCGAACAGAGCCGGGCGGAATAGACGCGAGATGATGTAGCTCTGGGAGTACCGGAAGACCGGATATATCACAGCCCATTTATACGGCATCGCCGACCGGGAAAACAACAATCGTCATCCGAATGCTGTGTCCCGAGTGGTCCATCAGAGCTCCCAGAGCTACCTGCCTAGCTTGGTCCCTTACAGCTGCACTTTTCCTCGGCGTGCATTGGCATCGTGGGACAAAGTCGGTGAGTGACGAATGGGAAACCTGCCAGACCGTCCCATGTGTCGTCATTGTGTAAAGGGCCAAGGCGGGGCCAAGGCAGAGTCCAAATCGTTACAGGAAGGAAGAATGGCGAGTGCAGCTATCAGGCTGGGGTCCGGAGTTGTCGACCTTCCTCTTCCAGACAGCTCGGGATATTACTTGTTAGCACGGCGGCATTGGCTGTTAGTGACCCCGCTCGGCGGCTGCGAAACTAAGGTTCCTCGCGCGTGGAGAAAAACAGGTGGGGTACGTATTCCTTAACATTTCGAGCCTGTCCACTATGACTTCTGCGGGGTCACAAACAGCTCGCAACCGATCCTCGGTGCAGCGTCTCTCTGGACCATGAGTGAGAAACCTGCCCGCATGCATCAACTGCGCATCCAGTTTATACAGAACCACCGAGTATCTGTTTGATGGCGAACATGACCGCTGCGGGTCTTGCAATTCTCCTGCTCTGGCACTAACAGGAAATATCCCGAAAGACAGGGGGCTCCACCGCGCCATTACCCCGCTGTAAGGCGATGGGTTGGCGCTGGGCAATTTTGTTTCCTCGGCGGGGTCAAGTCCGCGGACTCGGAGGACGGTGTGGGGCTTCGGTGAAAACCATGCCCCGTTTTCCGAGGTTTGCCGGAGCAATTGTCTGATGCGGTGAGCTGTTTTGTTACAGGTCAGTGATGACCTCAGTATCAATCGGTGGCCAGCTGTCGAGACTCCGCGATGTTATTTCTGGCTTTGCCATCAACGTTGTCGACCAAACCGTGCTGCAGATCGCAGACGCCAACAACTGCAAGGATGACAGCTCTTGGCACATCCCATCACAATATCTTCCAACATATCCGCGCACACCGACTGTACTGGCGAGCAACTTGAGCCGTTGTCAAGTTTCTCCAAAGTCTGCATTGTTGGCATTGCACGCAAATACAGATACCGGGTTTTATTATCCGTTTCACCTGCGGCTCGCACTCTGACGATCGCTTCTGAGTCCGAAGGAAAAGCAGCGATGCTTATCCGATTTCTGAAAAGCGACCCTCTGATAAGTGCGAGAAGTGCCAGAAGTGCCAGAAGTGCCAGAACCATGTCCACCATCGACATGGCCCGACCAGGTGGCCCGGCCAGGTGTCCTTTTGGGAGGTGCGGCGCATCCTGCCTACCAATTGGCACGACGTTACACACTGGAGCCCCAAAGATGCAAAACCTGTGTGCAGACTCCTCGTGGCTGATCCTTCTTCGTGGGTACTGCACCGCTGACACGACAATTTGGGGCTCTTAATTGTCCATCTGATGGCAAGTCCCGCGCTTGCTCGTATTCAGGCCAGGGGCCAGGAGAGTGTTCCGCAACCGACCCAGCTTCTTGGCACTTTACGGACCGTCCTGGCCTGCAAGATGCCGTGGATGCCAAGATGATCCCCCGCCATTCGTGTCCTGACTGTCCGCTGGACGAGCGCTGTTTTAAGAACCACCCATGGTCCAAAGGTTGTATTATTGAAGAGGGATCAGATCAAGGATGGAATCTTCTCTTGGCATTGACAACATCGGGCGAGATGGCAGCCTGGAAAGGAAGAAGAGGCATGTGGGCACAAAAAGTCGGTGCATCTAGAATGTTTCAGGCGAAAGAGTCGAAGTTGACTAGGTATGGGGCGGTTTTCACCCGCCCAAGAATGGGATTGAGAGTGCCTGGCGCTGGCGGAAATTAGCGTGCTGTGGACAAAGTCTTCGCGCCGCGGCAAGTCGAATGGCCATGTGCGGCCGCGACTGGCCTCTCTGGTATGCCGAGCCACTTCGCTCGGCAGCAGCCCAACTCCGCCCGTAGGATTCAAGGCCCACTCCCTGAAACGGCGCGGCGCTTCAGCGTCCAGTGGCTCGCGGGCTTGCTGTGCCGCACAGAGACAGGCGCCAACCGCAAGGCATGATCCATGAAAACCCGCCCCCTCTTTGACGCCGCGGGGCCGTCGCTGGGACCGTCTTCGTCAGTTTCCCTCGCCGTCGCGCTTAACACTGAACAAACACATTCTTTTTCAGCAGCGACTACTGCTCTGCTCTACCACCGTCGCTGAGGAATGGTCTTGTAAACCCAGTCAGGTCGTTTTGCTTTTGCATTTGCTTTTTGCTTTTTGCTTTTTGCTTTCCCTGTTGTGGTGGCTGCTTGCGGCCATAAGATGCACTCACCCGGAGTGGTGCCATGGCTGGCTGCCATCATTCAGTTGGGGCGAGTGGTGTCTGGCCAGCTGTCTGATGCCCCGTCACCAGAGAACTTTGTGCGCAAATACTCAAACGCTGGTAAGTCTTTCGTCATTGCTGCGGCAAAAGGGCGATGGCGCGCTGACTTGCCATAGTGGTGGTTCTTGGTAACTATGCGTATCTCGATGGCGGCGAGGTCGTCCAGATGGAGAACGGGTCTATTGGCAAGGGCCGGAATGGTAAGGACGGTGATTGGGAAGACGGGCCGAAAAGCGACATATCTGACACTTAGCAGTCAACTCGACGCTGTCCATCGACTTAACAACATCATGGACAACAACCGAGGCGGTATTTCGGAAGATTCCAAAGGCGCCGAGTCCGGTAAGGGGTAACGCGGCGGTGTGGACGAACCAGGCCGGGGACGCGTTCTACAGCTGGGGTGGGAAATCTGCGTTTGGGGTCAACCTGACTGTACCGACGCTGTGGAAGTTTACTGCGGACGGAAGCGGCGGCGGTTCCTGGTCGAGCGAAGTAGCGTCGAACCCATCTCGATTCAACGACTTCAGCCCGGTCGAGTACGCAGCAGTTGCAACTGTCAATAACACGGCGTATACGATCGGCGGTATCGCATCCAGCTGGACGAAATTGGGACTGACAACGGACCAAGCGATTCCGGGAATGCTGTCCTACGATATGAGTACGAAAGAGTGGACGAATGGGACGCAGGGATTTAGCCCCTTCGAGACACTGTCGCACGCCAGGGCCGAGTATTTGCCAGCGTTCGGGCCGAACGGACTGGTTGTAGTCATGGGCGGGCACTCTCCCAAGGTCGACGCAGCGCCAAATAACATGCAAAACGTTGTTGTCAACGACTTTCGAAACCTGACCTTCTTCGACCCCGTCACCAAGAAGAAATACTGGCAGGTAGCGACGGGCGAAATTCCGCCCTCTCCTCGCGCGGGCTTCTGCTCGGTTGCTTTCAAGAGCCCGGAAGGTGGCCATGAGGTGTACGTCGAACCTGAGTCACTGACCGATCGTTGACTGACAGGACATTGCAGTTTTATTTTTGGGGGGCAAAATTCCTTCACCAGCGTTAAGTACAGCGACGCCTATATCCTCAGTCTCCCGGGCTTTGTATGGACAAAGGCTCCCGAGGCGCCAGCCGGTGGCCGGTTCGTATTCGGGTGTGCAGTAGTGGGCAAACGGCAGGTCCTGACGGTCGGTGGACTTGAAACGAGTGGGCAGGCGGAGCGGGACAGGGCGCCTCAGGGTATGCTTGTTTTCGATGCGACTGCGTTAAAGTGGAACGACTTTTACACAGCCGGTGCACCTGCGTACGAGCGAGCCGATTCGATAAAGGCCTGGTATCGCAGCCGGTCTCTCGATAGGATAGAGTGGAGTTCGGAAGAGGTGCAAAAGTTGTTTGTTTCCTCCAACACAGCAGACGGAAGTTCGGGGGGGCCTGGAGGATCTACAAACCCTGGTAAGTGCTCGTGTATTGCGATTTGACACGTCGAACGTCCTAACTCACATCTGTACAGGCAGCGGTCAAGCCACTTCGTCCGGCGGTTCTTCGACTGCCGCAATCGCAGGGGGCATCGTTGGTGGAGTTGTCGCTGTGGCGTTAGTTGGCGTTGCTGCTTGGTTTGTTCTTCGTCGCAGGAAAAGGTCGGCGCAACCACCGGCCCCGGTACCTGAGGTGGCGACATATCAGTATAGCGGCCATCCAGATTTCGATAAAACACCGGGATCGGCAGCGGTAGAGGCAGATACTTTCAGTCCTCGCAGCGAGTTGGGGTCGACGCAGTGGGCCGAGCTACCCAGCGCGTCGCCAAATGCGGGAGGGCATCATTTCGCAGTCGAGCTGGACGGGAATTCAAGGGTCCACAAATGATTGACGATTTCTTTGTATGTATTAATGTAGATATCGACATCAACTGCACATATGCAATAATATCATCAGAACAACCAAGGCTGACGTGAAAACTATGCAAGAAGGGTGGGGGTGCCTGGCCAGGAAGATGCGTGGGCGGAGTCATCCTTGCCTGCCTTCCCAGAAATCACTTCACCGACAATCTCACACAAGCCGAGACACGACGAGACGGATGCAATATAGGTACCACAAGATAGCTCTATGATAAGTATGACCAAACACCAGTAGATGCAAGCTCCCAATGCGACCCACGGATCACTACAACGCTCAATAAACAGATGGTGCCCTCTCACCAGTCGTTGTCTTTGCACCAGTCGCTCTGCCCACTGCCGCCATCCATGCACTGCTTGTTGCAAACGCCAAGGATCTGAATTCCACCGTTGGCTGTGCACAAGAACAAGCCGTTCTTCATGGACCAGTTCGTGACTTGGTAGCCGTGTTTCAGCAGGTCTCTCGCGATATCCTCCCTATAACGGCCTAATTTGAGACATGTTAACCATGGCGCTTCTAATAGCCAATGCATCGTAAACGGAGCTTACCTCTCTTTTCCAGATTGTAACCGCAGTAGGCGAGTCCTTCATGGCAATTTGCGGCACTGGTGAGTATCGGAAGCGTGCCAGTGATAGCCAGGGCGAGGGTGGTGAGCCTGACCATTTTGAAATGGATCTTTTGCTTTAATATTGTAATGTTGGGGTGGTGACTCTATGGTTTCTGTCCTGCTGTGCTTGCTGTTGTACTGATTGCTGAGTCTGGGTTTGGTCTATCTATCGCCATCGTTGGGGCTATCCTTTTTATAGATGCAACAGGGCTGATGTTTCCGTCACCTCATCAAAAAGTCTCGCGGATTTTGCACTTTCCCAGCCTGCGGTGTTGCCGAGCCAAAGCCCCGATGACATTCGGAGTTGAAACTGAATATGTACAAACTGTGGGGCCAAAAACCACAGTGATCACGGAGGTCCCATTTAATCGGCTGTGCTGCCGGCCTGCGAGTGGTCTGCACAGCCTCGACGGACCATTCCGGCGGTATGGCTGCATTTTTCAGCTTGGAACATGCCGCGTCCTCATCCAATCCCATAAGAGACAAAAATGACGGATGAAATGTGGTGTCCGTCCTCACAAGCTCTGGCTCCCCGAAACGGAAGGCACAATGGCAGTACCGTTGGTGGAGGCTGTTATGTGCCTTTCTCTTAAGCCCAGCACCTGAAATCGTTCGCGTGGTATTTGGCGGCCGCAGACACCGCGGAAAACCGGCCAAGGTCTCAATCATCAAATACTTTAAACAAATTTGAAGGTCTCGATCTTTTAGCTCAGAGCCCTCAATCTTGGCTTCAGCTGGTGGTCCAGCTATCTCAATGGGTACACATAAGGTAGATTGGAACTTCGACACCCGTGCTACCATTCCGGCTCCCACCAAATCCAACATCCAAGTTTGAATCGCGCGAAAACCAACGTGGACTCTTACGGCTTCACTGCCCTGAGATCGTCCGGCCAAGGGAACACCACTCTACGTCTTTCCTGTCCACTAAAGAAACACAGCCCAGGAAGCCAGCGACTGATGCGCAACTCGGGAATACCCACAACTCCCTCGACGCTAACCTCGAACGATACATGTCGGTCAAGATCGTTGTTTCCGCGGAGGCGCGAACCACCGCTCTCACGCTTCGACGCGGTAAATGCATACGCTGTCTGGTTGTCGGGGCTGTCGCTTCCGGACCCTTCGTCGTCCCAATCCCACACAAACACGCTCATGTACGGATTTTTCTCCACGTCCCCCCCCTCCGAGACTAGCCTTCCCAGACGCAGCAATCTTCCCTCTGCGAAGGCGTCTGCAATTTCAGCGGCCATCATCATCATATATCGTTTTGAGAACCCTGCGCTGACGATATCTGTATCCAAGTCTCCGACTAGCCACTCCACAATGTCGAAAAGTTCATGACTCAGCTCGGGGTAATCTGGTTCGATCAACCTCGCGATATATGTGAGCCGCCGCTGCCGATCTAGCCATGAGCCAGCGTCCGTACCAATGGCCTGCCACGTACTGCAGGCTGGGAATTCCGTCGTGTCGAGGATATCGCCCAGCTCCCACAGGTGGCCTTGCGTTTGGACCCCTGTCTCATCAAGTGAGACATGGAAGAGACGACAACCTTTATTGAATGTCAAACTACCTCCTAGGATGGGCTCTTTCACACCTCGGAAGATGTACTTATCCAGATACTTTGTGACGGTCATGTTGGACACAGTTTGTGGATCGAGCAGTCGGCCATTGTGAACCACCTCGCCGTTGAGCAAGCATAAAGCCAAGACGGACAAGCTCAGGCTGTGCTTAGGGAGTAGTCTCTCAGAGTTCAGCCGGACGGAGTATCGACAGCAATTGGCGGTTATGGCGAGCCTATCCCAGGGTTTCGTTATGTTTCGCCTCTCAACATCCCGCACCAGGGTTGGTGTCATGGGCGCCGAGGGATCCAGGAGGATGGTGTACTTTCCGGCAGCGCCCAAGATCCCGTCGATTACTTCCTGGCCTGTCTTTCCGCTTGGAAGACGTGCCTCAATTTCCAGAGGGCCGCTATCCTGCAAGGCCCGACAGAATTTGGTCGATTTCTCCGAGAAGAGGATAGACCGAAAACAAAGCTCGCCCTGGACGGCGCCGAAAACGGGGAGGCCATTAGGATATAGAAAGGATCGTTTCATGTCTTCCAAATCAGTAGAGTGACTGATCAAGAGCTGCATGTTGACACCTCCACGATAATTTTCCTGGAATATCCAACCGCGTTGCCACCAGTCATCGGAAGTAATCTCGCTCAGCATAGAGAGCACATCCCACGCCTCGTCAGCAGTTAGCTGCTTTAAAAACATGAAGTCACCGTCAATCTCTTGCACCAGGTCTTGCAGAAGCAAGTCCCCAAGAAGTTTCAACTCTCTTTCCGAGGAAATGAGCCTTCCTAAGAGGCCGACAGGGTGGTCGCTCAGTTGGTACACCAGATCCATGACTTGCATTCCCTCACGCTTGTGGTCGCAGAGCGGATGCAGACAATCTGCGGCGTCCTCACATTCTGGAGGCATTTTCTGGAAGATGCCATGCTGGTCGATCCACAGCAGGCCAACTCCAGCCGCTCTCATGTACTGGGTGATACGGCGGAGCACGCAGTTTCGCACCTCGGACTGCATGGGGGATTCTTCACGCTCTCCTGCGTGGCGTTGGACGTAATAATCTCCATGGTCAGCATCTTCGTGTTTCGAGGGGCCCAGGTATAAGAGAGTGCAACGTAATCGCGGCACTCGAAGGCGTCGATGAGCCTACGAGGAAGATACTGTTGGTAGCTTCCATATGGCCCATGATACTCCCTGGGTAAACCGAGGCATTCGAGTTTCTTGAGGAACGGAATGGATTTCTCTTGGGAACACTTCTCGCGCTGGATGTCAAGAAGGAGGGAGATGACAGATTTGCCGTGGTCGTGAGCGATCTGACGCAGCGACTTTTTGCTGTCATCGACGCCGTTCTCGTTGTGCCGACCTTCCGGTTTCAGTTTAGCGTCCGCTGCTGCACGAGACATGGTGAATGTTGGATATGGCTGTACTTGCATGGACAAACGAAGGAGAGAGGCACAGAGGCTTATCCGCGGCGGGTGCCAGTGCAGCCCGAATTTTGCCTAACCCCGCTTTGCCATCCGTGATCCTTACGTTGATTCGTCGGTACGGACTGCTAGTGGCCGATGAAAACCAAAAGGCAAGAGAGGCCACTACCAAGTAAGGTGCGGGCCACTACCAAGTAAGGTGCGTGACATTGCTCGTGACCTTTTTGAGAACTTTTGAGTATGTTGGATGCTGACCTACCACGGAACAAGGTCCCTTTGCTGACTGCAGCTGGATACCTTCCCTTCTGCATTGCTAGTTCCAGCAGCGGTCCTTCCTGCACGGTTTGCTGCCGCGCCAAGATATGTTACGGAACCTTGATTGTGCGCAAACCTGCTCATCCAGCCAGTGCTCGGGTCACGTTCTCGGATTCCTGTCTCGGGCAACGGGTAGCGAGTGTATTCAAGATATTGGTGATGTAGTTGAAATGATCCTTTGAGTTGATGTTTTGATGGACCTTGGCCATTTTATTCGGGTCTGGTATCTGTCTGCATACGGAGTGCGATTTGTACGTGGAATGCGAGATGAGGTAGTAGTGGCTCCGTTGTGAATAGAATCTTGGTTGGGGATGGATCGGAGCTATAAGAAGGCGGTGGTTTTTTTTGTCTCGTTCTCAACTATGCATTCCTCACTCAGGTCAAGACAGTCGAGACAGTCAACTCAATCACTGAAACACCAACATGAAACCCGCCTTGCTCAAGTCTTTTGTGCTTCTAACGGGCTCGCTACATGCAGCCCACGCCGCTCTCGACCCTAACAAAACCCTCTCCATTGGAATCGTAAGTCCCTTGTTTTTTTTTTCCTCAACCAACTTTATACATCTGTATCTTGAATCGGTAATCTGATTTGAAACTCTAGATTCTCTTTCCAGGTTTCCAACCCATTGATGTCGTTGGTCCTCTCGACGTGTTTGCTGGTGTACGTCTCGTCCCCTCCCAAGGCCACCCAACCTAGGTAGGTAACTAATTGTATTTCTAATCTGACATGCATGTTATACAGGCATCACGACATCAAAACATGACCATCTCTTTCCTCTGGAAAACCCCCGGGCCCGTCCCCTCGGTCGGTCCATCCCGTCTGTACCCTCCTCCCGGGTCCACTCCGCGCCTCTACCCGATCCCATCCATGTCTCTTGTCGCGACGCATTCTTTTGCGACCGCACCGGATTTGGATATCCTCCTCGTTCCGGGCGGTATCGGAAATCGCTTTCTTAACGACACAGGGGATACTTCGATGGAAGACTTTATCGCTTCGCGGTATCCTTCGTTAAAATACCTACTTAGCGTCTGTACCGGAGCTGCCACGCTTGCTAAATCAGGCGTGTTAAATGGTCGACGAGCTACCACGAACAAAGCAGCGTGGGAATGGGCGACATCGTTTGGGGGAGGAAAAGTAAAGTGGACGGCCACTGCGCGGTGGGTGGTGGACGGAAACTTGTGGACCAGCTCGGGCATTTCGGCGGGGATCGACATGACGTATGCGTTTGTTAAAGAGCTGATCGGAGAAAAAGTAGCGGGCGAGGTCATTAACGGGATGGAATACACGCCGCATTTGGATCACAATTGGGATCCGTACTCGGTCGTCTTTGATGTCGAAGGCGCAGATCGGACGAGAAGGTTGGGGGATTGTGTGGGGCCCGTAGGGTTTGAGTTTGATTGTGGGAAGTAATGTGTCTAGGTACCTAGCTACCTACCTACCTACCTACCTACGTAGACACTGTACTCAAATAAGTGTTCGTTAGCTTGATGGCTCAGATGGGTAGGTATCATGTGTCAAAATGTCCAGATTGATCAGTACATGTATGATCCACAGTGGAGAATTTAGCACATATACCACATTGAGTTAAAACAGCCCATTGTTGTACCCTAAAGTTCCCTCAGCAATTTCCATGTTTGTGCGTGATCCTGAGCCGCTCCTGAGCTAGGGTGAGTGAGCTATGGGTGAGCCTGGTTCGCACCGCCGTGTGGCCCAGTTTTGGACCCTCGACTAAAGTTGCCATCCAGCCTGGTTTCCTGCGACGAATCTGGGCACCCGAAATTTCCTGTTTCGTCCGTCATCCTGAGCTGGGGTGAGCTGTGGCCGATTTGTCCTGAGCTTTCCCTGATTTTTCCCTGAGCTAGGGTGATCCAATTCGCCTCTGCAACACAGCCTCGGAGGCCCCTTTTCAGTCACGCCGGCTAAAGTTTCCTCTTGATAAAAGCAGGCCGGCCATATTGTTAAGAAGGATGCATGGAGCCACCTGCACAGAACACCTTCCCATGCTTTAAGAAGGCTATGTACGGCTGCACGAACAGGGTTGGGTAATAAAGCTAGGCATGCAATCAACTAGGATGTATGCCACAACCTCAGAACCGCTATTCCTACCCTTTAGGTACTTTCTTCGGCAACTCTAAATACGGCCATTCCGGCTTTCTAAGTCCTTTTTTTCGGCGACGGGGGAGATTATGAAGAGGAAGGCAACGAGGGAGAGTCTGCGCCTACCGTAACATATGAGGACGTACAAGGACACCCTGCTCAATACGCAACGGGGGCGGAACCTGCAGTTTCTTCAACTACACATTACGATGGGCACTATGAACAAGGTGATGGCAATGTGGGACAAACAAAGGCATTACTATGGGGGTGATGAAATGACCAATGAAGAAATGGCCCGCCAGTTTAGGTTTTGAGAGGAAGACAGGCTATTCTAGGTCCCACTAACGACAAGGTCTTGCTCCACTAGTGAGTCGCCTGTCGGTATATGCCAAAAATTCCTCGTCTGTTATGTCTTTGCTGTTCAGAGGGTCAGATGGCGTGGACAAATCGACGTTCTAATATTGTGTGTAGGCTTAGACTTCTCTCAAACCCCTATCCCGTTAAAAGTTGGAACTATAATAGGAGTGTGAGATCTCATTACCATCAGTCCATCCACATGCCCATCTTTCGCTCAACTTCCATACCCAGTCATCAGATCTAGAGCTTGGCCTCGCCGAAAAGTTCCCAGAGCGCCCTTGATCTCCTCGGTGATAATAAGAACGGATAAATACAGAGGAGCATACACTTCCACCGACGATTCCTCGTGTCCGTACGCCCTAGTGACAGCTGCCTTTTCCTCCGCTGAGTATCCACGCTCATCAAGTCCTTCCAGGTCCTCCGTCTCTTGAACTAGGACCTGCACTAGTGACTCAAACCCAAACCCGGCGCTGATGCTCCAGGGGAGAACTGGTATCTTTCCCCGCACACTCAGAGTGCCATCAAGGAAACCAGACGCGATCCGTTTCCCATCCAACGACCATACAAGCGACGTGATAGTTTGTCCGCGATGCCCCCCTTGCAAGGTGTGCGTATTGATCGGTCAGTCGGCCGCCGGGGACTGCGGAGTCCTGCATCAAAAAAGCTGATTGTCAGTAGGATTGAAATTTAAGGAATTGAACGTACCGGGGCTGGTGTGAGCAGAGTGTGTGGACGAGTATGTGGGTCGATTGTGTTTCGTGGTGGTTGTGATGGCGCATTTCTCCGGCCACCGCATCGCGCAGTCCTGTTCAGTCGAATCGCGCACGCCGGCAATCGCGCGCCCGCGACGTCAATGCTGCGCGTTAGTTTCTGGTCAATTCGTAGTATGAGCGACGACCCAGGTTTGGGCGCGATGGCCAGAAGTGCGAGGTTGGTATGGTTGTCGTTGTTGGTCGGCGGTGATGATGGACCGCGACGAAGCCTCCGAATCTTGACAGCGGCTTTTACAACCAAAGTGGTCGCCAGCTGATCGGGACTGCTAGCCTGGAGAGATAGCTGATTCTCAGATAAGCTGTGGGCCTTGGAGTGCGCAGACCGCCCGTGCTGAAGGGGAAGGAGCGGAGCTTGATTTCATCGCGTTCAAAACCCGAACCACGGTCCACAGGGCCTCCCAACTCTGTGACAGTGACCCACCCACGTCATCTGTGCTTGTTCTCTTCCTTTCAGGCCCGGTTCTAGATTTTGGCTTGCGGATACAACTAGACCTAAACGTACGCCATAAGTAACTTCAGGTGTGAAATTTCAGTGAGGTGCCGACCGCGGGCAACCATCCCATCAATGTCTTCCCAGCCACGCCCCTGCTGGCAAGTCCTTCCTAGTACCTGTAGTACAGGGGTGCCGCAGGCCTGTGATGGCACCGCCCCGCGTGGGAACCCACCCTTTTCGCTGCAACATTTGCCGTCGCTAACGAAGCCTAGCACGGGGTCGAATATGGCTAAGAAGCCCGGAATGTGGGTGTTGGTGGTGTCCAGGAGGCAAAAGTTCTCCAGCCCCTAAACCCTCAAAATATCTTGGAGCTGGGGAGATAACAGAGCAAGCACAAGAGAAGAACATTTCAACAGAGTGGAACAGCCTGGCTGTATGAGACGAATCCGGAACATGGTTGGTAGGTGTTTGAGGGCAAACCCTAAGCCTCACTACCAAACAGGCCAAGTACTGACTTGTCCCCCTGAATTCTCATACGCCAAGTACAGACCAGGACAAAGAAAACCCACTGCCGCACACGCGGGTGTACCAGGTAACGTTCATCTCATTTGTTACCCTTCGCACCCTTCTTCCCACCGCCACTGGGGCTGTAATTCTTGGAAGTAGTGCAAGACGACATGCCACAATCTACCCATTCCTGTTTCACCAGCGAAACCACCACCACCTTTCCTCCATCGTTGCCGCCCTGCTGGAGCAAAGAGTATTGGAAGCGACACCTACAAAAAGTTAGCATTTCTCGATCCAAAGAATGTTTTTTTCTGTTAAGCGCCCGCCAACAAGTAAAGCAGCGGGGGTTAAACTGAGAAAGCGGATGCTCACATTGCGAAGGAGTGTTGCACGATGCACTAGTTAATGCAAGAGAAGATGCACGCTGAGATATCGCGACGAATCGAAACGTTGGGTATTGAGAAGGTGAGGGCTGGGTTTAGTGTGGTGAATGCGAGTTTGAGCTTGGATTGGCAGCAGTGAAGCAGGACGAAGTTGAGTGGTGAGGATGAAGTTGAGTTCAAACCAGCGAGAGTGAAGGCCGGCTTTATATGCCCAAGGGTCTGGGGGACTGACTCTGTGGCAGCTCTGCTCCCTTGGCGGTGGCATCAGCGCTCCGTTTCGAGCACATACTTGACCATCCCACCGCCGAGAAGAAAGAAAACGATGGATTGCTCTCGCTTGAATATTGAGGAAACGAACGGGTGTGTCAGCACTAGGAGGGGGGAACAAATGCCATGTCAGCTTTATCTCTGGCAACATACAGGAGCGCGGAAATTGCGCGCGTAGGAGAAAAAAAAAAGTGAGACGTTGCCTGTCAAAAAGGGAAAATAACAAGTTCTCACCACTCTTCCCCTAAACGAGCAAACGAGCAACCGCGCAGACGTGGCTGACGAGAAATTGGTGGGTTCCCATCTCTTCCCTTTGTCCGACAAGACGGTGGCGCGAAGCGACACTTAAGAGATGAGGCAAAAGCTACCTAACTAGTTGAGGGAGCAAAACTGACCTGTTGCTATCTCCCCCCCCGGACAAGCAAGGGCACAGAGCTGGCCGACAGGCACTGACCCAGAGCTACACTTGTATTTCGATAGTTGCCGGCAAGGGGTCGCCAGAAAGAGGTCCACTTTCTTTGATCCAATTTTTCTTTGGTCATCTATCAGTCCGTTTGGGGCGATGCTGGCACAAGAAACCCATCAATGCAAACGCGGCTTTATTCAGGGGCATCTCCACCAGCAACCCACCATTTTTATTACAAAGCCAGCCGGTTCTTTTTATGTCACATCCTCCTCACTCAATCCGCTTTCCAACTTTCTCCTTGCTTCTTCATCCCTCCAGATTGGTTAGGCCCGTCCGTCCGTCCTGCCCTCCAGCTTTCCCCCACTCCCAACGTCTCCCCTCTAGCCAACAAGCACCATTGCACAGCCCGAAACAATGTCTGAACTTCCCATCACCAACAGGGACAATCTCATAACTTCTTGTTTCTATGAGGGCGAGGACCGAAGCACCGTGAAATTGGTTAGGTACTTATGCTGGACGTTAGGCTCGGTCCACGGCGACGACGCACTGTACGCGGGCGTGATCGAGGACGGCACCCGGTCGTCAGAGCATAGCCTTGAGCAGATCAATCAGGCACTCGCCCAGGTGCCGGCCGAGCGCGTCTTCCCCCCGCTCCCTTTTCCCTGGTACCACACTCGCACGCGCGTGACCGTCGCCGACGACTGGGACGAAGAACCGTCTTCGGATCTCTATCTTAAACGACCGTGGATGAACCAGTTCTTCCCAGACGCCCGACCCGGGGATAATCAAGTCGCTGTGTGGTTTGCGCACGAAGTCCAACAACTGGAGCGGCTTGCGCTCTCTCCTCCGCACCCTAATCTGCTCCGTTATCACGGCTGCCGTGTCCGCAACGGTCGTGTCACCGGCATCCTCCTGGATCGCCTGCCCGGCCAAGATCTCTGCGCGCACCTTAACAGCGGCGGAACGATCGACAAGGAGCCTTTTTTTGCTGCGCTGGCCTCGGCTATCGACCACCTCCACAACATCGTCGGACTCGTTCATAACGACATCAATCCCAGCAATGTTATGGTTGGCCCTGATGGCGCGCCCACTTTGATCGACCTAGGCGCGGCCTTTCCCGAAGGTGAAGAAATGGCGTTAGGTGTCCCGTATGCTGCCTCCCTCCTTTTCCTCCTCTCCCCGTTTCCGAAGTAGAAGATGGGGCTGACAAAACGGCTCAAGGTTCGAGTGCTGGGGGGACGATCCCTTGGACATGGACCCTGAGACGTACTATGTCGGTCCTGAAAACGGCCTTCCGGTGTCGAGAAGATCCCGAGATATCGCGGCCTTGAATCACCTGCGCACCTGGATCGACAATCCAGTCGTGGAAACGAGTGGTCGTCGTCGACGTGCTGAGCTTGCTCATTACTTTGTTGAGCTCGCAAACAGGCGCTGTGAGGAGGCCGCGGCCCGACGAGTGGCCATGGGAAACGAAACTGCCAAGGATTTTGAGGCGGCTATCTGAGATGCGAACCATATTGCTGCTAGGGCACTTGGGCGGAGTTTGGGACCATGTCAAGGGGGTTTCACCGGAGTGAAGAATACCACAAGATGCTCAGGATTCGCTTGTAGTAGTAGTAGCGTAGATAATTTTTTTTTTTTTCTCTCTTTTTTTCTTTTGTTTCCTCCCTCCTCTCCCTCAAATTTTAGGTTTCCCTCCATGTGGCCCCTGACTCGATGATTTGTTCACAGTTTAGCTTTCTCTTTGGGGCACTTGGAATCTTTCGCTCGTCTGCTTGGAGAGCATGTCGATCAGATGTGGTTGTTCCCCTTTGTTATTTTTTTTATTCTGAAAAAACATGGTTTCTTTGCCGATATTCGGCCGTATCTGTAGCGTAGAAATAGACGACTGCCGACTTCTCCCATCCCTTTTGACTTCTAACGGGCTTACACCGTTCCGTTTTCCTTTTCCTCTAACCGGTGACAACTGTCAGCGTGATCCCAGGCAATCGATCTTGCATCATGACGTCGATATACTATAACTCCCCCTCCTCTCCCCGCTGTCAGGAGGAGTTTATTAGGGTAAAGGAACTCAGCGACTGGTGATGAATGTAAGCATTTCCGGGTGGAAGGAGGCAAATATTGTCAATGAAGTTTTGGGTGGTGGTTATTGTCCCAGTTCTAGGCCCCTGCTGATAAAGGGCCATTTTTGGGTTCTTCGGTTAAAACTGCCCCTTTCCAGCAAGGCTGTGTTGCTTAATGGACGATCGGAAGGCCTGCATATTCTTTCATATCTAAACTATTTGCTTTCGAAAGAGGCGTTCCAATTTGGGGCTCGCTAGGCTAGACTTGAAGTACTTGTTCATGCTGTGGCGCGGCCTCCAGGAAATGGCTCTTGGGTGAGCAAGCCTGAGCAAAATCTGAGCCAATCCTGAGCCGGCCCTGGGCCGGCCCTGAGCTGGCGTGAGCGACGTTACGCGGGCAAAGTAATTACAAAAAGGAAATTTTAGGGGCCCAGATTCCTCGCATAAAACAGAGATTCCGGTGCGTTCCCCAGTTTTATGCTAACTATACTGAATAGGGTACCGCCACGTCAGCGGTGACTGTCAGAAAGAAGGGGGTTCTGGCGAAAGCCTTGGTAGTGCGTTCCTCTCGTTCGATCGAAACAAGAAGAGAAAGAGTTCGAGCCTCGGATGGGAAGGCTATTGAGAAGTGTTAGGTATGTGCATTCATTCCCGTCAGTCAACCGCGATCAAAGATTGTGGTGTGTGGGTTGGGTTTTGCGCCTCCGCGCACCAATCCACCAATCCAGTAGATTATCTCAGCAGCAAAATGTCCAAATATAGCCCTCGGGTTAGATAAAGCAATGACTATGCGGGAGGGCTTGAGAAAAAAAAAGCATTGCCAGACAAGACTCCTAGTATAAAGAGGCTTAATATTTAAATACATAAGAATGTATTTATCTACTATATAGAACAAAGGTAACTGCTAAATCCATACGGATTTCCTCCTCATAATCGTTAGTATACCGCTCTCTGCTCTAATTCCTTCAAATTGCACGAGTTCCAAGCCCGTATCCTGCTTAGTGGATTTCACATCTAGTCCCAAGGGGGACTCTATAGCGAAGGGCCATCAAGCTACCTAATGGACGATAAGCCTCGTCAGCGTACACAACTGGTAGTATAACAGTCGAGCTCGTCACATTACCTCTATATATACTAAAATAAAATCCATAACCGTTGGCAACCATGTTACCAGGGCCATCACTTGGCCAACACCCCATTGACCTTCTTCCAGTGACGGACCAGCAGTCGTAGATATGGAGAGCCTAACAATGATGATCAAGTGCCCAAGGCTTCCGCTCATATTGAGCAGAATATACCAGGCAACCACCTACTTGCTGCTTTTTTCTGGCGTTCGTTGATGTTGTTAGTTGGTAACCCTCTTACCCTTCTCCACCATCGTGAGGAATATTCGACGCCAACAATACAACAAGATAAGAAACCCAGAGAGGGCACCTAGCCCCCAGACCACAAAGTAGCTCATTACGATCAGTATCGTCGTCATCTGAGTATTGATGACCCAAAAGCGACCATAGCAGAACATCTCGAACACCGATGGACGTGTTATAGTGAAGTCGCTAGACCCTGGTGTCGTCATTCCCCATTGGTGGCACCATGAATGCGACATAGGTGTGCATCACGGAGACGACACATAGTGCAGTCCCATCTTGCCCCTTTGTGCTGACAGTTCGGGATGTACAGCGGCCACGTAAGAGCGAGCGCCGACCATGTCAGACCAGAGGATGGTTTGCGCTAGTTGTCGGTTGTAATACGAAGGGGTTGGTCGATGTTTGATATAATCGCGGCCAGGGTAACCGCAAACGTGAAGAGCAAAGCCGAGTCCCAAAACAGACCCAAACTGGTGTGGATAGCGTCACAACAACCCCGCTTTAGCGATGGTTGCGACGATTGAACTGTCGGCTTCCCGCTAGTAAGATGGATCCATAGAGTGGCTATAATGAAGAAGGTAGGTAGCCAGAGCAACCTCAATTATGTACGAGATGAAGACCTACGCCTTACCCAGTTAATCGAGACATCTTCATCAGCACGTCAAATCAACTCATCCCAATTCCAGCCAGGTCAGAATTTCCCTGCCACGGGATGTTAAGACAGAGTTCCCGAGGACAGGACCATTTGATCCAGCCTAAAGCCCCGCCATCTTGGTACCAGTCGCTAATATTGAGGCTGTCAGCCCACTCAACAATCGCTCCGGAAGACACCTTAAGAAATGGATCCGGTTCTACAGAGCGCACGGCCTGGATGAGCTCGCTGTAAGGGAACATGTCGGGTACAATGTAATGTTCCAGCAAGTACGAATGACCGATATTGAATGTGGCTGCAAAAATAGGGATCCGCAAACTTGACCGCTTTTTCACAATCATTTTTCGAAGCGGATGTCGTTAAGTGTCTAGTTGCTGAGGAGGGTGGAAGTAGGACTGGCCATTTCTGAAGCGACCGGTTGTGGGTGTGTGTTGGGATGAAGAGAAGTTGAATACTCTCGGGTTTGGAAATATTTCAGTAATGTAATGGGGCTGAGGTTTGCTAACTGAAAAGGTCTGCGCAAAACCTTCCCGCTGCCGACCAGCTCTCCCCGCTAGGACGGGTCCCGGCACCCTTCGAGACGATCTTCTACGGCTTGACCTCTCGCTCCGCGCCGACTTCGAGACTTCTGGCCTGGAATGAGGAATAGAGGTGTCCCGTGTCAGCCGCAACGACTGAGACAAAGCAGTCTCCACCATGTTCCCCCTGGAGGAGCGTTCTTTCCATCATTCGGCCTCTGAGACCCTCCTCGTCTAGACAATCCGTACCTGCCAGGGAACACCATCAGCTGCAAAGCTATCCGTTAACACAGCCGGCCACGGACGAACTGGAACGAAGTGGTCGTCCCACTGCGGTCCTCTTAGAACCATTGTAACTTCGTCTTCGCCGGTTGTGGACCCATATCCTAGCCTTCGAAGCGCCCTGTAAAGGAATACACTATTCATGTTCTCAACACAGTCCGATATCTTTGCCCTTACCGACACGGCCTTGTCAGGCTTCCACGGCCCCCACTTCTCATCTACGCAAGGCGTCCACTTCTTTTCAAACCAGCTTGTCGATGTTGGCGTATAACGCCAACTCCATCTCAACTCGTCACTGAAACGGTACGGAACTCGCCTGTAGTTTTCGTTGTACTCAGCCCACGCTTGTGGCTTGAGTGTCAGCTCGAACCAGTTGGCAGAGCGGTCGTTACTGTCTTCATCCACGGTCGCCTTTGCGTCACAATGCGGTACCATTTCGTTTACGCACTGGATATACGCCTCTGCAAAAGTTGGCTTTTGGCCGCGCATCTCGTTGAGGTGGCCCTGGAAGACACGGAGGACGCCACTCAGCGGGATGTGGCGCCACGGAAACATCTGCCGCATGCCCCGGCCTTTATCGTTGTAATCCCAGCCTTTGAGGGCGTCATAAAGGCTACCCTCGAGGGCTTCCTTGCCCCCGATTTCATCCTGTACGAGGCTGAGGATGGCGTGCAAGCTGAGCTGAAGGTCGATATCGCACCATCCATAACCCGGAGAAACAAGGAATATGTCTGCAAAAGCGCAACAGAGGAGCAGCTTGAATGACCTCTCGTCAGATGAGGAGTCGCAATCTAGCAGCTCGCGCAGAAAGAGGAGGCGGTATTCCGAATCGCCGACTTCCTTCTCGAGGTAAAATAAATGGTTTCTTCCGGGAGGGACCAGAGCGTCAAGCCGAGGTCCGCCTTTCTGGGTCCGTATAAACAGCGAGCAAACTCCTTCAAACAACTCGTACAGGTCTGCTACCTCGGTGCGTACCGGGCTGGCGTTGAACTGGAATAAGTGGTGGAGCTTGATAGAGAGCGCGCCGGTCGAGGAGTCGATGGAGGCGTTACGACGCCATGAAGTCATGTCGTAGAGTTTCGGATTGCCTTTCCGTCTTTTTTCCCAACTGTCCTGGGGAAGTCTCTCAAGATAATGAGGTTTCCAAGGATCGTGGTCATGGCTCCTATAAGCCTCTGCAAGCTGTAGACTGAGTGGGAAGATACAGGTAAAGGTGTGTCCCCTCGTTTGGCCATGTAGCCTCGCCTCCGACGGCTCTTCCTGAGCTCCCGTTGTATATGTCCGGTCAATATCGTCTTCTCCTTGAAGGGGTTTTTGGCCTTGCCAATCGGGTACCCATGAAGGGTAACCCGGCAATGCCGCCAGCCCTGACGCGCTCATCAAGACGTCTGCCACACCAAGGTTGATCAGAATGTGGCCAAAGAAACCAATGAATGCATGCCGGACAGATATCTCGTAGTTTGGTACCAGGTTCATGTTTGGTCTGGGGGAAGGCGTGTCTGTCGGGAGCAGGAGAGGGTCCGATGTCTGGGATTTGAGAAGCCCGAGGACACCGAAGAGCTTGTCGCGAGGGTCCGACGCCTTGGATTGCCAGGTACGGTGAGGAATCTGAAACAAATCATTGTCCTCAAATGAGGTACCGCCCATGAACTGCACCCACGGCGCGGCGGTGGAGTTCCAATCCAAGGGGATGGAGTCCGGTCGGGACGCCAAAGCCATGTACGTCGGGGTGAGGTTACTGGCCCAAAACTGCATGTCGCCGACCGGGATGATGGCGTTTCGTGAAAGAACCAGCTCCTGGATGACCCAAACACGGCTGAAGTATCTTCGGGTGAGCAGCTTTTTCAAGGTTGTCGTGATTGCCCCCTTCCTCCCAATTTTGCCATTCATCGTGTGATCAAACTGATGGAGGCCATGACGAGACGGGTAGCGACGCTTTGACGTATCGGCGGACACGATATCAGAGCCGAGGTAGACAAACACTCTCGAGGAGTCCCTGTATATGGTCCCCATCTTGGCCACCTGCTGCGCTCTCTCCTCCATGTCGTTCTGATTGATGCAGATGGCGTCCACCCAGACCATCCGAATGCCCCTCCGCGGCTGCAAGTAGCGCAGCATGTCCCAGCAATTCTTCGACTGCAACAAAATGTCCCAGTACGGGCCAACAAAAATAGGGCGGCACGGCGTACTGTCGCCGTCCTCCCCGCCCCATGTGTAAGACACCGTCTCGTACTCGGGGCAATCATGCTGCTGGACGACCTCCAAGGTGACATGGACAGGAGAGTTTGCATCTTCGGTGGCGGAGAGACACAGCAGGCGAAACTCGTCGGCTGCCACTGATCAGGAACATACTCTTTTTTTGATATCAGTGCGTCAACAGCGCCGTCATAGTTCCGCAGCCTCATAAAGACCCGAATGCCTCTAAATTAGGTAGGTAGGCTGCCCGTGTCGTTCCGAAAACGCAACTGTCCTGTTCGCTTCCCGGTGTCCTAGACACAAGTCGAGGGCTAACAAGTTAAACCCCTTCTCTAGGAGATATGGAGTGCCGTGATCCCTTGTTTGTCTTGTTGGTCCACACCCACGCCTCCAGCCACGTGTAACTAGATCACGTAACCCAACATCATGGTCTCCTTTTCGCAAACCAGCCGAGTAATCATCCGAGTGTACCCCCTCCTCACGGCCATTTAGCCAGCTGCTGAGAGAACTAGCCTCAAAGTGAGACAGCTCGTGAAGAAGAGTTCGGCGCAAATGGTCAGCTTGTAAGAGGTCGACTTCGAGCTCGATTAGAGGGAGGAGGCTTTCCGGGTGTCCCCTGCACCGTTTTGGCTTTCTCATAGTCCATATCCGCAATGTCCTGTGCGCGGACGTGCCAGAGAGAGTGTTTCGTTTCCCTCGTAGTCGGTTTGTTTGGGATCCAACCCCCTCAGTTTTTCTGTATGAGCGCTGGTGCTAGCTCCTGCTTCTAATAGCATCGCGACAATTTTCTTCGTAGCCTTCCTTGGCTGCCAGCAGACAAATGAGTGGGCCTCAATGCGCTGGGAATGTCCTGGTTTATGTCAGTTCAATTCTGGCCGGCCAAGGAGAAGGCCGACATATTATTCATCGAGTCTGTACTGGACAGGTATGCCGAGAGGGCTAAGTTCGTCTTCCGTGTCGAACCAAATCCCGGCGATACTCGACCAGTCCGCGACGAGATGGGCTCCGCCATTCGCGGCTGGTACATCAGACGGCGCAGGAATACCTTGAACAGACGAAAGAGCTCTGGTGTCTAGATGCGGAGGCCGAAATATGCATCATCTACCTCTCGTTTGGAGCCGTTGAGAGCGGTGCTTGCCGGACGAGCGAGGAGGTTGAAGAGCGGTTGCAGTTGAACCCACTGAACAGCTACCTATGCGGCAGTCAACTGGGGACGACGCGCTAGCAAAGCCTCCATTCTTTCACGCAAAGTCATCAGCTTTCTAGCATGCCCAGCGAAGGTCGAAGCGGCGTGGCAGGGGCACGCCACATTAAACCCATTTATGTGGGACAAACTATCGCAAAGAATTTTTTAGGGCAATGATGGGGCATCCACATGACGGCTTCTTACCGGATATCCCAAGCCGTAGACATGCCAAGTTCTATTAGTCTACCTCCTCACACCCAGCTGTCATCGGGGCAAGCACAGTGGGTCAGCTTTCAGATAGTTACATAAAACTTGTTGAGAAAGACGATTGTTAGCCAGAAGTTGAATCTTGATCTAAAACGAGTTTGTCAGCAGTTGCCATACAGGGATCCCCGCCGGGCCATCTCCAACTTTACACACCAGCGGTGTCTGTCTAGATACTTACAAACCGTTATCCCAAAAAAAACAGCGATGCGGCTGTGACTACCGCTTGGAACTAATCATAGGTCTAACTAAGTATCTTGCGAGGGAGGTTGCGGTTTTCAAGGAAACA
>Ga0247763_1000486_pt1 | contig 23531 bp, 13 predicted proteins | sample UWRJL141409B4_FD_179926 | JGI IMG/M metagenome (GOLD analysis project Ga0247763, IMG submission 179926) | Plant litter microbial communities from Arlington Agricultural Research Station in Wisconsin, United States - UWRJ-L141-409B-4 | ecosystem: Environmental > Terrestrial > Plant litter >...
CCCCATCACCAGGGCGGTGGCCGAAAGGGATTGCCCAGCTCCTTCGTCAACCGCTTCAGCGTCGTGTACGCCGACGTCTTCACCAAGCAGGACCTATTTCACGTCACAGCCAAGAAGTTCCCAAGTATTAGCAGCGAGACACAACACCAGCTCATCGAGTTTGTGTCGAGACTTGATGATGCCGTGGTCTCCCTGAGGTCATTTGGTGCTCAGGGCTCTCCTTGGGAGTTTAATCTGAGAGATACACTGCGATGGGGCGAGTTGCTGACTTCTCGCGATGTCCTCCTTGGGGGGAGGAGACCGGATGATTTTTTGGATGTCGTCATCCGACAACGCTTCCGTACTGAGCGAGATAGGCAAGAGGTTGGGAAGTTATTCTTTGAAATCTTCAAGCGAACGCCGCAAGACCATGGACTCTACCACGACATCAACCCCTTTTCTTGCCAAGTTGGGCTTGCTTCCTTGGCACGTAATCCACTGTCCCAGCCAACGCCATTCCCTACGATCGATCCTATCCCGAGACTCCGAGAGATTGAGTCAATTCTGATCGCGGTCGAGCAAGACCTCCCGTGCATCCTGGTTGGTCCATCGGGAAGCGGCAAGTCGGCACTGCTGAACTATGTGGCGGCTTTGGCGGGCAAGGCTCTCGTGGTATTTCCACTGAACGCTGACGTGGATGCCATGGACCTCATTGGTGGCTTCGAGCAGGCCGATCCTCATAGAGAAGTCTTGTCTTGTCTGTCCCGCCTTCAGCAAGTCCTTAGCGAGCAGATCTTGCTCAGTATTCCGGAACGCGTCCCGGATGCAGCCCTAGACTTGATGGGCGCGTTGAACTCACTCTCTGGGGAGACTCAATATGAGAGTATTCTTGCCGCAATCGAAGTTCTGCAAGCGAACGGCTCTATGACAGAAGATCTCGCCCACATCTTTTCCGAAGCAGCCGATCTCCTGCGCAGACCTATGACGCTGGATAACCCTCGCTTTGAGTGGCTTGACGGAGTCATCGTACGGGCCGTCGAGACCGGCGCATGGCTTGTTTTGGACAATGCAAATCTTTGCAGCGCTTCCGTACTTGACAGACTCAACTCGCTGCTTGAACGGCCAAATGGATCGCTGAGCATCAACGAACACAGTGCACCAGGAGGGAAGCCCAGAGTCATTGAACTTCACCCTGATTTCAGAATCTTTCTCACCGTCGACCCACGCTATGGCGAGCTCTCGCGTGCTATGAGAAACCGCTCGATCGAGGTCTACCTCAATGGAAATGTCATCGCCCGAGAGTCTCGCGTTGGTCAAACTGCACCAGTCGACGCCGCTCTACAAAGATATCACACGGCAATGGGGATTTTAGGCGAGGCACCAGAGGACAGGTTAGCACCGTTAGCATTCGACATCCTATCTCTACAAGACACGAAGCATCTTATAGCATTTTCACAAGCGACACATGATGCCTCCTGGCTGCCACAAACTACCCTACAGCATCTGCACCAGCTTGGATCCTACATTAGCTCTGACGATGCTGGCCCTCTAAGAGAGTCAATTGTTGGTCTTTACAGCTCCGCTCCGGACAGGATGCTGATGCCACTCCATCCATTGCTGAACTACTCCGCGGTCCCACTGCTCGAGAAGAATTCCAGTGGTCTCGCACATTGGCTTGCGACATGCTACGAATTTTATCTCGAACTTCAGTCCCTCCAGTCCGCAATGGAGTCTCAGCTAAGTAGGGTCAACATCAGCAAACCATCGTTGATGAACCGACTCCAAAGGTCTTCCGTCGCAGACAAGGTCGCGTCGCTCTCTAGGGACTCAACTGCAAATTCAGTACGTTTTCTCAAATCCGCAATGAGTGCCATGAAATCCTACTTGGCGTATCATGCCAACGATGCTGGAGAGTGGCAGAGGCGACGCTCGCTCCTTCGACGCCTGATACTGTTCTGGAGGCGCACCTATGAATCCCTAGTGGCGACAACCTTTGAGGAAGCTCGTTTCCAGGCTCACCTGACACACGGAGTTAATCTTCTCCATCAGGGACTTGCGGCCTTGCAAGAGACTGGGGGGCATGACTTTATCTCGGTTATCGTTGGGTATCTGGAACGGGACTTTGTCGTCGGTTTCAAGCTCTCTAGTGGTCTCAGCATGGAGCTGATGTGGGGCATCTTGCGACCTGATCCGATCCCTGACCAACAGACACTAGGTCAAACAATCGAGCTTGAGCGCCTAGCCTGCCGTTTTGATTCTCTGCGATGGAGGACGGGCGTACACGTCTCCACACTGCGGACCATCCAGGAGACCATGGCAAAGGCGTATGCCGTCATCCGCACGGGCAAGGGGGATGCCGTTTCTCTCGTCAAAGATGTGGCGGCCGAAATCTCCTCTCTGGAGGCGGGCCTTGAGCAGCACACTACTGAGTACCGGCCCTTCTTTATGTCAAGTTTCGAAGGCCTCCGTCAAGCTATGATCTTGTATTCCTTGACTGAGCAGCCTGATAAATTGCTCCCAGTTATGTCCGACATGGATGTGCTGGCAAACATCGCAACTGTAGACATGATGCGTCTCCAGAGCTTGAGAGACACGCCATTACGAGCGGTAGACTACCTGTTGGTGCAAAACAGCGATATCCGCCCATGGTCAGGTACCCTTGCCACATCGCTGCTGCTCAAGTATGACGCTGCGTCCTCGGCCAGCCTCAACGAGCTGCGCTCCCTAGAGGTGGAGATGCCCATTATGGGCAAGGCTCTCGCGGGAGCCACGGCTGCCTTTGCGACTCCTGCCACTGAGAAGGCGGAGAAACTGGTGCTCAGTATGCTCAACAATATCATGCGTACTCACGACAGTGGACTTGAAGATTATCTGCCCGAGTTGGAACGGGAGTTAATTTTGAGGTCGGATTTTCCTCGTCTCGAGGTCTCGAAGCTTCAGTCCTGGCCCATTCACGGTTTGCTTTCGGAATCCCAAGCGGCTCGTCTCCCTCACCATGTTGTCGATATCTGGAACAAGCATTTTTCCAAAGCGATCGTGGCGCTAGCGGCGGCGAGTAAGGGGCAGCAGCCCCGCTCTGCGTACTGCTCAATCGCCTGGGTGCATTACGCTTTGGGCTGCATTCAGCTGTTTGTACCTGACAAGATTTATGATCCTCACAATCGAGCACAGATCGAAGCAGAGGAGTATCTCCAGCTTCGTCATAGCCTTGAAGAGCAGCTTACTGCGCTGCGGAAGTTTGAGGTTGCCTTCACTGGACAACATGAGAATGACCGCACCGAGATTCTCAAGAAGGAATCCGATGATCTTGGGACGTATCCCGCGGTTCAGTCCATCTACCGCCCCGGGGACGTGGAGCTGCGCGGTCTGCAAGGGGAATTCAACAATGTGCTTAACACAGTCATCAAGAACGACGTATCAGCTTCCCACATTCGTTCCCTCGCCTCGCTGTCGGCCGATGCTGCCGAAGAACTAGCCCTTATTGAGCAGAATGTCGGGCTCCTTATTGACAGGTTAATGGGCCGATTTGAGGCTTACCAAGATCTGACTATGCCGCTGGTGAGCTTCCTCCGCTGCCTTCGTATGGGTCTATCTCTCGGACGAACTGCTGTCCCAAGGGTGCCAGCCAATGAGGCTGGCAGCGGCAGTTTGATAAAAGCTACCACGTTTACGCCATTCCTAGGCGGGTCGATTTGGGTAGTCAACATGGCTCCACAACCAGTCTGTACACTCGAGTTTCTCACCTTTGTCCAACTCGCTGTGGCGGTCGAAGGGCGTGACAAGATTCCTGAATCCCTTCGCCGCGCTCTGCACGAGTCGCTAGCCGTCTTCCACCAGGAGTGGACCAAAAAGCTGGAAGCTGACCGCAAGGTTGAAGAGCAAAAGACGAGCCTGTTCCGACACAAGGGCAGCCTGGAAGATGAAGAGGAATTTGACCAGGAGGAGTTCAACCAGCTATTCCCTGACTATTACGCTGCAGAAGACGGAGAACATGTCGACAAGCGAAAACGGAAGAAGTTCCATGGGGGCGGTCGCGAGCTGTCCGTTCTGCTTGCCGAGGCTCACGAAAGGATCTTCCTCGCTCCCCAAGAGCCTCAGCAGACTTTGGCGAAACTGTGCACCCAGGTCGCGCGCAGGCTGGCCAGTGAGAAACGAAACTTGGCGGTGTTTGAACCCGAGCTGGATGCGCTGCTTCTCCCCGCTACGTTGTTGGTCTTTGATGAGCAGGCCAGGCCCTTCGGGGCGGCTGCGGTTAGCACTAATCGCAACTTCTATACCGATTCCAACTTCGCTGAGGTTAGAAAGTTGCTAAGCCTCGTCAGCTCGATCAAGAAGCGCTTCCTGGAGTTGCAAGCCGTTGATGAAATTGGCCATCACCAGACACTTGCCGATGTTGTTTTCGCCTGCGACAGGGCTCTGGAGCTGGCCATTGACGACCCGTTGGCGAGCATCATCCCGGCGGTTGAGCGACTTTATGCCCACATGTACGAATGGCATGAAGGTGGATGGGCTATAGCGGTTCACAAGGCTACGGCAATGTTCGAGAGGTTACGAGACACCATCTGTGACTGGCGGCGACTTGAGCTCTCGAGCTGGTCAAGGCTGCTTGATACCGAGCTCGAAAAATGTAATGACGACGCAAAGTCATGGTGGTTCATCGCCTACGGAGCTGTGATTCTCGAGCCGTGCGCGATTCTCCAGCAGGGCAAGGATCTGAAGGATCACATTGTTAGGTTGCTGGCAGTTCTAGAGTCATACTTCTCGAACGCAAGTCTAGGCCAGTTTGCATCACGACTGAATCTCCTGCGACAACTCAAGAACCAGCTGGACCTGCTGCTTTTGGATGAGCCTGCCCTTGACTTGGTCCGCGACGCCGTCCAGAATTTTATCCTCTACTGCAGCCGGTACGAGACCAAAACTGTCGAGGCGATTCGCGCTGGACGGGCCCCTCTGGACAGAAAGATGAAGGATGTGTTCCTGCTGTCCAAGTGGCGGGACAAGAACATTGAGTCGCTCAGAGACAGCGCCCGCAGTTCGCATCAGAAGTTGTTCAAGCTCGTTCGCAAGTTCCGCGCTGTCCTGGAGCAGCCTGTCAAGGGGATTGTCGAGCAAGGCCTCCCCGACGAAGACCATTCCAAATTCCACAACTTGTTGGAGACACCACCCGTCGCAGCTGATATGAACGCGATTAAATTGTGTCAACAAATCATCCCGGGCTTGGAAGAGCAGCCACAGTGGGCTCGTATGACGAACCTCGAAGCTGTTCTTAAGGGCATGTCCAAGCACGGGTCACTACCCAAGACGTCGGTCGGCGCCTCTGGCCTGTTGGATGATTTTGTCTCGGATCTGGTTTCCTCCACGGCCGAACTGCGGAAAGAGACTCCATCGACGCTCACTGACGAAAACAAGGAGCTTGTCCGCCATCTCAAGACACGCAAGACAACACTCTACAACGAGACACTCAAGGCCCTGCGCGCGATGGGCTTCAGCAGAAATCTCGGAATGAATCTACTGCAACGGCAGAGTTCTAAACAGGCTGTTCTGGTCAGCTCGGGACTCGTGTCTCGTTCGAGCTGCCCGTCGCTTGACGCCATTGAGTATTTCTACCACAAGATGCTCGACCTGGCTCCGCGATTCCGTGTTGCCTCCCAGGAGCACTCGGAGGATCTCAGCCGTGAGGTGGTCAGTCGGAGTATTGGCTACCTAGAGGGCGTGCTCCACGTTATGTTCCGTCAACGGCAGTTCCTCTCACGCACCGCAACGGCGGTTGAGTCACTTGGAGAAGTCGTTGGGTTCGCCAAGGAGCTTTCGGTCGGCCAGCATGGCGGCAACTTTTTGCCATCTGGAGCTGCAACAAATTTCGAACAAGCGCTTCGTTGGGTTGTTCAAGTTCTGAGATTCGGTGTCCATCTGGCCGAGATCCATGGGAAGCTTGGAGGCGCAGAGAGCGGCGAGTTCTATGATTTCCTCAATGGATGGCTGAATGTCTTTGCCGATCTATCTGCAGAGCTCGACAAGCAGCCGGACTTGCCTTCCGGCCTGGAAACGTATCGCCGACGGGATGTTCGGTCAGCTGTGGCAGTGCAGTTGAAGAGTCTCCGGACTGCTTTGGAGGAAATGGCTCTCGTGAGGCCGGAGATGGCCTTTGTCGCAAATCAGATCCGCCTCTGGACCACTGTTCATGCTGCCGAGGCAACCCCCTCTACAAATGGGACGCACAGCAGACATATTAACGACCTCGCCTCGTCGGCCTTGATCCTTTCCAGTAAAGTCCTGGTTGCGTTGCAGAACTTTCAACAGAATGCCCAGACGCTGCCTGCCACAACCGAGGATGCAGGCTGGCTGCTCAAGTACAACGAGGGGCTGGAGAAGTCCATTGATGCACTCCGCATGCCCAAGATTGCGGACGAGATAAGCGGCCTTTTCGACATGCTCAGGGCCCTACAGGTTGACCAACCTAGTTCGAAAAACCCTGCCACCGCGCTACTCCGCGCAGTTCTCCCGGTGCTTGATCGATATGCTGCGGCTTGCAATCAGAACGTTGCCAAGTACGGAGAGTTGCACAGGTCGACGTGCAGACTTGGCTACATGCTGAGCAACTCATTTGTGCAGATTGCCTCCCAGGGTTTCTGCTCGCCACAGGAGAAGAGCGATGAGAAATCAGGAGAGTCAGGCCAGGTGGAAAGCGGCACTGGGCTTGGGGATGGGGAGGGCGCCGAGGATATTAGCAATGACATCAAGCCGGATGAAGACCTCTCGGAACTGGCGCAGGATCCGAACAACAAGATGAAGGGTGACATTGAAAACAACGACGACGCCGTCGACATGGGCGAGGACGAACTCGAAGGTGCAATGGGTAGCGTTGCAGGCGAGGATGAAGAAGGAGGTGACACGTCTGGAGATGAGAATGGGGAAGAAGACGAGGGTGAAGAGCAAGCCGGTGATGTCGACGATCTGGATCCTACGGCGGTTGATGAGCAGATGTGGGATGGTAGTCGAGAAGACGATGCCGACAAGGACCAGCAGGGTGATAATTCCAAAGGGAAGCAGGATGAGAACGACAAGACTGCTGCAGCCAACTCGAGTGCGAATAAGGAGGAGGAAAAGGATGAGGCGATAGAGGAGAACAGCGGAGAGCAGGGCGAGGCTGAAGAAGATGGCGAAGTTGGACAGGAACAGGAAGGGGCTCCGCAAGAGGAGTTGAACCGCCAAGATCAAAATGTAGAAGAGAACGACACGTTGGAACTCCCGGACGATATGAACATTGATGCCGATGGCGAGTTGTCAGGAGAGGAGGAGGATGACCTAGACGACTTGGCTAACTTGGACGAAATGGACAAAGAAGAGGGGGGCCTTGATGCTGCTGATGAAGATGAGGAGGCCGAGAGAGAGTTTGAGCGGGATGAGGATCATATTAGTGATGAAGACGATGAAGAGGCGGAAGAAATTGATGCCCGCGGCAAGGACGACATAGAGATGGATGTGGATAAGGAAGAAGAAGCCCAAGAAGACCACTTGGGCGAGGAGGAGGCCAAGAAAGACCAACCACAAATGCGCGACGATGGAACCTCTGCCGATCAAGAATACACCGCTCCCAGCGATGTCCAAAATGGCGGGGGCCAGGCCCAAGACGACATGGACAATGATAAGGATGAGCAGACGGACAACAAGGCTGCTCAAAGAGAGCAGGGCGCCGTCGGCAAGGAAGCTTCCGAGCGCGATATTACAGCTGCTGGAGAAAAAGGCGCGGTGGCACGCACGGAACAAGAGCAGGGAGCCTCGGAGGAGAACGAAACTGCGGATGCGAGCGAAACGCAACCATTCAAGAAACTGGGAGACGCGCTTGAGCAATGGTACAAGCGCCAGCGAGGCATCCAGGGTGCTTCTGAAGATCAAGAGAGAGCCGATACCTCGGCTCAGGACATGGCTCGCGCAGAGTTCCAACACCTACAAGATGAGATGGCTGAGGCAGATGCACAAGCTTTGGGTTCCGCCACTAACGAAGAAGCTCGGCCGATGGATGATACTATGGCGATTGACACCGAAATGGAGGACCCGCACAACCACCTGCAAACCGATGTCGATGTTTCTGAGGAGGCTCATAAAGACGTCGAGATGGGAGACAAGAACCTCGTCGACCCACAGGACGCTTCCAACAGGAACCGCGATGATGGTAGATCTGGCGTTGCCACGAGACAGGGTGCTCTAGATGCGGAAGACGACACCCCGCAAACTGGTAGGACAGAGCAGGAGGAGGACGAAAATATCCAGGAGGCCTCAACCCAGCTTTCGGTCACACATATCACTGAGAATACCCGCACGATGCGCGATTTCTCCGAGGCACTTGACATGTGGACCAATTTCCAGACCAAGACTCACGCTCTGTCGCTGTCGCTGTCCTCGCAGTTGCGATTGATCCTCACGCCCTCCCAGTCGACCAAGCTGTCAGGATCCTTTAGGACTGGCAAACGGCTCAACATCAAGAAGATTATCCCCTATATCGCGTCGAGTTATAAACGTGATAAGATCTGGATGCGACGCAGTATTCCTAGCAAGCGAGCCTATCAGATCCTCCTTTGCGTCGACGATAGTAGCAGCATGGGCGAGAATTCGTTGTCGGGTCTCCTCGCCCTGGAGTCATTCGTCATGGTCGCCCGCGCCTTGACCATGCTCGAGGTCGGCCAAGTCGGCGTCCTTGGCTTTGGCTCCGACGTTTTCGTTGCCCAGGAACTTACCGCTCCCCTCTTTGCATCTCATGACGCCGGCGCCCGGGTGCTCCAACACTTTTCTTTCAAGCAGGACAGCACCGACATGTGTCGCCTCGTTCGCACCACCATTGACCACTTCCGCGACGCCCGCCTCCTCCAACACGGCGCTGCGGCCAACCAAGACCTCTGGCAACTCGCGCTGATTTTGTCAGATGGCCTCGTCCAATCAAGAGACCACGCAAGGCTACGTCCTCTACTCCGCGAAGCCATGGAACAGCGCGTTATGGTGGTGTTCATCGTCATGGATGATGCCGCCCAGAACAAAAAGGGTCACAGCGTACTTGAACTCAAGGAGGCGAGGTTCGGTCCGGACGGCGTGCCCGTCATTCACCGGTATTTAGATTCGTTCCCATTTCCGTACTATCTGATTGTACATCATTTGGAGGATCTACCGGGAGCTTTGGCGGCACTGTTGAGGACTTGGTTTGCCGAGGTGAGCTGTTAGCCCCATCGTCCGCGAGACCTGGATGGCAATATCTGGCTCATGGGGAGGTAGAATGAAGAGCGGCATTAGGGATGGAGGGATTAAATTGGCGTTTATGAGAAGGGATTTGTGTCATATGTATGTTCTCTGGTTTTGTAGATTCTCGGTATACAGAGCGGACTTGGCCGAGGTATTGTGTTCCATCTCTCTCCCGGTTCCTTGGTCCAAGAGTGCTGTGATGACGTTGGGTGTGACTTAAAATGGCAGTTTTCTTGTTCTTTCCAAGCCGGATTGTTTCTATTTTCTGTCGTGGTCCCGAGGGTGTCGAAAACCGTGAATGCAAGATGGGTAATCAATCCATTGTTTCCACCATCTCCAGCCCCGCGTCTGGATTCCACTTTCGACGAGGAGTGAGTGCTACACAGTGCTACATAGATTGATGGAAGCAAGCTGCTGCAAAACAATCAGTTCACAAAAATAACATGTCATCACTTCCACTCGGAGTCAAATTTCCCATATATTTTTTGGGCTGTTTTTTGCTATGAGCTACTTCGTACACTAATTCAATTCATCGTTCATCCACCCCGGCGTTAACGGCAGGGTCATCACTATCTCATCTCCTCCTTCAGGGCCGAGTGAGTGAGCAACATACCTAGGGCCAGGGCCATCCCACTTCTAGATCACCCCTCCTTTGATTTTGAATTTGATGGTTCTGGAAGGTCGCTTCAGCCACCCCCTTCCCCCCACTTTCCTCTCCTTCCTTCCTTGAAGCAATGGAAAACGGATGATAGGGTTCCCCCCCCTCTCTTCTTTATCTTGGTTCTCCATGGCGTTCAGGATGACCTGACCTGATCTGTTAGCCTAGCGCCAGCCCTGAAAAAAATTGGCACATGCACACATAATGATACCTAGATACCTACCTACCTAGGTACCTAGGCACATGGGGTGAGAAATTGAAATACTGGAAGCTGTGTTGTGTGGTGGGACGGGTCGTCTTTCTCTTCGAGCGAGGCCATCCTTCATATAGATTGAGAGGGGTTGGTTGCCTTTGACTTTGTCCCAGGGAAAGTGGAACTAGTGCATCCAGCGTGAACCGAGGCAACTTTCTTCTTTGGTATCTGACCACCGAGACGCCGTGAGTGGAAAAAACATCAAAGACCGAGCGACACTCAGAATATACTACGAGAAATAACACAGAGAAGAAACAAAACATGTCCTCAATTCCAACACACTCGCTCAACATCTAGGATATAGTCTTATGGTAACGTAGGACAATCTACCAAGCCGCTGGCTGTATTTACTCAACATGTCCATCCACACTAACGCCTGTTCTTTAAAACAAAGACAAATCACGATGCTTCACAAGCCTCCTTGTCCACATTTGCAATACCAGTAGATCGTGGGTGCCCGTAGGTACTCAGCACCAAAGGCGCCCAATCTCGTCCCACGCATACTTAAACATTGATAAAAACATGGGCATACCGCCCGGTGACTATCTGCGAGCGCCCGAGCCTTTCTTCTAACGGCCCTGGCTGGCCAGCGCCGATGCCGCCTTCTGCTGTTCCTCCTCCCTGCGGAGGAAAATATACGGACGCTTCTCGTCCTCATCCGCCACAGATTGTGAGTCCTCTACAGTTTGGCTCCCGTCCAATGTGCCCTGGACTAGCTCAATGTCTCCAATGGTGTCATTGAAGACTGACGTCAGGGTCGAGAGGACCGTCATACGGTTCCACTCGCCCCGCGTCCGCCAGATCTCATCCATCAGCTCCCGGTTAATCTGCTCTAGCTGTTCCACGCTGCAGCCCGATGTCTGATCCACCAATGTGTGGAGGAATTCGTTCATGCGGCCCTCGTGAATCACCGGCTGTTGCGATGACCCACCCGATGTCGACCCTGAATTGCGTGAGGAACTGGTCATCCCTGTCACCGGCGTGTGGCCACTGGTGCCACTGCTCGTTCTGTTGCTGGCAGGCCCTTCATCGTTGAGAATATTGCCCAGACTAGCAGAATTAATACTGCTGCGTCCCGTAGGGCGCTGCGATGATGACGGGCTGTTGCTGCTCTCCTGGCTCAGGTTGAGGCCAGTTCCGCCAAACTGATGAAGACCCATGCGGGGTTGGATGAGACCCTGCGCTAATCCAGCAGCTTGGGAATGGGCCCAATCTCGCTCGCTTGAAGTTCCTTGGCTAGGGAGAGAGTTGAGTGATTGTCTATTCTGAGACTGTGTGTCGATAAGTTGCGTCTCGTCATCATTGCTGTGGAGGCCGTTAGTGCGCTGCGTGTTGCTGTTTTGGGTGCTCCAGTTGGGATCACCGCGATTTGTAGACGGTTCCGAAGTCTTTGTTGTCGACGCATCATTGATAATGGCCGACGGAGATACTCCCGGCGGTACCGTCGTTACCGCAGAGCGCTGAGACATTTGCGTGCCGGCGATGGCCCTCGTTGAGTCACCAAGCCGTCGACGTGGAGGCGGCAGTCCCCACTGGAATAACGGGCCGCTCGCTTGGTCCGACTGTGTGTTGAGGCTGATGTCACTCATAACGACGTCCTCGCCACCTTGGTTGGACATCATTGAAGTGCCGTTTGTTAGTGGGTGCGAATGCGACGATTCTGTGTGTCCATTTGACTTGGGGCTCATCACCATGAAACGCGCCCCAGTCGTAGTACCTTGTCGAGACATGGGCAGACCGACCCCCACAGGTCCCTGCGAGTCACTATCGCCGTCGGGGAGATCAGACTGGATGAGGTCTACAACTGGCTGCAGTGCCTTTCGCTTACGCTCCTTCTCCTCGGCCTCTTTGACTCTCTGAAGTTGTCTTTGGTGAATCTCCTCAAACCGGATGCCTTGGTTAGCTAACGCTTGGCCGATATCGTGAACGTCAACTTCAACGTTGGTCCGCAGCTCGTTTGCTTTCAGCGTCCTGTCCCGGTCGCCAATATTTTTAGCATCGAGATACAATCTGTTTATGTCCTTGTAGAAATCAATGGGCCGTGCATAATACCCATTGGCCAGCCGCTCCTCGATCGTTGTCGTCTCGAGGTTGTAAAAGAATTTTCCGGTTAACGTGTCCCGGATACCACCTGTGCCTTCCTTGTCCTCGGCAAGCTCATACGGCCTCTTCTCTGTGCCAGGAACATCAGGTCTGACAAAGTTGGGGTCGGACTCGTCAAATAAATACGCAATTTGGGCGAAGGGGATAACAGGCTGCCTGAACTTGCGGTACTTGCGGTGGATCTGATCCATAATCGGTTGCAGGCGCATCTTGAGCAAATTCAGGTGGTGCAGATCAGCCTTGCGCTGTACCTTGATTTCCTCCTTGGTGAGGGTCTTTGGCGGTGGTGGTGGAGCAACTGGAAGCTCCTCGAGGACTCGCTTCTTACGGTCTGCTGGGTCCGGGAAGTCGACAGGCGACTTTCGTAGGTGGGCAATAATATTGCCAAAGAACTCGATGCGATTCTCCCTATTAGGCCGGTCGACAACGGCACGGTTTTTTTTGGAGAAACCAAACATGCTGGTGAGAAGCTTGGGATCGAGCTCATCGGGGGTGGTCTCGGCAGTTCCCAAGACAAGGACGGGATCAGCAGGGGGGATGCTTTTGAGAATGGTCGTGAATGTCGTCAGGGCCGCCGAGTCGCGGAGGCTATTCCACCAAACATCGACGTTGGGAATAAAGATGACACCAGGTTTATGACGTCTCACTTCGGTAAATAGGCTCACGATGACCTGCTCGAGGGGCTAGAGGTAAAGTTAGCGACAGTAGCGGCTAGGCAGGCGAGATCTTACCCTTCCGTCACCCAGCAGCGTTCCGAGGTCAAAGTGCTGGATATGAACACCTTCTAGGTGGTGCAGGACGGCGGCGGCAAGATAGTTCTGACCCATGCCGGGTATGCCAGAAATGAGTAGACGCGGGCGGAAGATGCGGGAGCGCTGGAATTCTTGATGCATGTTCTCCCTTCCGAATCCGTGGTCCGCATCTTGCGGTTGTTCATACATAGCCTCCTCAAGAGCCGTCGTCATCTTCTGACGCGGAAGAATGTTCTCTAGCAATCCGAGAATGGCATCGTACTGGTCTCTGAGGAGAGGCTCGATGGCACGCGGCAGGGGCGTCGCTGGAGATATTGTGGATCGCTCTGACGAAGGTATTATCTTCTTGGCTGAGAGCATAAAATCGGTGGCGTGGATTTCGATCTTGTCGGGGTCAACAACAAGCTTCTCCTTTGCCGAGTAAATCTGGGGATAGGTTCTTTGAATGGCATTCAGGGCGGCTTCGGTGCAGAGCGCCCTAAGATCTGCACCCCCGTAGCCCTTGGTATTTTCAGCAAGGCTACGCTTGAACACGTCCGAGATGCCCCAATCCTTGGTGTGAATATCGAGAATAGCCCGCCTTGCATCGAGGTCGGGAAGGGGGAAGTAAAACTCTCTGTCAAAGCGTCCAGGGCGTCGCAGAGCGGGATCAATATTGTCGGGGCGATTTGTTGCACCGATAACGATAACTTGACCACGACCGTCCATTCCATCCATCAGTGCGAGCAGTGTTGAGACGATGCTGGCATGGATCTGTTCTTGCTTACTTGACCGGACCGGGGCCAACCCGTCAATCTCATCAAAGAAAATGATGCTAGGTTGGGTTCTCCGTGCTTCTTCGAACAGCAACCGAAGTTGCTTTTCGGCTTCACCCACCCATTTGCTCAGAGCGTCGGCGCCCTTGCGCATATAGAAGCTAATCTTGCGGCCTCCAACCCCGACTGAGTTGGCGAGAGCTCTGGCAAGGAGCGTTTTACCAGTGCCGGGAGGGCCATGAAAGAGAACACCTCGTGGTGGTGTGACGTGGAACTTGAGGAAAAGCTCTGGATAGAGGAGCGGGAGCTGAACCATCTCCTTTAGTTGGTCAATGTGGCCCTGGAGACCGCCAACTTTGCTGAAATCAACACTCAAGTCCACACCGAGGGGATCCGCGTCAGCGAATGCCTTCTGGTTCTTGACCTTGCCGACATTGGGGGTGGCACCTCCAATACCTCCTGCGGCATCATTGTTATGCCCTTGACCGAGGGGGTTAAAGAGACCAACGGGCGGAGCAGCGGATGTGGGTGTCATTCCCACCGTGCCCCCAATTCCAGATCGCTGCACCATCTCATCGTCGCTGCTGTCAGAATCGACGCCACCTGTAGCACCTGTACCCCAAGGACCACCAACGAGGGCACCTGGTCCGCCTCCACCGCCAAATGGGCCATAAGTGCTATTGAAGTTGCGCTCCCACGCCTGGCTTGCGCCATTCTTGCCGCCTCTGCGGCCTTTTGCTGGGGTTTGCGTAGGTTCATCATCCTCGTCGACTTCCAGTGCAGCGAGGTCGATGGCGGGAATACTGTAGTCGACTGGCTTTGCAGTGCGGCGCTTCTTGGAAATGCGCTCCTCGTATTGAATTGAAGGTGATCGACGACGTCGACGGGGCCGCGAGCGGGAACTTTCTCGGAGCTCCTCAAGTTCCTCAGCCATCTCATCTTTGTCCAGCTCCACTTCTTCGTCACCCGAATCATGTCGAGAGCGGCGCGTCTTTCTTGAGCTTCTACTCCGGTTACCACGACCCCGCGTAGGTGTCGGGCTGGAGGAGTCACCTGTGTGGCCGCTAGGTCCATCTTTGACCGAGCCTTCTGAGGCTGACATTTCGGCGTCGCCGGATTCATCGCCTGGTTCGAAATCGCTACTCGGTTCCTGCATGTTCTTTTTGCCACTGAGTTGAGACTTGCGTCTAAGGCGGCGTCCGTTGCCGGTTTTCTCAAGTTCGGGCTGCGCTTCTTCCTCAACAGTTTGAGCGGATGCGGCTGCACGAGCACTTCTTGTCCGCCTAGTCAGAGGGGCATCATCTTCATCGTCGTCTGCATCTTCAGCGGCCTGCTGTGCGACGTCAGCAACAACGTCTTCCATACTTTTATCCGGAGAGGCTTCCGCTGCGGCTTCTTCCACAGGAACCTCCACCTCTTTGTCGATTCTCTCGCCGGCTTCGATCTCCTCATCGCTTGGGGCAAGCTCGTCGCGGCCTTCAATTGCCTCTTCCGGCTCCCACTTAGGGTCGCTCTCCTGGGTGGCTTCTTGGATGGGCTCAGGCGGCTTCTTAATGCCTTTGGCGCCGCGGGTAGCTCTTGTCGAGCGTGTCATAGTTTCGGGACTCCGGCTTCGAGATGCGCGGGCAACTTGTGCATGACGTCCGGAGTTTGACAGTTCCACTAAGGGTTCCTCGGTTTCTTCGGTGCGTGCGCGCGTAGCGCGGCGGGTTGGTGGCGGCACTGCCGCCTCGCGCCTTCCCCTGGTAGCACGGGGATTGGTCTTGATTACCACAATCCGCGAGGGTTTCGGGGTAGGTTCCGCATCATCTGCCCTGGCATCGACGTCGGAATCCTCAACAATGTCGTCGTCGCTACTTTCTTTGTACGATCGATGAGTCACAGCTGCCTTTCTCGCCCGTCGACCGGTCGACGTGATGGGCAGATCCTCCTCGTCCTCGTCATCGTCGCCTTCATCAAATGAGTGCTCATCCCCGCTCTCAGAGACCTCATCGTCGTCATCATCGATGTCGGAGCCTCGGTACTTGTTGCTACGCGGTCGGGACTTGCCGCCGCTAGTTCTTCTCGACTTGGAAGATCGAGCTTTCTTGGTCGACTTTGGCGGACGAACATCGGTAGGATCAAAGTTCTCGTCCTCTGGGTCTGACGCGTTAGGGTCAAACCCATCAAGGATGTCACGCTTGCGCTTCGAGGGCATCGTTCCAAATGTGTATCAAGACAAGTAATAAGGGTGCTTCTCAACAGCACAGGGACTATGGCTCGCGATGTAGCGAGGCCGTCGAGCCAAGGATTCGACGATGATCGCAGAATCTAACGCGCCGAAGGCAAAGAGCGGATACTTCGAACTATACACCCGAAGAGTCAGTACCACATGAGAAAACCACTTCACTGGAAAACGAAAGGCAACAGCAATGGGAGGGGCGACAAAATGCGGCGACGATGGATGGGGTGGGGGTGATGTATTCGACCACATACGGCAATCTCTCAATGCTTCGCGACAAAAAGCGAGGCAATTTCCAATCGCCCTGAGACAGCGATGGGTCCCAAAGCAGGAAAGTTGACAAACTTGGTCGAAGGCGCAAATTGAGGGGGGATTTACACACTGCTCGGCCAAACTAAAGAGTCGAGATTAGCTCGATGGATGCTTGGAGAAAAACCAAGAGAGGTAAAAAAAAAAAAAAGGCTGCAAAATATCCTGTTCCCTTTCTCAGTCAGAGTAAAGAAAGAAGCAGACTTCGCAAGGGAGCGCGTTTTCTCTCAGGACTTGGGCGATCGCAGTGAGTCGAAGCAAAATGTGAGCTGCCAGAATGGAAGGGACAAGGGAGAGGGAGAGCCAGTCCGGTCACTGGTTCGCTCTGGTCGGTGTCGCGTCCATTTCGCGGGACCTGAATAGAGCAGCCGCAGCCAATAAAAACACTACGCCACTGGCCCGCCCCATAAATAGTGGTCTGTGCTTCAGGCAACCGCCCCCCTTTGCGAATCACCTCAACCGAAATCGCCTTTTACTATCGTCGCGGTGCGTCTTTGCGACAACCGCATCGCAAAGGCTATTCCACGCATTGGTGGGCTATTGTGCAAAAATTGACAGAAATGACGGCAGAGAGCTGTTCTGCTCGGAAATGGGCATCTGCCCATCATCTTTGCATGTAATAGTCAGTTATGCGCCGGTGGCAATTCCTGCCGGCGCAAAAGTCAATCTCGTTGTTGAGACGCGCTTGAAAAAGCATCACGAAGTGGTTTTCACCTGAATGAGTGGCGTCATAAGTTGCGATCGATGTGGGAGTTGAACCGTTTTTTGGTGTGGGGACGCTTCCACGTGTTGGGGATGCGGCTCAAGAGAACACAAGGAAACGATGGTCCGTCCGGCCCCTCGGCCCAGCCCAGCCCTATGATTGACAAGGACCGAGGAGTCGGCTTCGGTCAAACTCCGAAGACTTTACCAGGGTGGCACTTGAGTTTGTGTCCCGCATGCTCCAATCTGTGTCGGCTCCCCCGCTGTTTGCCATTTGGTTCAGAGCCTTCGGAGCGGCGACATCAGCCTCCCCTGACACTTCCAGAACCTGCCAACCTAAACTGGCATCCCCCCCCAGTAGTCACATCGTTCATTTTTCTATTACATGGTATGGTTTTACGCCGAGTCACAGCAGAATTAAAATGCATAGTTTGTCTACTTAAAGTTGCGAATCCATGGCGTGAATGAAAACCGGGACCTGATTGGCCCAAGTTTCTGCTGCCGACAGCTCGGCTTTGATGAACCAGAACCCCTGCCCCACTCCTCTCAGTCCACGGCCCTCCGCTAGCATACCTCACATTCTGAAGCGAGCTAAGGCCACCAAAATTCCAGTCTATCTCCTGCCCAGTTGTACAGTGAGTTCCAAGGCCCCGTCTCATTTCTTACGCTGGCGAGCCTGCCGCATCTTGGGGAACTGCAGCGGCAAGACCAGCTTCGCAACGTGGTCCACCTTGTCGCCCTTCTTCGACTGCGTCATCCGGGCACCGATTTCCATGAAATACTGGCCCAGCTGCTTCTGTTCCAACTTGAGATCCTCCCTGAGGTCGAGGGTGTTGACCTCGAAATTGTCAATGATGCAGGCGAAGACACAGCAGTGTGTTATCAGCAGATCCATATGGGTCTTGCGCATCACTCCGTTGTCGGAGAACTTGCGGCGAATGTTCTCGATGACCACGTCTGGAGCTCCCTCCATGTTGATCCGGAGCTCATCCCGTTTGCTGATCATTCTGGTGCCGCGCTCCTTTCCTTGTTTCGTGGTGACGAAGAAGATAATAACCCAGAGGAGATATCGCATGACCTTCAACCGCTGAACAGCATTCTCATTGTGAGCCACACGCGTGATGCGGTTCGCCACGAATCGTGATGGGACGTTGACAGGTTCCTGGGCCTTGACCTTGTTCTGCCACTCCAATATCGGTATCGCGTTGAGTACCTCGGTGCCAATGATCTCTGATGCGACGTAAACGTCTTGAATCTCGTCTGCGTCGTAGTTGCCCTTTGGCACAGGTCGGGCCTGGTCAATAACAGCCTGGAGCTCTTCCTGTGTCGCCATATCCTCTGTTGCGGTCTTGATAGAATCCATGAGACCCAGTTCTTCTGTCTGCATGTTTCCAGGGCCGCCGGCTGAGATGATGGCATTCTCCGTGACAGCTTTGAGCGCCTTCTTCGCCTTCTTCGTACCGAAAGCTTCGCCAAGCTGGGTGCGCATATCGAAATGAGTCTGAAAGCTGATCAGTTTCTGCTCCGACAAGGCGAGGGTGCCCAGAATTACCTCTTGGGCAGTCCGTCCTGTCATCGCCTCGTCAGAAGCCTGCTGTGCTCGGACTGTGGCTCGTATCACCATGCTCTTGGCCTCGAACATGTCTGCGATACCGGTCTTTGGGTCGAAGACTCCAATAAACTGTCGGAACGCGGGTTCCGCACCATTTGGTCGGACTTCCCGTCCGATATAATCCAGTGTTGGGTGTGAAGAAGAGTGGAGGAGCAGCTCAGGCGACGAGGAAATCTTCTTCCGCTTCGTAGAGTTATCGATCTTCTCGTAAGCCTGAAACTCTGTTGACGGAGAGAGAACTACACCAGGGGTTACGGCTATTCAATTCGTTAGCCTCAAGTGACCCCGAGACGAGTCGTCACCGCCACTTGCCTATTATTGGAGTTGCAGTCGTTTTGTGGAATCGGAACCGAACGAAACCCGGCTCGGAGGAAACTTCGTCAGTCACAACTTTCTTTTTCTTGGGCTTCGAAGAGCCATCCTCAGCACTCTTCCGCTTTTTTAATGGTGACTCTCCCATTGATGCTATATAGCCAATTCGTTGAGTAAAGAATTCGCTGTTGGGTCAGATAAGACTGGGCAGAATGAGGAAACAGGTGAAGCTACGGAGAAAGTCCGCCAGAAATTTTGTTTTCTGCCGGCAGATGGCCCGCGCCCTTCACCGCCCGACCCACCCCACCCATGTTTCACCAGACGGCATCAGCAGGACATCATCAGTGGCAGATCACGAGAAATATGATTGCAAAGAGTTCTCAAAGTTTGGTGGAAGCGAAATTATGGAGATGGGGTTTACTGAGTGGAGATGGACTAAATTCTACCAGGCTATCCTAGGTGGGCCCTACGAGAGTATGGCATCGAACTGCGTTCCCAACAAAATCAGGCTGGTCGAACATTGAGTGCTTGGTTCTTGGAAAATCCTAGATCCCAGACCTTCGGGAGGCAATGAAGAAGGCATGGTCATAACGTTTCAGAGTAGTTGCATCACTAGGCAAAATCACAAAGTGGCATCAAATTTGGCGAAGCCAAGCTGTCTTGATTGACGTAGGGCAAATTCTAATGGTTCCGAATCTGCACTTCAGTGGGCTTCCGATCCTCGCACACACTGCGATCCGCTCAACCGTAATTGACATACAATCAGCAGCTACCAAAAAGTTCCACCACCCATCCACCCATGCGTGCCTGCCACGAGCTTGTTGGGAATCCTCCAAACATGTGCCCATAACCTTGGAAACACTGGCGACCGAGGTGAATTGTCTCCAAGCGATGTCGAGGCGGTAGGAGGACGAGCATCATTGTCGAATGTCTCATAGACGAAGTGTTCGATCGTCAGGCGGGAAAAGGCTCAGTGCTGATTGAGGTCGAGTGGCGCGAAGCGTTTATTTGCTGGAAGGAGGGGTTAGTGACTGTCTGATGAGGTTGGGCGGAGGGGTAGCTTACGATCTCGCTCTCATCTTTCTTCTCTTGCGCTTGAGACGACGGACGCGCTTCTTTCTCCACTTCGCTCTCATCTTGAATTCCTGGAGGGAATGATGTTAGGAGGCTGTTGGCTGTTGGGAGCTGGGTGATGGACCTACTAGTTCGTGATGAGATTGGTGTTGGTTGAAGAGGAAATTCACAAGATGCGGGTTGGGAGGGGAACTTTTGTTTCTAGGGCAAGCAGGGCAGGAGCCCTGTGGGGCAGGTCAGGTGATGAGGTTTTGACCCATGTGCGAGAAATGACGTTGGGCTCCGCTCACACTGTGCGCCGTTGGATCCAAGCTTTACGTGATCCACCGAACGTACAGTCCAACCCCTAAAAGATTGTTCGCGCGGTACTTCACGGCTTGGCTACAGCTTGCGGGCCAACCTCCATTCTTAAAGGACTATAATAGAGACTTGAGGCCCTAAGGAACGAATTTCAAGGCCCTGAATGTTAGAGTCGAGGCCTAAATATTCTGGCTTGACCCCTCGCAAAATAGCTTCCCAGCTGTTTTTGTATTGCACAAACCCCTGCTGGATACTCACCCAAGTCTCACACTAACAATCTTTCAGGGATTGGATTGTACCACTTGCCGCTTGCCGCTTGCCGCTTGCCGCTTGCCGCTTGCCGCTTGCCGCTTGCCACTTGCCGCTTGCCGCTTGCCGCTGCCGCACCCCACAAGAGCACCGAGGACGCCAGGTCCCGACAAGAGTAACTGATTCAACATACTTGTCGGTTTGACACCTATGACATTTCCCCCCAAGGCGGCCAAAGTTAAATTTCAGATCCCAATTTGCAGAGTAGGTGGGTTGTGCTGGTATCAAAAATGGCCCGATCTACGGTCTAACTAAGAAGACAACGGCCCGCTGTTGACAGAATGCACTTTCCTCGAGCTAAACACACAAGTATTAAACGTTGCTAGAAAGCTCCTGGAGCATGCTGCGCAAAATGGAATTCGAATATTTTCTCCGTCGTGGCTCTCGGGTGTTGACTGACTTTCTCAACGCCTCGCCTTCTTCCCGTGTTGACGTGGTATCTTTTGTCGATTTGATCATTGGCTAGTATGTTAGAGGCCGATCTGCCATACCCTGTTGCCCAGATCTCATTTGAGGATACGAATACAGATCCTCCGAGGAAGGGTAAGTACCGCATCCACGACCCAAGCCTTTACCTCGGGTTCTTCTCTCTCCCAGGTATTTCTCGTCAGCCTCGCTCCTGCACTCTCGGCACGCTCCGTCAGTTGTCAGTTCTGATCCTGTGGGAACATCAAGGCACAGTTGACATACTCTCAAACGAGACCATCAAATTTGGTCGTGACCCTGACAATGAGAAGAATAACGTTTTCTTCTCGGACCCAACTATTTCGAGGAATCATGCAGAAATATATTCTGTCATAATTGACGACGACTGCCGGCACGCCCCTCTAGTATTCGTTCGGGATCGCCAATCATTCAATGGCACATTTGTCAATCGACAGCTCATCGGCAAGGGTCCGCATATCACGCCTGGCAGATTACTTAAAGATAAGGATCTGATCCATCTGTCACCTAATGTCGTTCTGCAGTTCAGACAGACACGAGCCAACTCTCCAACTTTCTGTTTGAGCAGCCAGCAGCAAAAGGAGGTCTCTGTATGTCACTGACAAGTCGAGCACGGCTGGCTGCAGCCAATAGACGAAGCTGCTAACAGTATTGAAGTTGTTCGCAGATAAATATGTGATCACGGACCGCACCATAGGCGACGGCGCCCACGCACACGTTTATCTCGCTGCAGAAATACGAACGGGACAACAATTGGCCTGTAAAGTCCACAGTCTCGGCAGAGGCCCAGGATCTGCTCGCCGACTCCAGCGAATCCGACAAGAAGTCATCTTGTTAAGCTACCTAGATCATGTACTAGACCCACTTCAGTATCATTGGGATCTGTCCTGACAACACAGCCTAATGTACTCTCCATCAGAGCCGCTTTCCAGACACAGCAGTCGATGTAAGTAGGTGCTCCAATCACAGCAGTGCATGCTCCCAACATATCAGCAGGTACATCTTCACAGAGTTGGCGACCGGCGGAGATTTGTTCTCTTTGTTTACACGATACCAGTCGTTTATGGATTTAGAAGTCCGATGGATCATCTGGCAGGTCTTACGTGGTGTTGATTATCTGCACAGCAAGGGTGTTGCGCATCGAGATATCAAGCCGGAAAATATTCTGTGTGCCACCGCACCGACTGCTGCGCACAGGATCATGCTCTCAGACTTTGGCGATTCGGCGATGACAAGCAGTGGGAGACTTCGGTCCGAAGTGGGAACCACATTCTATCGAGCACCGTGAGCTTTAGATCGACACAGGAATCCGGTCAAATGCTGATTGTTCTCAGGGAGTGCCATACCCCAAAACAAGGACATGACCTCGCGGTGGATATTTGGGCGATTGGAATGCTAACCTTGCAACTATATGCCGGCGCACAGGAGCTTCCAGAATCTCGTCACATGATTCTTGGTAGCCAAGAAGATGTTGACGAACATGTCGAAGCAATTCTCAGACTCATCCATCGATCGCGCGAGATTCCAGCTTCTAGCGAAACGTTCGTCCATGGCTGCCTTGTTTACAACAGCGAAAAAAGGTTGACTGTACGGGAGGCCCTGGGACACGACTGGCTCCAGAAACCAGATGCTGATAGGAAACTGTTTCGGCGTCGAGAGATGGAATCTATATCTCACTGGTCGCCCAGAGGTTCCATGCTGCCAGTGATCGAAGATCTGAAAGTCGAAGCGAGAACTTTTGAAAGAGCAACGAAGGACGTTATGCCCACCATTACTAACACCGTTTCTCTGCATTTTAAAATCCAGAAGCAGGCCTCCCATCTGCCCGAGCCCGACGCGAGTACAGATGGCGCTATACATACCGAGCACACCGAAAATGAGTCTCAGGGGCCAGAGAACAAACCGCGTAGGGAATACCGAGAACTATCCCCGAAGTCATTGCACTTGGGAAAGAAGAGAATGACCCGCGGCAAGCAGATGTCACTCTTTCAGGCGGCAGGGAACTCGAAACGGAGGAGAATTCATTCACTGTAGATGGAATCGTCAGAAAATGGCCCCGGCTTGGCGTGACGTTGCTTGGTGGTTGTTCCAGCCCTCATTACCCGTCGAGATCCTGGTAGAGTAGACAGTCGTTTGATTGACCGGTATCATATTAATCTACAGCTTGGTGCGCCTCTCTTTAGCGCTGTCATGCCTCATTCCCTCGTCATCCTGCTCCGGTATAGTGAGATCAGGAAGCAAGGCGGGCATGATCCTCCGCGGAGAAGACCCGGGCACGACAGAATACTTAGAGAAGTCGTCCACCCCAGCATATCGCCTGAGAAAATCCTCATCAAGCTCCAGCTGGCCATTGACCACAGAGGCGGGGGTGTTCAGCATAGCAAGTATTGCATCCGAAAAGATAGTGGGCTTCCTCAGATCCCTTGCGAAAGCCGGATCTCTGAGCGTGAACTGCTCCGTCGCGGCTGACTCGATTGACTTGCGATTCATTAGCATGACCGACCATAGAATACTAGT
>Ga0247763_1000488_pt1 | contig 23525 bp, 19 predicted proteins | sample UWRJL141409B4_FD_179926 | JGI IMG/M metagenome (GOLD analysis project Ga0247763, IMG submission 179926) | Plant litter microbial communities from Arlington Agricultural Research Station in Wisconsin, United States - UWRJ-L141-409B-4 | ecosystem: Environmental > Terrestrial > Plant litter >...
GCGCCGCGGGCAAGCCGGCGGCGAGCATTGCGAGCGAGACGCTCGCGGCTGCCGCCCCGAGCGCCACTTGCCAAGGCACGTCCGTCGGCGGGAACTGCAGCGACTCCTGCAGGTATGGCCCGATCAAGCCTTCGAGCAGCGGATACGTGATGGCCAGGCCAGCAGCCGCGCCGGCCAGGCCGAGCACCGCGGCCTCTCCAAACACGAGCAGATACAAGTGCTGGGGACCGAAGCCGATCGCGCGCAGGACGCCAAACTCGTGGGTTCGTTCGCGCACGTTGAGGCTCAGGGTGTTCGTCAGGATGGCGAGGACCACCACCAGAATCAGGTAGCTCACGAGGTCGAGCGCGGCGAGCACCGCGCCGATTCGCCCCACGTTCGTGGCCCACAACACGCGGTCTTCCATGCTCAACGTGCGCACGGGGCTCGCGTCGAAGTGCAGATCGATCGCCTTCGCGATCAAGCCTCCCTGGTTCGGCTCGAAGATCTGAGCCGTGACGAACTGAAGCTGATCGCGCTGCTCGATCGGCACGGCTCGGTCCAGCTGGTCGTAATGCATCCACACCTGGCGCTTCACCCACTCGCCGCGATTGGCCTCGAACGTGCCAGCGACCGTGAGGGCCCACTCGCCGGGAAAGGCGCGGCTCTGAAAAACGATGCGGTCGCCCACCTTCCAACCTTGCTCACGCGCCAGCTGGCGGCCGACGATGATCGAGGCTTCATCGGCCAGAAAAGCCTGCTTTTCCGCGTCAGACATCACGAGCTCGTAGTGCATGGCGAGGAAGGGCTCCACGTCGAGCGCCTGCGAACCGAAGAACAGGTCGTCCTTACCCGGCAGCTTCAGCCCGGCCCAGCGCACGCCGATCGTGCTGCGCACGCCCGCGATCTCGCGCACCTCGTCTCTGTAGCGACGCGGCAATCCGCTCCTGCCGCCGCGCCTGGGCAAGACCAGCACACGGTCATTCGGTGTCAGTTCCACCTGCTGGCGCTGCGCCCGCACGAGAGTGCGCGGAAACACGAAGGCGGTGAGCATGATGGCCACCGTGAGCACGGTCATCGACGTGCGGAGGGGCGAGCGAGCGGCGTTGCGGAGCGCGAATTGTCCGAGGTGCAAGGGTCTCCCTCTCGTGGCTTCGGTCTACGCTAGCGCGAACCCTGCCTGGTGCCCAACGCAGATGAGGGATAGATGGCCGGAGGGCGACCCGCGTGCGATGAGACGAAAGCGGCGGCCCAGCCCAGCGCTTCAAGCCTCGTCCCGATCACGGTCGCGCCCCTCGACGCAGGCGAGTAGCCGGGTACCGAGCGCCAAGCGGTCAGCCGGCGCCAAAGCGAGAAGGCGCGCTACCCCGGGCGACGCCAATCGCTCGTGACGCGGTAGCGGCAGCAAGATCGTGACTGGCGTTCGATCCTGACAGGTTCTGACACTTCGACACACTACACCATGAAGGGCGCACTCACTCTCGGTGCCACGTCAAAGGAAAGATCGATGGTTTCATTTTCACCTGCCGCGTTCGAGGCCTTCCTGGCCGGAGATGACGATTCAGCCGTCGTCATGTTGAATCTCCTTCGATTCGAGCCCGATGGCGGCCGTGAAAAGTATTTGGAATATCTACAAATGGCCAAGCCGATCCTGGCGCGATTCGGCGCGCAAATCCTATTCGGCGGCGACGGCCTGCCGGTGCTCACGACAGGGCAAGCACAGGGATGGGATGCCGTTGTGCTGGTTCGGTATCCGCGCCGATCCGCGTTCAAGAGCATGGTTGATGATCCGGAATACCAGGCTGCGTTCGAGATTGGAAAAGCAGCAATTGCTGACATCGTGCTGCAACCTCTGACGGGGATCGACGGCCTGAGGTAACGTGAGGCGTCTGGTTGCCGCGCCAATCTACGGTTGCGCCGAGGTTCGTTTCTCAGCGCACGCGGAGCCCGTAGGCACGGATGATGGTGTGCTCGACCGTATTGCCGCTCGCGTCGACGGTGCTTCCGCGCAGCGACACGTATTCGGCAGTGTCTGGGTGATCGAGCTCCGCCTCGTAGAGCGACCCGTTCTGCTGCACCACCGCCGCGACCCAGGTCGCGCCATCATCGTACGAGACTTCGACGCCGGGTGGGCTCATGTCGCCTGGCGTCGCGCCGCCATTCGGGGTCAAGCGCAGCGGAAGGCAGAAGCGCCCGCGCGGCGCTCGGCCGTTCGCGTCGAGCGGCGGCTGGAAGCGCACGGTGAGCACCGGCGGCCGCACGAACTCATCCTCGGGGGCGTGGGCTGATTCGAAGGTCCACACCAGCCGCTGCTGGGTCGTCAGCTCGAACAGCGACTGCGACGTGTCGAGCTCGACCCGGTAGGTGGCCGGCTCCGGCGGCACGTCGAACCAACCGCCGTTATCCAGCGTGCCCTCCGCGAGCAATGCGCCGTCGCGATACAGCCGGATGCGCGATTCATTCGTCACGTACCCCGCGTGCCCCGCCCCGTCGCCATAGATCGGCGGATTGACACGGAGAAGATCACCGACGCGATAGACCCACTGGAGTATCATGTCGAGCGCGGGCACCACGGCGCCGAAGAGCGGCTCGTTCCAGCGAGTCGTGTAGCTTTGACCGGCCAGGTACCGGGACGGGGATCCATCCAGCAGAAAGTCCTGCAGGCCCGCGTCGTCGCGAGACCAGAACCCGTTCACCCAGGAGAACGTGTCGGTTCCGGCGTAGTAATACTCGAGGCGCTCGTGCGGGAACGCGACGTCGATGGGCGAGGACCCAGAAAAGCCGCTGGTGCCGTCTGCATGGACGCCCGTGTAGACGCCGTTGTATTGCAGCTGCGCTCCGATGGGTGCCGCGTAGTGCGCGTGAACGAGCCCCAGCTGATCCATATCTATCGAGAAAACGCCCGTCGGCAACCGACCTTGCTCAGTCCACGCCGCGGTGTACACGCTCACGGGGCTCGAGCTCGAATCCTGCCAGACGGTCTGCAGCGAGGAGGTCATCGACAGCGGGGGCGGGCCGACAACGTCGCCATAGTAGATCGGGGTGCGGAGCTCCATGCTGATGCTGCTCCGTAGCAGCCCGTTCGCTCCGCGCGCCTCGTAGCTCAGGTCAGCCGAATGTGCCTCGGCGCGGGGATTCGGGATGGTCACGTTGACGGGCGTCGCCTTGCGGGCGTCGAACTCGAGCAGGGTGTCCGCCACGAGGTCTTGGTTCGGAGCCACGAGCAGCGTGAAGGCATCGGTGCCCGAAACGTCGTCGATGAACGTCTCCAGCATGTACGTTCCCTTCGGCAGACGGAAGGTCCGGTCCTGCAGGTCGAGAGTGGGCCCAAAGTACTCGTACGCATAGGGCTCGACGCCGACCAGGAGCGTCGCATAACTCGCAGCTGGCTGGCCCTGCCGATCGATATAACGAAGCACGAGGTCGTAGCTCTCTCGTTCGCGCTCGACGGCGAGGGGGACGGCCAGGATCGCTCCGGCCGCGTCCGAGGCGATCACGCGCCCCCCATACACGCCGTCTGCGCCCCCCACTCGAGTGTCCGCCCTGAGGGTGACCGTCGCGCTGCCTCCTTCGGGCAAGGCGAGGCTGGCGGGCTCGACGCTGAACATGCCTTCGGGCGCGGGCGCGGCGTCGGGTCCGAGCACGTCGATCTGGATCGCCAGCTCCGTGGCCGGCCCCAGGTTGCGGTATGTCAGTCTGCGGATCGCGGGCTCGTCGTCCTCGTGGGGCCAGCGGGCGATCCCGAAGCTGAGGCTCGGGGCGCTCGCCACCAACGTCGTGTCGAGAGCGGCGGCCACGTCGACGCGGCCAGCGCCCTGGTCGAGCACGCTGAACGTCGGGTTGTGAGACGCGGAACCGATGAGCACGCTCTTCAGCTCTGCCGGACCCCAGCTCGGGTGCTGATCGATCAACAGAGCCGCCGCGCCGGCGACGTGCGGGGCAGCCATCGAGGTGCCGCTCAGCGCCACGTAGTCGTCGCCGACGAGCGCGCCGACCTCTGTCCCTGCGGCACGCGCGGCGACGATATCGACGCCGGGTGCCGTCAGGTCGGGCTTGATTGCCCCGTCGAGCGTCATCCCACGACTCGAGAAGGTGGCGACCTGCTCGTCGCGATCGACGGCGCCGACCGTCAGTGCAGCGGCGCTCGAGCTCGGCGACCCGATGGAACGGGCGAAGGGGCCATCATTGCCCGCGGCGAGCACGAAGAGCGCGCCGTATTGCGCCGTGAGCGTGCTCACGGCCTCCTCGAGCGGATCGAACCCCGGCGCATCCAGGCCGCTCAGGCTCATGTTGACGATGCGGGCGCCCTCCTCCGCCACGGCCCATTGCATGCCCGCGATGACGGTAGACTCCGGACAATAAAACCCCTCGCACACCTTGCCCGCCAGCAGCAAGGCGCCGGGCGCCACGCCGCGACGCAGCCCGGCGTCGGCGGCGCCCGAACCGGCGATGATCGAGGCCACGTGCGTGCCGTGCCCGACCTGGTCCTCATCGGCTTCGAGCGTGAAGTTCCGGCTCGCGATCAGGCGGTCGACGAGATCGGGGTGCGTGTCGTCGACGCCGGTGTCGAGCACGCCCACCAGAACGCCGTCGCCCTCGTAGCCGAGCGCCCACGCCGTGGGCGCACCGATCTGGGGTACGCTTCGATCGAGCACCGGGCGCAGCAGTCCGTCGAGCCAGATCTTGCCGATCGGTTCGCTCGTGGCCGTTCGAGCCTTCGCGCCCGAGGGACTGGAGCTCACGGCATTCCAGACGTCCGCCACGCGCCCTTTCGGAGAGCTCACGGACATTCCGTTGACCGCCGGCAGCTGCCGACCGACGGTGGCACCGGGCACCGCTCGAGGGGTCGGTACCGCCGCAGCGGCACGGTTCCTCTCATACGTGACGATGAGCGGCAGGCTGTCGCGGTGCGCGTCGTCATACTCGTAATCGAGCAGCAGCGTCACGTCGAAGAGCCGGCGATCGACCTTCCCCGCGGCGATCAGCGGAGCCGCGTCTGCCGGTATCACGAAGAGATGCGGGGCCGCCCCTGCGGCGATCCGGATGCTGCGCGTCACGAAGCGGACCCGCTCGCGCCCCGCGGCCCGCCGGATGCTGACCACCTCGGAGCTCTTTCCCGATATCAGCACCTGGTCGCCCGTGATCAGAGTCATCGCCCGCGGTGTACCGGCTGCCACCCCACTCGACTGGGCGAGAAGCGAGGGGGCGAAGGCGAGCCACAGCGATGCGGTCGCGACACCGACCCAGCTCCTGAGAACCCGTCGCCGAATGCTCTCCTGAGGGTGCCTCGCGTTGCAGCCGATTGCGCCCGCTCGGGACGTGGCAGTTCTCGATAGACGCTGATTCATCTGGATCCTCGGGTGCTCGCGTGGCGTTTCCACCATGGCGGCCAAGCTGCTGGCACGTGTGCCTCGCGCCCGCGCCACCGCGAGGGCAGATCGGGCGGAGGCAAGCGTTCGACCGTGAGTGTTCGCTCGGCAGTCGATTGGTCGTTGTCAGCCACCGTTTTCGCCTTGCGCCGCTACCATCGCTCCGGGCGCTCTCCCTGGGGCCGTTTCGCCCTGGTGTCGAGCTGCCCGGCCAGGGGTGCCACGGTGACGCTCGGCGTCAGCCGATGCGAAGCCGTCGAGCGGTCGGCGGCCTCTCGCCGATGCCGGCAGGGTCACGTCGAGCTTCGGCTTCACGCGACCCGTGACAGTTTCAGATGCTACGCGCGGACGCTCGAGCCTGACGCTATTCGACCAGTCACTCGTCAAACATCGGCAGTACCCTCCCCGATCGGGCCCACATACCCATTGGTCGCCTCCTCCGGGATCTCGAAGGCCTGGAGCGCGACACACTCGCCGCCGCCCGTCGCGCAAACAGGGACACGCCGTACGTCTCGAGATAACGGACCCGGGCAGCGTGGACGCTGCACGCGCCCTGATCGAAGCTCGCTTCGGTCGCCTCGACGTGACGATAAACTCGCAGGCTACCTCAGCCCTGGGTTCCGATCGCCGAATCCGATCCCGAGCAGTTCGTCTCCCAGGAGCGCCACGGATTGGTAATTGATCGATTGAGCCCGAAGGAGTATCTCACAGAAGCCGAATTCGATTTCTGCGCCTGGTTGTCAGATGGATGCCCCAACCGTACTCGAGGGCTATGCGCGCGATGCGCAGCACTTGGTCCAGTCGTTCGAGGAGATTTCGCCCAGCGACGTCTACGCGCATGTAGCGCACCTCCTGCCTGCGCAGCCTGCGCGGTTCGTCGACGTCGGCGCCGGGACAGGGCGCGATGCGGCCTGGTTCGCTGCCCAAGGGCACTCGGTGCTTGCGATCGAGCCGACAGACCATCTGCGCGCGACGGGCATGGGGCTGCATCCCTCACCGCGAATCACTTGGCTCAGCGATACACTGCCAAACCTCGAGCGCACGCTCGCGCGCGGCGAGGTGTTCGACCGCATGATCGTCTGTGCCGTGTGGCATCATCTGCGTCCAGAGGAACGCGCTCGCGCCATGCCCGGTCTCGCGCGCCTTCTGGCGCCGGAAGGTCTCCTGATCATGGTCCTTCGACATGAACCGGCAGAGCCGCGCGGACCGGGCGGTGACTCGCAGCGCGAGGACGCGGAGAACTCGGCGCGCGCCTCGGGCCTGAGCCTCGCCTTCGCCTGTGAGGGGGAACCGGTGCATCCCGCCAACCGTGCGCGCGGAGTCACGCTCACCTGGCTCGCCTTCGCTGCGGCGACGCAGAATCCTGGCCGTGCACACGTCCCCGGACGTTAGCCGTTCCGCCTCGCGTTGGCCGGGCACGATCGGTTCTTCGAGCTGCCTCGCCTCTCAGCCCGTGATGCCGTCGAACCCGTCGCACCCGCGAACCACTCTATCTTCGCCGCCTCGAGCGAAAACTACGGCGTCGGCGTGGGAGCGCCATATCGCAGCGTGAGCAGCACCGATTTCCCATCGGCGCCGGGCGTCAGGATCATCATCCGGTCGAACTCCTGCTCATCCATGTCCGCCACGTTCTTCGCGCCGAATGCTGTGGCGAGCTGGAGCACGAGGGGGTTGTGATTGACGACCAGGGCCGTCGATCCGGCAGGCAGCGCGGCGAGCTTCGCGGCGAGACCCGCCGAGTCCTCGACGGGCAGAACCACGGGCTTCAGGTTCAGCGCCTTCGCGAGGGGTGCCGCGGTCTGCTGTGTCCGCTGGAGGTTCGTGGTGAAAATCGTCGAGATGTTGGCGTTGCGCAGCACATGCGCGAGTGCGGTGGCTCGAACCTTTCCTGCCTCGGTCAACGGCACGTCACCCTTAGGGCCCGCCTTCTCGGCGTGACGAACGAGGATGAGGGTGGCCTGCGTCGTGAACGCGGCGAGCGGGGCCGGCTGCTGCGCGGAGGCCGAGAACAGGCTGCCGCAGACCAGGAAGAGGACCAGCACGAGCAGTGATTGGCGCATGCAGCCACTATCGTCGCACGCACGTCGGCACAACGGTATTGCTCTCGTTGCACATCGTTGGCGTGGCGGTTTGCTCCGGATGCAAATCTGGTCCGGGGTTGGAGTGGGTGACCGCCCCGCATGTGTTGAGTACACTCGGCCCCCATGAATGACATTCAGCGATACCTGGCGACGGAGATCGCCGAAAACTGTGACCAGGGCCAGATCACTCGCACGGAGGCGTTGCGGCGCCTGCGCCTGATGGGGCTGAGCGCCGCGGTCGCTCTGTCGCTCCTGGGCGCATGCGGCAGCGACGACGATGGCGCAACCGCGACGCCGTCGATGAACACCAACAGCGCGATGCCGTCGGCCCCCTCGGCGCCGACCACCGGCACTGACGCGCCCAACGCCTCGTCGCCCGACTCCCCGAGCGCTTCGCCCATGGAGGGCAACCCCACGCCGAGCGCGCCGCCTGCCGCCAACCCCGGCGCTGCAAATCCGCCGAGCATGGGACAGGGCAATGGCATGCCGTCGACGGAGGTCACTCCGCCGGCTGACGACAGCGCGCCGGATCCTGCGACGTCGGGCCCCGGCATGGGGCTTCCCACCGAGGCGATCACCTTCACGGGCCCGAACGGACCGTTGCAGGGCGCGTTCGCCGCGGCGCAGAACCCGCGCGGCGCGGTGCTCGTCATTCACGAGAACACGGGGTTAAACGATCACATCCGCACGGTGGTCGGCCGCTTCGCGGCGGCGGGCTTCACGGCCATCGGCCTGGACTTGCTGTCGGAAGAAGGCGGCAGCGCGGCGTTCGACGCCGGCGAGGTGTCGGGGCAGCTGGGCAGCGTCGCCGCGAGCGCCCCGGGCCGCTTCGTGCAGGACATGCAAGCTTGCCTGGATGAGCTGGAGCGGCGCGCCCCCGGCGCGAAGCTCGGGGCCGTCGGGTTCTGCTTCGGCGGCGGCATGATGTGGCAGCTGATCGCCTCGGAGGATCCGCGTCTGGCGGCCGCTGTGCCATTCTATGGAACACCGCCGACAGACCCCGACTTCACCGGCTCGAGTGCCGCGGTGCTCGCCTTCTATGGCGAGCTGGACACGCGGGTGAACAACACCCGCGAGGATGCAACGGCCGCGCTGGTCGCCGCCAACCTCACGCACGAGATCGTGACGGAGCCGGGCGCCGGTCACGCCTTCTTCAACGATAGCCGCACCAACTACAACGAGGCGGCAGCCACTGACGCCTGGGCGCGTGTGCTCGCGTGGTTTGACGAGCACCTGAGCTGACGACCGCTGGCGCGTGCACTGCCGCCCGAGGGCGGTGCGCGCGCCCGAGCTCGCCGTTCTGGCGCACGTCAGCCCGCCGAGGTCAGGGCGAGCTTCCCGTACGTGTCGCGGGCGCCTGCCCGAGCGCTTCGACGAGCCCGAGATATGCCGGCTTGCGCCGGAGGTCGTGATCGAAGAGCAAGGGGTCGTTGGGCTTCATCCAGCGGAACGGCGGCTCCTCGTCGATCCAGGTGAAGCGGTCACTGATGCCCCAGACGGTGATGCCGCGGCACGCCGGCTGCTTCGCGCAGGCGGTCGCGAGGTCACGGAAGTAGCGGCCCTGCGCCGCGTACGGGTCAGGGTCGTCCGAGAAGAGCCGCACCCGCACGTCGAGCTCGGTGATCTCGATGAAGAGGCCGAGCTCCGCGATGCGATGCATGTACGCCTCGAGCGAGGCGACGCTCGGCAGGGTCATGATCACGTGCGACTGCAGGCCGACGCCGTGCAGGGGCACGCCGCTCTGCTGCAGCTGCTGGACGATCTCGAAGAACTTCTCGGCGTGCTCGCCCTCGTACTGCGGCAGCTGTTCGTTCAGGACGAGCTCGAGCGAGGGATCCGCGGCGTGCGCCAGCCGGAACGCCGTGGCCACGAACTCGGGACCGAGCGTGCGGTAGAAGACATTGTCGTCCCAGATGGGCTTCCAGAAGTGCAGCGGCTCGTTCACGACATCCCACTCGGGGATTCGACCGCGGAAATGGCCGAGCACCGTGTCGATGTGCTCTCTCAGGAGCTGCTCGAGCCGCAACTTGGGGTCGGAGGCGCCCTTCAGCACCTCCTCCAGGTCCGACGGGTGACCCGCCCCGGGATATCGCCCCCAGACCAGTGCGTGCCCGCGCACGCGCGTCGCCTTGGCGAGAGCGAGGTTCACGAGCGCGTCTGCCGTCGTGAAATCGTACTTGCCGAGCTTGCCGCCTACCAGCAGGTTGCCCCACTTGGTGGCGTTGGCGGGGGTCATGGAGTTGAAGTCGCGCCCCGCCGCGGCAGCAAACGTGTCGACCTCCGTGTCATGAACGGCGGCGCCGAGCCGAAACCGGGCCGCGCTGGCGAGCGGCGCCGCCATCTCGGTCGTCACCGGCGTCTCGAGATACGTCCGCGCATAGCTGCGCGGCCAGACGATGTAGGTGACCGCAGCGATCGCCAGTATGATGACCCCCGCGCCGACGAACAGCAGGATCTTGGCGACGCGTCGGAGCGGAAGCCGACTGAGCATGCGCGACAGTATCCCGATTCGTTGCGCGGCGCCCTGAACTTGCTGCGCGCGCTTCCGCGCGGGGATGGGATGACGAAGGGCCCGTCAGTAAAAGATGGTGCGGACCGAACGAGGAAATTCCGTACCGATGACCTCTCCGTGCTGGAACAAGGCGTCGAGCATGGCGCAGCGCTCGGGTTCGAGCTCACCATCGCAGTTTCGAGCTTCCGCCTCGAGCTCGGCGAGGGGCACCAGCTCTCGATCGGCGGGGCGAAGAACCTCCGACTCGAAGGCGCCGTCGATACCCAGGGCGGGCACGTGGCCGTTGTGGCACACGGCGCAAGTGGTGATGTCATCGAGCGGAAGTCGCTCAAAGGCCGTTGCCAGCGTGATGTTCTCGGCGATCGGAAACTCGAGCTCCGCCTTGATGGACAGGCCGGGGCTCGTCGCCTCGCCCATCTCGAGCAAGTTTCGCGCGCTCCCCTCGGGCACGATCGAGTGGATGATGCCGTCCATGAACAGGAAGATACGCGGGCTGCGCGCCCCCACGGCAGGCTGAGCGCTGAAGAAGCTCCGCGTGGCGACCAAACGCAGCGGCCGCTCCAGCGCCTCGAGGAAGCACGCCAAGCTGACGGGCTTGGGCAACCCGTTCACCAGGTCGACGGTCTCCGCGATCGATGAGGGCCGCCCCGTCGTGCCGGCCGCCGGCGCACAGGGCTCGAGCTCGGCCGCGAGCTCCGGCGCCCCACCGGAGCCGCCGACACCTTCCAGCGGGTCACGTGCAACGGGGGCGGCTTCACCGCTGCCGTCGCTGCCGCCGCTGCACGCGACGACGAGGCTGCCGGCCAATCCGAGGCTCACGAAAGGACGGCGGGACGAACCTGCCCGCGATGACGCGCTCACATTCGCGAGCATTGTCTCGCTCCCGGCGAGTGGCAAGCGGCGCAATCCTCGGCACCGAGCCCCGCGTGGGAGGACGAGGTCTGGCGCAGATATACACTCCATGGTAATGTATATCCACCATGCAGGTTTCCAAATGGGGCAACAGTCTGGCCGTGCGTCTGCCCGCTTCCGTCGTCGAGGCGCTCGAGCTGAAAGAGGGCGACGACATCGAGATCCACGCCGCCGGTGCGCGCACTTTCGTGGTCTCTCGCACGCCCGATCGGCAGGCCTTGCTCGAGCGCCTGCGCACCTTACGAGGCCGGCTGCCGGCCGATTTCCATTTCGACCGGGACGAGGCGAGTGGCCGGTAATTTCATCGATACGAACGTCCTCGTCTATCTCGCCTCCGCCGACGCCGACAAGGCCGCGCGAGCCGAGGAAATCGTGGCTCACGGCGGCACGATCAGCGTCCAGGTCCTCAACGAGCTGGCCAACGTCGCCCGGCGTAAGATGCTCCTGTCGTGGCGCGAGACGAACGAGCTTCTCGCCACGCTGCGCCGTCTCGTCGCGGTCGTTCCGGTAACGGTCGAGACGCACGAGCTGGGCCTCCATGTGGCCCAGCGTTTCGGGCTCTCCGTCTACGACGCCATGATCGTGGCCGCTGCTGCTCTCGAGGGCTCCGACGTTCTCTGGACGGAAGACCTGCAGCACGGCGCGGTCCTCGAGGGCGTCCGCATCTCGAATCCCTTTCTGCCGCCACAGCCTTAGGACCGCGAACCGCCATCGAGCGCGAACGGCGCCCACGCGGACGCCACGCCCGCGCGGCCTTGGCTCAGGTGGCAGGCTTGGTGGCGGGCTTGGTGAATCCGTTCATCACGATCCACTTGTGGAAAGCGTCGAACCAGCCCGTGCTGGTCGTCTCCTTCGGGTACATGCCGAAGCCGTGGCCGCCTTGGCCGTAGAGGTGGAACTCGACGGGCTTCTTCGCTGCCGCCCAGCTGTCGATCAGCCCCATGCCGCGACCGGCGAACAGCGGGTCGTCTGCGGCGAGAGCGGCGAACAGCGGCGGCGCGTCGGCGGGAACCGTGACCGTCTCGAGCGGGCCGTAGATGTCGCCGATGAAAGCCGGCTTGGCATCGCCGCCGCTCAGCGTCGTCGCCATCGTGAGCATGGCCCCTGCGGAGAAGCCGACCATGCCGACCCGCTTCGGATCGATCTTCCACTCGTTCGAGCGCGCGCGGACGAGCGCGAAGGCGGCGCGTGCGTCGGCGATCTGCGGAGCGAGATTGGCCATGCGCTCGTTGAAGCTCGGGCGGGGGCGCGCTGCCGCCGCACCGGAGAACATCGCCTTCATCGACTTGTCGAACTCCTCCATGCTGGCGGGAGTCTGGTTCAGCCGATACTTGAGCACGAAGGCCGCGACGCCGCGAGCGGCCAGCGCCTTGGCGACGTCCCAGCCTTCATTCTGCATCGACAGCACGCGGAACCCGCCGCCGGGCGCCACGATGACCGCCGCGCCCGTCGCCTTCGCAGGTTCGGGCAGGAACGGCGTCAGCGTCGCCTCGGTCACGTTGCGCGCGAACGCGCTGCCATACTGGCTGTGCCAGCTCTCCTTGGTCGTCGCGCCCGGCAGCGGCCCCGTCTTCAGGGGAATGGCGGACGGTTGTGCCGGAATGGCCGTCGGCGTCATCTTGTCGTCCTGCGCGCTCGCCGGCAGGGCCGACGCCAGCGCGATCAAGGCCGTCGCGAAGCAGTGCACCAGTGTCTTACGCATCGTTCACACCTCTCTCATATCGGTTGTCGACCCGTCTCTCGCCCTTCATTCACCAGGCGCCTGCGAGTTGCAACGGGCTTGCCGCCGCGGGCGAGAGTGGTTTGCCGCGCGCGCAGCCGCAGTTCGTCTTTCGGACCGCGCAGTGCGGAACTGCGACGCGGGCACCAGGCCCCGCCTGCGAGCACACGGTAACATGCCCGCTGCGATAGACCCTGCCCCGCGGCGCTGCTGCCACGCTTGGAAACGGCAGCTGCGGCCAGCAGCATGCGCCCACCCATGTGGAAGCACCGATTGCAACACTCGCTCGCCCGCGCCGCCGTCCTGCTCTCGAGCGCAACCACGGCACTCGCAGCCGCAGGCGCCGACTCGGGCGTGGCGGTGTTGCTGGTCGACACCGATCGCGTCGCCGGGGCGATCGATGAGCGCATCTACGGCCACTTTCTCGAGCACATCAACCACTCGGTGGTCGATGGCTTGTACGCCGAGCAGGTGCGCGGCCAGGGCTTCGAAGGAAAGGACTTCGCCGACTACTGGAAGCCCGTCGGTGACCCGAGCTCGGCCTCACTCGTGGAGACGAAGTTCGAGCAGGGGACGCGCAGCGTGCGGCTCGCGATCAGCGGCGGAACGGGCGGAATACGCCAGGATCGGTTCTATGTCGAAGCGGGCCAGAAGTACGACGGCTCGGTCTGGCTGAACCCGGAGCAGGGCGCGCTGGCCGTCAAACTACGCCTCCTGAGCTCGAGCGGGCGCGAGCTGGTGACGCGGCCGCTGAAGACAAACGGCACGGGGTGGCAGGCGGTGCGCTTCGAGCTCGAGAGCTCGACGAGCGATCGCAATGCCACCCTCGAGATTGTCGCGGCCGGCACGGGCACCGTGCTCGTCGACTTCATCTCGCTGATGCGCGCGAGCGCGCGCGCCACGGGCAAGCTGCGGCCAGATCTCCTCGCCGCGCTGAAGGGCCTCGCGCCTCCGTTCATTCGTTGGCCAGGAGGATCGTACGCCTCGATCTACAAATGGAAGGACGGCATCGGCCCGGCCGTCTCGCGCAAGTACAACCCGAACACGATCTGGGGGGGCTACTCGGACTATTATGGGTTCGGCACGGATGAGTTCCTCGAGCTCTGCCGGCAGCTCGGCGCGGCGCCGATGATCGTGCTGGCAGCCACCAGCACCGACCCGGCGCAGCTCGAGTATGCGCTCGAATGGGTCCACTACCTGGTCGATCCGCCGACGACCGAGTGGGGCCGCCGGCGAGCCGCGAACGGCCACCCCGAGCCGTATCGCGTACCCTACATCCAGATCGACAACGAGCCGATGAACCACGGTCTGTCGCCCGAAGGATACGCGGCGATCGTGAACCTGTACGGGCCGCGCCTGCGCGCGATCGCGCCGCAGTCGAAGGTGGTCGCGTGCGGCCAGAAGCGCTCGAACGACATGGACTGGAGCGAGAAGCTGATCGACCTCGCGGGTGCCAACTTCGACATCCTCGGCGCCCACAACTACGAGTACGAGCCCGAGAACTACGCCACGGGCGTGCGACGCATCGAAGACTACCTGGAGAAGCTCGCCGAATACGTGCGCATCTCGGCCCACCCGAAGATCCAGCTCGCGGTGCTGGAGTGGGGCTCGGCGCGCACCTACGACTGGCGAGCGGGCTTGCACGCGGCGGGCAGCCTGCTCAGCTACGAGAAGCTGAGCCCGGCGGTCGCGATGACGAGCCCGGCGCTCCTGATGCGCAACACGACCGACGACCCCGAGTGGCGCGCCTGGATCTATCACGATCACGTGTCGTGGTTCGCGGGCTCCGGCTATGTGGCAGAGAAGCTGTTTCGCGAATACTACGCGCCCCGCCGCCATGCCTTCACGTCCGGCACCTTCGCCGACATCCCCAAGCGAGCAGAGTTCTTCGACGCCATCTCGCAGATGAAGCCCGTGGACTGGACCCCCAACACCGTCGACGCGATGGGCACGAGCTCGGCCGACGGCCAGCGCATCATCATCAAGGCCGTGAACTACGACAGCAAGCGGCACACGCTGCTCACGCGCCTCGCAGGCTCACGCGCCCCCGCCGCGGCCGGCGTGAAGCTCATCACGATCGGCGCCACGCTCGACGCCGAGAACTCACTCGCGAAGCCCGACACCCTCCGGCGCCGGGAGACGACGCCGCCTTACGCGCGCGACATGGCGTTCGAGCTGCCGCCCCAGAGCGTCGCCGTGGTCGAGATACGGGCGAGCGGCGCGCCGAGCGCCAAGCGAACGGGCGGGAACTGATCTCCAGATTCCCGCGTCGGCCCTCGCTCACGCCGCGGGCGGCTCGAGCTTCCGGCGCCACGCGCCGGGCGCGACCCCCGCCCACTGGCGAAACGCGTGGCTGAACGAGGCCTCCGACGCGTAGCCCGTCATGCGCGACGCTTTCGCGAGCGTCGCGCCGTCGCGCAAGAGCGCCGCTGCCTTCTGCATCCGGAGACGCGTCAGGTAGCCGAGGGGTGGCTCGCCGACGAGCTGCGTGAAGCGCGCCGCGAAGACCGAGCGCGACACGCCGGCCTCCTTGGCGAGCGAGGCGACCGTCCACGGCGCCTCGGGGCGATGGTGCATCGCCGCCAGCGCGGCGGCGGTGCTCGGATCGCGGAGCGCGCCGAGAAAACCACCGCCGTCGTCCGGAAAGCGCGCGAGGCAAGCACGCAGGATCTGGATGAAGATGACGTCTGCCATCCGGAGCAGGACGATCTCGGAGCCGGGCCTGCCTTGCTCGACCTCGCGGGTGATGAACCGGATGTTCTCGAGAAACGACGGCACGGCGTGCTCCCCATCCGGAGTCATCCGAACGACGGGCGGCAACGTCGCGAGGATCGGCTTGGCGAGCGGATCGTCGAGCACGAAGGCGCCCGTGATGAAGGTTGTCTCCTGCCCCTTCGCGCCGACGTCGATGTGCAGGACGATCGAGTCAGGCCGAGTGGCACACCGCGCGAGCTCATCAAACGGCTCGGTGGGGCTGCGCGGGTGGTCGCGAAGAGCGTGGGCGTGGCCGAGCGGTAGCAACACCAGATCGCCGCCGGTGAGCGCGACGCGTGGCTCGCCCGATCGGTCGACGTTCAACCACGCGCTGCCCCGGAGCAGGTAGTGGAAGCGAACGCAGCTCTTCGTCGCCGGCAGGGCCACGCCCCACGGCGCGCGCCCGACCGTGAACGCCCAGCGCGTGCGCTGCAGACGGACGGGGGCGAGGACCGCGCTCAGAGCATCCATCGCTCGATAGCGTAGACAGCTCCGACCCGGGTGTCCAAACGGCACGGACGATTTCGAAAGCTTTCCGGACGCGCTCGCATGGTTCGTGCGGAGCGCGAGCCGCAAATGGGACGTGTCGTTCTCGACGAAAGGAAACCTCATGCCCAGCAAGCTCGATCTCTCGAAGGAGTTCATCGGCCGTCGCGCGCTCGTCACCGGAGGCACGCGCGGCATCGGCGCGACCATCTCGCAACGCCTGCTCGACGCTGGCGCGCGCGTCGTGGTCGCCGGACGCTCACGGAGCGAGGAAACCCCCACAGCGGCGACGTTCGTCGCCGGCGACCTGCGCAGCCCCGAAGGCGTGAAGGCGATCGCCAGCGCGGCGCTCGAGACGCTCGGCGGCCTCGACATCCTCGTGAACAACGCGGGCGGCTCGCGCGGATTTCCGGGCGGCTCCGCGACGATCCCCGAGGAGGAGTGGCAGGACGGCTTCGCATTGAACCTCTTCTCTGCGGTCCGCCTCATCAACGCGGTGCTGCCCGCCCTCCGCGACTCGAAGGCCGCGTCGGTGGTGAACATCTCCTCGACGGCAGCGACGATGGGTACCGGCTCGGGCCCGTTCGCTCACTACGCCGCCGCGAAGGCGGCGCTCGACGCCTACTCCCGCACGCTCGCCGTCGAGCTCGCGCCGAGCGGCGTCCGCGTGAACGTCGTCACACCGGGGCCGGTGTCCACGGTGGCGGCGGACGAACTGCGGAAGAACTTCAGCGAAGCGATGGGCGCCCCGGCCGACGTGTTCGCTGAGTTCGTGCCGCTCGGTCGCTACGGGTCAACCGCAGACGTCGCCGAGGTCGTCGCGCTCCTCGTATCGGATCGTGGCAAGTGGCTGACCGGCGCGAACTACCGCGTCGACGGCGGAATGACGGCGCGCTGAAGGGGCTCGGACGCCCCGGTGCTGCGCGCAGCGAGGCAAGCCCTCCGAGCTACCGGCGCAGGCGCTCGGAGCGGCTCACCCTCAAAACGGGCAGTTCGTGGGCTCTGAAGTGAAGTTCGGGTTGTCTGCGATCTCGAACCAGTCGACGAACCAGAGGCAGCCGTCCCGCGCGCTGCCTGCGGGGACGCTGTTGCACCTCTGACGCACGCAATCCTTCTTCTGGGCGTGGGTACCGGTGGTGCAGGCGGCGAGGAACCCACCGTACTGTTCGCCCAGGTCGTTGGCGTTCCATTGCCGACTGCAGGCGTTGAACAGGCCCACGCCCCCGCCGGGTATCATCAGGTCGAACTGATTGCCGGCCACGTCGCTGCCCGTGTTCGTCACCTTGACGATCATCTGCTTGCCCTGGATGAGCTTGGAGCCGATGTCGTTCGGGTTATCGTGGCCGCTGCCCGTGAACTGGATGCGGAAACAGCCGCCGCAGTTGGGGTTGGCCTTGGCGGTGTGCCCGTACGACAGGCAATTCGAGACGGCGCGCGGAGCGTCATCGTAACAAGCGAACGCGCCGCCGCCCGTGCAGGCGCTGCTGTTGTCGCCGGTCTGAGTGACGCCGTCCTGGTTGCACTTGTGGCCGCCGTTCGTCGCGCACGCCGGCTGGCAGCAGTCCCAGTAGCGCGTGGCGAAGCCCTCGCCCCCCGAGACGTTGGGGAGGTTCTCGCCCGAGCAGTCCGGGGCCATGGGCAACCCCCCGCTGCTGCCATCATCGGGCGTGCACCGCCCGCACGTGACATCGCAGTAGTTCTGGAACCAGTCCTCGCCGCAGGCGTTGGCCTCGATGGCCCAGCTCTCGCAGGTGGCCTCGGGCCATTCGGGATCGAAGGGCGCCGGAGAATCGACGCAGGGCTCGGGCGGCGCGACGACCTCGCCAGCGGTACCACCCGAGGCCGCCGAGGCCCCGTCGACCGACATGTTGCCCGTGTCTACCGCACCGACGCCGACGTTTCCCTCAGCCGCGCTCGGGGCGCTGCCGGCGGCGGAACCGCCGCTGCCCGTCATCGGGTTGGTTGGGTTCGTGGCGGCTCCGCTCGCCGCGCCTGCGGCACCGGCGACGGCACCGGAGAACGGAGGCGGGCCGCCGGAAGGATCCGACTCGGCGGGCTGACTGCTACAGCCGTGCGTCGCCAGCACCGTAGCCGTGGCCGCGACGAGCAGCGACGCCGAGAGGAAGGGTCGGCGACGCGAACGGCGCGAGGCAAGAGAATCGTCCATGGCTCGGGGTCCACGCGCCGCGCGTTTTCGTTGGATGTGACGCACCACACAGAAGGGTAAACAAAGAGGTTGCCCCTCGCAGACCTAAAATCACCGCAATGCCGACGCAGTGGCCCCAAATTTCGGCCTCAGCTGCATTTCCACGGCGTGGCAGCTGCGTCGACGCCGGACGCATGCGCTCGATCGCATGTGCAGAGCTTCACCCTGTCTAACGACGCGCTCACGCGGCGTCGCGGACAAGGGCGAGGCGACACGCCCCGCCCGCCTCGAGGCCCCGCGGGGCTGGCCTCACGCATCAAGCCATCAAAACCCGATGCGACAACGAGCCAGCGCGGCGCTTTCCATCACGCACAGGTCGTCATCGGGAAGCGTGGCGTCACCCACGCACTGAAAGTCGTCATCGGACAGAGACTCGCCGCACTCGAGCAGCGCTTCGGACTCTTCGGGGCACAGCTCGATCGCGTCTTCGCACGAGCTGAGACACTCTGCCCGGGTGCCGCCTGGGCAGACGAGCGGGCGCGCGCACAGGCCCTCGCAACCGGTCGCGCCGCTGGAGGAGCCACCACTGCCGGCCGCGCCCGCTGCCCCACCGCTGCCGGCCGCACCTGCCGCACCACTGCTACCAGCCGCACCCGCCGAACCGCTGCTGCCACCCGTTCCGCCGTCCGCCGCACCGCCACGGCCCGCTGCACCGCTCGCCCCCGCACCGCCACGGCCCGCGGATCCGCCGGCATTGCTGCCGCCGCGACCTGCCGCGTTGTCGTCACCGCCATCGTCATCCCCGTCGTCGGAACAGGCGAGCGGGAAGCTGAGCAGGAGCAACGGAACGAGCCAGGCAGTGCGCATTCCTCAGCCTAGGCTGACCTCGCGGGCGACCGCAATCGCCGAACGCCGCGTCATGCTTGCGGTTACAATGCTGACCGTAAAGCTATCATGATCTGCCGTGCGAGCCGGCAGAACCTGCGCGGGAGCGACGAACGCGCTCGAGGAGGGGTTGCTGGAAGAGGTGATGGCGCGGCGCTCACTCACAACTCGGCGCAAAGGACGAGTCGTGTGGCCAATCGAGCGTCTCGCGATAGCGGTAAGTGTTGCAATCCGTGTCCGTGCATTCGAGCCCCTGCACCCGCAAGAACCCGATGGCGGTGAGGTCGCCACCGTTGCGCTGGACGCTCGCCGTGACGGCGCTCGTGAGCCAGGGGCTGCTGCCCGGGTCGACGCCTCGGACCCCTGCGGTCGTCGCGAACTCATCCGGGGGCAGCTGCGCGAGCGGCTCGACGCTGTTGAGGGACAACCCGTCTGCCGCGATGAGTGCGCGCGTCACGATCGTGTCGAGGCGCCCGTCGGAGGTGATGACACGGTTGTCGGCGTCGAAGCGCAGGGCCCCTCCCGGTTGTCCGATCCTCGATCCGGCGCAGACGAGGGAGGGTTCACCGAGCTCGAACCGGACATCGGCCGCGCTGCAGTCAGCCCAGACCGCGGGCACACGCAGCGGCGCGAGCGACGCCCGCCAGTCGCTCAGGATCTGCGCAGCGGAGGCGCCACTCCATGCGGGAAGGGGCGCGTCGGCGTCGATCGGGAAGCCATGGGTCCAATCACAGCCATCATCCGGAAAGGTCGCGTCGAGCGGGTAATCCGTCGCCAGATAGGGCTCCTCCATACTCACGGAGAGCTGCAGGCTGCCGCGCTTGCCTTCGTCCAGGGCCACGATCTCGACGAACACGCCGCCACGATAGACCCGGTCCGGGTGCAGGTTCAGATCGAGCGAACCGACGGCGTCCGCCAGGTTGGCGAAGGCTCTCAGGTCATTGACGAGGCCGGGGACCGTCGTGAAAGATCCCTGCGCATCGACCTCGAAGGCTCCATCGTCGGTGGCGATGGAGAGCGCGGCGGGGACTCGAAACCCGTCGGGGCAGTCCGTGGGGTCAGTGCCGTTCGCAGGGCTTCCCACGAAATACTCGGTGTCGCCCAGGACGACGTCGACGTTCACGCGCGTCGCTGGCTCGTAGCCCGCCGGCACCGCCGCGAAGAACGGCGATTCAGGGCCGACGACCGTGGCCCCCGGCTTCCAGCGCATCGGGAGCGTGAGCGTCCCGGCGTACGCCTCTCGAAGCCGTTCGATGCCGGCCAGGGCATCCGGGTCTGTCGGCAGCGCAGCGCGATCGAGCTTGCACGCCGGCGAACTGCCGCTGAAGTCGCTGGTCTCGTTGCCTGCCACGTCGGGTCGCTCGCAGCTCGGGCAGATCGGTCCGCGCGGAAGCGGCGCCACGCTGCTGGCGGACTCGCTTTCCGGAGGGCCCTCCGGATCCGAATCGCCGCAGCCTGCACCCGCGCCGAGCAGCACGACTGGGGCGAGAGCCGTGAGCACACGGACGCAGCGGCGGGCGCGTGGGCCGCGGGAGATGCAGGCACGTTGCACGGCGTGCAACGCCTCGGAGGAAGTCATGCCGGTAGCGTGGCACCCGCACGCCCGGTCATCAATGCACGCTCCGCCCTTTCCCGGGCTGCGCGCGCACCTCGAAGTGCTATACATGTCTACTGGTCCCGCCATCATGAGCACTTACGCGCGCGCACCGACGTGGAGGCCCGAGTGATTCCGAGCTCGATGCCGCTGATCGCCGCTGACCTGGTCCGGGCACTTCGCGGCGCGCGCACCCAGGCCGAGCTCAGCCGCCGGCTGGGTTATCGCAGCAACATCGTGCACCGCTGGGAGTCGGGCAAATGCTGGCCGAGCGCAGCCACGTTCCTGGCGGCGTGCGCGCGCACGCGGCCCGCCATCGTCGCTTGCTTCGAGCGCTTCTTCGGGCGCCGCCCGGCGTGGGTCGACGCGCGCGCGCCGTTCACGCGCGCGAGCGTCGCAGCGTTCCTGCGCGACCTGCGCGGCAAGACGCCGCTGGTCGAGCTGGCCGCGCGCAGCGGGCACGGGCGCTACAGCGTCGGGCGCTGGTTGCGCGGCAGCGCCGAGCCCAAGCTCCCCGAGTTTCTCGGGTTGATCGAGGCCAGCAGCCGGCGCCTGCTCGACTTCATCGCGCTGCTCACCGACCCGACGGGGATGCCCACCGTCTCGCGTCGCTGGCAGCAGCTCGAGCGAGCTCGATCCGCTGCCTACGAGCTGCCGTGGTCACACGCCGTGCTGCGCGCGCTCGAGCTCGACGGCTACAGGCGCTGCCCGGGCAGCGGCGAGCGCTGGCTCGCGACGCACCTCGGTGTCGAGGTGGCCGAGGTGGCGCGGGCCCTCGAGTTCCTCGAGACGACGGGGCAGGTCGACAAGTCGCGCGGCAAGTGGCGGCTCGACCAGCCGCTATCGGTCGAGACCAGCCGCGACGCACGCCGCTCGCGCGAGCTGAAGTGCGTCTGGCTCGACGTGGCGAGGCAGCGCCTGCAATCGGGCGCGCCGGGCAGCTACGGCTACAGCCTGTTCTCGATCTCGCGGGGTGACCTGCGCCGGATGCGCGATCTGCATCTGGAGTACGTGCGGGCGATGCAGAGCATCATCGCGGCCTCCACGCCGGGAGAGTGCGTCGGGTTGTACTCGGCGCAGCTGCTCGACCTGAGCACGGTCGAGAACGCGCTCACCAGCTGACGCCCGAGAAAACCCGAGAAGCCGGCGCCCTCGAGGGCGAACCGTCCACGCCGCGCGAGCGCCCGACAAAAATTCGCGCCCGCTGCCCCGCGAGAAGTGCGCGCTCGGCACGGCCAGAGCAAAACCCCTTCGCTCTTCCCGCCTCACTATATGCCAGATATTGGCCCTTGCCGCAAGCCCGGGGTTGTGCCGCAAAGTGCTTGGCCCTTGGCGAGGACCGCCAGGAACGGAGGAGCAAAATGCACGACGAATCCGGACGCAGTGGGGCCACGAAAAATCATGCCGTCGTCATCGCGGGTGGAGGCCCGACGGGGCTGATGCTGGCGGGCGAGCTGGCGCTCGCGCGCGTCGACGTCGCCATCGTCGAGCGTCGGGAAAATCAGGAGCTCGCGGGCTCGCGCGCGGGCGGCCTTCACGCGCGCACGATCGAGGTGTTCGACCAGCGGGGGCTCGCCGAGCGCTTCTTGTCGCTCGGGAAGGTGCACCGGCTCGCGCCCTTCGCGAAGACCATGCTCGACCTCAGCGACTTGCCGAGCCGCCACAACTACTTCCTCGGGATCTGGCAGAACCAGATCGAACGCATCCTGGCGGACTGGGTGAGCGAGCTCGGGGTGCCGACCTATCGCCAATGCGAGGTCACGGGCTTTGCCCAGCACGACACCGGCGTCGATGTCGAGCTCTCCGACGGCCGCTCGCTGCGCGCCGAGTATCTCGTCGGGTGCGACGGGGGTCGCAGCCTGATCCGCAAGAAGGCGGGCATCGACTTTCCCGGCTGGGACGCATCGACGAGCTACTTGATCGCCGAGGCGGAGACGACCGAGGAGCCCGCGTCCGGCATCCGACGCGGTGAAAGGGGCATCCAGGCGCTGGGCAAGCTGGAGGACGGCCGCGTGCGGCTCGTGCTGAGCGAGCGGCAGATCAACGCGGGCGAGGCGACCCTGGACGACGTTCGCGCGGCGCTCGTCGAGATCTACGGGACAGACTATGGCATTCACAGCCCGACCTGGGTCTCGAGGTTCACCGATGTCACGCGGCAGGCGGCGGCCTATCGAGAGCGGCGCGTGCTCCTGGCCGGCGACGCGGCGCACGTGCACTCCCCCGTCGGCGGGCAGGGGCTCAACATCGGCGTGCAGGATGCCGTGAACCTGGGCTGGAAGCTCGCCCTGGTGGTCCACGGAACGTCGCCCGAGAGCCTGCTCGATACCTATCACGCCGAGCGGCACCCGGTCGGGGCTCGCGTGCTGCGCCACACGATGGCGATCACGGCGCTCGAGCGCGGTGACGACCGCAACGACGCGCTGCGCGAGACGGTGTCGGAGCTGATACAGCTGAACGAGCCGCGCAAGCGCTACTTCGCCAAGCTGTCCGGTATCGACGTTCACTACGATCTCGGTGAAGGACATCCGCTGCTCGGGCGCCGCATGCCCGATCTCGAGCTCATCACGGAAGGTGGCGCGCGGCGCATGTTCACGCTGCTGCACGCGGCTCGCCCTGCCCTGATCAACCTCGCCGAGCCCGGCGCTCTCGACATCGCTGGCTGGGCCGATCGAGTTCAACAGCTCGACGCTCGATACGCCGGGGCGTGGGAGCTGCCGGTGCTCGGCGCGGTCTCCGCACCGAGCGCCGTCCTGGTGCGTCCCGACGGGTATGTCGCTTGGGTCGGCACCGGCACCGACGAAGGCCTTCGCGCCGCGCTGACCCGGTGGTTCGGGCCACCCGCCGCGGCGTAGCCCGCGGTCTGCCGCCGATGACCACATCGCGAGACCATGAGCGCCGGGCGGCACGCGCCCCCGGCGCCGCTGGCCTCATCGCAGCAACGACATCCAAGTTCGAAGAGCGCGGCTTCGAAGGGCTGACGGCTTCGAAGGGCTGACGGCTTCGAAGGGCTGACGGCTTCGAAGGGCTGACGGCTTCGAAGGGCTGACGGCTTCGAAGGGCTGACGGCGGCGCTACGAGCGAGCGCGC
>Ga0247763_1000490_pt1 | contig 23496 bp, 18 predicted proteins | sample UWRJL141409B4_FD_179926 | JGI IMG/M metagenome (GOLD analysis project Ga0247763, IMG submission 179926) | Plant litter microbial communities from Arlington Agricultural Research Station in Wisconsin, United States - UWRJ-L141-409B-4 | ecosystem: Environmental > Terrestrial > Plant litter >...
CTCGCACGAGCTGCGCACGCCGGTCGCCGTGATCCAGGCCAACGCCGAGACGTTGATCGACGGCGCGCTCACTCACCCCACGCGCGGCCCCGAGTTTCTCAACGCGATCATGCGAAACGCGCAGCGTCTGGCGCGCCTCGTCTCCGATCTGTTGGACCTGTCTCGCATCGAGTCTGGCAGCTTCACGCTGGAGATTCAGCCGACGGAGGTCGCTTCCGCCGTTCACCGCGCGGTCGAGTCGATCCGAGGGCTCGCGGCCCGCAAGCGGCTCACGGTCGAGGCAAAGGTCACGGACGACTTCCAGGTGCTCGCCGACTCGAGCGCGTTCGACCAGATCTTGATGAACCTCATCGGCAACGCGGTGAAGTACACGCCCGACGACGGCCATGTGGAGATCCGCGCCGCGCGCGGCCCCCGCGCGGCGAGCGGAGAGGACACGATCTTCATCGACGTCTGCGACGATGGCACTGGCATCGAGCCGCGCCACCGGGTGCGGATCTTCGAGCGTTTCTATCGGGTCGATCCGGGTCGGTCGCGCGAGATGGGGGGGACGGGTCTCGGCTTATCCATCGTCAAGCACCTGGTCGTCGCGATGCGCGGCGAGGTCTACGTCACCGACAATCCCAGCGGGGGCTCCGTCTTTCGGGTCACCTTGCCGGCGGCTGCCGCCTAGGGCCGGTCGACGCGAAAGCTCAAATGTCTCCGCTGCGCTCAGCATGCTCTCTCCGAGGAAAGGATCGCCCGTGAAAAACCTGCTCTGCCCCCTTCGCTCCGCGTCGTTCCTTCGCCTTGGAGTGGTGGGCGTCGCTGCGCTCGCGAGCCTGCTCGCTGGCTGCAAGGGGAGCGCGAGCGAGGCGGGCGGGCCAGCGTCGGAGGCGAGAGCACTGGCGCCGGCGGCCGCTGCTCCGGCGGGGGCCTCGCTCATCGCCATCGACGGCTCGAGCACGGTGTTTCCGATCACAGAGGCCGTGGCTGAAGAGTTTCAGGCGCGCAGCCCATCGCGTGTCACGATCGGCGTGTCGGGAACGGGCGGCGGCTTCAAGAAGTTCTGCGGCGGGGAGACCGTCATCACCGGCGCGTCGCGTCCGATCAAGCCGAGCGAGGTCAGCCAGTGCAAGGAGAAGGCGATCGACTACATCGAGCTACCCGTCGCGTACGACGGCATCTCGATCGTGGTCAACCCCGCCAACGACTGGGCGTCGCAGATGACGGTGCGCGAGCTCCAGGCGCTGTTTCGCCCCGAGGCGCAGAACGACGTGAAGCGCTGGAGCCAGATCCGATCGGGCTGGCCAGACCAAGAGATTCATCTGTTCGGCGCCGGCGTAGACTCGGGCACGTACGACTACTTCACGGCGGCGATCGTCGGCACGGAGCACGCGAGCCGCGGCGACTTCACGTCGAGCGAAGACGACAACGTCCTCGTGCAAGGCGTATCCATGGACAGGCTCGCGCTCGGCTTCTTCGGCTACGCCTACTATGTCGAGAACCAGAGCAAGCTGAAGCTCGTGGCCATCGACGACGAGAAGGACGAGAACGGCAAAGGCCCGGTCGCGCCGTCGCCAGCGACGGTCATCAACGGCACCTACAGCCCGCTCTCGCGCCCGATCTTCATCTACGTGAGCCGAACGGCGCTCGAGCGCTCGGACGTCGAGGCGTTCGTGAAGTTCTACCTGGAGCAGGCGGCGAAGCTGGTCGAAGAGGTCGGATACATTCCGCTTCCGGAGCGCGCTTACGCGCTCGCCCAGCGGCGACTCTCAAACCGAGCGGTGGGCTCGATTTTCGGCGGCTCGGGCTCGAAGGTGGGCGTGAGCGTGGAGGCGTTGCTTGCCGCCGAGTAGCTCGGCCTCCAGCCTGTCCGGCGTCGCGGCGGAGGGGGCGCCGCTGCGCCGAGAGAGCTCGGCGTCGAGCGCTGGAGCGCCGCTGCACGGGCGAGTCTCGTCGCGCGGCGAGCGCCTGCTCGAGTCGGGGCTCCTCGGGTGTGCGCTCGTGAGCGTGTTCACCACGGTCGGCATCGTGGTGGTGCTGGCGCTCGAGAGCTTCGAGTTCTTCCGCGTCGTCTCGCCGTGGGCGCTGCTCGGCGACGTGCAGTGGACGCCGCTGTTCGCCGAGAAGCACTTCGGCATCTGGCCGCTCGTCAGCGGTACCTTCCTCACTGCTGCGATCGCGATGGCGGTGGCGCTGCCGCTCGGGCTGCTCGCCGCCATCTATCTGAGCGAGTTTTCGCCGGCGCGGCTGCGCCGCTGGCTCAAGCCGGCGCTGGAGATGCTGGCCGGCATTCCCACCATCGTCTACGGGTACTTCGCGCTGGTCTTCGTCACTCCCGCCCTTCAGGCGGTGGTGCCGGGGCTCTCGGGCTTCAACTCGCTCGGCGCCGGCTTCGTGCTCGGGGTGATGCTGATCCCGATGATCTCGTCGCTCTCGGAAGACGCGCTGTTCGCGGTGCCACACAGCCTGCGCGAGGGAGCCTATGCGCTCGGGGCGGCGCGACTGCCGACGATCCTGCGCGTGGTCTTGCCGTCCGCCGGATCGGGCATCGCGGCTTCCGTGATCCTCGCGGGGTCACGCGCCGTCGGGGAGACGATGATCGTTGCCATCGCCGCGGGGCAGCAGCCGCGCCTGACGCTCGATCCGCGGGTTCCCGTCGAGACGATGACGGCCTACGTGGTGCAGGTCAGCATGGGTGACACGCCCAGCGGCACGCTCGAGTACCGCACCATCTTCGTGGTGGGCGCCGCCCTGTTTCTGATGACCTTCGCCATGAACGCCTCGAGCCACTGGTTCAAGCGGCGCTTCCACAGGGCTGCCTGAGCGCAGCCGACCCGGGGCCACTCCGAGCGACGAGACGATGATGACCAGGATTGCTCAGCAGAATGCGCGGGATCCGGGCGCTAGCATGCAGCGCACCGGTGGCAACATCGGCGAGCGTGCGTTTGTGCTCTGCTGCCTCGCGGCGGTCGTTTTGCCCTTGCTCCTCCTCGCCGTCCTGATCGGCGACGTCTTGCTCGACGCCGCCGGCCGCATGAGCTGGGATTTCATCACCAGCTACCCGTCGCGGCGCGCCGAGCGGGCCGGCATCCTGCCGGCGCTGGTGGGCAGCTTGCTGCTGGTCGCACTGACGGCGCTCCTGGCGCTGCCGGTGGGGGTCGGCGCCGCGATCTACCTCGAGGAGTACGGCAAGCGCAGCAAGCTGGCCGAGCTGATCGAGATCAACATCGCGAATCTGGCCGGCGTTCCCTCCGTCATCTACGGCCTCTTGGGCCTGGGTCTGTTCGTGCGCTCGCTCGGGCTAGGGCGTAGCGTGCTGGCGGGGGCGGCAACGCTGTCGCTGCTCGTGCTGCCCATCGTCATCCTCTCGTCGCGGGAGGCGCTACGCACCGTCCCCCACGCGCTGCGCGAGGCTTGCTACGCCCTCGGCTCCACGCGCTGGCAGGCGATCCGCCGCGTCGTGCTGCCGACCGCGTTGCCGGGTATCCTCACGGGGGCCATCTTGTCGCTCTCCCGCGCCATCGGGGAGACGGCGCCCCTGATCGTCGTCGGGGCGCTGACGTACGTCACGTTTCTGCCCGACGGTTTAGACGCTCCCTTCACGGCGCTGCCCATCCAGATCTTCAATTGGGTGTCTCGGCCACAACACGAGTTCCTGGTCAACGCGGCAGCTGGTATCGTCGTGCTGCTGGTGACAATGCTCTTGCTGAACGCGCTCGCGATCGTTCTGCGCAACCGCCTGCAGAAGAGGTCGACCTGATGGTGGCCGTCGACACGGATCTGAGCGACGCCCCGGCGAAGTTCGTCACTCGCGACGTCTTCGCCTGGTTCGGAGACAAACGGGTGCTGCACGGCGTCAGCCTCGATATCGCCGCCAACCGCGCGATCGCGATCATCGGTCCGTCAGGGTGTGGAAAATCGACGTTCATCCGCTGCCTCAACCGCATGCACGAACTCGTGCCCGGGGCGCGTGTCGAGGGGCAGATTCGGCTCGACGGCATCGACGTCTACGGCAGCGGAGTCGACCCGGTGCGCTTGCGCCGGCGCGTCGGCATGGTGTTTCAAAAGCCGAATCCGTTCCCTTCGATGTCGGTGCGCGAGAACGTGCTCGCCGGGTTGCGCCTGACCGGCTCGGTGCCGCGGGCCGGCCTGGACGAGACGCTGGAGAAGGCGTTGATCCAGGCCGCGCTCTGGGAAGAGGTCAAAGATCGCCTGGGCGATCCCGGCGTCGGGCTCTCGGGAGGGCAGCAGCAGCGGCTGTGCATCGCGCGCGCGCTCGCGGTCGACCCCGACGTGCTCTTGATGGATGAGCCTTGCTCGGCGCTCGACCCGATCGCCACCGCAAAGATCGAAGACCTGATCCACACGCTCAAGCGGAGCTACACCATCGTGATCGTGACGCACAGCATGCAACAGGCCGCGCGGGTCTCCGACCAGACGGCGTTCTTCCTGTCTGGCGACTTGATCGAATTTGACGCGACAAATCGCATCTTCACGTCACCCAGGGACTCGCGCACCGAAGACTACATTACCGGGAAGTTTGGCTGAGCCTGCGCTGGGCTGCTGCGTCAGCTCAGACAAGAGTGCTCGGAGATCACGATGGGCAAAATTCATACGGACCGGGAGTACGAGAGTGAGCTCAAGAAGCTGCGCGAGCGGCTCCTGAAGATGGCGGGCCGCGTCGAAGAGATGATCGCCGACTCGGTGCGCTCTCTGGTCGAGCGTGACGTGGAGCTCGCTCGGCGCACCATCGAGGCCGACTTGCTCGTGAACCGCGCCGAGGTGGAGACCGACGAGCTGTGCCTGGTGATCCTGGCAAAGCGCCAGCCCGTCGCGTCCGATCTGCGCTTCGTCACGCTGTCGCTCAAGATGGTGACCGATCTCGAACGAATCGGGGACCTGGCCGTCAACATCTGCGAGCGCGCCATCGACCTCGCGCACCTCGACCCGCTCAAGCCATGGGTCGACGTGCCACGCATGGCGGGCATCGTCCAAGGCATGGTGCGCGATGCGATCGATGCGTTCGTGGCCGGCGACGCCGATCGGGCCCAGTCGGTTGTCGAACGCGACCGGGCCCTCGACGAGCTCTACACGCGCGTGTTCCGAGAGCTCCTGTCGGCCATGCTCAACGACGCCTCGAAGGTGGAGCGCGGTATCCACGCTCAGTCGATCGCCAAGTGGCTGGAGCGCATGGGCGACCACGCCACCAACCTGGCCGAGCAGGTGGTGTTCATGGTCAAGGGCAAGGACATCCGACACACGAAGGCGCTCGAGGAGGCCTGAGCCTCCGCGCGGCCCCGGGGGAACCCGGCAGTCTACGCCGGCTTTCTCCCAGTGGAGCACTCGGTCCTTCCTCTACATCGGGAGAAACCCGGCGCGGCTCTTTTTCAGGTAACGACGGGTTTCTCCTACTAGCGCAGAGCCAGCAGCCCGTACGGGTAGCCGCTGATCTCCAGACCGGGCGACAGTGCGCCGCCCGGTTGGGGGACGAGCAGGGTGGTGCGGCCGGTAGCGTTGTCGAGGTTGGCGACATACTCGCGCCCGCCAGCGGACAGGACGCGATTGGCGGCGCTGCGCACGCCGACCCCGTCGACCATGACCCCAGGGCTCGCGACGCCGAGCTCGACGGTCCACCAGCGCCAGGCTGCCGCCTCGTAGGGCGCGAAGATGTCCGTGCTGGCGTCGATCGGAGCAGCGAGTAGATCGGCATCGAACGCCAGCATGTACGCGCGACCCTCGGAGCCGACGACGAGCTGCCCCGCAGGACGGCCCCCCGTGAGCGCCAGCGTCGAGATGTAGAAGGCGGGGTCGAACCGCCGCTCCTCGGGCGCGAAGCGCAAGATGCACGGCTCGGGGTAGTTTGCCGGTCGACCCAGCGCGTAGAGCGACGCCGCGAACGAGTTGCTCGCGAAGTACAGCGAACCGTCTTCGGCGGCGGCGATGTCGAGGGTGCCGCCGCAGCGGTCATCCGTCGCGATCTCGCTCAGCGTGTCGGTGGCGGTGTCTAGCACGAGGGCCACGGCTTGGCCCGCCTCCGTCTCGTCGTCGGCGCGATAGTTGGCGCTGACCACGACGAGCTCGCCGCGCGCCGTGGCTTCCCCCAGCTCGAGCACGTATCCGTCGCGCTCGGCCGCGGCGATCGAAAAGCTGCCCGTCACCGTCATCTCGGTGGGGTTCCACACCACCACCTGCCCGCTCACGTCGTCGATCCAGTATGCCTTGGTGTCGGACACGAAGGGGACGAGCTCGGGCCGCTTGAAGGCGGAGCCGATGCCGTAGGGCTGCAGGCTGAGTGCCGCCCGGGCCTGGAGGGCCCCGGCCTCACTGAGCTCATAGCGCGTGAGGGTGGCCGAGTCGGAGCTGCCGAGCGCGAATACACTGCGGCCGTCGCGCCCGAAGAGCGCCGCAGAGCCGCCGACCTCGGCAGCGCGAGCTACGTCGAAGACCGCGGGCAGGGTGGGATCGTCGACCACTCCGAGCAGCGACGTCTGCCCGTCCGCCTGGAAGATCGTGGTCACGATCGCGTGTCGCCCGCTCGCCAGCGTGACCTCGCTCGCGTCAGAGCCGGAGCAGGCGACAGGGAGCGCGGAGACGAGGGGCGCGAGCCGTGAACCCGCGGTTCGGAGCTGCGCGAAAATGACGTTCGAGAGCGGATGTTGCATCGGTAAGCTCCGGTGTTGGTCGAGAAATCAGGGAGAAGCGCCCCGGGGGGCACGGCGAGACTATAGATAATGAGTTCCAGTTTCAATAAGATGCACGGTCATCGGATGCCCTGTTGCCGTTCCGGGTGAGAGTCGCGTCCGATGTCGCGAACGCGTTGCACGGCGAGGAGACGACTGCTCTTGCGCGCTCCACCGTGAGCGCGCTTGCGCTGCATGCGGGGGTAGCGCGAGCCAGTGAAGGCGCGGCGTCGCGACGAATCCTCTGGCGAGACGTCGGGCTGGTCGCAACGAGCGATACGCGCCGGTGAGGCTGATCGCCGCGACGCCGCAGAACGCATCGTGATGAGGGGCCGTGTATGACCGTGTCGGTCGCATCACGGCTTCACGATTCGTGGTCGTCACCAGAAGGTTGCTAACGGCGACGCGAACCGTTAAACGTCGAACTGAAGGGTGGGGAAGAAGCTGGCCCCGAGCAGCGCCAAGCATGTCGCGTGGCGCGAGCGACCAGCGCAGCGGACGCACTCGATGCAAAGTCGACGACAGACGATCGAAGGGCCCGAAGGACGACGGATCGACGGGGAGGGGATCGACGGCAAATACGGGTCGTTGTCGTACCATTCGTTGATGTACCGGTCGTTGATGTACCGGTCGTTGTTCTCCCCGAGGCCGCAGGGGAGCCCCCTCCGTACGTTGCTCTCGGGCCTGCCCTGGCGCTCCCGCGCGAGCTCCACGGCCGTCGCGCTCGGGCTGGTCGCCCTCGCGGGCTGTACTGACGAGGTCGAGATCGATCCGGGCGAGCGACAGGTGGCCGTGCTGCCCACCGCCGAGTTCGACCCGGGTGAGGGCATCGTGCCGCTGCCCAATGCGCTGTTGATCAATCCCGCCACGGGCCGTCTCAACGTGCCACCGCGCTGCGGCGAAGAGCCAGGCTCGGCCGCAGAGGGGCTGCGCAACACGCTCAACCAGCTCGACGGCTTTGGCACCTCGCGGCTCAGCCTGGTCGCGACGTTCAGCGACCCGGTCGACCCCACCTCGCTCCAGGGGCGTGTGGCTCTCATCCGTGTGAGCGAGCGTGGCGTTCCCGTCGTGCCCCCCGAGGGGCCCGTTCCGATCGACGTGCTCACCACCAGCACCCCGCGCAGCGCGTTGCCCGACTGCGAGACGAGCCTGGTGCCCTCGGTGGTGATCCGCCCTCGCGAGGTGCTGCGCGACGCGAGCACCTACGCCGTGCTGATCGCCCGCGGCGTGACGACGGAAGCGGGCGAACCGTTCGAGCCCTCGGTCACGTGGGCGCTCGTGCGGCAGGAAGCCCCGCCGGTCCAGTTTGCCGAGGGCGGCTCGGCGACAGCTCCGCCGACCTTCAACGCGACCCCGTTTGACCCCGCGGAGCCCGAAGAGCTGGCCTCGTTGCGCGGACTCGACCAGCTGTGGCGGGGCCTCGCGCCCCTCCTCGGTGGCCTCGACCAGCTGGCACCGCTGGTTTTGCCCGGTGAGGTCGACAGCCGCGATGACATGCTGCTCGCCTGGGCGTTCACGACGCAGACCATCAGCGATCCGTTTGACCCAGCAATCGCTGGCAGCCCCGCGAACGCGATCGCGGCGAGCACGCCGGCGCTCGTCGTCGGCGCACCCGCGGCGGGGGGTGGCTCGCCCGTGACGATCGAACAAGCCTTCGGGGCCGCCTTGCCCGGCGTGTCCTGCGAGGCGCTCGGCTGTGCCGCGATCGGTACGCTGTACGCAGTGGGCCCGGCGTCGCCAGCGCCGACGTTCACGTCGTCGAGTTATCTCACGGGCGACGACTGCGCGCTTCCAGCTGCGGCGACCGGCGGTTTCAACGATCCGGTGGCGCCGACGCTGACCTGTCAGCGACAGCTGCCGGTGCTCGCGGTGGTGCCCGCAACGCCGCCGCCCGCGACGGGCTATCCAACGCTCATTTTCGCGCACGGCATCGGCCGCAGCAAAGAAGATCTGCTGCCCCTCGCCGGCACGCTGGCGGCGGTGGGCATCGCCAGCGTATCCGTCGATGCGCTCGACCACGGGGTGCGCGCCGTGCAGGTCAGCACCGAAGCCGCCGCCGGTTGCGACCGCGCCGGCCCCGATCGGCCTTGCACCGATGCGTTCGGGCCGACCTGCGCGCCTCAGTGTTACGCGCCGCTCCTGTCGTCGAACCTCGGCGTGACGCGCGATCACCTGCGCCAGACCGTGATCGATCACATGGCGCTGTCCCACGCGCTCGCGGCGTGCGCCGAGCCCGGCGCTTGCGGCAACCTCCAGGTCGATCCCGCCCGCATCGGCTTCGTGGGCCAATCGCTCGGCGCCCTGATCGGCGGCGTCAGCGTCGCCGTCACCAGCGAAGTCTCCGCGGGCGTTCTCAACGTCGGCGGCGCCGACTGGCTGAACGTGCTGTCGGAGACGCAGACGCTCGGCATCCGCTGCCCCCTGGTCGACGCTTTGATCTCGAGCGGCGTGATCGAAGGTGATGCCTGGAACCTCGGCATGAACCCCGACGCCACATGCGTGGGAGAAGCCTGGAAGACAGATCCCGGCTTCCTCGACTTCGCGTCCGCGGCGCGCTGGATCCTCGACTCGGTCGACCCCGTGAACTTCGTCGAAGCCTACGCCGGAGCGGGCGCGCCCGCGGTGCTGGTCAGCGAGGTCGTGGGCGATCCCGTCGTGCCCAACTCCGCCACGGCAACCTTCGCCGAGGGGCTTGGCCTGACGCCGGAGGAAGGGACCGTCGCAGCGAGCCAGACCCCTGATCCCACACCGGCCGCCATCGAGCCCGGCTCGGCGTGGATCCGCTACGAGAACCTCCCCGCGGATGCGGCGACGATGTTCCCCGGTAACGGCTACGGCCACGGCTCCTTGCTGCAGCCCGCCGCTCCATCTCCCACCATGACAGAGCCGAGCGGACAGCTCGGGACGATCCGAATGCGAGTCGACGCCGTGGCGTTCCTCGTGAGCCACCTCGGAGGTACCCCGTGATCCCCAGCCGCCGCTTCGCTCAGGCTCTCCGCCGGTCCCGGCGTCTGTACTCCGCGTCTGTCGTCCTCGGGCTCGCGTCGGCTCCGGGCGTCGCCCTGGCATCGGGCTTTCACGTCGATGAGCAAGACGCGCGCGCCACGGGCCGCGCGGGCGCCGTCACCGCGAGCAGCAACAACGCTTCGGCCGTCTATTACAACCCGGCCGGCATCGCCAACCTCGAGGGGTTTCACGTCAACGCCGGCGGTTCGATGGTGCGGCCGAGCGGAGAGTTCACCTCGGCCGTCGACGGCGCCACGACCGAGGCCGACACGCAGACGTTCGTGTTGCCCCAGCTGTTCGCGAGCTGGCGCGCGACCGAGCTCTTGTCGGTCGGCATCGGCGCCTACGCGCCGTTTGGCCTAGCCCTGACGTGGCCGGCGTCGTCACCCGGGCGCACCAACGTGCGCGAGGCGGATCTGCAGACGTTCTACATCTCGCCGACCGTTGCGTTGAACCTTTCGCGGGCAATTCCCGGGCTCTCGTTCGGTGCTGGGCTCGATCTGGTGCCTGCCGCCGTGCGCCTGGAGCGCGACATCCTGTTCGGAACCGACGTCGCGTCGGTCGCGCTGTCGGGAGACGCGTTCGGAGTGGGCGCCCGCGTCGGCCTCAGCTTCCGTCACCCCTCGCTGCCCGAGGTGGCCATCGGCCTCTCGTATCGAAGTCCCGTCGAGCTCGACTTCGAGGGCGAGGTGGATTTCGACGCAGGCGTGCCCTATCGCTCCGCGCTGCCTCCCGACGGCGATGTGTCGACGTCGGTGACGCTGCCCCAGATGGTGAGCCTCGGGATCGCGTTTTCACCGCTGCCCGAGCTCGAGCTCGAGCTCGACGGCAACTGGCGCGGGTGGTCGAGCTACGACCGACTCGATATCGCCCTTCCCGGCGGCAACGTCGACAGCGAGCCCAAGGACTGGAACGACTCGCTGACGCTGCGGTTCGGTGGCGAGTACACCATCGCCCAGCGTTGGTCGATCCGCGCCGGATGGATCTGGGACGAGACACCGGTGCCCGCGGAGACGCTCGATTTCCAGATCCCCGACGTCAACCGAGTCGATGTCACGCTCGGCTTTGGCGCCCGCATCACGGAGCAGATCACGGTAGACCTCGGGGCGCTCTACGTACTTCCCCAGAAGCGAACGACGGCGACCGCCGATGCGCTCGAGCCGCCGACGAAAGGTCGATTCGCGATCGACGTCTGGGTGGTGGGGTTGAGCGTGGGGGTCGCGCTGGAGACCGCCACGAAGGCCGCGCCCGATCCGAGCCCGCCGACGGAGCTGCCACCGACCGGCTTGCCACCCGCGGCAGCGTCGCTCGCGCCGAGCCGTCCGTGCGACTCTCCGCGCGAGCTTGCGCCCCTCCCATCCGCGATCTGCAAGCGCTGAGGGGGGTCACCGAGCGCTCGGCGGCCACTCGGGCTGCTCGGGCCACTCGTGGCTCAGCGGCGCGGTGGCCACGGGGCGCCGTCGGCGAGTGATTCGGCGCTCAAGACGCCGTCCGCCACCTTCGTCACCGGCCCTGTCTGAGTGACCTGATAGTCTGGCTCGATCTCGACCTCGAGCACGCCGCCGGGCATGTGCACCTGCACGTGGGCGTCGCAGAGCCCGAGGCGCCGCGCCGCGCACGCCGAGGCGGAGGCCGAACTGCCTGACGCGAGCGTGTGCCCCGCGCCGCGCTCCCAGATCTGGATGCGAAGGTTGCCGCGATCGATGACCTCGAGCAGTTGCACGTTGGTGCGATTGACGAAGCGTGGATCGCGCTCCACGAGGGGGCCGAGCGCGCGCGCCTCTTCTTCCGTCACCGGCACGGAGGTGATGACGCAGTGGGGGTTGCCGACGCTCACGCCCGTGCACGTCAGCGTTCGCGCGCCGAACTGCATCGGTTCGGCCACCACCTCGCGCCGAGAGCCGGTGATGCCGACCACCTGGCTGTCGAAGCTGGCGCGCCCCATGGCCACCCGGATCAGCCCACGTTCGGGGAACACCTGAGCCAGCACCACGCCGCCGCGGGTGGCGATGCGAAACGGCTGGCTGTCGACGCGGCGCGTATCATACAGGTGACGCACGAATATCCGCAGCCCGTTGCCGCTCTTCTCGGCTTCGCTGCCGTCGGGGTTGATGATGCGCAGCGTGAACTCGGCGCCTTCCGAAGCCGGGGCTCCGAGCAAGATGCCGTCGCTTCCGACGCCGTAGTTGCGGTGGCAGATGCGCGGAGCGAGCGTGTGGACATCGGCGGGGCCGAAGGCCGCCGCATCCATCACCAGGTAGTCATTGCCGAGGGCGTGATACTTCGCGAATTCCAAAGCGCTCGGGAACTTACACCAGGCGCCCCGAGCGAGCCAACGACGCGGCTTTTGGTGTAGGCTGGCTGCCGATGCCCTCGTTTTCCCCGTCGCGGCGCCGTCGCTCGCCATTCGTTCTCCCCACCTTCACGCTCGTCCTCGGGCTGGCGGTCGCCGCCTGTCAGCGGCCGGCGCCTGGCCCAAGCGCCGCAGAGGCGTCGGCGAGCGCACCCGCTGCAGCAGAAAGGCCATCCGAGGCGGCGCCGCTACCGCCCGGTCGCGAGCCTGCGGTGGCCGTCGGTCGCCAGGGCGCCGTGAGCAGCGCCGAAGCGGCCGCGAGCGACATCGGCGTCGCCATCCTGAAGAAGGGGGGCAACGCGGTCGACGCTGCCGTGGCCGTCGGCTTCGCGCTGGGGGTGACCCATCCGACGGCGGGCAACATGGGCGGAGGCGGGTTCATGGTGGTGCGCCTGCCGTCGGGTGAGGTCGCTGCGATCGACTATCGCGAGGTCGCCCCGAAGGCCGCCAGCCGCGACATGTACCTCGACGCCAAGGGCGACGTCGGCGACAAGGGCCGCGTCGGGCCGCTCGCGGCCGGTATTCCCGGCGTCGTCGCTGGGCTCGCCCATGCCCACCAAAAGTACGGCAAGCTGCCGTGGGCCGAGCTGATCCAGCCGTCGATCGCTCTCGCTCGGGATGGGCACGCGCTCGACGACTTTCACGCCAAGGACATGGAGTGGGTGTCGGGCAGCGTCGCCAAGTATGCCGCCACGGCCGGCAAGGCGAACGGCGCGCTCGGCGCCGGCCTGCAGGCGACGGCCGCCACGTTCACCAAGTCCGACGGTAGCGCTTACAAGACAGGCGAGGTGTGGAAGCAGCCCGATCTCGCGGCCACGCTCGAGCTCATCGCGAAGGACGGCCCGGAAGCGTTCTACAAGGGCGCCTTCGCCGAGCGCATGGTGGCGCGGGTGCGCGAGATGGGCGGAATCTGGACCAGCGAAGACCTCGCCAGCTATCGCGCGGTGCAGCGCGAGGCGGTGGTGTTCCCCTACCGCGGCCACCAGGTGATCACGATGCCCCCGCCGTCAGCGGGCGGCGTGGTGCTGCGGCAGATCCTGGCCGCCTCCGAGGCGCTGTCGATGGAGCGCTTGCCCTGGGATTCCGTGGAGCGCATCCACTCCTACGTCGAAGCGCTGCGTCGCACCTACGCCGATCGCAACCAGCTGGTCGGTGACCCGGATTTCGTCAACGTGCCGATGCAGCAACTGCTCGACGTCGGCTACATCGGGCAGCGCATGGCGAACATCGACCCGAAGCGCGCGACGCCGTCCAGCGAGGTGGGGGCGGGCGTGCAGCTGAAGGAGTCCGAGCACACCACGCACTTCTCGGTGGTCGACGCCTCGGGGCTCGCGGTCGCGAACACCTACACGCTCAACGGCGGCTTCGGGGCCAAGCTGATCGTACCGGGCACCGGCGTCATCATGAACAACGAGATGGATGACTTCACCTCCAAGGTCGGCGCGCCGAACATGTTCGGGCTGGTTCAGGGGCCTCAGAACGCCATCGCACCCGGAAAGCGCATGCTCAGCAGCATGACGCCGACCATCATCGTCAAGGACGGCAAGCTGCGGGCTGTCGTCGGCTCGCCGGGCGGGCCAACCATCACCACGACCGTGGCCCAGATCGTCATGCAGCTGATCGACCACGGTCGCAGCCTGGAACAGGCAGTGGCCTCCACGCGCATCCACCACCAGTGGCTGCCGGATCAGATCTGGCACGAGGACACCTTGCCCAAGGAGACGGCGGATGCTCTCGTGGCCATGGGCCACAAGCTGCAAGGGCGGGCGCGCATCGGTCACGCCAACTGTATCGAGGTCGACCCGGCGAGCGCAGCCTTCGTCGCCGTGGCCGACGTGGAGCGCGACGGCGGCAAGGCCAGCGCGTACTGAGGAGAGGCTGCACGATGCCCTCACTGCGCACGAGCGTCGCCATCATCGGGGCGGGCCCGGCGGGCCTGATGCTCAGCCACTTGCTCGCGAGCGCGGGCGTCGCTTCGTGCGTGCTCGAGCGCTCGAGCCGCGCGCACGTGGAGGAGCGGGTGCGCGCCGGAGTGCTCGAGCAAGGCTCGGTCGATGCCCTGTGCGCGGCGGGGGTGGGGGAGCGGCTGCTGCGCGAGCGCCTGGTCCATCACGGCATCGAGCTGCGCTTCGGCGGTGCTTCACACCGCATCGATTTCGACGCGCTGGTGCCCGGGCGCAGCGTGAGCGTGTACGGACAGCGCGAGGTCGTGAGAGACCTGATACACGCGCGCGAGGCCGCCGGTGCGATCGACCGGCGCGAGCTCTGGTTCGAGGCGCCGGCCGTCGCCGTCGAAGGCCTCGACGGCCCCCGCCCGGTGGTGACGTTCTCCCACGCCGGAGAGGCGCAGCTCCTCGAGGCAGACTGGGTGGTGGGTTGCGATGGCTTCCACGGCATCGCGCGGCGGGCGATGCCCGAGGCGGTCCAGCGCGTCTTCGAGCGGGTCTACCCGTTCGCATGGCTGGGAATCCTGGCGGAGGTGCCACCCTCCACGCAGGAGCTGATCTACGCCGCGCACGAGCGCGGCTTCGCGCTGCACAGCCTGCGTTCGCCCACGCTATCGCGCTTCTATCTGCAGGTGCCCGCGCGCGAGGAGCTCGGGGCGTGGAGCGACGAGCGCATCTGGGCCGAGCTCCGCCGCCGGCTCGAGACAGTTCCGAGCTGGACGCTCGCCTCTGGACCGATCGTCGAGCGCAGCGTCGCGGCGCTGCGGAGCTTCGTCGTCGAGCCCATGCGGCACGGCCGCTTGCTGCTCGCGGGCGACGCCGCGCACATCGTGCCGGCCACTGGCGCCAAGGGGCTCAACCTGGCGCTGCACGACGTGGGGCTTTGCAGCCGAGCGTTGCTCGCCTGGTACGGCTCGGGCGCCACCGAGCGGCTCGATGCATACTCGTCGACGTGCCTCGAGCGCGTCTGGCGCGTGCAGCAGTTCTCCAGCTGGATGACGGGCCTGCTCCACGTCGAGCCGGCGGCGACGCCCTTCGACTGGCGCGTGCAGCTCGCGCAGCTCGAATACGTGGCGAGCTCCCGCGCGGCGGGCACCGTGATCGCGGAGAACTACGTCGGCCTCGCGCCGAGCAGCTGACCCGCGCGAGCGCCTGACGCGGCAACGAGGCCCGGCGGCGCGACGGGCTCGCTTGGGCGCGTGCGAAAGTAGCGGGGTTGGTCGTAGAAGTGGCGCTGCTCGTTGGCCGCGTGCCAGCCCGGCACGCCGAGGACGGGCAACGCGTGCAGGCGAGGAAGCTCGGAGCCGGCGAGCCGTGCCTCGAGCCAGCGATCGACCCAGGTGAGCTCGTGCTGGGGCATGCCGGCGTTCACCGCGCAGGCGAGGTCGCTCTCTGCGATACCCGTGTCGTGGCACAGGATCGCCTTGCCCATCAGCCCGACGTACGGCTCGCGCAGCGCTTCCAGGATCGCGTGGCCGAAGCAATAGACCTGGAGCTCGCCCTCAAACGCAGAGCGCTCGTCGATGAACACTCGGCGCCAGTCGAGCGCGGCGACCCGATCGAGCAGCTCGCGGCGCCGGCTCACCAGCACGACCCCGCATTCGTCGAAATGCGTGAGCCAGTCTTGTCGGCGGGTGCGACGCGCGCCCGTCCGATGCTGGTCCTCCGCGAGCTGGGCCGAGTGCACGGCGAGCTTCGCGCGAGGAAAGCGCGACCAGATGCAGGCGTTGAAGAAGTCGTGCCAGCTGCGGGCGCGAGTCGGGATCTGCCCGGTGCCGTGGATGAAGCGATCGTAGCCGCCGCACTGCACGACGCGGGCGCGCGAGACGTCGCGAAACACCAGCGAGCGGCCCGCCTGCCGCGACAGCGCTGTGGCCCAACCGTCGTACTCCGACACGCCCGGCCAGTCGCGCCAGCGCGCCGCCCGCTCCCGGATCTCGTCGCCGAGCACGCGATAAGCGCTCGACGTGCGATGAAACTGAGGATCGTAGGCCTGGCGAACCCGCAGGCGGCGGGTCATGCGCGCTGGGACAGGTAGCGTCGCAGCAGGGCGTTGGTGGAGCTGTCGTGCGCGAGCTCGGCGGCCTTCGGCACGGCCAGCTCGGCGACGATGCGCTTGGCGAGCACCTTGCCCAGCTCGACGCCCCACTGATCGAACGGGTTCACGTTCCAGATCACGCCTTGCACGAAGACCTTGTGCTCGTACAGCGCGACCAGGCTGCCCAGGCGGCGGGGCGTGAGCCGCTCGGCGAGCAAGGTGTTGGTGGGGCGGTTGCCGTCGAAGACCTTGTGCGGCACCAGCCAGTCGGGCACGCCTTCCTTGCGCACCTCTTCGGCGGTCTTTCCGAAGGCGAGCGCCTCCGTCTGGGCGAAGAAGTTCGCCATCAGCAGATCGTGGTGATCGCCGAGCGGATTGAGGCTCTGCGAGAACCCGATGAAGTCCGCGGGGATGAGCTTCGTGCCCTGGTGAAGCAGCTGATAGAAGGCGTGCTGCCCGTTGGTGCCGGGCTGGCCCCAGATGATGGGCCCCGTCTGGTGCTGAACGCGCTCGCCGTCGAGCCCCACGCTCTTGCCGTTGCTCTCCATGTCGAGTTGCTGCAGGTAAGCGCTGAAGCGGGCGAGGTATTGATCGTAGGGCAGGATGGCGTGCGACTCGGCGCCGAAGAACTCGTTGTACCAGACACCGAGCACGCCCAGCAGCACCGGCAGGTTCTTCGCCAGGGGCGCGCGCTGGAAGTGCTGATCCATCTCGTGGAAACCCGCGAGCATGTCGGCGAAGCCCTCGGGGCCGATGGCGAGCATCAGCGACAGACCGATCGCCGAGGTGTACGAGTACCGCCCGCCCACCCAGTCCCAGAACCCGAACATGTTGGCGGTGTCGATCCCGAACTTCGCTACCTCCTGGGCGTTGGTCGAGACGGCGACGAAGTGGCGCTTCACGGCATCTTCCGAGCCGAAGGCGTTCACGACGAACCGCCGCGCGAGCTGGGCGTTGGCCAGCGTCTCCTGGGTGGTGAACGTCTTCGAGCAGATGATGAAAAGGGTCTCGCTCGGGTCGAGGTCGCGCGTGGCCTCGGCGAAGTCCGTGGCGTCGACGTTCGACACGAAGCGCACCACGAGCGAGCGGTCGCTGTAGTGGCGCAGCGCATCGTAGGCCATGGCGGGGCCGAGATCGGAGCCGCCGATGCCCACGTTCACGACGTTCTTCAGGCGCTTGCCCGTGTGCCCGACGAAGCGGCCGCTGCGCACGTCGTTCGCGAACGTCGCCATGCGACCGAGCACCTCGTGTACGTCGGGGATCACGTCGTGACCGTCGACCAGCACCTTCGCGTCGCGCGGCGCCCGCAGCGCGACGTGCAACACCGCGCGGTTCTCGGTGATGTTGATCTTTTCGCCGCCGAACATCGCGTCGATCTTGGCCGGTAGCGAGGCCTCGTCGGCGAGCTGGAGCAAGAGCGACAGCGTCTCGTCCAGCACGCGGTTCTTGGAGTAGTCGAGGTAGAACCCACACGCCTCGGCCGACAGGCGCTGCCCGCGGGCGGGGTCGTCCCGGAAGAGCTGCCGCAGGTGCAACGGTGCAACCTTGGTGAAGTGCTCCCGCAACTTTTGTGCGACGGGACGATCCAACAGGCGAGAACCAATGGAATGGGGCGTGGAGGAGGCGGTCACGGGCGCATCTTCGTCCAAAACCCGCCCTCCCACAACCAGCGCCCGCCGCCGCGGGGAGCCGTCCGCTGACAAAAAGTTGGCCCCGTCGTGCGCGCCATGCTCCATCCGGCGCCATGTCGAAGAACCCGGAACGTTTCAACGTATGGATGACGGCAGCGCGTCAGAGCCCCGACTTCGGACTGCGGCTGCTCGCCCAGCTGCCGCCCGCCGCACGCGCCGAGGCGGTGCGCTGCTGGTCGCAGCCGACGACCGCAGCGGCACCGGCCCGACCTGGCCTGAAGAAGTGCGGCCCCACGGCGCCGATCAAGACGTTCTCGAGCGCGCAGCTCGAGGCCTTTGCCCGCAGCGTCGGGCGGGTGGGCTGAGCCTGCCCCGAGCTGGCTCGGTCGACACCTGGCGAAGAGGCCGCGCCCCGAGGGGGCTAGCTGACGCCCGCGAGCCGTCGTAGCAGATCGAGATCGACGTGCGCTCGAACGTGCTGCTCCAGCCGGTCGTACTCGTCGTCGGGGCTCGCGACGTGCGTCGGGGCGGCTGCCCGTGAGCCGCCGCGCTGGCCCCAGAGCGCCGCTCGCAGGCTCGCGCGCACGCCGGGGTTCTCCAGCACGCCGTGAAGCAGCGTGCCGACCACGTTGCCCGCCGCGTTGACGCAGCCATCGGAGGCAGTGGTCGCCTCACCGTTGCGCGAGCGCAGGGTGAACGCGGCGTCGACGCCAGCACGGGCCACGACTTGTCCCATGTGGATCTCATACGCCGCGAGCGGCGTCGCGCCGAGCCCGCGCGTCAGGAACGTCTCGCGCGCCGCCACGGCCTCCACGCGCGCCGTCGTCTTCGAGCGCACGAAGTGCGTGTCGAGCCCGAGCAAGCCGAGCCCCGGCACCGAGGCCTCGGTCGACTCGACGCCCTCGGGGTCGTGGATGCGCTCGCCGAGCATCTGACAGCCGCCGCAGATGCCCAGCACCAACCCGCCCGCGCGGGCATGCCGCGCGATGGCGCTCGAGAAGCCGGCCCGTCGCAGCCAGGCCAGGTCGGACACGGTGCTCTTCGTACCCGGCAGGATGACGAGGTCGGCGCCGTCGAGCTCGTCGCTGTGCTGGACGAAGCGGACCCACACGTCGGGCTCGTGCTCGAGGGCGGCGACGTCATCGTAGTTCGAGACGTGCGGCAGGCTCACCACAGCGACGTCGAGCCGCTCGGGGCCCGAGCGGCCGCGCCGGACACGCCCTTCGAGCGACAACGAGTCTTCGTCGGCGATGCGCAGGCCCGGCAGGAAGGGGACGACGCCGAGCACCGGCTTCCCCGTGCGCTGGCGCAGGAAGTCGAGCCCCGGCTCGAGCAAGCGGATGTCGCCTCGGAACTTGTTGATGACGAACGCGCGCACACGCTCGCGCTCGTCTTGCTCCAGCAGCTCCAGCGTGCCCACGAACGAGGCGAACACGCCGCCGCGGTCGATGTCGCCCACGAGCAGCACCGGAGCATCGGCGAGGCGAGCCACCGACATGTTCACGATGTCCCGGTCCTTCAGGTTGATCTCGGCGGGGCTTCCGGCCCCCTCGATGATGACCAGGTCGTGCTGGCGCCGTAGCTCGCCCAGGCAGTCGGCGACCACGCCCCAGAGCTTTGGCTTGTGCTCGTGATATTCGCTGGCGCCGAGCCGATACGCCGGGCGACCCAGCACCACCACCTGGCAGCGCTGCGGCCCCTCTGGCTTGAGCAGGATCGGGTTCATCAGCACGCTCGGCGCCAAGCCGGCCGCTTCGGCCTGCACCGCCTGGGCGCGACCGATCTCGAGGCCGTCGGGGGTGACGGCCGAGTTGAGCGCCATGTTCTGTGACTTGAAAGGCGCGACGCGGACGCCGTCTCTGCGGAACAGTCGACACAGCGCGGTCACGAGCAGGCTCTTACCCACGGACGACGCCGTGCCCTGGACCATGAGGGTCGGAGCGAGGCGGGTCACCGAGCCTCCCTTGCCGTCGCCAGCCAGGCGCGCTCGGCGGTGAGCGCGGCGATCAGGCGCTGGCGCGCCGGCGGCGGCTTGGCGCCGAGCCGCAGGAACCCGTCGAGGCCGAACGAGGCGCAGTCGCGTACGACGATGCGATGGCGCTCGAGCAACCGCGCCCGCAGCCGAGCGACATCGGGCACGTGCGCGAGCACGAACGCGGTGACGGACGGAAAGCAGGGGACCCCCAGCTCCTCGAGCGAGCGCTCGAGCGCTCGCCGATCGGCCAGGATCCGTTCGCGGCTGTCGCGCACGAACTCCGGGCACTCCGAGCAGGCGATGGCGGCGGCTTGCGCGAAGGCGCTGGTCGTCCAAGCGGGGCGACCGGCCTCGATCGCTTCGCAGAGCGCGGGGGTGGCGAGCACGTAGCCGACCCGCACACCGGGGATGCCATGGTCTTTCGTGAGCGAGCGCACGCAGGCGACGTTGTCGGGCAGGCGCACCGCCGCATCGGCGTGGAGCTCGCTCAGGCTGAGGAACGATTGATCGAGCACGATCGACAGCTCCCGATGGCGGCGCGCAAACTCCGCGATCTCGTACGCCGGCAGCGCGCTGCCCGTCGGCGTGTTGGGCGAGCAGAGATAGAGGGCGCTCGCGCCGGTGGCGCGGGCGCGTTCGCCGACAGCGCCGAGGTCCACGCGAAAGCCGTCGCTGGGCTGGCTGCGCCACTCGTGGGCCTCCGCGCCGATGGCCCGAACCGCAGCACGAAACTCCGAGAACGTCGGTTCGACGATCAGCACTCGGCGCCCCGGCGCGAGCCACGCCCGAGCGAGGCTCCAGAGCAGATCGGCGGCGCCATTGCCGAGCACCAGCTCGTCTGGCGCGACGCCGACCGACGCGCTCAGCACCCGGCGGGCGCGCCGTCCGCTCGAGTCGGGGTAGCGGCCGATCGCGGCCTCCTGCAGCGCCCGTAGCACCCGAGGAGCCGGACCGTACGGGTTGGTGCTCGAGCTGAAGTCGAGGACGTCGTCCGCGGCCAGCCCGAGCGCCTCGAGCTCGGCGTCGTGGAGACCCCCGTGCACGCGCGCGAGCACCGCGGACGCTGCATGGATCGCTCGGTTCTCTGGAGCATCGTCGCCCGCCGGTCGCATGAAGAGGCCCTATCCGGAAAGCGCAGCCGCGACCAGTCCCGACACGACGAGGCCCGCACCCACCAATCCGGCCAGCTGCACGATCTGCCACGCGGTCCCGATGTGATGGGGTCTCAACGGGTCATCGGGATCGCCGAGGCGATAATGGCCGGCTTTCTCCAGCTGCACGCGCAAGAGCCCCGCCTTGGTCGCCATGGGTCGGCCTGCGTTGGGGCTCTCTGTGGCCGCCCCGTCGCGACGCCAGATGGTGATGCCGCGCGCCACGTCCTGCCCTGACAGGGCCCCGGCGACCAGCAAAAGACCTGCCGTGAGACGCGCCGGCACGAAGTTGAGAGCGTCGTCGAGCCGCGCGCTCGCCTTGCCCAGGTACTCGTAGCGCCCGTGGTAGCCCACCATGGCGTCGAGCGTGTTGACGGCTCGATAGGCGACGGCGCCGAGCAAGCCGAAGCAGGCATAATAGAGCAGGGGCGCGATCACGCTGTCAGAGGCGTTTTCGGCGACGGACTCCACGCTCGCGCCGATCAGGTCCTCGGCACCGAGCTCGCTCGGGTCGCGGCTGCACAGGCTGCGCAGAGCCTGGCGCGCCGCCGCGAGATCTCGCGCGTCGAGCGCTTGCCGCACCGCGCGAGCGGCGTCGCCGAGGGCCCGCAGCGCGAACATCGCGGTCAGCACCAGCACGTGCAACAGCCAGCCGAGCAACGGAAACGGTCGCGCGAGCGCCGCCATCCCCAGCGCGAGCGCGGCGCACGCGAGCGGCACTCCCAGCGCGAGCAGCGCTCCCCCCACGAGCTCCGCGCGAGGCCCGGAGCGCGGCAGCCGGCGCTCCGCCGCGCGGATGAGGCGGCCGATCCAGACCACCGGGTGCCAGCGCGCCGGCAGCTCGCCGTAGAGCACGTCGATGGCGAGCGCCGCTGCGAGCGCGCTCGGCGATGCCGACCACGGGGGCCAAGCGTCGAGCCAGCTCGTGCTCACGGGGGGCTGGTCCGCGCGGCGGATCGTGCCGGCCACGCTCGACCGAGCTCGCCGAGCAAGCTCGCGAGGACGTCGCACGAGCGCTCCAGATCGCCGGCGCGGAACACCTCGAGCGTCAGCACACCGGAATACTCGCGCTCGGCCAGGGTCTGCAGCAAGACCCGGGCGCGCTCGCGCGGGTAATGCTCGAGCGAGCGATGGTCGCGACCGCCGGGCTCGGTGCCGTGCCACTGGACGATGCGCGTGCGTGGCAGCAGCCGCTCGAGCACCGCGAGCTCGTCGAGCCCGTCGCGGACGAGATGCCCGACGTCGAGCGCCACGGAGAGGCCGAGGTCGTTCACCACCGGCTCGATCAACGCATAGTCATAGTCGAGCAGCTCGACGCAGAGCTCTCGAGGGGGCACGCCGCTCTGGACGATGGCCGCCAGCGAGGCCCTCGCCCGCGTGCGCCAGGCGTCGACATCCGCCGGTCGCTCGTCGGCGTGCTCCGAGTCGCCGTGATACACGTGCAACACGACGTTCTCGGGCTCGAAGGCGCGGGCGACGTCGAGCGCCGCGAGCACGCTGTCGATGCCCGCCTGCCGCCGGCGCTCGTCCTCGCTCGCGAGGCTCGCCGCGAGCGGCGCGTGCAGAGAATAGGTGAGCCCGTGCGCCTGCTTGCAGCGCATCAGCTCGCGGCACTCGTCTGCCGCGGGGAATGCCCCGGGGCCGTCCTCGAAGAACAAGATCTCCACGTCGTCGAAGCGGGGGGCGAGGCGCTCGACGTTCTCGAGCCAGCTGCCGGGATGGATGAACGACGTCGTGCCGATGCGCATGGGCCGGGCCGAGGTTCAGGGGGAGGTTCTAGGCCCGACGCTCAAGGCCCGAGGTAGCGGAGGGACTGCGCGCCGTGCGAGACCGTGAGCTGGTTCTTTGCGCTGTCGCTCTTCTCGGTGCGGCCGACCACCTTCGCCTCGATGCCGAACGCGCGGGCTGCTTCGATCACGTGCTTAGTGTCGCGCGGCGAGCAGTAGATCTCCATGCGGTGGCCCATGTTGTACACCTGGTACATCTCTTTCCAGGCGGTCTTGCTGGCGCGCTGGATGGCCCTGAAGATCGGGGGCAGAGGCAAGAGCGTATCTTTGATGAAATGCACGCCGCGGCCGAAGCGCAGGCATTTCGTCTGGCCGCCGCCCGAACAGTGGACGATGCCCTTGACGCGCCGCCGGTCGGCCGCGAGCAGCGCCGCGATCACGGGAGCGTAGCTGCGCGTGGGGCTGAGCAGTGCTTCGCCGACGCTCAGCGTCGAGCCGGGCAACGGATCGCCGAGCCGGTACGGACCGGTGTAGACGAGCTCGCTCGGGACCTGGGGGTCAAAAGTCTCCGGGTAGGTGTCGCGGTAGTGCTGGCCGAGCAGATCGTGCCGGGCACTCGTGAGGCCGTTGCTGCCGATGCCGCTGTTCTCGCGCTCCTCGTAGCTCGCCTGGCCGCTGCTCGACAGACCCACGATGCTCAGACCGGCGCGGATGCCTTCGCCAGCGATCACGTGCTCCTTGCGCATCACGGCGGCCGTGCAGCTGTCGACCACGACCGTGGGCGTCAAGTCGCCGACGTCGGCGGTCTCGCCGCCACCGTTGTGCACGCCGACGCCCTGCGCGCGCAGGCGCGCCAGGAACTCGTCGGTGCCCGCGATCAGGTGGCCGAGGACGTCAGCCCCGATGCGCTTGGCGTTGCGGTTGATGGTACTGCTACACAGGATGCGCGACGTCACCCCCACGCAGGCCAGATCGTCGAGGTTCATGACGACGCTGTCTTGCGC
>Ga0247763_1000491_pt1 | contig 23483 bp, 15 predicted proteins | sample UWRJL141409B4_FD_179926 | JGI IMG/M metagenome (GOLD analysis project Ga0247763, IMG submission 179926) | Plant litter microbial communities from Arlington Agricultural Research Station in Wisconsin, United States - UWRJ-L141-409B-4 | ecosystem: Environmental > Terrestrial > Plant litter >...
GCCGCGCTCGGGGCCATCGGTGTCGCCGACCTGATCGGCGCGCTCGGCACCATCCTCAGCTACGGGCTGTCGATCGCCACGGGCGCCATCATCAGCCGCAAGCAGGGCGAGGGCGACATGGAAGGCGTGCGGCGCGTCGCCTGGCAGTCGGTGCTGCTCTTGGTCGCCGTCAGCGCGCTCACGTCGGCCGTAGGCCTGTTTGGCGCCGAGGCGTTGATGGTCGGCCTGGCAGGGGCAAAGGGGGAAGTCGCGCGCGTCGGGACGGAGTTCCTGCGCGTGATGATGGGCGGCAGCTTCACCATCTTCCTGCTGCTCCACCTGATCACCATCCAGCGAGCGCTCGGCAGCAGCAAGACGCCCATCGTGCTGCTGGTCATCGCCAACGTCGCCAACCTGGTGCTGGCGGTTCTGTTCGTCTACGGCCCGGGTCCAGCGCCGCCTGCGTTCGCCTGGGGTCCGATGATAGCCGAGCGCCTCGGGATTCCGCGCATGGAGCTCGTCGGCGCGGCGTGGGCCACCGTCCTGGCGCGTTGCTTTGGCCTTTTCCCCATCTTCTACATCGCGTTCAGGCGCTTCGGTCTGTTCGCGGGGCCCGATCGCTCCGCCCCAAACCTGGGGCAGATGCGGCGCATCTGGGAGATCGGGTGGCCCACGAGCTCGCAGCTCGTCGTGCGTGTGCTCGCCATCTTCGTCGTGGTAGCGGTCGCGCAGCGCCTCTACACCACCGAGGGCGACCAGTCGATGTCGACGGCGCTGGGGCTCGTGCTGCGGCTCGAGACCATGGCGCTCTATGTCGGGCTAGGCTGGGGCAGCGCGGCGCAGACCTTCGTCGGACAGAACCTCGGCGCCGTGCAGAGCGCGCGCGCCAAGCAGAGCGGCTGGTACGCGACGCTGTACAACGCCATCATGATGGCGGGCTTCGCGGCGGCGTGCTCGCTCTGGGGCAAGCAGTTCGTCATGCTCTTCGACTCCACACCCGAGGTGGTCGACGCTGCGATGGAATATTTGGCGATGGTGGCGCCCGGGTACGTCGGCCTGGGCATCGGCATCGTGCTCGGCTCCGCCATCCAGGGTGCAGGGGCGACGAGGCAGAGCCTGCGGCTCGACACGCTCGTGATCAGCCTGGTGCAGGTGCCCTTGTGCGTGGCCGCCTACTTGTTCCACTGGCAACCCACGTCCCTCTGGGCTGCGGTCTGCGCCACCTACTTCGCGTTCGCGCTCACCTACATCCTCAGCTACCGGCAGGGGGCGTTCCTCAAGTACAACATCGAGTGAGCCCGATGCGGCCGCCCCTCCGCGGCGGCCGGGGGTGGCCTTTGCGGACGCTACCCAGCCGCCCCTACGAGCCCGAAGCCGCAAGCCGGAGCCAGGCCCCCGCGCATTCGAACGCGCAAATGACGAACCCCCGGAAAGCTCACATCCAGATGGGTGAGCTCGCCGGGGGTCGGGGCCACGCCGTAAGGGCGTGGCCTGCCCAAGGTCAGCTGTACTTCTGCGGAACGGTGGCGCGGGCGAGAGCGACCTGGCCACGCAGCGGCCGCTCCGGAATGAGGCTCGGAGTCTGCACCTCGAGGGCGCGGAGCTCGGCACGTGCCAGCCAAGCGTCGACCGAGAGCCGGCCAGAACCGAACGTCAGATAGACGAGGAGCAGCGCCAGCACGAGGCCCGAGAACTCCAGCGATTGGCCCACGTTCAGGAGGCCCGCCTGGGAGTGAACCAGGAACACGGCGCCGAACAGGATGGGGATCTGGATCACGGCGGCGAGGCGCGTGGCGAGCCCGACGCCCAACATCACACCGCCGCACAAGTGCGCCACCGCGACGAAATGAACGAGCGCGTAGGGCCAGAACCAGCCGTGGATGTCTTGCAGATAGCCGAGCACGAGCTCGGGCTGAGACACGAACAATATGCCCCGCACGAACAGGCCGATGCCCAGATAAGCGCGCACGAGGTCATAGCCCAGCGCTGGGCCTGGGCGGACCATGCTGGCCAGTTGCTGGATGACGCCTCGACGCTCGTGGGCTCCCTGCGCGGTTTTCTGGACTGACATATTCGCTCCTTCGGGCTCTGTTCAGAAGACTGATGCTGCGTGGACTGACATCTCGGTGTCCGTCGGGGTCGGCCTGTTGACGGCTCTCGAGAGAAGGCTGCGGGGAATGACCCGCAGCGCAGCACCCGCAAAACCCTCCGAGGAGGGCCCATGCGCTGACCGATCTAACGACGATGAGTGCATGGGTTGGACACGTTGCTCTGAGATCGAGGCTTTGGAGAACTGCGACTCGATGCTCAGAGAATTGCGTCCGAGATATCGCGAGTGGTGACCGTGAAGCTCGCTAAGAGGAGACATGATAGCAGCCTCCAGTGAGAAGGTCATGTCCACCGATCGCGAATCGAGCAGAAAAATAGGATGTTTGTCGTTTCGACACTGACGCAACACGAGCGGTTAATTTTGCTGCAGGAAGATTGCCGCTGATGCTCATGAATTGAGCATGAATGCCGAGACGTGTCGTGGCGGTGCGCAACAAGCGTCGCCGCGAGCATCGATGACCGAGTTTTGCATGCACACTCGACGTCGCCGTACAAGCGCGGTCAATGCGACACGACGAGCGGCGAGCCGCGCTGGAAAATTCACCAGCGGCCGTTTTGGCAGCGGATTGCTGGTGCGTGCGTGTCTCGGGCACGTTTGGTAACTTCGTGCTCACCCACGACATGTACTTTTTGGTGTGTCGAGGTGCGAGGTGGGCATGCTACGAGGCTGCCCGCGCTCCGGAACGGCTCGCTTCGGATCGAAGGCACGCAGGCTCGACGCCGCGTGGCCGCGCGCTCATCTCTCGCTCAGATGCAACACACGGCTGCAACACGCGGCCGCAGGACAACAGTGGAGCGCGGCGTGGTGCCATCGGCAAATGCCAAGCTTTGCGTGTAGACGAGTCGCGCCAAAGGCGGCGGCGATGATGAGATGAACTCTGGCTGAGGAACGTGACGATGCCGCGTTGCGCTGGAGAAACGCGGTCGTCACCAGCGCGCACGACGTGCGCCGACAGAGCTGCTCAGCGGCATGTCGCGCGCGCCGCATCGCCGCTCCGTGCCGCGCCGACGGGGGTGCGGCTCGAGCCGCGCCTACAGCGTGCTTTTGGCTGGTTTTGATGCTGATTGGCGCCCTCGCGTCAGAGCGATACAGTGCCCCGAGCGTCTTCGCGCACACGTGTCGAGACGACGGCTCGACACGTCGATCTCGAGTGCGCGTGAGGTGCTTCGTGTATCACTCGAGGCACGTGCACTTCGGGTCATTCAGTGGGTCATTCAGCGTGCGATCGAGCAACGAGAAAGTCCTTGCACGCCAAAGCGCCGCCCGCCTAGACTCCCGCGCCATGTCAAAAGACAAGGGCCATCCGGTTGAGGACGACGGACGTCGACTCTTTTTGAAGTTGGGGGTTCACGGTCTCGGCGCGGGTGTGGCAGCGGTCACTGCCGGCCCTGCCATCGCCTACCTCGCGTACCCGCTGGCTCACGACACCACGACGGGCGCCGCGGGCTTCGTGCCTGTCGGGCGCCTCGAGCGCTTCAAGGGAAACACTCCCGTCAAGGTGGATCTTTTGTCTGACAAGACTGACGCTTGGAACCGGGTGGAGTCGGTCAAGATCGGTTCTGCCTGGGTGGTCAACCTCGACGGCAAGCTGGTGGCCTACAGCACCGTGTGCCCCCACCTCGGCTGCGCAATCGACTACGACCCCAGCGTCGATAAGTTCAAATGCCCCTGTCACCGCTCGGCTTTCGGTAAAGACGGAAAGATTGAGGACGGTCCGGCGCCGCGCGTCATGGACACGCTCGAGTGCAAGGAAGAGGGCGGCCTGCTCTCGATCGAGTACCTCCGATTCAAGATCGGCGTGCCCGACAAGCACACGGTCTGAGAGCGGTAATCTGAAAACGCCGTGTCACGTCTGTAGGGTGTTCGTCGTCCGACTATCATTACCTGCGCAGAGAACTCGACCGCGCGCTTAATGATGAGTGGACCCGTCTGAAGTTTAGTCGGGAGTCGGGAAGTGAGTCCCGGGCTCTCGTAGCAATGTAAATGATGTGCTGCGCACGGAATGTGGCCAGGTAAGTCCGGCGGCCGCGACGCGACCCTCGAAGTTCGACGGGGCGTGCTGCCGAAACCTGGCTGGAGTCCAACTGCGAGGCACCAGGGAGACCGATAGGAGTCCGGGAGCACATGCTGGCTAAGATTATCGATTGGCTCGACGAGCGCGCAGCCATCAAGAAGCTCTGGCACGAGGCGGCCAACGAGGAAATCCCGGGGGGAGCGCGGGCACGCTACGTGTTCGGTAGCGTGCTCATGTACCTGTTCATGCAGCAGGTCGTGCTCGGCATCCTGCTGGCGATGTACTACAGCCCCTCCGCGACCGATGCCTGGGCGAGCACCGCCTTCCTGAATGATCAGGTCACGGCGGGTTGGTTCTTGCGCGGCCTTCACCATCACGGCTCGTCCGCCATGGTGATTGTGACCGTGCTGCACTTTTTGCAGGTGACCATCGCGGGCGCCTATCGCAAGCCGCGCGAGCTCAACTGGCTCACGGGGCTCATCATGGCGGCGCTCGTGCTGGGCTTCGCGCTCACGGGCTACCTGCTGCCCTGGGACCAGAAGGGCTACTGGGCCACGCAGGTCGCCACCAGCATCATGGGCAGCATGCCCGCGGGTGATGCGCAGCAGCGCTTGCTGCAGGGTGGCAGCCAGTACGGCAACCTCACCATCACGCGCTTCTTCGCGTTGCACGTGTTCGTTCTGCCGCTGGGCTTGGGCGGACTCTTGGGCGCGCATCTCGCGCTGTTCCGCAAGCACGGCGTGACGCCGCCGCCGCTGCCGCAGGCCGAGCTCGATCGCAAGGCGGTGATGTTCTGGCCGACACAGCTGTTCGTCGATCTCGTCGCGATGGCGATCACCGCCGCGCTGCTCGTGCTCGTCACGTTCAGCACGCACGGCTCCGAGTTGTTTGCTCCGGCGCAGCCGGCGAGCAACTTCGTGGCGCGCCCGGAGTGGTACTTCCTCTTCCTCTTCCAGCTGCTCAAGTACTTCCACGGTCCGTCGCAGATCATCGCCACGGCGATCATCCCCGGAGCAGCCGCCGCCTTCCTCGTGATGCTTCCCTGGATCGACAAGGCCCAGAGTCGCGCGTGGAAAGACCGCTTGCCCGTGCTGTCGGGCGTGGGGTTGTTGATGGCGGGCGTGGTCGCGCTCACGATGCTCGCGAAAGACGAAGACGCCAAGAACGAGAAGTACCAGGCGGGCCTCGTCGTCGCCGAGAAGGAAGCCGAGTATGCGCGCGAGCTCGCTCGGAAGGGCGTGTTGCCGCAAGGTGGTGACGCGGTGTTCGAGAACGATCCCCAGGCGGCTGCTCTCAAGCTGTTCAAGGAGAACTGCTCGAGCTGCCACGCCATCGACGGCGTGGGCGGCAGCGAGGGCCCAGACTTCGCCGACTACAACAGCCGCGAGTGGCTCACGGGCTTGATCCGCAACCCGAAGGACAAGCGTTACTTCGGAGGCACCAAGCACGAGGACGAGATGGAGCCGTATCCGCTCGAGAAGGTGAACGAGACGCAGATGGCCGAGCTCGTGGAGTACGTGCTCAGCCTCTCGGGCGCGCCGCCCAAGGATCTGGATGCGGCGATGGCCGAGAAGGGCGCCAAGGTCTACGATGAGGTGCTCGACTGCAAGGATTGCCACGAGATCGAGCCGGGCAAGGGGGGCACGGGCCCGAACCTGAAGGGTCGGGCCAGCGCCGAGTGGCTCGCGAGCTTCATCGGTGATCCGAGCCAGCCCATCCTGTTCGGGGGCAACTCGAAGATGCCGAAGTTCAAAGAGAAGCTGAACGCGGACCAGATCAAGTCGCTCGCGACGCTGATCCACAGCCAGTCGCCGCAAGCGACCGGTACGCTCGCCAGCGCTGGGCACGGCGGCGGCCACTGAGCGAAGGAAACTGACCGATAGCTGACGAGCTCTCGTCAGCACCCGAGCGCCGGCTCCACAGGGCCGGCGCTCGCTGCTTTTTGTCCCTGACCCCTGACCCCTGACCCCTTACTTCCCGCCAGGGTACTGACTGCCTTCGCCGTGCCCCTTGCCAACGATCTTCAGCCACGACGCCGCGATGTTCCAGTCGTCAGCGACGTGAGGCGTGTGGTGGCAGCTCTTGCAGACGCGCTCCGACGGCGTGCGGGTGATGAGCTTGGTGTCGCCGCCGCTCTTCGCGTGGCCCTCGCCGGCTCCGTGACATGACTCGCACTGGACGTTCTTCAACCGCTCCACGTGTGTCACTGTCGAGCCGCCCGGGCGCTCGTAGCCCGTCACGTGGCAGCTCACGCAGTCGAGATTGTACTCCTTGAACTCACGGCTGAGCGTCTCGTAGGCGTGCGCGTGCTGGGTCGTGCGCCAGTACGTATCGGCCTCGCGATGGCAGAAGATGCACGCCTGCCCGCCGGAGTAGCCGAGCTCGCCGAACGGCGGCGGCGGCGGCTGGCGATTCGCGAGCGCGACCCGGTTGTGATCGTTCACGCGCCGATAGTAGTCGCTCATGCGCTGCGCAACGGCCGCGTCGCTCCCGCGATCCTCGCGCACGAAGGCCTCTTCGTAGCGAAAGGTGCTGCCTTTCACCGTGGAGGGCGCGGCGGCGCGGCGGTCGAGCTCGGCCTGCTCCGTGTGCGCGCGCGCGAGCTCGTGCTCGATGGCGGCGATTTGCTCGGCCGATGCCTTCGCGTCGACCGCGCGCTGGCGCCGCGCCTCGAGCTCGCTGACGCGCCCGCGCAGGCTGTCGCGCTGCTCGGCCAGGGCGATGCCGACGCCGTCTTCGAACGAGAAGTCGCCAGAGCGCACGAACAGGTCGACGTAGGCGAACGCTTGCAAGTGATTGGGAGCCTGCACCACCAGTGTTTCACCCACCAGCGCCGGAGGGAACGCGCCGTCGTTCGCGTCGCCCGACTCGGTCGGTTTGCCCAGCGCGACCAGCGTGAACCCCGGGACCTTCTCCGCCAGGCGCAGGCCGTCGCCGCGCTTGGCGGCGATCAACGCCACCCGGATCTGGGCGCCGGCGTCGCGCAACGCCTGTTCTGCCTCGCTGAGCGCGCGGGCGGCGTCAGCGGCGGGCGCGCCGTCGGGCCCTGCTCCGATGCCCGCAACGCCGACCTTGTAGCCGCCGACGTCGAACACCGCGGTGCTCGCGATCTGCGTGGCCGCTGGGTCGGTGCCGAGATTCGTGCCGAGCAGTTTGGCGCCCGACTTCTGGGTGAGCCTCGACAGCGCTTCGGCGCCCGCAGCGAAGTCATTCGCCCCCGGCGCCCATGCAGCGAGCTTCACGTCGGCGAGTGACGCGGCGAGCGCCTCTGCCTTCCACAGGTCCTGCTCGCGCCGCTCGGGGGCGAGCTCTGGCTCCTGAAAGAACAGCGGCCCAGCGCCGAGCAACAGGCGCCTCGGGGCGTTCGCGGCGTCCGTCGCGAGGAGCGCTGCGGCGTGGTCGATGCCGCCCAGCATGTCCTTGCGGCAGCCGCAGGGCTCCATGGCGCCCGCCAGGGTCGACACGATGTAAAGGCGCACGCTGGGCTGGCCCGGCACCTCGGGGGGCAGGTTCGTATTTCGGCACGCCAAGAGAGCGAGCGAGCCGAACAGTGCGGCGATCAACGGCCGGCGAAACCGGCGCGGCGCTGAGAGCTTCGACATGATGCGGCCAAAGCGAACGGAGAGTCGGAGCGGTTGGGGTGCCCGCGAAACAGAAAAACAGAGCGGGTTGGGGTGCCCGCGAAACAGAAAAACAGAGCGCCTCAGGGCGTTGGGGCGAAGGGCAACACACTCTTGAGGTCGTCGTCGTCAAACCGCAGCTGCATGCCCACGAAGTACTCACGACGGTCGAGACTCATGATGTCGTCTACGCCTCCCAGCAGCCAGAGACGGTTCAGGAAAGCATACCCGAGCGAGACGCGCCAGCGGGGCCGCACCACTTCACCGAAACCGAACAGGTCTTGCCGCAGCTCGAACGCGTCGTCGAGCAGCAACACGTCGAGGCCGACGCCGCCCGTCGACTCCTTCAACCCGAATCGCCCGATGAACGGCCCGAAGCGCTGGGCGAACTGCAGCGAGAAGCGCAGGGCGTTGCTGGTCACGCTCCGGATCTCCTGAAACTGGTTCGGCTCGTTCGGGTTCGTGGTGCTGACGTTGACCTGTTCGATGCGCGTCAAGCCACGCGGGTCGTTGACGATCTCGATCGAGTAGAACTTGTCTTCCCGCGGCTGCAGCCGGAGCTCGACGAACGCCTTCGTCGTCTGCGCCCGGAACTGATAGTCGGTGCGCAGGGACACGATCGTACGCAGCTGCGAGAGGCTGGACACGTAGCCGCCGATGTTCTCGGCGACGCCCTCGATCTCATCGATCAGCTTCTCGTCTTTCGTCAGCCGTCCGAGCGTGCCTTCGCCGCGCTCGAGCCGCCCGGTGGTCGACTCGAGGTTGGACATGGTCTTCTCGAGGCTCTGCGTGGCCGAGTTCACGCGGTCGACGAGCGAGTTTACCCGCTCGCGCGCGCCGGGCTCGCCCGCCCCCGTGCCGGCCATCAAGCGCTTGAGCTCTTCAGTGACCACGCGGACATTGTCGAGGATCTCGATGGCGTCGCCCTGGCCCTGCTGCGTGACGGCCTCGACGCCAGCCAGGATGTTGCGGATGCTCTCGCGGTTCTCGTCGACCGTCTGGTTGAGCGCCTCGGTCACCTCAGCCAGGTTCGCCAGAGTGTCGCGCATGTTCTGCTGCGCTTCCTCCGAGCCGACCGACGCCTCCAGGGCGCTGGTGATGCGCTCGACCGTCTGCGCAATGCGCGACATGTTCTGCAGCACGTCATCGGGCGTGGCGCTGGCCGCGACCCCCGTGATCTGATCGCCGTCTCTCAGCTGGCGCCGCCCTGGCGTACCCGGAGCGATGGAGATGAAGTACTCACCCAGCAGGTTGCGCGTGGCCTTGCTGGCTTGGGCGTCTTCATACAGCGCGACTTCGGGGTTGACCCGAATGTCGATGCGCCCCTTGTCTTCGACGAGGCGGATGTCTTCGACGCTGCCGATCGGGATGCCGGCGACCCGCACTTGCGAGCGTTTGACGATCCCGCTGACGTCCTTCATGATGACGTAGACGAGGTAACCGTCAGTATCGGAGCTGCCTTTGTCGACAAACCGAAGAATCAAGAAGCCGGCGAGCACCGTGACGACGGTGAGGGCGCCCACCTTGATGGTTGTCGTAAGCCGACTCATTCAGCGCGCGCTGACCCTACCAGGAAAGACTTCACGCGGCTGACGAATTTGGGCACGTCGAGCTACTGCCCGACCGGCGGCGAGTCGCCGGCTGAGCTCGTCGAGCAACATCGTGGCGTTTATGAGGTGGTGGTCTCTCGCACGGCAGCTGCGTCGACGCCTACGCAGTCCCGCTCGAGGGGCGAGCGAGAGAGGGCTTTGGCCGTGAGGAGAGCGGGCTCCGCCGCGGCCGCCACGAGCGGGCGTTCGAGGAGGATTTCGCCGTTCGTTCGCAGGGGTGGCGCTCTCGCAACGCTGGCGACGGCGCTGTCAGCGCTCGGGGCAGCGGCCGCATCCGCGCTCTTTTTGGCATCGTGTGCGTCCGGGCTGCCGAGAGCGGAGCGAGGAAGGGGCGATCCAACCGATGTCGCTGGAGCAGTGAAGCCGGCGCCTGACGGCGGTCGCTCGGGAGACATCATCCCTGGGCCCGAGAGCGTCTCGTGGGCTCGGCACACCGAGTCGCCTCGCTGGGAGACCGAGGACGCGCGGCGACTTCCGGGGTGCGCCGCTCATGAAGCGCCGCTCACCCGCGTCGCTCGAGCCGTCGCGGAGGCTCGCCTGAACCGGGCGCCTGCCACCGACATGAAGGATGTGGTGGTACTGCTGCGATCGCTCGGCAGCCCGCATGTCTGGCCGCGCCTCTGGGTGCTCGAGGCGCAGGCGCTGAGCGACGAGCAGCTGCTCGAGGAATGGTCGGGCTGGATCGCCGGTGCGCCGAGCTCTGGGCAGCGACGCTGCGGTGTCGCACGAGCCGACGCGGGCGATGGGCGCAGCGCGGCGGTCGTGGTCGTCACGGATGCCTTGGCCGATCTCGCTCCCTTGCCGCTCGAGGCCCGACTCGGGCAGTGGCTGCACTTCGACGCGCGCCTGCTCGCCGGTGCCCGTTCGGGGCGGCTGCTCCTGCTCGGCCCCGATGAGATGCCACGCAGCGTCCCGAGTCGCCTCGACCCAGAGGGGCTTCACGCCACCTTCAGCGTCGACCAGCCGGGCTTTTGGCGTGTGCAGCTGTTGCTCGACGTGGGGTCTGGGCCGCAGCCCGCGCTCGAGGCCTGGGTGTTCGTGGATGGCCCGCCCGATCTCGAGGCGGCGCTGCGCGCCGCGCCCGGCGAGATCGCGACACCCGCGGGCGCGGGCCTCGATCAGCTGCGGGCGGCACTGTCGGCCATGATCGATGGCGCTCGGCGGTCGCAAGGGCTGCCCTCGCTGGCGCGCGACGACAGGCTCGACGCCCTGGCGCAAGCCCATGCCGGCGCCATGCGGCGCAGTGGGCGCACCGCCCACGACGTCGGCGACGGGTCGCCGGTCGAGCGTGTGGCGCTGGCCATCGCCGCGCGCCGCGTCGGAGAGAACGTCGCCCGTGCGCGGACGCTCGAGCGCGCCCATCGAGCCTTGTGGGATAGCCCATCACACCGCGGAAACCTGCTCGACGCGGGCTTCGACGCGCTGGGCATCGGCCTGATGAAGACGGATGAGGGCGACGTGGTGGTCTGTGAGCTGTTCGTCGATTATGGCGGAGTGGTAACGCGCTGATGCGGTAAACGCTCGCGAGCCGATGCTCATGAGAGCGGTTGGGGTACCTCCGCACGGACGACGGAGCCGCTTCGCGAAGTTCGCTCTGGGATCTGGTCCGCAACCCCTGACACGTCGTATACGGGCCAAGCCCCGAGCTGCGACATGCGGTCGACGCAGGTCGTTTGAAACGTCCGAGCGTCGGCGTGACGAGGCACATCGGGCCCTGTCACTCCGTGGGGAACTACGTTAACCTCGAGCACCTTTTCTTGAACTCGATTTCCTTCTGTGTCGTCGGAGCGCGGGAACCCCAGCCCGCGCTCGAGGTTGCTGGAGCGCGGGAGCCCCAGCCCGCGCTCGAGGTTGCTGGAGCGCGGGAGCCCCAGCCCGCGCTCGAGGTTGCTGGAGCGCGGGAACCCCAGCCCGCGCTCGAGGTTGCTGGAGCGCGGGAACCCCAGCCCGCGCTCGAGGTTGCTGGAGCGCGGGAGCCTCGAGGGTGGCTAACGCGAGGCCCGCTTCTACGGGGTCTTCTCGCGGCTGCGCTGGCGACGCTCGCGGTGCTGGTCGTCGCGGGGCCTGCACACGCCCAGCGTGCATTTTACCTCGATCGCGTGCAGATCGGAGGCGCGCCGGACGACGGCCTGGTCACGCGGCGCCCCTACCTCTCGCCTGAGACCCGTGTTTATGGCTCCACCGCTCTCGCCTATGTGCTGAACCCGCTGCGGGGAAGCACCGTCGCAGCAGACGAACAGATCGAAGAGCGCATCGAGAACCTGATCCAACAGCAGCTGATCAGCTATTTCAGCGCTGGCATCGAGCTCGGAGAGCTCTTCTCGTTTGGTCTCACGGTTCCGGTCGCCTGGATCCAGAGCGGCGGCGACGTGCCCATCCCTGGCTCTCGCCCGCCGACGCCCAGCATCTTCCCCATCGACACGGGGACCGCGCTCTACGACGTCTCGCTCGAAGCGCGCTGGCTCATCCATAACGACGCCGCGAACCAGTTCCGTATCGGTGCCGGCGGCGCGTTGTTCATTCCAGCCGGCAACTTCAGCCGCGGTGGCAGCGACAATCGCACCAGCTTCTATCTCTACGGTGCGTTCGAAAAGGCCTTCGGCCCGTTGCTCATCGTGGGCAGCCTCGGGCCGCACTTCCGGCCGCTGCGGGGCATCGACGGGGACGACAGCCGGCTCGACCTCGGCAACGAGATCCGCGTCAACGCAGCGGCGTTCTTCGATTTATTCGATCGTTTCCGTATCGGCGGCGAGCTCAACGGCCAGGTCGGTTTCGCGGAAGACGAAGATGGCGACAACACCTTCTTCGAGCCGCAAGCCACCCCGTGGGAGTGGCTGGGCTCGGGGCGCTTGCTGCTCGGGTCCGACGCGCGAACTTATACACGTGCTTCAGTGGGCACGCGCTTCACGAACGGCTACGGTGCCCCCGACCTCCGGGTGATGCTCTCGATCGGTCGCTGGATCACCTGGGGCGACCTGATGCCCGAAGACACGACGCACGTGCGCTTCGAAGGGCGCGACAACAGGCCCGAGCGCCCCTCCGCCGACAAGGACACCGACGGTGACGGTTACCCCGACTCGATCGACGGTTGCCCTGATCAGAAGGAAGACGGCGAAGAGCCCTATCCGGGCGATGGCTGCCCGATCACGTCAGATCGCGACGGTGACGGCATCGTCGACCTGCAGGACAAGTGCCCCGACGATCCCGAAGACATGGATCACCTGCAAGACACGGATGGCTGCCCCGAGAAAGATGCCGACAGCGATGGCGTGCTCGATGTGCGCGACGCTTGTCCGCTCGTTCCCGGCATCGAGCAGGGAGACCCCAAGCGCGACGGGTGCTCCACGCGCGCGCCGCAGAAGCTCGTCGTCGAGGCCGACAAGGGCGAGCTGCGCTTGCTCGAGCCCGTCCAGTTCGAGACGGGTACGGCAGAGATCAAGGCGACCAGCTTCCCGCTGCTCGACGAGGTGGTGGGCGTGATGACCGATGCCCCCGAAATTCGCATCGGCGTCCACGGGCACACCGACAGCCGCGGCTCGGCCGCCTACAACAAGGACCTGAGCCTGCGCCGCGCGCGGGCCGTCGTGAAGTACCTGATGGATAAGGGCGTTTCGCCGTCACGGCTCGAGGCCGAGGGCTTCGGCCCGGACAAGCCCATCGCCCCGAACGACACCGACGCGGGCCGCGCCACCAACCGTCGCGTCGAGTTCAAGATCCTGGAAGCTGGCGAGGATGGCTCACAGGCCAAACCAGCTGATGCCCGCTGACCCCACTGAAAACCGCTCGGGGCGGCAGCCGGCCGCGCCGAGCGACAGGGGTGCTCGACGGTTGCTCTTCGCCGAGATCCGGCGCCAATTTTTGTGCGTGGGCGCCTCAACCCGCGCGGTTGCGTTGCGTCCGGCTTCGTGTTAATCGCCTCGCCGCCATGCGTGACAATATCCGCCTAGTTTCGTCGGCCGGAACCGGCTTCACCTATTACTCGACCAAGAACAAGCGCACCCAGCAGGGGAAGCTCGAGGTCAAGAAGTACGATCCGGTCGTCCGCAAGCACGTGGTTTTCAAGGAAACCAAGATGCCGCCGCACAGCAAGTGAGCGGACGGCGCAATCTTTTCTCTTGAAGCGCGGGCACCTCGGATGCACCCGGGGGTTGCCTGCGATCGATTTTGCGGAGCGCTCGAGGAACGCGACGTGCTCCTTCGACAGTGATGATCCTGACCCCGCATGAATGTGCGGTTGCCCGTATCGAGTGAGAGATGAAACGCACTTACCAGCCCCACAACACCAGCCGGCTTCGCACGCACGGTTTCCGCAAGCGGCTCAAGACTCGTGGAGGGCGCGCCGTCCTTCAAAACCGTCGCCGGCGCGGGCGCTGGCGCCTGGCAGTCACCGCTGCCAGCAGCAAGAAGTAATCCCCATGGCCGATGTCCGGCCTTCAGGTCGGTACTCGGCCCGCGATCGAGTTCGGAAGCGCGCGGAGTTCCTGCGTATTCAGGAGGGGGGGCGGCGTGTCGTGTCGCCAGGTTTCGTATTCATGCTCGATCGGTCGACGTCGGCGCAGGGGCCCCGGCTCGGAATTACCGCGTCTCGACGGGTAGGGAACGCACCGCAACGAAACCGAGCCAAACGCCTCGTGCGCGAGGCGTTCCGTGCGCTTCGAGGCACATGGCCGGCGGTCGACATGGTCGTCATCGTCCGGCAAGGGCTGGGGAATAGAACGCTCAGCGACGTGGTCAGCGAATGGCAAGCTGCGCGGGGCCGTATTCTGCGCCGTTATGCCGAGCTCTCCGACACCCAGGTCCCGAATTCTGGCGTCGGCACCGAGCGACCGGTGCTCCAAGGCGGCGGCTCCGAAGGCCGCCCTACCCAGGGCCCCGGCGCGACCCGTGGAGGATGACGTGCCGTCCGACGCCCATCCTGCAGAGCCAGCCTCTACAAAGGCAGCAATTACGAGCGCAGCGATTACAAACGCAGCGATGAGCTCGCTGCTCGGGCAGTTGGTCCGAGACGCGCGCGCGGCCGTCGTGACGGTGCTCTGCCTGTCGATCCGTGTTTACCAGTACCTGCTTTCTCCGCTACTCGGCAATTGTTGTCGTTTCGAGCCCTCATGCTCGCGTTATGCGCTGCTTTGCATCGAGCGGCTGGGCCCCGTGCGTGGCTCCTGGCTTTCGTTGCGGCGCTTGTTGCGCTGCCATCCCTTTTGCCCGGGCGGCCATGATCCGCCGCCGGAAGTGACGTCCTGATGCAAGGTGGCGGTTTTTTACGCCTCGCGCTGCTCGCCATCGCGGGTTTCCTGGCGTACCAATATTTCCTCGGTGGTTCGCACGGCTCGGCGCCGTCGCAGCCGCTCGCGCGCGACCCCATGGTCACGCCGAGCGAGCGCAAGCCGTACCAGTACTGCAAGATCGACACCGAGTATTTCAAGGCACAGCTGACGACGCGCGGCGCTGCGCTGACGCACTTCGAGCTCGAGAAGCCGAAGTACCAGAAGCACGGCGACGCCATTGACCTGTCGACCACGCCGCACCCGGGGGTCGCCGTCGGCAGCCCGCGCGCAGAAGACCCGTCTGCTCCGGGCCTGCACGAGTTTCGCCAGCAGCTGTTCTCGCAGTGGCGCAATCCCACGGCGCAGGCGCCGGCAGACACGCACTGGAACATCGACTTCGACTCGGTCGACTACGAGCTGAAGCAGCCCGATCCGAGCAGCTGCGAGTTCGCCTACCGCGACGCCAAGGTCGAGATCATCAAGACGGTGCGCGCGACGGAGCGAGCCTACGAGCTCGAGGTCACGCATCAGATCACGAACCTCGACTCTGCGCCCCGGGCGCACGCGATGGCGATAGACACCGTCGCCTGGCATCGCACCCAAGACGTCGAAGGCCACATGTTCCGGGTCAGCCCCTTCGTCACGCACGTCGAGTGCGTGCCGACGCAGGGCAAGGCGCTGCGCTACCTGCCCGCCGATTTCGAGCCCGACGACTTCAAGGACAACGACCAGCACCAGGTGGTCAGGCCCTGGGGGTGGTACGAGTCGCGCTCGACGCCCGATCTCGCGGCTGTCTCGAATGCCTACTTCACGCAGGGCATCGCCCACGTCGCGGGTGACGGCCCGAAGTGCCAGTTGCTCGTCGAAAACCTGTTCCAGAACGGGCAGGCGAAGGATCCGGCATCGGGCTCGTTCTACCGAGCGCGCATCGCCTACCCGCTGAAGACGCTCCAGCCCGGTGAGCGCGCCAAGTACGCCGAGCTCGCCTACATCGGGCCGAAGGAGCGCAGCGTGCTCGCGCTGTCTGGCGGCACCAACCATCGTTTCCTCGAGCTGATCGATCTCGGGTTCTTCTCGGCGATCGCCGAGGTGCTCGTCGCCTTCCTGCTCAAGGTGCACTCCGTGGTGCCCAACTGGGGCGTCGCCATCATCGTGCTAACGCTGACGGCTCGCATCCTCCTGTTCCCGCTGTCTTGGCCCGGCATCAGGAACATGGTTCGCATGCGCGAGCTGAAGCCGGAAATGGACGCTCTGAACGAGAAGTTCAAGGACGACCCCCAGGCGAAGGGCCTCGCGCAGATGGAGCTCTGGCGCAAGCACAACGTCAACCCGCTGAAGGGCTGCTTGCCTCAGCTCGCATCGATGCCGGTGTGGCTCGCGCTCTACACCACGCTGCAGACAGCGGTCGAGCTCTACAACATCCCGTTTCTGTGGTTTCCGGACCTGTCCGACTCTGACCCCTACTTCATCCTGCCCATCGTGATCGGTGGCACCTACTACCTGCAGCAGAAGCTCATGCCGATGCAGGGGGGTGACCCCGCGCAGCAGAAGATGATGATGTACTTCATGCCGGCGCTGTTCACGGTGTTCATGTTGTTCCTCCCCTCCGGTCTCGGGGTCTACATGTTCACGAACAGCGTCCTGGCCATCGTGCAACAACAGGTCGTCGAGCGTCAGGTCAAAAAAAAAGGCTCGGCAAAGGCCAACGCGACTGAGCGACAGCCAGCGCTTGGCAAAGGCAAGGTGTGACCATGAGCGAGTCGAATCGAGAGCCGGGTGAGGAATCCACTCACCCCGACGATGACGAGGCCCAGAGCGCCTCGGAGGGCGCCGAGCGCTCCGCCGCGCGGGGTCGGCGACGGGGTGGACAGGGCGGCCGCGGCGCACAGGGCGAAGCTTTCGAGGCTGACGAGCGCAGCCGCGAGGCATTGGCGTTCACCAGCGACGTGATCGAGAAGATGGGGATGGATTGTGACGTCCGGCTGCAGCGGCCGGACGCGGAGAGCAACGACATTCACATCGTCGTCACGGGCCCGGACGCCGGTCGCATCATCGGCAAGAAGGGGCAGGTGCTCGCGGCGCTTCAGTTCATCGTGAACCGCGCCATGAACCGGCCCGGCATCGAGCGCCGCTACGTGAGCGTCGACGCCGACGGCTACCGCAGCCGCCGGGAGGATTCCCTGGCGAGCATGGCGCGACGGCTCGGCAAGCAGGCCGTCAGCGACGGTCAGATCATCACCTTCGAGCCCATGAGCCCCCGCGATCGACGGGTGGTTCACCTCGCCCTCGCCAAGTTCGAGGGGGTGGTGACGAAGAGTGAGGGAGAGGGTGACGATCGGCGCGTTCAGATTATTCCCGTACGACGCGGCTGACGCGCTGCGAACGGGGGAGGTGTGCTCGAGCAGAGGGCTCTTCGCCGGGCTCTTTCGCCTGAGGCCGAGCGCTCTCATTGGCGGGCGGGCGCCCCAACCCGCGCGGAGTGCCCTTGCGGAGCGCGACCGATCGCGGCAGGCTTTAGCGGTGATCAAGCGTCGAAAGGGAATCGGCATGTCAATCGGGTCGAAGTCGTTTCTGTTGCTGCTCGCTGCTGGGCTATCGGCGGGCACGCTCTCGCTGGGCTGCGGTGGGCCGAAGGCCGTGCGCGGCTCCGACGTGGCCGGGTTGGACGACGAAGCCATGGGCACCGGGCTCGACCGGCGCGATCTGCAGCTGATGCTGCACGAAAATATGGAGTCGCTGCAGAACTCGGCGCTCGTCAAGCGCTGGGAGGGCGAGAACCGTCCCGCGGTCGCCGTTCTGCAGATGCGTAACGACACCAGCGAGCACATCGACAGCGTGCTCAACGCGCTGATCACCGAGGTGGAGACGTCGCTGGTCAACGCCGGCCATGTGCGCGTCATCAGTCGTGACTCGCAGCCGGAGATGATCGCCGAGGTCGAGAAGCAGCAGTCTGACGCGTTCGATGCCTCGACTGTGTCGCGCCTCGGCAATCAGGTTGGCGTGCGCTACTTCGTCACGGGCCGCGTTTACAACGCCGACGAGCGGCAGAGCGGCGAGCGCCGCGTACAATACTTCCTGTTCATGCGCGTGCTCGACGTGGAGACGGGCGACATCCTCTGGCAGAACAGCGCGGCTGTCACCAAGGCCATCGTCAAATAGTCGGTCGAATGAGGGCCAAATAGACGTTCAACGGATGTCGTGGCGGCGTCCCTGCGTCGGGGATGCCGCACGACGTTACAGCGAGAGGGTCGAGTGAGGGAGAGTTCTCTCTGCGCCAAGTCATGCCGGCTCGGCTTCTGGCTGCGCAGCTCTTGCATCTGCGGTGCTTTCGTCCGGGGCGCTGCGCAGCTGGTGCTGCTCGGGCTGGTGCTCACCTCCGTGCTCGGCGGTTGCGCGAGCTACTCCGAGGGCACGAAGGGGGCGCGCACGGCGCTCGACAAGGGCAAGCCTGCCGACGCGCTGAAGATCTATAACGAGAAGCTCGAGGTCGATAGCGAGAAGGAGTTGCCAGCGAAGGTGGGAGGCGACAACACGCTGCTCATCCTCGATCGCTCGATGATCCTGCAGCAGCTCGAGAAATACCAGCTGTCGAGCCGTGACCTCGAGGTCGCCGACAAGCAGATCGAGGTGCTCGACTTCGACCGCGGCACCCTGGACGACATCGGCAAATACCTCTTCTCCGATGACACGGGGCCGTACAAGGCGCCGTTTTACGAGAAGCTGCTGATCAACACCCAGAACATGCTCAACTACCTCGAAGCGGGGGACCTGAATGGGGCCCGCATCGAGGCGCGCCGCTTGGCGGTGATGCAGTCCTTCATCTCGGATCACGAGGGGGTTGGCGCATCGCTCACGGGGCCGGGAAGCTACCTGGCAGGCTTCATCTTCGAGAAGAGCGGGCAGCCGCAAGAGGCGCTGCGCTACTACGACGAGGCCTTGCAGTACGGTGCGTTCGAGAGCCTCGCGCCGGCGATCGTACGGCTCGCCGGCAAGGCCAGCTATCGCACGCCGCGCATCACCAAGGTGCTCGACGCTGCGGGCGACGCGAGCGCGAGCGACGCCGAGCTCGGCGAGGTGCTCGTGGTCGTCAACTACGGGCGTGTACCCGAGAAGATCCCGAAGCGCGTCCCGATCGGGCTCGCGCTCACCTACGCGAGCGGCATCATCAGCCCGAACGACGCCGCCCGGGCCAACGAGCTGGCAGCTCAAGGCCTGGTCACGTGGGTCAACTACCCATCCCTCGCCAACAATCGCCCGGTGTCGCCCGCGCGGCTCTTCGTCGACGGCAAGCCTCAGCCGCTCGAGCTGGCGCTGGAGATCGACAGCGAGGCGCAGAAGGCATGGGAAGGGGCTCGCGGCACGCTGGTGGCCTCGGCCATCACGCGCCTCATCGCCCGGCTCATCGCGGGCGAGACCACGAAGAAGGTCGCCGGTGGCGGTCTGCTGGGCGCCGTGCTCAGCCTCGGCACCCAGGCTACCTTGACGGCCACAGACGTGCCCGACACACGCAGCTGGAGCACGCTCCCCGCCCGCATCGCGATCGCACGCGTACAGTTGCCCGCCGGGCAGCATCAGGTCGAAGTGTCTGCCGGCGGCACGACGCGCAAGGTGCCTGTCAGTCTAGAGGCAGGTGGTTATAGCGTGGTGAGCCATACCGAGCTGAGATAGCCGGAAGGGGCCGAGGGTCCAAGGGTCCAAGGGTTTCAGAGATCCCTGCATCAGCGAACACGTCACGCCGAACGGGAGGCGCTAGAGGGGCCTTCTCACTTGCAGCGCTCTGGCGTGTGAAGGGGGGCCATGCGGCGCCCATGCATTCCCAACGATGCAATAGCCATCGCCAAGCCAAGAGGCTCTGAACCCCTTGGCTCCTCGGCTCCTCGGCTCCTTGGCCCCTTCCGCCTACCGCCCGCCGGCTGCACGCGGCCGTGTCAGCCGCAGCTCGATCTGCTCGGCGCAGGTCTTCACGTCGATGCGCAGGCCGCGCAGCGATGTGTCCACGCGCTGCTGGAGCTCAGCGCTCTCGCGACAGCGGAGCATCGAGCAGATGTGCGCCGTGAACTCTTCGCGCGGGCTCTCGGTGGCGAGGTAGCGGCTGATCTCGGAGACCGGCATGTTCTTGTCGGAGAGCGCGTGCACGCAGGCGGCCTGGACCACCTGGATACCTTGCATCTGCGGCAAGCTGGTGCGCGTGAGCGATTCGTACAGGATGTAACAGACGCACACGCACGCCTCGCCGATCAGGCCGCGGCGTAGCTCGGCGTCGGCGCGACCGTCGAACAGAGCCAGCGGATCGTTGAGGGCGCCGTGCAACGCATCCAGCGTCGAGAGCAGCAAGCCGGCGGCCGCGTCGCGGATCGGCTGTGCCATCGCCTTCCCGACGTCGTCGCCCGTCTCGGCCGTGGTCTGCTCGAGCGCGACCAAAAAGCCCGACTTCGTCCGCACGATGCGGGGTTCGACCGCTGGAACGACGCCGCTGATCATGCGCGCCGCCGCCGGCATACCGCCGCTGGAGCGCGCCACGCTCGGGATGTTGGGCGAGGTGCCGCGCGTCGCCGGCACGTTGGGCGACGTGGGCGGACGCTGCGGCTGCGCCGGTGCGCTCGCAACGGTCGGCGCCGCGCGAGCCACGGCTGACGCGGAGCTCGACGCTGCGGCTGTCGACGGCTGGGCAGGGCGCGCTGCGCTGGAAGGGGCCCGGGCCGCGTGGGCCTGAGTCGCCGCGTCGGGCGCGGGCATGGTCGCCGCGCCAGCGCCCCGCACAGAGGCGGGCGAGCCAGACATTGGCGGCGGTGTGGGAGCGCGGGGCTCCGGCTTCACCGTGGCTGCGGTGTGTGCGGATGCCGACTGTGACGGGCCTTTGTCGCGGGCCTGCGACACCGCCTGCATGGCGGGCACCGTGGCCTTGCCCTCCTTCACGGCGAGCATCGATCCGCTCGAAATGGCGCCCTTGTGCCACACGTGCAGACCGATCAAGCGGACGTTCTTCTTGGGCAACGCCTGAACGTTGTCCGTCATCTTCTGGTGCAGTTCGTGCTCCTCGAACGGCAGATCACCGTTGCTCAACTCGCACTCCACAGCGGCCGCGAAGGCGCGCGCGTACTGCATCATCACGTCTTCGGCTTCGGCGCTCCCGACGGCCTTGGGGAAGTTCAGCACCAGTTTGGCGCGGATCTTGTACCCATCCATCGTTCGGGCGCTGGCCACGCGGTTGAGGGTTTGAACGTCCTTTTTTTCGAATAGACCCCAGGCAGCCACGTGTTTTTACAGAACGGACTGAGCATCGGTCGGTTGAGACTCGTTTCCGTTAATTCGTGAGTATTTAGGTTAGATTTCGCGGAGGGTGGCCGATTGCGGTTGCCCGAGATGGGGTCGCTCGAGCAGCCGGAGGGGCGTGAAAGGTAACGGGCGCGAAACCGCTCGCCGCTCGCGTCGCGTGGGCCGGGCTCAACCCGGCGTGAGCAGGCCGCCGATGGCAGCGCTCACGTGGTCGCGCAGAGCGGCGTACACACGCCCCTCGAGTGGACCCAGCTCGAACATGACATAGCCGAGGCGTCGCTGCCTCAGCACGAGCGGCTCGAGCAGCCAGGTGACCCGGCTGCTGCGTCTGGCGATGGGTTCGGGCAACAGACGCTGCGCCGAGAATCGGCCGTCGAACTCGAGCTGGATCGAGCGATCGCGCACCGCGACGACCCCGTGGTGCGCGCCGTCTCCCTCTTCCAGCGCGACGAAGCAGGCCGGGATGTCGAGTCGGCCGAGCGCATCGCTCAGCGCGTCGCCCAGCTCTGTCCAGCTGGTGACGTTGATGAGCCGTGTGCCGGCGATCCGCAGCGTACGCGACAGCGCCGTCTCCGCAAGCCAGCGCCGCGCCTGGCTGCGCTCCGCCAGCAAGCTGACGGACGAGCGCGCCATGTGCCACATCTCATCGGCGCTGCGCCGCCACTTCGGGTCTTGCCGCAGGCAGAGCGAGAAGTGCCGGCGCATCACCGCGATGACCTCCTGCCAGGCACTCACGTCGGTGCTCGGGCTCTGCTCCATCTGTCCGATCACGTCTTCGAGGAAAGAGACGAAGCTTTGCCCCTGCAGCAGCCCGCGGCGCCGGCCCTGGATGTCGGTGGCGGCCTGCACCAGCAGGGTCTCCGGAAGGCCCGCCTCGCAGTCGAAGCCGGCCTCCTCGATCACGCGCCGTACGTCGGCGAGGATGCGCGGCAGCGCCAGTCGATACGCCTCCTCGAAGCGCAGCGGCTCCATCAGCTCGGGGTCGGCGAGCAGCGAGCTCAGCCCCGAGGTGGACGACGCGAGAGAGCGCGCTCCGCACGACTCGCGCGGGATGAAGGTCGCGTCGAGGAACACTCGGCCCGGCAAGTCTTTCTCCGAGAGGCGCGCGACGACTTCGCGCAGGGCGCGCCGCCCTTGCTCGTAGAGCGGCTGCCGCACGGTGGCCAGCGATGGGGCCGCGAAGCGCGCCGCCTGGATGTCATCGAACCCCACCACCGCGACCTTCTGGGGCACCGGCACCTTGCGCTCGGCGAGCGCGCGCATGGCTCCGATGGCCATGAGGTCGCTGGCACACATCAGCGCGTCGAAGCCGAGGCGTCGGTCGTCCAGCAGCACCTTGATGGCGTGCGCGCCCGACGGCTCGAGGAAATCGCCTTCCACGACGAGATCGGCCTCGTTGGCGAGGCGCAGATCGTCGACGGCTTCTCGGTACACCTGGAAGCGCTCTTGGGCCTCGTCGTTGCCCTGCGGTCCCTTCACGAACGCGACGCGGCGGCGCCCGCAAGTCTGCGCCAGATGCGTCAACGCCTGGCGCACACCGGCGCGATTGTCGACCGCGACCTCGACGGCTCCAGCCAGGGCTCCGCCGATGCTACACACGGGAAGGCCCATGAAACGCTTGCAATATTGGCTGAGCGATTCCATCCCCGAGTAGTTGGAGAGGGTGCCACTGAGCACGATCAAGGCGTCGATGCGCTGCTCGGAGCACAGGCCATACGCGGCGTTCGCCTGCTGGTGCACTCGCTCCGGCGCGTCGAGCACGCCACCCGCGAAGCACGTGACATCGAGGTCGAGCGATCGGGCCTCCGCGTCGATCCCAAGCACGATCTGCTGCTGGTAATCTTGATCCAGCGTGTCGACGAACACGCCGATGTTGGTGCGTTGGTTCAACGAGAGCTCCCGCCAGCTACCAGGATCCCGCTCTCACGCCATCCTGGCAAGCCATCCACCTCGAGAAGGTATCCTCCCGGATCTAGGAACCTTTTGCATACTGGTCAGAGCGGCTCATGCGTGGGCCTCCGGGCCGCTCGTCGTTCGCCTCGGAGATCGGGAGACGCGGGGAAGGACGTCTTCGCGCGTTGCGTCGCGCGTTCGGCGGCGCTGCGCACACCACCATCCGTCGGAAACCTCGCGGCCGCGCATCGAGACATTTCGCCCGCGCCCTCAGAGCGGCGTGGCGGCCCGCATCGCATTTTCCAGCGTACCGGCTCGGGGCGCAGCGCGCGCGGCGGAATAAAAAAAGCTGCAAATCGTGCCTCCCATTTGGCCTCATGTGCAGTAAACGAACAAGCCCGGGTCGAGAGCCATGAGATTCGCGTGTCAGAGCTGCGGCAAGGCCTACAACCTGCCCGAAGAGAAGATTGCCGACAAAAGCAACGTCAAGCTCAAGTGCCGCGTTTGTGGAGCGATCGTCGAGGTCAAGAAGCAGGGTGAGGTCGTCGCCGCGATGCTGGGTGAGGGCGACAACAAGCGCCGCCTCTCGGAGGCACCCGCGCCGCTCACCAGCATGATGCCCGATGACAGCGATGACGCCACGCACGCCATCGCGGTCAGCGACCAGATCTTGAGCGAGGGCTCCGCTGGCGAAGACGCCGCCGCGGCGCTGATGGG
>Ga0247763_1000493_pt1 | contig 23452 bp, 14 predicted proteins | sample UWRJL141409B4_FD_179926 | JGI IMG/M metagenome (GOLD analysis project Ga0247763, IMG submission 179926) | Plant litter microbial communities from Arlington Agricultural Research Station in Wisconsin, United States - UWRJ-L141-409B-4 | ecosystem: Environmental > Terrestrial > Plant litter >...
CCGGATTACCCTGGGCTGAGATTTGCTGCGCCCTACCCCGGCCACCCTCTGAGCCGTTGCATCGTCACCCTCGATTTCTCCACATTTGCAAGTCTTTGTCAGAGAGCCAAGAGCAAAGTCCACAACTCGCTCAGTTATTTCATGTTGTCTTACAAAGTAACATCATGCGCAATGCTCTCTTCCACGCCTTGCTGTTCGTGGGCCTCGCGCAACATGCCCGTGCCGCCGGCAAAGCAGTGGTATACCCCCAGGGTTCCCAATACATTCGCTTCTCCGGCATTGTCCAAGCCAAGGTGACGTGGGAAAAGGACATTGTGCCGGCCGGCGTCGACCACACCACGCGCACTTGTTCCGAAGAGTTCTCTAGCGGACCGCATCCGCGCTCGCATCTCTATGTCGGCGTTAACCCTCCGTGGGACACGAACCCGTTCTTCTTTGAGCTGCATCATCTTGTCTCGGACGACTGCGACACCTTCTTCTGCAACACCAATGACAGTATTATGAATTTGTATTTTGCGAGCGCCGCCTACGAGTGTTTCACCAGCGGGGATGAGCTCTGCGTTTTGTATTCACGAGGTCAATACAAGCCCAAGGTTTACCTGGACCTCAATAACCCTGGGCGAACCCAGATTCAACAGACCCAGGTCGGTGGATTACCCGGGTATGCTATCAAGGGAGGGTCCGCATCTTGGATCGGCGATGTGAATGGCAACGAGGTCGACGTGCGCGCCGATTGCCAATGGGTGTTTGGCCAAGGCCGAGACTCTCGGGTTGGAGGATATTCGTGGCTCAACTTTGCATGGAACAAGACATCGCCTCCCGACTACAACCTTCTTTTTAGTAACACCAGCGCGACGCTTACTCTCACGACAAAAATGTTCAGCCAATCTCTCAATAGGGTTGTTTCGAGCATGACGCTCAGCTTTGAGGGCACAAGAAACGATACCCATCGAGAAACCAACGGGACGGCTTTTCATGATGCGAATCCCATCCAACTTAATGCGGAAAACGCAACGATGCCCGAATTTCGTTTTGTGAATGGAGGCAATATTTACTTTGGAACAGGCAAAGGTGGATGGACGGCGGCAGCGACGCCATTGCCGCAGATCACAGCTGCGTCGTCGGTCTCGAGAGGGCCGAGTTCGAGGTTTGTGGCGACTACCACTTCGAGCAATAATAATGCGGGGCCAACATGGGGTCCAATGGGGAATCGGAATGTGGTGGTGACGGTGGCAATGATCAAAGTGGTGGTTTTTGTTCTTGGGGTGATTTAGGGGTGATGGATTTGGAGACCTTGTTGGATGATCCGAGAAGTAATCCAGTTACCTGGTATATATTTGAATCCCATATTGTGGTTTGTGGCCCCAGCCAACTCCATAGGTAGTAGGTAGGTAGCTTGACTCAAAACTGCCTGACAATTCTCATGCTGCTCCTCCTCCTCCTCCTCCTCCTCCCGACTCCTTCTTTCCTTCAAACCCAGCCCAACCCTTAACTTAGGAATTGGCCGGGATGCAAACTCCCCCACAATCACGGCCTCCTGCCTCCGGATCGCACTTATCTCTCGGATCATCCACACAACGCTGGTCCTTTGGACATTTGACGGCCGCAAAACCACCGCAAAAGGCAGGCTTCCAAACGCACACGCTGCGACAGGGGTTGCTGTCCGGAATAGGGATGCACTCCATGCCAACAACAGTGGGGCAGATTGAGTTGCAGCCACATTTGGCAGCGGCACGGGTGTCCATGTTGGGAGATGGAGAGGCCGAGGTTAGTGCGGTGAGGCACAGAATGAGTAGATGAGACCTCATTTTGATGTTTTTGGTGGTTGGTTGCGCGTGGACTGAGTGGGAAATAGTTGAATGAAAGTTAATTCAGTTGGTTTTATGCTTGTTAGGAACTAAGACATTGAACAAGTGAAGGAGGAAAAAACTATCGGTCTTATACGCGATCAAGCCAGACCCAGCCGCTCAATTGTGCGTGTGTGTGTGTGTTATAACCCCCGCAGAACGGCCGGTGTGGTTTTGACCTGGAAAGGCAATGCACGCAGATAATTGGTTGATTTAAAACTGGGCGTATGTTGTACAGCTGAACGGAATTGGTAAAATCGGGCGTCGATGCTTGCTTGTCACGCTCTGCTGACCGCGCGGGGCGGGTAAGACGTCGAACTATTAACCCGGATGGCACCTCCTGGCCTAACACGGTGAAGGGTAGTATTTTATGACTACGTCCTTACCTGAGCGTAGCCAAAATACGAACGGGCTTCAGCCGCAAACTGTACATATCCCCTGACAGGCGCAGGCAAGATAGCCCTCGGTGTAACCAATACACCCCGGGCTTACCCCGAGGTCTCGACCGCAAAGAGCAAAAGATCCGGGGCGCATTTAAATGTCTGCTTTCGAGATCCCGGGTTTAACGTTGCATCTTCCAGTTGGTACTTGGGATTTGACTAGCCTGGTGCAACCAGACCTAGAATGCCTTGTGGGAAAGTCTAAGCTAAAGATCATCTCGCATTACGTGTACACTGTAGACCAATTGTCTCTCATTCTCACAGATTGACACCAAACTCTGCAAGAGGTCTTGTAATTCTGGAAATCTAGATTAGGCATAGAAATAAAAGCATTTGTTGACACGAGGAGCATGTCTCAGACAAAACCCACTGTTGGCATCAGCTATGACTTTGATGATCTGAGTTACTCTGAGCCATGCACAGGTAAAGCGGAATGCACAGTTTGAGCTATATCACCTAGAAGAAGGGGAAAAAAAGAAAGAAAGAAAAAGGAGAAGAAATCGCGTCAATGGTGATTAAGGGCATGGGTGGGCGGCGCCTCAGTCAAATCGGCAGCAACCAAAACCTTCGCTGTGTGCGAACGCCGCGAGGACCTTGGAAAAGATCTAAATTTCGAGTGTACCTCAAAAAGACCTGAGCTGACGGCAAAATGGCCAATCTTGTCTTCTTCCTGCTTCCAATTTTCAACTTATGACCTTTCAATGCCGTCGTGATAGACACCTAATCGTGGTTATGCTTTTCCGAAACGACGGTTGGCTACGGCTGTAAGCACATCTCTGAAGCAATTCCGAAACCCCACACACACACCTCAGGCAGACTGGCGACCAACATCACCTTCCGCACCATGCATAAACCCACCACGGACAACCAGCATGCGGATTCTGCACGTGAGAAATCTCGTCCGTCATTTTTTCGGATTTGTCGATTTTGCGTTCGTGTTGTCTGAGGTCTAGATCCCGCCGAATGGCAAAGCGGCTTGCACCGGCAGAGCGCTGCGGTATGGTACGGTACCTTGCGGTACGGGCGGTTCCGCTTAGGGAAGTCGCTGGTGTGAGGTATCAGACCACCCCCAAAACATCAGGTCGTCCATGTTTCTGGGAATGAAGCGACAGCGGAATAATGTGTAGAGTCATGCCACGAATTGATGGCATGCAAGTTTTACAAGGGTTGCAAATCATGATTTTAAGGCACGGGGAGGAGAACAAAAGTCATGGTCACCCATCCCTCAGAACAAATACAACCACCACACACATAGCAATTGACAGCATAACTAAAAACAACAAACAATCCAACCAACCTCGAGACATTTGTTTAACACAATAAGAACAAAATGTCAGCCAAAACCAAACCAACCCGCATCGCCATAATCGGTACTGGCCGTCTCGGCTCCGCCGCCGCCTACTCTCTACTTCTCTCCCCCTCCATTTCCCCCTCCGAAATCCTCCTCTGCGATCCCAACTTGGCGCTTCTCACCGCCCAAGTTGCCGATCTCGCGGACGCGGCATATGCTCTCAACTCAAATACCGGTATTCGTCCCGCTACATATCACGAGGCAGGACAATGCGACGTCATTATCATCACGGCCGGATCGCGTCATATTGGAGAGAGTGTGGGATCCGTAGCGGCCATGGGGAGGAATGCATCTGTGGTGCGGAGCGTAGTGAGTGGGATGGCCCCCGTGAATAAGGAGGCCGTGGTAGTCGTGGCGGCAGAACCCGTGGATGTGATGACGGGACTGGCGAGAGGCATGTTGGCGGGCGTGTTGGAGGAAGGGAGGGTCCTAGGGGTGGGCACGTATTTGGAGAGTGTGAGGTTGCGGGGAATGGTAGCGGGGGAGGTAGGGGTAAGTCCATGTTTCTTTTCCCCTTCCCAATCATTCCTTTTGGCTTCCGTGGTGTTCACCATCTGTGGTCTTGTGGTGAAGGTCTAAAACTGACAAATAAAAACAGATTGCCGCAAACTCCATCGACATGTATGTCGTCGGTGTGCACGGCGAATGCCAAGTCCCCGCATGGAGTGCAGCGACGATTGGCGGAGTGGGAATCGACCAGGCGCTGGCCGAGGCGGGGACGACGGAAATCGATCGGAAGAAACTGGCCGACGAGTGTAAACGTCGCACGCACGAGATTAGAAGAGAAAAAGGGGCGACGCCGTTTGGTACGGGTGCGATTCTGGCGAGTATTTGCGCGTCCGTGTTGCTGGACAGACGCAATGTGAGACCGGTGAGCCACTTCCAGCCAGAGTATGGCTGCTGTCTGAGTGCGCCGGCCGTGTTGGGGAGAGGGGGTATTGTCAAGACGATTCCGCTGCCGTTGGCTGAGGAGGAACAAAAGGTCGTGGCTGAGTCGGCGGCGAGGGTAAAGAGGGAGGTGGATGAATTGCTTGAACAGTGCAAGGCGGGCGCGTGGTGATATTTTGGGATGATTGCTACGTCTCGGGTTGAAATCGGGAGGAGTTTGGAGTTAAAGCTCTGCCTGGCATTTAATAGGGACAAGAGAAGGGTTTTAAGTCCGTTAATAACAACCCTTCTGAGATGATACACCTGGTTCCCAGTGACCACAATGTTGTTATGGAGATGAGGACTCCTCAACCTTCCCCGTGAACTGCACATGTGGCCCGACAGTTCGTTAATCGCAAAGATTCCACGCGAAACACTCTTGAGAAATCAGCTTTGGACAATTCTTTCTTTTTTTCTTCTTCTTGTGGACAAGGCCTCGGGTGATCTTCAGCAAGGTAATATCGTCATCCAAACACACAAAGTCCTAACGCCATGATCTGAGGGGATATACCAATACACGCGCCTCTCCTTCCCTTACAAACCTTGCTCCGCTTCCACTACATGTGTCTTGACCGGCACAAAGCTGTCCGGACTGACCGAAATCGAATCAATGCCCGCTTCGACCAAAAACCTTGCGAACTCTGGGTGATCACTGGGCGCCTGCCCGCAAATACCAATCTTCTTCCCCTTGGCCCTCGCCACGCGAATAACCCGTGAGATCATCCACTTGACTGCCTCGTCCTGTTCATCAAACAGATCCGCCAACAGCTCCCCGGAATCTCGATCCACGCCTAGCGTCAACTGCGTGAGATCATTCGACCCGATGGAAAACCCATCAAAATGCTCGGTGAAACGCTCCGCGAGAATCACATTTGACGGAATCTCGCACATGACATAGACTTGCAACCCGTTTTCGCCGCGGCGGAGACCATTCTCCGCCATTACAGCCAACACTTTCTCAGCTTCCCCGACGGTGCGGCAGAAGGGAATCATGACCAGCGCGTTGGTCAGACCCATTTCCTCGCGCAGTCGGCGGATAGCTGCACACTCGAGGGCGAACCCTTCGCGATAACGCGGGTTGTAATACCGCGAGGCGCCGCGGAATCCGAGCATGGGGTTTTCCTCGCTGGGCTCGAACTCGGCACCGCCAATCAGGTTGGCGTACTCGTTGGTTTTGAAGTCGCTCATGCGGATGATGGCGGGTTTGGGATATACGGCGGCGCAGAGGGCGGCCAGGCCGCGGGAGAGTTTGTCAACAAAGTAGTCGGGCTTGTGGGTGTAGCCAGTGGTGAGGCGGCCGATCTCGCGCTTGGCGGCCTCGTCGTGGAGCGTGTCGTATTTGATCAGGGCCATGGGGTGGATGCGGATGGCGTTGCTGACAACAAACTCCATACGAGCAAGTCCGATGCCGTCAGCGGGGAGACGCCACCAGCGGTAGGCAGATGCAGGATCGGCGAGGTTGAGCATGACGTTGGTTCGAACCGAGGGTAGGCCGGAGAGATCAATGGTTTGGGAGCTGATGTCGGCAATGCCTTGATATACGAAACCCGTGTCGCCTTCGGCACACGAGACGGTAACATCTTGGCCGGTGTGGAGGACATAGGTAGCGTTGCTAGTGCCGACAACACAGGGGAGGCCGAGTTCCCGGGAAACAATGGCGGCGTGTGACGTGCGACCGCCGTGGTCGGTGATGATGGCAGCGGCACGTTTCATCACGGGCATCCAATCTGGGTCTGTCGACTCAGTTACCAGGACAGAACCGTCGATGAACTTGCTGATGTCTTTGGCTGACTCGATCAGGCAGACGCGACCGGCGATGGCGGCAGTGCCGATGGAAAGACCGGTAGTGAGAACTGGCCCCTTGTTGGCGACCTTGTAGGTTTTGAACACATCTGCATCAACACGCGAGTGCACCGTCTCGGGTCGGGCCTGAACGATAAACAACTCGCCGGTGATGCCATCCTTTGCCCACTCCATATCCATAGGACAGCCGTAGTGCTCTTCAATGGTGCATCCCCAGCGGGCCAGCTGTAGAATCTCGTCGTCGCTAAGAACGAAAGCTGCCCGCTCGGCCTTGGAGGTCGGAACATTCCGTGTTGGCGTGTGTTTGTCGCCGTAGACCATCTTGATGGATTTGTCGCCCCGTCTCTTCTCCAAGATGGGAACGACCTTGGGATTGTTGAGAAGCGGCTTGAAGACTTGGTACTCGTCCGGGTTGACAGTGCCCTGGACAACATTCTCGCCGAGACCCCAGGCCGCATTGATCAAGACGACCTTGTCGAAACCGCTCTCGGTGTCGAGCGAGAACATGACGCCAGATCCGCTGAGGTCGGATCGCACCATGCGTTGGACACCGATCGAAAGGGCAACGCACATGTGGTCAAACCCCTTGTTCTGACGATAGCTGATGGCTCGGTCGGTGAAAAGAGAGGCGTAACAGCGTCGACAGGCGTCGAGAAGGGCGCTTTCCCCAGAGACATTGAGATATGTCTCCTGCTGCCCAGCAAAGCTGGCATCGGGAAGGTCCTCGGCAGTGGCACTCGACCGCACAGCAACACTGAGGTTCTCAACTCCAGCTCTCGCAGAAAGTTCCCGATAGCTGGCCTTGATAGCCTCTGCTGCATCCTCGGGCCAATTTCCGCGCAAGAAGAGCTTGCGGACGAGTTGACCCGTTTCTGCGAGACTCAGCTTTCCCTCCTGCCATTCCGTGACCAGCTCGGCCATCTTGCCCCGGATGCCGTTGGTATCGACGTAGTGCCAGTATGCCTCTGAAGTTGTGGCGAATCCGGATGGTACTGCAACTCCCTTGGCCTCGAGAGCCGTGATCATCTCACCGAGTGACGAGTTTTTGCCGCCGACGAGGGCGACATCGCCTCGTTTGAGGTCTTCGAATTTTCGAACCAAATCTCTAGAATCTTTTGCTTCTCCCATGTTGATAACGTTGCTCGTGTTTCAGTGGGAGGTCGATTTTGCAATGTGAAATTGATGTGATGATGTTGAAGAATATGTGGTGATATGAGCGAATCGGTCATGATTTTCGCGGGGCAGCCGGATGCGGCCATCAAATATTCGACTGCGATTGGCATCTCGACAGATGCATCAACAATGAATGGCAGGTTGGTGGCATGATGGGCGGCCAGGTAGCAATCCGAAGACCAAGTGTGATCTAGACGCGCGATTCCGGCAGAAGACATTCCCGCATGTGACTTGGAGGATGAACTGAGGTTCGCTGCGCCAGGGGTAAATGGCCGATGCTCGCATGATTTTACGTATGAGTTCGCTGGGGTGCTGGCTAAAGTGTCCCTGAGCCGCTTGTATCCGGCGCTGTAGCCCAGGCGCCAAGACGCATTCGTAGCGGCCTCCGTCCCTGAAATGTCCACGGCTTGTCCAGATCCAGCCCAGCGCGGTCAACTCTCAGTCGATGTGAGCGGCAAGTTAGCAGTGAAAAATGACATATTGAAGAAAACCACAGCAAGCAAAGGATATGTCGTCGCTTGTTGGGCTTGTAGAAGGAGAAGTGGAATGCTCATGACGCAATCACAACCCCGCCAACATGAACTCCACTTTCCGCAGCATTTGGCCCCTAAGGTCCCCCAAAGAGTGCAGCTAGATTCTGGAACTACCCAGCAATACCTTTCATGCCCATCATGTTTATTCCCAGACCGAGCATGCAAGAGAGAGCGATACCGAAAAGAGGGCGATAACATAGCGCTCAACTGGGCCAGGAACCAGCCGTGGACAGCAACGATTGGCCCCGAGAAAATGGCAGACGCAATCACGCTTGCAGGTTGGTCCATATACCTTCCAGACTCACCATTCCTTTATTCTCTCTGCAGATCTGTAACACGTTTAGCATGCAAACTACGGATAGGGCCAGGCCACCTACAACGATCTGATTCGCTACCCAGCTCTTTACGATCCAGCTGCCAAGCCGTCATAGACGGGACCTGACAAACATCAGCACGGGGTAGTCAGCACTAAAAACCTCTCACCAAGAACGCAAGACCACGGCCCCCTGTAAGACCCAATCGTTGGGCTAGAAACCGGGCTCGCGACGAGCTGAGATTGGACGATGCAACGACAAGTCGGGACATTGCAGGGGACTTGGGGGCTTTTGCTCGGGAAGCGTTTGGTATGATGCAGGGTAATACCGCAGTTTTTACGACTACCCAAACTCGGAGGACGAGGACTCAAGCTTTCACCATGTCCCGCTCCCTTTTTTTTCCTGCGCGCTTTGGATCCTTTCTTCCTGCATCTCGGCTTGTACCATCGATGGTTACCTTCGATGGAGTCCTGGCGCTTCATTGCGGCGCTGGCCGCACTGGCACTAACACTACTGTGCGAGCAAGCCAATGCCGCCGACAGGATCTTCCAAATTCCATTTACATCCGACCTTCTCGAGTTTGACACTGGGATCTACGGACCGGATGGCCCATGGCACGCCGCCGTCATCATGCTCGGCAAACACCAACGAACGTCGATCACGGCCGACTTTACAGGCGGTGTCAAAGTCCCGGTTTGGCCTACGGGCTCCACTATCGTGCAACTCCTCACCACGCAAGGCGGCGGACTTTACAACAGCAGTAACGCCACAAAGCCATGGGCTCAATTCGGAAATGGCGGCGACAATGACATGCGGTTGGCTGACTGGTATGGAAATCAGTTTTCCGAGGGTGTGGCAACGACGGACTTTTTGAGTTTCATGAACTTCCGACTCGAGGACCCGAACTACGGCATCGTGAACGCGAGTGTTTACGCCATGAATACCTCAAAGGTGGTGCTTCCGGATGGGAGAAGCTACAAGCCTGTTGTCGGCAACCTGGGCTTGGGACGGCCCGCTGATACCGAATTCCAGGGGCTCAGCATGTTGGAGCAGCTGAAATCGTCGGGCCAGATTGGTTCCAACTCGTTTGGGTTGCATATGGGCCACGTATCGTTGAATCAAAGGGGATCGTTTTTTCTTGGAGGATATGACGAGAGCAGGGTGTTTGGTCGAACGGCGACATTCGACATGCGAGCTGGAGTGCCCATCATCTTCATGCTCGACGTCGTGCTTGGTGTCGAAATGGGACGTTGGCCGTTTGCTGTGCCGGGGCCGAACATCAGTCTGTGGCCAGCCGAGATAGAGGAAGGAGATGGGAGAGTCACAAACAGCTTCTTTGGGGGCCGTGAGGGATCGGTTCTGGTCACGCCGAATCCCGCAGTCCCCGGTATCTACCTCCCAGCGCCAACCTGCGCCAACGCTGCAAAGCACCTCCCTGTCCAGTTCGATACAAAGCTCGGCTACTACCTCTGGAAGACATCAGACCCTGCTTACCACCAGACGGTCAACTCGGCCGCCTATCTCGGCTTTGTCATTGCTGATCGCCAAGCCGTCAACCTCACCATCAAGGTGCCACTAAAAGCACTCAACCTGACTCTCGAATCACCCATCACCGAAATACCAACACCGTATTTTCCATGTTTCGACGTGTCATCCAACGGGAGCGGCTACTGGGAATTAGGACGGGCCGTTTTACAATCGACCTTTTTCGCCGTCAACTTTGATCAAAACGTCACGCACCTCGCCCAGGCACCCGGCCCAGACACCGGACAGAGTCTCGTGCGCGCCATCAAGCCCGGAGACCAAACCCTCTCGGTATCTACCGGTAACTGGGCCGATACGTGGCGAGCTCACTGGACGGCCATGGATGCCGAGCCATCTAACTCGCGATCCGTCTCTCTCAGCCCTGGTGCCATTGCCGGTGTGGTCATCGGCGTGATATCAGGCGTGGTGCTCATACTTGGTGGCTACTTTGCTTGGCGGAAACGGAAGCGGACACTAAAGTGGAAAGGTCCAGTCGAGCTTGGGATCGGGGGCAAGCACCGGGTGAAGAGAGATCCCGGACCGGTTGCGGAGCTTGATAAGCAGGAGATCTATGAGGCGGGGAATTCTCCAGTCCTGGAGTTGGAATCACCTGCCCAACTGAGTGAGGCTCCAGCATCACCGGCTGTGTATGAGATGCCGGCAGATACATGTGACGAGCCGATGCCTGAAAAGTTGAAGGTGGATGTTGGGGATCACGGGGGCGATATTCCGGAGAAGAAGTGAGTTGGATTTTGACCATTAAGTTTTTATGTTCTCAAGAGCTATGAGCGTTTCTATATAATGACGATAGAGATCTGGTTTCCCTTCCACGTCCAACACAAGGCGATTTAAATTCTATGAATATATTGGTAGTCGAGTCCGTTAGGTGTTCTGTTATCCCCGGGTGTCTCGTACATTACCTCAAGCTCTTCGCCATCCACAGAGCATGTCCGTCGAGGTACAGGTGGGCGGCGGGGCCACCGGATTCTGTGGTATTGCCGCCTGATTGGCCCGAACACGGCTTCAAGGAGATCTTGCCAAAGATATTAATGACTGTCTTCAAACAACTGCCCACATTTCTAGAAACATGAAAGGGACATAAATACCTTACCTAGAAGTCCCGAAAGAAAATATGCAGGATGAAAAACCCGTATTAACCCATGATCCATAGCATATTTGACCGCAGCTAATGGGCGAGATTCGTATTAGCCATTCCGTTTCGGAATGAGGGAGGTAGAGAAACTTGCCCAGAAGCGCAAAAAAGACATCCTGAGCAACAGGCACCCACGCCATAACAGCCGTTACCTGGCCAAACCCCCACTCGTCATCGGCATACTCGTCCCCGCTCGCGACACGCAATTTATCCCGCAGGCGAACCAACTCGGTCAGTGAGGCACACATTAGATATGTTACCACGATGGTCCCGACAAAGATTATCACATTCACCGCGAATCCGAGAGGTCCAAAGCGCGTGCGCTCCCACAGACGACGGTAGCCCCGCCGAAGAGTCGGTCCCATCTTCCGGTATGCGCACTTTAAAACCTCCCAGCTAAGAACAACAGCCGGGACACTAACCACTACGAGCGCAAGAAAAACTGTAGCAAGACCGACTATGCTGAAGTCTGCCCACTTGAATAACAGCCGCTCCGGCCCGATTGGCTGTTCGAGGTTGATCTCAGCCGCAGGCCAGTTTCGGTACTGAGTGCAAAACGCAGTGATGACCTGCAACGCCTTACCGTGGGTGACGGGATATGTGGCTTTGGTAACCTCGGACACGTAAATGTACATGACCAGGGCCACAACCATATAAATACAGACCGCTGTCGTACGTAGCGCTGACCGTTGGTGGATGGTCAAGTAGGAGATGGTACAGACCCCTGCCGTAATGGCCTGGTAGTTTGCAAGGCTGGCGAGGAATTTCAGTTCCGCTAGGGGCGTGACTTGTCGAAGGCGGACGACCGAGGCCACAAACACGGAAAGCGCAACAAGGATATTGGCCTGCTGGATGCTGGTCGCCACGGGGACGAGGTGCTCTGCCAACCATATCTTTGAGGGAAAGAGAAAGATCGAGTCTTGGCCTAGTGGCCGAGCAGCATCTTCCGCAAAGATGGAAGCCATTGCGAGGAGGGGGCCGAAAAAGAAGGATGCGATGCCTTGCAACACGTACGAAGTCATGGCCTGGGCGGATGTGTTTCCCCCGTTAGATGATGCACCTGCATCGATATTTTGCGATATTGGAGGGGGAACTCACCCCAACACCAGAAATATCTGGATTCCCAACACCATAAACGAGAGCGCAGACCCCCGGACACGTCTCGACCAGCAGAGACACATTGCGACCAGCCCAGTCTTGAACCACTCGGTCAATGACGCTATTTCTGTCGCCAAAGTTGCACAAGTCGTTGGTTGGCGATGCCAGTGACAAAAGCGTGGTGGCGGTTGATAAGACTGGTGATGGTGTTGGCTCGAGGGACGCCTGCACCGTGACGCCTGCGAAGACGAGAACCAAGATGAAAACCAGAAAGCGCAAAACGCTCAACATGCGCCTCATCTATGTGGTGTTTATGATCCCGAACAATTCGTCAAAATTTTGGTGATGAACAGAGTGAAAAAAAAAAAAAAAAAAAAAACTTCATCTCAGCTCTTCAAGACCGAAACACAATTAGGGTCCTGCCCCCTTTTGCGGCTGAAATCCCATTGCAGCTGCCCTGCAATCTTGGAATCTCGGGTTTCGGCCAGCGCCACATTCAGGGGTGCCGTCGGGCTAATATTAATCGCTCATTGGTCAACCGTTGACAGTATTGTGCGTCCGATAAAACTAGAACTTGTGCTGATGAAATATTGCGTTCGGATCTGGGGATGAAACGATCCAAGAAAGGCTGGAAGTAGGCGACAGATTAGATGTGTGCATCTCTCAAGCTTCGTTAGCAATGGGCCTTTGATGCTGGCCTAGGTTGAGGCGAATGCAGTACCCTAAAATATGAGCTCGCCTAAATTAAACCACTGTCTTTTATCAGAAGGGGGGATCTTGCTGAATGGATGCCTGGATCGGAGGGTCTTGAGAGTTTGGGATAGTCCATGGCGAAAACATAACCCCACCATCACTTCAACTATCCATTTTTGGGAGGTGGTCCCTGAGGTTGGACGCCCCTGTTGACAAATCAACAATAATGACGACATAGACCTGCTAAATTCCAGGGCAAAGACCTGATTTGGTCATTCGACTGACTCAGCTATCGAACCAGCGGAGTGGGAGCCAAAAGTCCCCTCTCGCGATAACCCGCCAAAAAAATGGCAAAACATTGAAATGGCGGGATTTGAGGTTGCGGGTGCCCAGTCATCGAAATGCATAACGGCGGCAAGTGATTGATCTTGAGGATCTTGCCCGAAGTAATTCCCGCAAAGAATCAAGGCACATTATACAGTCTGACCAATAAAAACCGTGAGGATACGCGCATGCATGTCTTGAGTTGCTGACTGATGCATCGTTCAAACGTGATCCGACGGAAGCCATCCCATTCGCCCACCCGCTAGGTGTCGGGACCGTAGCCGATGAACGGGCAACCAACGGTGACAGACCCGACGGCTCGACACGGGTTTGGTTCGGACCCCGGGTCTCACATAACCGTTAAGAAAGGGAAAAAGAGGTGCAAACAAGCGATAAGTCGCAGTTTTTTTTGACATTGCGCCGCCTTATCATGGCCCGTGTCGGCGGCGTCAAATCGCCTCAGCTGACCTTGAATGATAGGACCAGATAAACAGGTGCGCTTTTCCATCAATACGCCCGGATAATCACGTACCTGGCCTGACCTGACCTGACCTTGGGTTTTTTTGGATTCCAAAGATTTCACAGAATATACTTTCATCTTCCAGCCTTGTTTTGTAATGATGATGGAGCCAATACAATGTACTACAGTATCGAATACGGGCGGGACCGTATACCGGCTATTTCGTCCTCGCCGCCCGCACACCAAGTCACGGTCCGGTTGTGCCCAATGCCGAAAGAGGAGAATCAAGGTCAGTCAGGTCAGGCCGGGTTTTGTCTCTTTTTTTCAGAGGCTAACACGACATGGACGTCTAGTGCGACGAGGGCAGGCCGAGGTGTGGCCGATGCAGCCGGGGGGAACTCCTTTGCAGATACCCGGACGGCAGTATGCCTCCAGACAATAATCCTTGTTCGACGCCAGCGAACGATCTTGCGCGCATATCCGCCCTCTCCATCTCGTCGTACCGGCCCGAGAGTCCGGGTCAAAAAGAAGCCGAACTATTGGACCACTACATGCGGCACACCAGCTATGCCATCGGCTTTGAAGGCCAGGACACTTTTGCTCTGCGGGTTGGCATTCCCGAGCTGGCAACACGCTGTCCCGCACTTATGAGCTCCTTGCTGGCTCTGGCTGCATCGTGCTGCTGCTGCGACATTATGTCTCACCCGGCCCCGATTCCCCGTGATCGGGAGCGCATGGTGCAGCTGCTTGCCACGGCTAACCGGCATCACCTAAACTCGCTGCAGGAGATCCAAGCGCTCATCTGCAAAGCACGGCACTATGACCAAATCCTGGCCAACGCCCTTCTCATGGCGGCCTACGGAACCTCAGCACAGCGAGTGCGTATCTGGCTCGCCGACAACACGCCCGCCCACGAGACTCTGGCCGATGAATTCCAACCTAACAACTCTGGGTGGATGACGCTTTTCCACTCGGTCGATTCCGCTTTTGCCACCGTTCCCCGAAGCCGTTCAGCCAGCCGCGGGGTGAGCGAAGATGAAGAAGCCACCACCGACTCCTCCCCAGGACTCGACGCTTGGACTTTCCAACCCGAATTCCACACTCCCCGACAACAACAGCCCCGGCCCAACATGCACGACCAGGAAGTCATGCTGCTAACCAAGCAGCCCATGGCCCTGTCAAACCACCCCATGTACTCGGCCATTGTGTCTACCTCACCGTGGGCACTCGGCACCCTCAAAGCCACGACCGACCGACTCTGCGCCATCCTCGACGAAATGGACGTGACCTGGTCGTCGACCCTCCCTACCGAAGACCTCCATCCGCCCCTGACCAAAGCATCGACGCTCCAAGCCTGCCGACCAGCGATGGAGATACTGCTTGGCGTCGCTGCGGGAATCTGTCCGCCTGGGGTATTTTCTCACAACATTCACATTCAAAACCAACACCAATCACATTCTGACTGGAATGGCGGTGATGGTGTCAGTGGTGGTGGTGGTGGTGGTGGCACTACATGTAGCCAAAGTCAAAGTCAAATCCAAAACCTCCGCCGGCATATGTATTTCAATTCTAACTCTAACTCTAACTCCAACTCTCACACCAGCTTCACCTCTATATCGCCTTCATCTGATGTATCCGACTGGCTACGCGAATACATTTCCCGAGTGTTGGCAGATATCCCATCGCGTTCGACGCGGCGGATAATCATGGCGTTTCTCTACCGGGTTCCCCAGCAGTTTGTGAATACCGTAAGGGGAATCCTCGATTGCTTTCCTGACGGGCCCATCTCGCTTTGTCCGGCGGAGACGCTTTGTATTGATATTTTTGCGCATTGGCTTTGTTTTACCCTGTTACTCGATGGGGTTTGGTTTATTGGAGATATTGGTCTCTGGGAACTCGATAGGATTGTGGGCATGGTGGAGACGGGGAGGTTGGATTTGTCGTATGGAGTTAATAGAAATGGGAATGGGGCAGGTGGGGGGGATTGGTGGCCGGCGGGGATTTATCGGATTGCGGTAGAGGTGAAAAAGTATGCGAGGAGGTGACGGGCATTTCAAAGTATTTCATTCAGTGACAACCAAGAAATTCAGAGGTCCAAATTCCAACTACCAAGCATCTTTCCTGCCTACCCAAGGTACCTAGCTAGGAGCACAACATGAAGCCCAAGATTTGATATCAAGAGGGTAAAATGAGAGACAAGAAGACAAGTTTAAATAGCGAGCCAGTTGAAGATAAAAGTGGCCCGCCAGTGGTACCAACACATCGAGTGGTTTTCCAGAGAATGAAGCGAAATGTTCGACACCCAAAAGCAAAGTCAAATGCAACAAAAGTCTCCAAACCTTGGAAGTGAAGAGAATCAAGAGTAATCAAAGAGAAGAAAAGAATCGAAAAGAAGTGAAAAGAAGTGAAAAGAAGGGAAAAGAAGTGAAAAGAAGTGAAAAGAAGTGAAAAGAAGTGAAGTGAAGTGAAGAAAAAAAAAGGCATCAAGCCAGGAACACTCAAGCCTTCAGGCCGGAATCAAACTGCTTAAACGGCGACGTCGCATAATACGACGTCCACTGCGAGCAGACCGGCTCAATGGCATTCAGCGGGACCGTCTGGGGGATATCCTGAACTCTTTCGAGAAACTGGACACTCAACCCCTGGCTGACATGCCAGGCAATATGGCAGTGGAACAGCCAGGCTCCGGGGTTATCACTCCGGAAAGCGACGACCAGCCATCCCGAGCCGGGAAGCATGGTCGTGTCCCGACGAGTAGGGTTGTTGAACTTGAGAGTGGCGCGGTCCGTGGCATCTGTGCCTAATTTAGTATCTGACTTGATGTTGAGTAATGTGTAGGTGGAAACTTACCATTGTATCGTCGGGCTGGCGTGTTCAGCGGGTCGGCCACGGCTGGAGAGCGACCGAGAATGAGGAAGTCATGACCCTGAATGAATTGGTCAGCATTAGGCACCAGTCTTTCCCGGGTGGTAATACTGAAACTGGACATGAAAAAGAAAAGGGAGAAAGAAAAAAAAAACTCACATGCAAATGCATCGGATGCGGTATACCTCCCAAATTCTCAATCACCCAAAACGACCACTGATTCGCCTGCGGGACCTGGAACACATTGTAGCGCGCCGGGAAGTTCATGTTGCCCTTGGCGAGATACTCGAGCGTCGGTTCGTCCCAGGTGATGTTCATGTCTTGGCCCTTGACATGCCAATACACGCGCTGCACGCCCTGCCAGTTCTTGATGGCGAGATCGACATCCAGACTGTTGCTCGGCGCGGCGGTGAAAGAGGACGCAGGGGCGGTGCGGGTGACGATGGGGACCAAGCTGGTCGTGTCTTCGCATCGGCTATCCGGAGGAGGTGTGCCGCGGTTAGTTGGGAGAGCGGTGGAACTGGCGCCATCATACTGGAAGATGGCAGCTGGGAACCGAATCCTAGTGACACCGCAGAGGCCGCTGGGAGCAGTTGTGACGTTGAACCAGTAGTTACCCACGGCTTGGTTGGCATCAATGGTGACATCGTACCGTTGGCCGACGGCAAGGAACAGGTTTGAGGCGGTGAATGCGTTGACGGGGACAAAGTCGGATTCAATCACAGTAAACTGATGACCAACCAGGCTGACGGTGAAGGTGTTATCAACCGAGGTGTTGATGATGCGAAGGCGATGGCGCTTTCCAGGCTTCAGCTTAACGCGGTAGTACGATCCACCGCCGTTGGCATTGACGTGGGTGCCGTTGAAGAGAATGTTGTCAGAAGGAGGTGCGGGCTGGGGAGGAGCTGGGATCAACGAGTGCTGAATCTCATCGGCAGCACCATAGTACCAGTCGGTAATGGGGAAGACACCAAGATCCTCATCGTACGGCAGGGATGCAGGACCGTTAATCTGGATGGTGCCGACAACACCATTGGCGTACTGAGACGAAAAGTGCGAGTGATACCACGAGGTACCATGCTGCTCAGCCCGGAAAGTGTACGTCTTGGAAGCACCAGGAGGGAGCGGGCACTCGGTGATGCCGTTGGCTCTGTGGGCTTATTAGCACTTTCAAAAATCTCAGGGTTGTCGTTGATTCCAGGGATACATACCCGTCGTTCACATTGTTGTTCAACATACGGACACCATGCCAATGGATTGAAGTTCTGTTGACACGAGTTAGTCATTTGTTGCAGTTGTTGACTTAGTAGCGGATAGCCTACCCGTTGACCCTTAAGCGATTCGTGATAGTGACGCGAATGGTATCACCCCAGTCGGCTCTCACGGTGGGACCAGGGAATTGGCCTAACATCTTTGATTAACAAGATTCAAAGTGTTGACTTTGACGTTACTTACCATTGACGAGCATGGCCTTCTTCTTGGGCACGCCATCTCCGGCTGCCCAGTTGTCCATTTCAACAATTTCCCAGTTGTACTGAGGACAACAATGGTTAGTGACAGTTCGGCTTAGTTCCAGAACGCAGTGGGCTCACATTTCTAACAACTCCGGTTGCGGGAAAGTTGGCTTCGTAATCCGTGTTGATGTTGAATCCGTTGGTCCAGCAAGCCCGATTGCTCGGTGTGTTGCAAGTCGGCGCCCGCTTGGTGAGCTCGACGTCAGCACGAGGCGTGAGGTCATCCTCAGTGGAAGTCAAAGGAATGGTATTGCCCAGTCCGGCAAAGAACAGGCAGCCGACGGCCTGAAGCCAAGAAGTGGAACGCATGGTCTCAAGTGTTCAGTGTGGCAGAAGAAGGAATGAGTGTCTTGGATGCCAGAAGATAACGAGGGTAAGAAGTTTTAAAAACGAAGGTTGTCGTTGAAACGAAAGGAAGGTCAAAGCAGCTTCATGGCTGCGCTCCTAGAGAGGCCTTGTCGGTTGAGATGTGACTTGAAATCTCATGATACTCGGGGGAGAGACAACTTTATAGTTAGTGACAGATATACCCCCTGGAATGTCCCCCGTCTTCTGTCACTTGACAGCTAAGAGACACAGCATCCTTGACAAGACTTGACGGGATGGATGCTGGTGTTGAATTCCTTCTTGCGTAACGTAGCTGCGTGTGGCGCTGCAACCACGCTTGCTCAAGACCCAGTTGAGCCGCGTGGAGGCCACCATTCAGACCTGCAAAGCCTCAATAGTTTTGACGGATTGGACATCTAGAGGCGTAATGGCGTGAGTATGTTAAAGGGGGGTCAAGGTGAGCGGTCAGGAACAACAAGCTCGGAGGACTCGATATCCGGCATGGGAAAACACGAGAATACTCGAGTGGGGTCTTGTGGTTTGCATATGATCATTTCGGAACGGGAGAGGGGGAATGTGGTTACATCAACGACAGGGCGTTCGATAGTTTGAATCATTCCTTCAATCTCCCTAACCTCGATGAGATCCGCTGACGAGGTGGCGTACGCAAGGATGGCGGGCACTGCCAGCTGGGGAACCATGCAACGAAACATGAACCTATAATTGAACAATCCCATCTCACCTGAGTGACCGGGGATGGGAATTCCTGATAGGGGTATGCACGTGGTAGGGGTGGCCGATACGGCACGAGACCGAGAAGCCATGACGGACTGTTACCTGGTTTAAGACAACAGCTCTCCTTTAGCTGCTATCCATTGCCGAGTTAACCGGGAAACGTGCAATCTATGTTGATCGCCTCTGCACATCCGACAGAGCGGTTTCGCTTCTTCCCGTACGGCAAGAGACGATCTCAAGCCCTGTGTAAATGACGGATATTCAAAAGATAGGTAACCACGGCTAGAATGGATGCCCCGTGGTTTGTCGAAACAAGCATACATACATTGGTGGTGTACCCGCCCCTGCGTATTGCTCAACAACCTACATGTAAATGCATGCCGGTTCCCCGAGTCTGCCTTGGCAGCAACCTCAGCTGCATATTCTCCGACGTCATTGGCCTTGGGACTTGCCGTCCCTGGTCGACTTGGGCGATACACGAACCTAGCCGTGCGCCAAGTGGCATTTGGCTTTAGAGGTAGGGGGGGTAAGCCCGGGTGTCAATCAGGGCCGATCCCGATTCCCTGCTTAAAGAATAGGGGAGAGTCTCAGTCAACGTAACCTCCTACCCGCCCTCAACAGGACTTTTGTCCTGTCATCTGGCCTACACTGGATGGTTAATGTGTCTCTTGCGGATGCCTAGTAGGTGGGGTGCCGCGGGACAAATATTGAAAAATGGCAACATCTGATCCTGGTGTGGGCGCAATCGTGATAGAGGCAGACCGGTTAGAGTTAAGTGGATGCAGCAAAGGCTGCAGCAAACAGGGCAGAGGCGCAGGATGCATGCAACAGATGGCACTTCACGTACAGCCCAAGTCTCGGCAGACCTCAATCCAACTCTCTTTCTTTTTTTTTATTCTCCGCATCACTACGATATCCGCGCGGCACAGTAACTATCTGTCAGTGGGAGAAAAAAAATGCCCCAGTCTCCCGCAGTGCCACAGGCTTACAGCCAGGTGAGGGTGGAAAGCGGGAAGGTGAAGGCATGGTGATTGGTGGCACCTGACGCGCGTTCCATGGGTCGCAGACCCCTTCATTTCCATGCCGTCCGCAAATGGAAGCTGCAGGTGACAGGACCTTTCTCTTGACCGAGGAAAGACTCTGTGAAACTATTTTCTCTTATTTTCCAAATCCACCTTGTAAAGCAACTGGCTGTGAGTTTGCGAAAGTTTAGGACAAGCGTGGAGATGTGTTTGTGCTCTGCAAGTATTGATGTCGACTGGAAACCAAAGCAGTCACCCAGACCACATTGACCAGGGGTTTTTAGAGCCATCAACTCGAAACTTGAACTGCGGTTCGTATAACATTTCCTTCCCCGCGTTCCGTGCCTCATCCGACTTCCGAATCCTCAACGGCTGGTGGTTCGCAGGGTTTGTGATGGCACGGTCTCGAGGATGGTAGGTCGGAACATTTTTAGAAACTAAATCCGGGGTTCTCAACCCATCCTCTGCAACATTGTTCAGTATGGCTCTTCCCGTCTCTTTATTAATGCCGATCGTTTCCCCTCTCGAAACCCACCAACCCTCATATATTTGTCTGCCTCACTGCCCACTGCTACGCGACCAGGGCGTGTCCAAGGCTTGTGGGAAATTACATTTCGGCATTTCTAGTCAACACCAAGCTGCACCGCATCGAGATCCTACGGCGCTAAAGGGGGTGGCTCGACGATGTTGGCACGTAGCTATGCTCAACACACTTTACGTTTCCTTGAGCCAAAGCGACCGTCCTCCTCCGTTCTCCCTCACCATCTTGCGGTTAGGTACCTTATGAACCAAGTATCAAGTAAAGACCAACGAATATGCACTAGAGATACCTGCCGCAACGCATACATGTACCCGATGTCTCTAGAGCCTTTATAACCCCAAGCAATGGCTAAACATTTTACCACTTTCGCTTTTGAGGGATGAAATATCCTGTATCTTCACCCAGCCTCTGAGTGCCTGAACCTGGCTTGAACTACCCCCTTCTAGTGTCCCGTTTCCGTGGCCTTTGCGCAAGATCCAGTGTTCTGTGCTATGGAGTTATCTCAGCCCACGGCACAACCTCCATCTCACGCCGTTGCCTCTCCTCCTTCAACAGCATTATTCAGTTTCCGCTGCCTCCTGAATCTCCGGGAACATGAACGTCTAGCTAGGCCAGTGGAAAGACGGACCATTGTCTTCGGCGCATTGAATACTTGCGAGACAACAGTCTTCATCAAAAGTGTGAAGACATGGGGAATTGCAAAGAAAAGAGACGGAACCTATGAGTTGGTCAAGGTCCAGTCACACGGGTAACTATCACGAAATCAAAGTCAGCCTGACCACCCAGTCTTGTGGATGATCAAATCTGACCGCATTTGTGTATGTCGCTCCATTGAGGTCTATAGTTACGCCGCTTATGATGAGGACACTAGAGCTGTTCTGTCGCACGTTTTGCTGTTGAGTTACGATGTAGAGGGCTCCTCGGCTACCATCCTTTTAACACATGTATGCATTCCAAGGGCTGCCAGAACTATTTACACACCCGACTGGTAATGCCAATGTTCTGGAAGCGGCTAGCAGTTGTGACAAAGAGCTCAACCTCGTCAACTCTTGTAACCTAAACATGCGCGGGGCTTGACACGTTGTGGAATTGGATGGTGTTTTTGGTTGTCAACATTGAAGATACGAGTTCAACACTTTATTCTACAGCAGTCCCGGAATGGCTGCTGAAGAGTCAAGAGAATGAAGAGACTCTGTGTCGATATGACGTTGGTATCACGACTGAAACCCCGGTTGACGGTTTCAGAATTAGTTGTGTTCAGGTTGAGCAGCTTCCCTGAGGCTCACATGTACAAATTGTCGGAATTTTATCCACAAAGACGGCAGATCGTCGCGGCCCGTCGTCAATGGGCGCACCATGAGGGGCTCAATCGTGTCCATCCGGTCAAGCGCAGAATCAGTCTCATGGATGGCAATAGATCGTATGGCATTTGTGTTCGGGGCTTCCCCGGGGCTCACCCAGGGACGCCACTTTCAGGGTGTCAGCGTGGGTGAGCCGGGTGAGTCAGATCCGCAAGGTATACAATATGTATGATAAGTGTGCCCTTGGCCAGAAAGCTTGGCTTAATGACCATGATTAAGAAGCTAAGTCCTGGCTCACCGCCTTTTAACTTGTCAGAAAGAAGGGGTTCTTGCCAGGGGCCAGAACATGGTATAAAGGATTTGTAGCCAACCGAGCTGAATGAGAGCTCAGGGGGGCTGAACTGACTACATCAATTCAACTGGTTACGTCGGCTCAGCTAGTAACGGTTACGTTTTGCCACCTACATTGCCGCCACCGTCCATTACTATAATAAAGGGTCTCTGGCTTTGCTAGAGCTGTGATGTAAGCAATACAGTCACGCAGTGACAGAAACACTGCACATTGAATTCTATAGAGTTGATGAGGTTGTAACTGTGTGGTCCTATTACTTGTGTGTTCTCTGTGTCCTGTATTCTAGTTTACAGCCAAGACCTCTTCTTTTATATACCTATCTGTAAGATTCAGCCTTCATTACTGCAGTAGCTCAGGCTCCGGGCATTTTAGTAGTGCCAGCCATCCAGTCAGTTTCGCCAACCAAATGACCAGGCCTCCCAAGCCCCTTTTTTTCTGACAGAGAAACGGAGTTCGTTGCCTTTAGGAGAAACATTCTCCAGCTCTAAGCCCTTAACGATGTTTAAAGCTAAGCGGGTATGTTAGATACAATAGCAATTACTACTCTGTAGGAGTAATGAACGTCCCGCGCTTTTTAAATGCAGTTGTAGTTTGTGACAGTTCCTGCTATCAGGCTTATTGTCGCAGCCGTTGCCGCTCCTACCGCCGTTGTTGCTGAACCGGCTCCTGGTCTCGGAGCAGTCACATGAAGTTGAGTTGTGGTCATGACAATATGCTCCACCTGATGACATGATCCACTTGATGGCATATTCCATTTGATGACAAATTTGTCTCTTTAGCTGACATGTCCCATCGTGCTATCCTAACTACTCCTATTGCGAAGTAGCTCAACTGTCTTCTCTCTTCCATACATTTCTGCATACCGTAGCGGTGTCATCCCACTTCTACTCCGAGACTCTGTATCAGCCCCCCTATCGAGAAGCAGCCTAATAACCGCCTCGTGGCCCTTTTCCGCCGCCCACGACAATGGCGACTGGCCGTGTTCTGTATCTCGAGACTCTATATCGGCCCCCCTATCGAGAAGCAACCTAACAACCGCCTCGTGGCCATTTTCCGCCGCCCACAACAATGGCGACTGGCCGTGTTCTGTATCTCGAGACTCTATATCGGCCCCCCTATCGAGAAGCAACCTAACAACCGCCTCGTGGCCATTTT
>Ga0247763_1000494_pt1 | contig 23427 bp, 24 predicted proteins | sample UWRJL141409B4_FD_179926 | JGI IMG/M metagenome (GOLD analysis project Ga0247763, IMG submission 179926) | Plant litter microbial communities from Arlington Agricultural Research Station in Wisconsin, United States - UWRJ-L141-409B-4 | ecosystem: Environmental > Terrestrial > Plant litter >...
GAGGTCGAACTGAGCCGCTCCGTGGCTCACCATCGCCGAGTTGCCCTCCGCCACCGAGTTCGTGAGTGCTGGCGATAACGGAGCGTTTGCTTTCTCAATGTTCAGGTTATATGGTCTGGGTCGACTAGTTGGCTTCCTCGTCCCCATCAAAGCCGTCGACAGGACAGGCGCCTGAGCGACAGTAGCGGGCCGCGTCACAGAAGACCGTTGATTCTGTTTTCCCTTCCCTTGAAACGTTGCCACCTTGGCCTTGGCCTTGGTATATAACGTCTCAAGTCTGCCGGCTTTCCTCGGGCTAATGGGCCGTGACGGAGGTGATGCGGGTTCCGATGCTGACGTAGCTGCCATGGGTGCACGCGGCGAGCGCATACTAAGGCCCTCAAGCCTCAGCAGTTCTGAATCAGAGATAGAGCCCATGCCGGGTGTTTCGTGACAGTGACGAGGCAATCCGCCCATATCAACCATGTCGAGATGTTGCTGTGAGCCCATAGCGCCTTGCTGTCCTCCACCGCCTCCTATCCTCCCTCCTCGGTGCTGAACCTGACGCTGAACCCCCGCAGATCCCGGTGGCGTGACAGTGCTGTGAAGACCGTACGAGCTGGATGTCGAGGCCGAGGCCGCCTCGGCCCCATCGAGGACCACAAATTCATCAAAGAAGTCGGCCTCTGACTGGTTCGCCCCCGCACCGCCTGCCCAGCAGAAGTTGCCCCCTCCTCCTTTGTTCTCCACGAGTGAGCACTCACTGCTGGAAAAGCCCATCTCTTGGACGCTGACCATTGTCCTTCTCCTCCACTTCTCAATGTGCTGCTTTTGCTGGTGTTGGGCTTGATCCTGGCACTCAAACTGCCCTGTGTCGAACGCAAGGAAGCAGAGTTGTTGATCGTGCTGAAATTGCTCTTGTTGCCTTTCGAGCTTTGTGTGTATGTGGCAAGAAGCCATGACGGCGGGGTCGGGACGGGTATGTCGTCTAGACGGTCAGGCACTGTGAGCATCGGACAAAGTCAACAAACCCATTGGCCGTGTCCTAGCAACAGAGATTGTCACCAAACACACGAGACCAGAGGGGGGTAGAGCAAAAGCGAGAAAAGGGGGGGGAGGAATGTATGAGACATTTGTATGCCTTGTGGCGGCAGGGTCCGACCCCAACTGAGAAAGAGAAGGAATGGAGAGGGTGTCGTCTCCATCGACAACCCATTCCAGCTTCCACTAAGCGCCATCGTGTGGTTCGTTTCTCCACCGCTGATCTGCCAATTTGACCCTCGTAATGGACTATTCCGAATCTGATGTGCGACGAGCTCCGACTCGCGGACTACAGATAAAGAAAACATCCCCCGGCTTTGTATTGGGAGGGGGGTTCGGTCGAATTTGTTTTGCTTAAGCACAAAGGAACCGCTGTGTGAAGTGGAATGTGAATCTCGAGTTGTATACCTGCTATTGTCGAGTTGCCGCTGGACCACGGCACAATGGCAATGCCTCTGTTTCGCGGCGCCTGTGAAAGAAACCCCGAAAGTCGTAGCCTGTGCTGTGTCAATAACTTTCTCGCGCCTTTTTTCCGAGCGGTGTTCCCAAGAGGGAACGAATATGAAGCAGTCCAGCAAGGTTTGCCGGGATAATGATGATTTGATTCGAGACATTACGTCTCTTCCCCCATCTGATGCCACATGTCGTACATGAAAAACCCTACTCAGGACCCTTGAGGCTGAATGAATTGCTCCCTGCGCCCAGTCTTTATGACAATGCCGTGTTTGCCCTATTTTCCCCCCTCACAATGACAATCATCATGATATGCAGATGCCCCATAACATATGAAAGACAACAAAAAAAACGACCGGGAACTCCTCAGATATGCAGCCCATGTCCTTGTCCGAACAAGCAACGGCAGGTCCTGCTGAACTCCGGAAAGCTGACTTGCTGAGGAAGGAAACGACCAACACCAAAGACCTTGAAATCAATGAACCCCGTGTTACTGGCTCCCTGGGTATATATGTACGCTTCCCACAGCTTCCCAAAACCAGAGCAGAAGACACAAAAGAAAAAGAAAATTAGGAGGTCATCGCGGCTGTGTATTATCGAGAGCATTGTGTTGTTGCGGTAACGGCTCCTGCATCACCACGGATATAATCGAGGAGGCAGACGACGATACAGCTGAGGACTTCTGTGTGCGCTGACTCTCCAGCTCTCTAGTTGCTTGCTTCCTCCTCCTGCGCATCCTCGGCTTGGCTCGCACAAGGTTCTGGCAACGAAGGGCAGCATCAGCCGATAGACGGTAACGTAGAGGCATCCCATGCGCATGTCGTTGCATGGTGCCACCGGGACTTGGCCGACGTAGACCGCGAGCTCGGTTGATCATGGCCCTCTCTTCCTCGAGAAGGGTATCTTCGTAGGTCGACGAAGGGTCGCCAGAACAGTATGCCTCATCAACTTCCAGGACAGTATCCGCTGCAGTGACGTTTATGCTCGGCGGAGGGAGCGGTTCAATGGGCTCCGGGTAGTGAATAATTGCCGATGCAGGCGTCAAGTTTTGTGTGGGTTCGTCTTGTTGAATGTCCATGGGATCGTCGACGCCATTTGTCAGGTATATGCCCGACGGCCGAAACGTTAGTGCATCTGGCACGCACTGCGACAACCGACCATCGGCGGGTGTCGTGGCGATGGGCGTAACAGGGGCTGAGAAAGCAGTCCTAGACTGAACAGAACCCGGTGAGTGAAGATGACCAAAAGCCGTGTCTACAGACCAATCGTCACGGGAGAAGTCCAGGGTTGGTGCCAACTTTGGAGGGTGGTCGGGGATTTTGGGGGTGCTCGACGAGCTCCTTGGTGATACTGCCGGGGGTGTGCGATCCGGCGGAGGGCTTGGTGATTGCAAGTTTTGCCGGCTCAGTCTCCGGACAAGCGTAGCAACGCTTACTCGGAGACGCGAAGGTCGTGTGGGTGTTGGAGCTGCTGTGGTTGAGGCTCCTCCCAAAAGTGAGGCTCGCAGCGATGGCCGAGGTTGGCGTTGCCTCTGCACTGCGAGTGCCGGGACCGAGGGCGTGTGGTCTCGAGATATAGATGTTAGTCCTGCGCTGGCGTCGAGCCGTGTCCCGGCGCCGTGGTGGCCCGACATGTCGGGACCGACGCTGGATCGAGTCCAGCTGCCACGGAGCAAAGGGAACGGCCGCGGCGGCGGGCGGGCGCAGCGACGGCGATTCTACCGAATGATTGGCGGTTTACGAGACATGGGCACCGATTCGTTTCTGCTTCGAGATCACAAAGATGGTTGGAACTGTGTTGTGTTGTTGGGCCGTGCTTGGCGATTGAACGTCGGTCGGGCCCGAGATGTGATCGCGCCTGCTGAGTTTACGAGTTCGGCTGGCGATAGGGCGGATGAGATCAAAAACTTTGGCCGTTCCAGCAGTTCGCGTCACCCATTAGTTTCGGGACGGCGTATGCCCGAATTGATTTTTTGGGCACACAGCACGAGGCGTTGAGGGAGAGAGGACAGAAGGAAGAGTGGAAAGAAAAGAGGAAAAGGCTAACTCCAAAGCTTGAGATGACGGGCTGCAGCCCGTTCGGAGGTAGCTCCTGGCAGCGGCAGGTGTGCACACTCCCTAGGAGTCAGGTGGCGAGCAAGCAGCTGTCCCAAGCACACACCAACTTCCAGGTTCCCATGCGGGCTCAGTGAGCGCAACAGGGCGCTTTGCGAATCACAGCACAGTCCAGGGCTTGGATCTGGGGTTCCGGCCGGCGTGATTGGACGCCATGTCTCGCCCATCTCGCACTGTCTGGGCGACCTGCAGCAAAAAGCACACCTCCCTGTCCTCCCCCAAAAAGTCAGGAAACTGGAGAGCGTCCCAAGCTGCCGGAGAGCTCCCCCTCGCTTCGCCCTTCGTCTTCCCCTCCCAGCGGACAATTACCGCGGGCGAACAGGCGCCCAATGTTGCGCTGCAGCTGCCAACCGGCGATACTACCTCTCGGGGCATGGTCTTGTGGGTCGCGCAACAATGTCGCTACCGTTTGGCACAAAGGAAGACGAACGGGGCGGGCACTGGGAAGCTCGTTCCGTCCTGTTGGGTTTGGAGCAATTGAATGACAAGGACCCAATTCCAAGGGTGGGCTGGCCCTTGGCACTCGGCACGCACAGCGGACCACTCAGAGCCCGCCTTCCCGACTTGGAGGGTTCGCTCGAGCCAAGACAGGGCCTTCGGGCCATTTTGAGCAAGTGGGTCCACCGCTGCAACAGTGTGACTGTGCCGCCTCCACGCACTGTGCATATATCTTTTTCCGTCTTGTCGGGTCAGGCAGCTTCGAGGGGCAGGAGGGGGAAGAAGGCAGCCTTCTGGTTCTTCATCTGCCTCACAGCCTGCGCGAGTCAATTGCCTGAATCTATAGCATGAGAAACAGAATTATCGCGGTATGGTGTTTGACTTGTTGTGTGAAACTGACAAGGCAGTTTGGATTGTCCAAGCATTCCTGGCTTTTGGTTATTGGGACTTTGCAAATTGCTACAGAGCTGGCCCAACGTGGGAGCATCCACCGCAAAAAGCCTGGCGAGGCGGCAACGTTCCAGCAAATGGGCCCAGCAATGAACCCAGCAAAGAGTTACAGCCGAGGATTGAGTGGCCTCTTGCGCAATCCGGAAGGGTGATCGCCAAAAGTTCGTCTCTTTTTTTTCCCGCGTTACCACAGCGCTGGGTTCTTCTCACCGCTTTCGTGCGGAGGAATTCTCCCTGATCAGACCCAAGTACTCATGGCGCGCCCAGTCTCATTGCAACAACTCCGTCAGCAAATAGCCGCGACACAGGCGCAACCGACTGAAAATCAGTGAGGGCAGGAGTCCGTCACTCTGAAGCAGCCACGCCCTGGAAATTCCACCGAGGTCTCTCCTTCCCGCGTTCCCAACACAGCGAACGGGAAACCGTGTTTGTTCGCGAACCATTTGCCGGCCGGCAAACATTTCTTGTTCTTTTTTGTTTTGCATGCCGGGGGCATTTGTCAGGCCACCCTGCAGTGCGGTGGACATGGCGCCCACTCAGATCCCAGGTTCGCTACTCCTATCCCGGATTCGGGCTTCAAGCCTGCCACTCTCGGCGACCTGCTTTGTTCGCCTTTGTTTCGCATCCCGCCCTGGGACGCCGAGTCGTTCGGCCAGATGGCGTTCATGCAGACAAACCAACAGGCTCCGTAACTACCCGTCTCGGAGTGTGGAAACAGGAGCTCACGGGAAGCTGCTTGCTGTTCACGCTGCGTTCCTGAGTGTCTTTCCTTGAGCCTGCCTGCCATGCGTTCCTAAGGGAGAAGGAGGGGGTGGGGTCGCTCATTAAAACCCCTGGCGAATGGGCGAGACGCGTCTCACTGAAACGGTGTTCGACTCAGCTGCTTCCGGGAATTGCGCCCTCGGCTCCGCGAGCCCCGTTCATCCCCAGGAGACCCCGCGCCAGCGTGTCGGTGAACATTGCTTAATGTCCTGCCACCACTGGACGAAATCGCTCCCACTCTCTGGATTGGTGCGGCAGCATACTGCCAAATGATTGGGAGAGCGCATGTTACTAGCCGATTTTACACCGGGCCAGATGATCCATTTGGTGGTTATACCCTTTCGACTCTTGACCGACATTTGGGTTAGAGCCATGTGCTTAGTTCAGACGGTCGCCAATACCGTGCGGCTCTCCTTGCAGTGCCTGGCTGCAGGAAGATTCTGATTCCGGAGAACAACCCACCTGCTGCAAAAACGTTGCTGCAGCGTGGGAGACCCGCAGAAATTCCCGGGGGAGATGGCCTCATGGATTTGCATCCCTCGGGAGCTGGTGCTTACGACAGTTGCTTGGTCATGGGTCCTCGCTACAGGACCATGACCCTAATTGTCGTGCCTCGCGAAAGAGAGACGTTTTGAGATCGGCTCAGTTTGTTTTCTTCTCAATCTCCCTCTTGGGTTTCTCGCTTCCATCAAGTTGGGAATCGATAGTTCCGATTTTCGGGCTGCTTAGAACATACTTGTCCACGTCGTCCACTCGATGCTGTAATATGCCGCACAAATCACCCTCCGAACAGTGAGTGCCCTTGGCATCCTTTGATGGAAGCTCGAAAGACGACGAAGTTTCATTATCTTGGTATTTGCTTTATTTTTGTTGTTTCCTGTTGCCAAGCGACCTTCACGCTCTCTCGATCACGTCCAGAATTTGTTCAGCGCGTCTGGCGCGGCTGAAGACAATGGCTGAAAGAGAGTGAAGTCTCGACTCTCAGTTGCTCATGGGCCCTGGGAAAGTTTTTGTCAAGTGCCAGAGCCAATCAGCCAGGTTTCTGGTATCTTTCTGCGAGTCATGATGGCGCCTACAACATTGCGATGTGGCAGCCCCAGTGTTGACTCGAGCTCGTCCCAAACAGGGAATTGACTAGGTAGCGGGACACGAATACGGGCGACCGCTAGGTTATCGAGCTGATGACCGTCCATAGCCGTTTGATGGCTGGAATAGCGAACGCTACGGTGGGTGCTATAAGCAAGTGATGAGAGACGGATGCGAACCGCTGCACTCGGCTGACGAGCGGTGTTGTATCGGTCCTCCTCCTTCGGGCTTCCCTCCCCTTTTGTCATTCTATTTTTCATGTGCCCCTGCTGCCCGTTGCCTATGCTATCCACTTGGTTAACCCTAGCAATTTGTGCCTTTGTTCGGACACGTGAAGCCTCAGGCATTGAATGGCCAGAATATGGACATATTTGGGCCGAAAGTGTCCTTGAACTGTCCACATATGCGAGGACAAGAACCACAGCATTGTGGTGACCTTTGCCCAGTGGAAGGCATATGTGTTTTGTTGCTGTTGGCAGGCCTTGGTTGGTAATGCGAAGGAAAGGAGTAAAGGCACGCCACTTACGAGAGTCAGTTGTAAGGGATTGGCAGACGAGGAAGACGCCACGCGGCAGAACGGATTGTTCCTTCAGCATCTCTGGCGGAAAAGGTCCTCCGGATATCCGTACACGGGTGTGGGAACGGAGTGTATTCTGAGAACTCCGTCGGTCCCGCCCAGGACCGGCCAGTCGAGCCGGCTCGGAAGCCATGATGTGCCGGCTAAGCTACGCCCGCCCGCTCACTCCCGATTCGCCAACGACGCCGCTGTAACCTATCAAAATAGCGCGGTACCTGTATCTGTCGAAGTTACTTGACTCCTACCTGTCATTGCTGGAATTAGGTAGGATTCAACGTTCATATGATGGAGACTCTTGAGAACTTGCATTCTTTTCTTGACCCAACTTCGCTATCTTTCCTGACGGAACACAAGGGACAATTCCACACAAGTCGGCCCCGGCGTTGACTCGGATGCTCTCCCTGTCTAAGACAGAATAACGGCTGAGTGACGCACACGACACGTTCTTACTAACGGCGTCTTGTACTCCCGCCACTACTACCTCTCATCTGCCTGTCTAATGTCTGACCTATCAAAGCGCTACCGCACCACATAATACACTTAACCATTTTGATTCCGGGGATAACCTCGGCTATCACGGATGCACTGCGCCTTCATATACCTGGATCACATTCCCTGTACCTGTAATCCTTTGTTTTTAGATGTTTTTGGATGTTTTTTTTTCAACCAATTGCCTTCTATCAGCCCCCGTTTTTCCCTCATCCTGAATCTCCTTCCATGGTATATTCCCACCACCACCACCATACACGAAGAAATGTATAGTGTCGTTGCTGATAACGAGAAGAATGCTGAAGGCTTCCTGGTCTAACATGCCAGAGCTTCCGCGTGTGGGGTAGTAGTAAGGGCTGCCCCTTATTTGCATCAGAATACAAGCCTCCACTCTAGGTACCAGACATGAGGGCAACACCTCCAAGCCGCCGTTAACCAACCTTAAGTGAGAATTTATCGTGCAGCAACAGAAGGAGGTAGGTAGGTAGGTAGGTAGGTAGGTACCTGTGATCCATAGAGTCACCTCTCCTCATCTTGGGGTCTGACAAAGATACCTTCATCCCCATGAGTGAGATACTCTCAGGCGGCGCGTGTCAAATACTGTCCCAATATTCCCCCGCTTCCGAAGCCAAGGTGAGCGTCAGTTTGGAATACAACGTGAGTACCTTGGCTTGGATGTGCGCGCCGCGCAGATAGGTAGGTCCTCTTTATTTTTCTGGCGCGTGACTTTTTTCTTTGCTTTGCTTATTCTTAGTAGCTGCCTAACTACCTCTATTTGGCCAGGCACTCACTGGCTACATGATGATGTGACTGAGTGAGTTGACTGGCTTGCTATTTGCTACGAAGTATTAGTTAGATGCCACTGCGAGAAGTCGGGGGCGGCGAGGTGAGCACAGCCAATGGTCTCGGTGGTGGAAGCTGCAATCAACGAGTCCGGTGTCAACTGATTCCGACGATGAACATAACCGGGTCATGTCACGGCTCCGTTGACGACGGCTGAGAAGGAAAAAGAGAAAAAAGATTATATAGTGTGGGATCAAACATAAGGCAGGGGCACATCGAGTCAAGTTGGAGCAAAAAGCCCAAAGGACACTCGAAACAGGGAGATCTAGTAGAGCTGGTGGCAAAAAAAAAAAGGGAATACAGATAGACGGCATGGCGGAAACCGCAGTGGTGACGGCATCCAGCCGTTGACTGATTATTGAAGGCGATTAAAGGCCCCTAAGGTATTTTTTTTAGTTGGGGATGGGGAGGGGGAACATGAATGAGAGGGCAAAGACCACGATGAGAACATACTAGCTCATATCATCGACCAACAAGCATTTCCACACGGGATGGCCTGGTAATATACTTATCGACTTGTAGCCCTCAACCTGAGGCATGCATACGCTCGTCTGGCCTCAGGATTACACATCGCGAGTCTTGTATGTCACATTAAGTACCCGGGATAGGTACAACTGTCTTGCTATCAATCACTCGCCTGCCATATAAGTTGGCGCACAACTCATTACATGACCAGTTCTATCCTCCCGCCACAGAAATGATCAGCCAATGCCTCGATTTAACAAACAACATCTTGGTATACACGGTTCACGCGCATGTTACAGTCTTCAAAAACAATAGTCTTTTCCGAACCCAAGAAGATGCCGGCCTTGACAGAAGGAAAAACCGTGAAATGGTTGGTGTCTGGGTACAAATGTACATCCTCGATGCAATCAGACTCGTGTCCCGAGTCTCTTTCTACCTCCCCCCAACGCCTAGAAAGACGCCCCTTCATGCCTTGGAAACTCGACGAAAATGCTCAATAGATGCACGTGTATCCAACACGGCAGAGCAACAACAGCTAGGCCTCAACTGGGTATTCCATCTCAACCCTTCCGCCACTTCGCCGCGCTAGGGCTGGTTCCTAGACGCGTTCCCGAATGCAATGGCCTACCAAACCAAAATGCCAGCTCGCGGGGGCTTATTACAATCAGAAAGCCCAAAATAACAAGAAAAACACCATGTCTCCATTGTCATCAATGGTAAGATGCAGAGTTATAGATAGCACCTCCTCCCAAAGCCCTATTAATGGTCGTAGCCAGCACCACGTTGCCATGGACTAGAATATGTTAGCGACTTAGTATATATCAGAGTCGAGGCTGAAGCTTACCTAGCATTGTTCTGTGACCTGTACCCGGCAGGGCTAGAGTTGTTCTGCGCACGGAACTGAGGCGTCAAATTGTTTGATTCTTGGTTTCCGTAAGGGCTTGGGCTTGGGGATCGGTCCTGGAAACGCTTCTCATTGTTGTATCTCGGCGGGCTGCTGCGATCCGCGGGGAAGAGAGGCATGGAAGGATCCGCTGGAGAGCCCGGAGGCTTGTTGTAGGCTTGCTGGGTAGCTGCCGGCATGCCGGCTTGGCGTCGCATAGAATCTGAAGAGATAGACTCGGCATCCTCGTCGAGGTCTAGCCCAGCCTTGTAACCGCCAGCCTTGTCACCACGAGCGGTGGCACCCAAGGCTTCCAACTCCGTTGTGGTTGTAAGGTGTGTCTGTGACTTCATGAATGAAGTACGGTCATCCGCCATATAGGTATAGCGGCCCTCAGGGTTCTCGCGGAAGAAGACGAAGGCGGTCATGGCAATGAGCATGAGCAACAAAACCAACGAGAACACAGCATTGATAATCCACAAAACGACGCCGACAACACCTGTGACAAGCGGTGGCTGGTTGAAAACCTCGGTGAAAATCAACAGGAAGATCGAGTTGAGGAAGTTGATGACGCAAATGGCAATGTTGAACGAGTTGGTGCTCTTGTCCATCCATGGCCGGAGCACGCTGGCACCAATGAGTGCGGCAGCCTCGACGAGAATAAAGCCAACGGCCTGGACGGTGCTATTGTGTTGGCCGAAAGCGATAAACATGGCCTTGATGAGGATGTAGACCAATGTGGGAACAATGAAGTAGTAGGCAGAGGCGCGGAACTGGACGTAGAGGAAACCCCACTTGTTCAAGGCCTGAGGATCCGAGAAGAGGATGTATGCCGGATTTCTGTGCATCGCAACGGAACGACGGGCGATCCTGATAACCTTGAACGAGGCCCAGCCCAAGGTGATTATCATACCGAACAGGAAGAACACAGCCAGAACCATCTCGGCCGCCGAATCGTTCTGGGTGAACTCCCAGAGGCACATGATGGTCATCATGGGGAATCCAATTAACGTCATGCGGAAAAGAATGCCCTTCAAGACGGTGAGCCAGCCCCTCCGGAACTCCATGAACTTGTCGCTCTTCTTCCAGCCCTTCTTGGCGGCAAACTCGAGTCCGCCCTTGAAAGCAGCGACGCACATGGCCACGAACACGACCAGGACGATAAAAAAGCTGAGGCTTGTCATGAACAGGTTGGTTGACTCGATGTGCGCCTTGAATGCCACTCGCTGGATGCCATAAACGATGAAGCTGCCGGATCCGGTCTGGATGTTCGCTCGCTTGACTAGGTCGCGCTTAACCATGTTCGACACGGGCACGGTGATGGTCTGAGGCATCATCGCGACGGAGCGCTTCATAAAGCCCATTGCCATGTCAGTAACCTCGATGGAACGCTTCTCGACCTGAACCGAAACAGAACTCAGAGCATCGAAAAGGTGCGACGGGGCTCCGCCAGTCGCCCGCTGATACCAGGTGAAGATCTCCTGCATGAAGCCGACGCGGATAACACCCATGCTCCATTGGAAGTCCTGCGTCCAGCCCATTACGATGGGAGGTAGAGAAATGCCGGTGAGACCAATCATAGCCTGGGCCTGGAAGTAACCGAAGAGAGAGAGGGCGTTGGCCGCAACGTGGGAAGCGGCGTTGTAGTGGCCCAACCCCGAAATCATAGCCGACGAAACAAGTGCCAGACCGGCAACAATAGCGGTGGCCCACTTAACTCCAATGAGATCGACCGTCTTTCCATTGGAGATGTCAGCCTCGACGCAAGCAACGCTGGTTCCGGCAAGGGGTCCATCCGTCATGTTGATCATGACCCTGATCTTAGCATCCAGGTCGGGGAAGGCGTAGGCGATTTGCGGGATTTGCTTGACAGCATCGGGGCCGACTGGAAAGTTGAACTTTAGCGGAATCTTTCCGGCCGTCATGGGACAGAGACCGGCAAGGCCGCTGTCGCAGGGATCGACCTTTTGTCTAATGATCTGGTAGCCATAGGCCAAGATTGTAACGTCAAAGAGGACACCTCCTTGGATCGACGATACTGCAACAATATCGACAGCTGCGGAATTATTGTTCGGTGTGAAGACGACGTTGAACAAACTAGCCTGGAACCCAGAATTCTCTTGGCAAGTGTTGAGGGAGTTGGACACCAAGATGGGCTCAGCGACGACAGGCTGAGCGAGGGCGGCCAGCGACAGAAATGCCGCGAGCGGCTTCGCTATTGAGGAAAACATTCTGGCTATGCTTGTGCTTATTGAGACTCGGAGTGAGTCTGGGAAGTCGTGGAGCCACGCTGATCCCCGTGGAGGGGCTAGTCCAGTGGTTAGGTTTGCGCGTGCCTTGATCGGACTCGTCGGTCGGCGCCGTCGGTGTTCAAGTGCTTCGGTTTGTTCGGGAAGGTTGAGAATTAAGTAGTACTATTATCTTTCTGAGAAATCGAATACCACGCGGAAGGAAATCGCGAGGTCGGTCGTCTTCTTGTCAGGGGGGCGGGTCGACTCGGCGGGAATAAGCGAGAGAAGTCTGCCAGAAACGACTGTGTCGGCCTCAATCGGTCAATGTGAAGGTGCCGAGTTCGCCTTCGCATGCAGATAAAACGATCGTGGGTGGTGAGGAAAAAATTGGACTCGAAATCGCCAAAACACTGCGAAGTCGATTGACGTTGCGGAGGAGGGGAGCGTGAACAGAAAACAGGCTCGTGTCGGATGTGATGGTCTGGCTCCTGGGGGCAGTGCTGTCGTAATGAATGGCCAAACTGGGACGCACCGGGGTTGGCAGGGACAATCCCTTGTCTCCCCCTTCTCCACGCGGCGCCAAGGTACCTTGAGTTAATGCACGCTGGGAGATGAGGGTGTTGCCACGGACCAGTGACTTCCTGCGCCAGCCGCCGTCCACATTTGTCCGATGTCACTTTTGGTTGGTGGACGGTGCATCTGGCGAGGGCCACAAACAATAGGACATTGGCATTGATCTCCGCTCCTTCCGAATTTCCGCTTCGCGCTTCGTCAACGATTCAAAAATCCATGTCTGCTTCAATCTACCTCTGGTTCTTAGTCATAACAAGCGTGCAAGTCTTAAAAAAGACGCTTATACGAAGTACATCTCTTGTTCATAGTTACTTCGTAGCCAAGTTCTCTCAACAACTTGGTTGCTAAATTTCGATGGGCTCTGGGTGACTTGCTCTAGAATTCGTTGTTACCCCTTTTTTGAGCGTTGGCGCGAGGGATCACCTTCGACGAGAAACAGGGCGCCGGCAAAAAGAGAACCTGGTAACGTGTCGCCCAGGCTCTCCCTCCACAACCATTTCGTCACTGTCTCTCGACTTGCTTCACACCCACGACGCCCACCCGCCTCCCAAGTGTGTCAAGAATAGGTGTCCCTGCAGGAAGCGGTGCACTCTGCAATATACAGCATCTGTCAGGTCCCGGCGGCGCAATTCATCTAATAGCCGGTACTTTTTGCCAGTGGACATTTTAGAGATCTCACTCGCAGGCTGGAGGATTTCGGCCGATATTGACCTCCTCGTTCTCTCAGCTGGTTGGCAAAGACTGGGCAGCTGGGCCCCCACCATCCCAAGTCCTGCTGTGACCGATCCAGTTTCCCTTTCTCTTCCATGGACTTGCACTGCCACTCTTGGGACTCTTGGCCAATGAAACGGCTCGGATTCGCATAAACATGGTGTGCGTGTGCGAGCCTGCACAAGAGCATCAATGATGCGCGAACCTGGTCGATCATTTGACACTGAAAAAAATTCGAAAATACCCAGCTTTTTCGAAGCTTCCAGTGTGTTGTGGAGGAGAAAGGTGAGGGGTGAGTTGTTTGTTTGTTTTTGAATTTGCGATCCTCTCCTGAATGATTGGCTGCTGATGGAGGTTACTGTTTGGGCTGAAGATGCCCGGAACGGGCGGTCTGCGGTCACCAGCGTGGCAGCGCTACGACGTCTTTCCTGCAAGCTTGCTGTGAGATCTCATCCTCTCGCTGGCGGACGCGCGGCGCCTGGCACCACGGCGGCACCGCAGCCCTGGCAACCGCAAGACCAGCGCTGTGACACGAGGACGCACGTCATTTCTAGTTCTCACCGCCAAGCTTGCGGCAACCATTCCTTCCTCCATGCATCTTGTGTTTTGATTGATATCAACTGAAATGAGCGACCGTTGTTTCCCTTTCCTCTCGAGCTGACGGGAATCGATCAGATGGAAACAATCTTCAACAAGACCTGGCTTTTCCAACGCCGCCACGTGCGGGGCAAGCTCTCGCTTGCGCTGCCGATCAGCTCGGATCGCGAACATCAAACACTGGCCCCTGATATTCTGCTACACGACGTAAAACCAAAACCTTAACAATTCCCATAGCTGCGCCGAAAGGCAGCCCCCCGCTGTGTGTGTTGCGCAACGTTTCTCAAGATGCAGATTGCGAACGACGAGCAGTGAATGCCACGACTAGTGAGATATGGCATTCGGTAGGTCGTCCAACATGACATGAAGCGATCGATCACGGACTGGAAGCTGCATGGCGGGGTTGAGTTGTGTTGACTACGGTTTATTACCCCACCAATTCGACACTGCAGCTAGGTACCTACCTAGTTACTCGTCCATAACGTTGTTGGTTGACAGAAAAAATTGGGGGCAGAGTTTCAGGCGAACGCCAGAGTCTCCTCCGAAATGGCAAGCGAGTTTGACCATTGACCAAACATGGATGCTCTCTCTCCCAGTCAGTGATCCATAACAGGTAACGGGTGATATGTAGTTCATGTTTCGTGATAGGTACGGATGCAAAAGAGACGTTGAAACATTTCCATCGTACATATGCTGCCCTTGTTCGACTGCCGATTCTTGGTACGCGCGTGGATAACACAGCACATATATCACAACAACACTTGACTCACCCCCCTCGCGATCTCGGTATAGTCAATAGAAACGTATTGACGGGGTAGAAACGTATCGCTCTATAACCTACACCGGCCGGGTTGTCGAAAGAGCAACTGACACCGCTAATAATTCAGGTACCTATCTGCCTAGGTAGGTACCTACCTTGGCATCTTGCATTGCCCCGGAACTACATTACATATAGCCACCATGACGGTGATGCCATCATAAGCCGTTGACGTGACTGGAGTCACCTCCGAGATAAAAATCGCGGGTCTCCCAGGACGATGCCGTGCCAAGGCTCTCCATTCCCGTCCCTTCGCGGGCCGCGTTGCAATTCAGGGCTTGTACGTAACTCTATTGTATCCACCTACATACATGCCGGTGTTTTGTTTCTCGGGTCGGATGAGGTCAGACCACATCAGGGTCCTCGAGAGTCTAGACCGCTCGGGGGGAGGATGGTCTTTGACTGTTGAATAGTCGTCGACGTTGACGAAATAATCTCGGCCCTTTGCTGAACCACTCGCTGTTCGGGTAAAAAAGTATCGAGGATACGAACCGGGAGAAGCGCAACCGTTGGGCTGCCCAACTCTCTATCCCCAGACTCGGGCCATAAGATCTCCCTCTCGAAAAAGAAGGAAAACTTTGAAGATACGGGTTAGAAAACATAGCAGCGACCTCCTCACTCGGCTTCTTCACGGACCAAACAAATGTGCCAAAAGCCCATTAGAATTAGCTATGTAACTCGCCCCCCGGTACAGAATTATCTGCCGGGGTAAGTACATAGGTAGGTGGACAGGCAAGCAAGCAGGTGATTGACCTGCTCGCTCACGTCGGCCCTCATGCAACCCGCTTCTCTTCAACATCACCCGTATTGAAACCCATTCGCTTCAAAATGCCTCCTCGTGAATATGAAGCCAGATATCCCCTTCCTAGCTAAAGGTGTGAAGATGATCCAAAATGCCGCCGTAAAACGTCCCCAATATACATAATTACCAGCGCCAGCCATGCAGCATGCATCATGAATCGTAGATATAAAACCCCTTCCTAAAACCCCCATACACCCATGCCTTATAACCAATGAACCTGCTCCTCTTCCCAAGGCTTCGTAGCCCTCGAGTAGTCATACCCGAACTTATACCCGCTGAGCAGCTCCTCCTCGTCGACGCCGCAGTGCGACTGACCGTCACGACCCTGGAACCAGCCCAGGCCATAAGTCTTTCCGATACTCTCCAGCCGCTTTACCATCTCGGCATTGCTGAGCTTGGCCGTGCCCACGAAGTCGTACAGCATCTTGCTCTGGTGAATGTACGCCAGCACGCTGGCTATGGTGTTTGGCTGACGCGGCAAAAACACCCTTCTCCGTCTCACAAACACCACGCCCGCTACGATGCCCATGTAAGCCAGGATGAGGAGTGCTATCGTGAGCGAGACCCAGAAGCTCGCGGGGGTTTCTTGGCCTGAGTTGATATCGGTTGTCGTCACGGGCTCGTCGTCATCACCGTTCAAAACCTTCGTCTTGGTACCCCCTCCAGATTTGTGGATTAACTCGATGAAGACGCGTCCTTCAACCGTTGCGAGAGACGTTACCAAGACAGTGAGCAGCTCCGTCATTATCGTGCCGAAACCCACGGCGAACACCACCCAGTGGCCATTCATCAGGCCGCGGAGGGCAACCCAGCCGAAGGGCATGGCCGTGTAATCCAGTGTTAGCGTCTTGGGGGGCGCATGGCGCCGAGAAAGGATGAAAAACGGCTCCATCATGCGGACGTCGCTCTCTAGCCCTCCCCATCCGAGCTTGATGCAAACGGCGAGGGCCGTGATAAACCAGGGAGCCTTATCCGTTATGGCGGTGGCTGGCGTGAAGAGAAAGACTGGCAACAGGATAATAAAGAGAGTGATTCCGGATATATATGGAATCACGCCCTTGCTTCGTAACATGAGAGGTTGCGGGTTTTCAGAGAGGTGGTTTTCAGTGTACCGGTCGCGCTCCTGCTTGGAAGGCGGGTTCAGGTCATCCGGGGCAAGCGAGGAATTCCGCAAAACGTAGCGATGATCATTGAGCTTGTCATGAATGTCCTTGTGCGTAGCCACGTCCATGTCCTTAAAGTCCATGAGGATGTGCGACACGGTGGCCATAGCAGCGAGACCTGCAATCCCCCGGACATCGGCGAGCAAACCGGACCGACGAGTTTGAAGCTGGTACAAAAGGACGCATCCGAGCGCAGAGATAATAAACAAGGTGACGGTCAAGAGACGGGACCACACATAGTGGATTTGGATCGTTTTCTCGCCTGCAGGGAACTTGGTCCGCGTATCCCGATCGGGAGACAGAACGATGCAAGCGGCGCTAAGGGTGGGCACCAGGGCGTTGGCGAGAAGAGCTGTGATGGTGGATATAGTAACGGCGTAGTGTTTGCAGCGGAAGGCCCGAAAAGGCCTGAAGAAGCTGAAGTACGTGATGTAGTCGACGTTTATAGACTCAGCTGCTAGTGCACCACCTTCCTTGGACATTTGATAGAACGCCTCCAAACGTTTTACCTCAAAGTCGGTGACCTGCCACAGAACTCCATACGAAACGGCCACAAGTGTCGGCAGGAACTTGAATGCAAAGTATTGCCCACCAGGAATCTCTGATGGCTCATGGAACGAGAGCAGCGGTTTGCGTTCGGACGCTCGAAACAAAACTTCCTGGGCTGCTCCCAGCACGATAGATATAACGATGAGCGCGACCAGGTATGGCCATCGCATCGAAAACGGTTTCCAGTTCTGTTGAGGGTAGAATATTTGGGTTCGCTCCGCTGCCGTTGGGAACGTCGCGGCCTTGGCTAGACGATGCGAGATGCCGGGAAGCGTCTCGGGGCCAGCCATAATGCTCAGGTCCACTTCGGACTGTGAAGGGCCACCTCTGTCCATGATAACTTCGATCACCTCGCCTCTTTTGTTCGCCTCGTGCTGTCCAAGCTCCTTTACCGTTGACCGACGGTGGAGGCTCCGGGAGAAGGAGCGGACTAGCGGCATCTTTTCAGCGGCTGGTTCCGCTGCTAGGAGGGCTGACTCCGTCACAACGGCCTCGGTTCTTATGCCGGTGCCCAGCCCGCCAGTCAGCCTCCCCGTCGCCTCCTGTTCTCGCAATGCCTTCATAAAAGCCTCGTCAGCCTTGGTGGTAGGACCAAGCGCGCTGCTTATGTCAAACGCTTCAAACTGCTCATTGGCGATAAAGGACTCGCGGGTAGCGGCAGGAGGAGGGCTAAGGGTAGCGTGTCCGCCATCTAATGGTGTGGCTGATTGCATAAGCCCGAGATCTGCCCAGTCCTCCTCCTCAGGTATTGCTTCTTGGTGCCGGCGCAGCGGGGCCGCATTTGTATGCGCACGGCTTTGCTGCCTCCGGGGCGGCGGGGAGCCGGCTACTGGAACCGGCTCATAGCCACCGCCGCCAGGGTAGCCCGTGAAAGTGGACCAGCTAGAGGGTGCTGAATTGTAAATATGGCTATCCTCTCCACCGCTGTGCGCCGGGTGCTCGGACTGTAGCGACACGAGCGACGGCCGGGCGTGCAGTGGGATGCTCTCGAGGTCTGCGAAGTCGGATACGGTCGAGATTCGGCTGAGAGAGTTGGAGGAGGTTACAGAGTGGAGCGGCGGCCGCTGCCGCGGAGGCGGTACTGGTTGGAACGGGTCCATTGCAATTGCGTTCAAGACATTGGCGCCGCCGGAAGCTGCGATGGCGAAACCAAAACAAGATCGGTAGACAAGTCAGAAGCAACTGAGGGGGGAGTGTGGTTTTCTACAAAGCAAATGCAGCCTGATCTGCAACAAATGGGGAAAGTGCGGCTGAGAATAACTAGCGCCTGGCCAAATCTGTTCAGGCCTCTTTGTGTTTTAGGGGGCGCTCACGCCAGCGAGGTTGGGGCTGGAGAAGCAAGGCCGCCCACTGTAGTTCGACTGGGTAGTGTAGTCACCTACCTATCGCATCGAGCTCCGCCGACAGTGCATGCATGGCGGTTGCTGACTTGAGCTGCCTGCTTTGAGGGTCATGATGCGACTGCCAAGCCGAGCAAGAGGGATGTCGATTAGGGAAAGCCCGGGCGCTTTCGGTGCCTGAGCTAAGGCCGGTGTGGTGTAGCGTTACAGGGCTGGCGCTAAATCCTTCAGCGCTCAGGGGTCTGACATTTGTTGTATCGTGTCAACCGTTGCGATCAGCACACCACCTCGCACCAACCCAATCACCAGGATGTCGCGGATGTGGATGTGCAATAAGTTACTCCGTAGCTACTCTACGGACTAGTAGTGTGCGCACGTTGCTACGAAAGTCCGCTGCATACGGAGCACTTGATACGGTATCTGCTAATAATAGTGAGTTGTGGACCGGCACCTGCGCGAGCTGGACTGGACCCCACCAAGATACGATCTCATTGTTGCAGCTTGCAGCGTCACATTTCAGTTTGCATCTCCACACTTATTTCAGCGCATCTCAACCCTCGCCCAAGTTCCTGGGACACTTTGCACATTCCACCGCATCACAAAACCCGACGTTGATCGGCTGTCTGTCTAATGGCCCGCATAGTCGTGGTGCCCAGCCTCCCCCACTCCACTCGTGTCCCGTGATTTCCATCGACAAGGACGTCGGGACTCAGCAGCGAAAAGGGAGCCGATGTCAGGCCGCGGTTGGAGCCCCCAACAAGCGACTGCGCCTCGTCTATTGTCGCCGAGAATCCAACCAGACTACGTCACCCGCCGCTAGTAATCCCCCGCCATCTCCCCCAAACTCGCGCCTATTTTTCTGTGCCCAACACTACTGAGGCTGAATGCTTGACTTGGTGTTGGATGCAGGGTGCTTGTCAGACAAATGCTAAACATAGGCGCCAAGTCGCCGACCAAGCTGCCTCTTAGAATTCCTCTGTCCTTTCTTGAACTCGAGAAGACGGGCTCGAGGTTGTCGTCGAGCAGGTGGGGATCTTGAGGTTCTAGCGCACAGGAAGCGAGGGAGCCTCCTACTTTAAATGTCCCGCAAAGTGAGCTTCGGGCCTCCCCTTCCGGCGCCGTCCCTTGTCTCAGGCAATCGTTCTAGAAGTGGTTACGACCGATGATCGGCTCGGCTCAGTACGATTCTGCGGGTAGCCGGGAGCGCACGGGCGACATGACACGCGAACCTGATCTCTCATCGGCCCCTTGTTCTCCGTGTGATGGGATCGAAACCGTGCAAAATAAGGATGATGAAGAGCTTGGAGCTAGGAGCTTCCATGGGTAGTCCCGTTAGCCTCGTGGCATGAATGATGGAAGGACCCTGAATTCAGGAACCCATAGTAGTGCTATGGTTCGCTTTGCTTATCCATGCCCCCTGATCCTGGGAATATATCTCTCCGAACACCAGGGGGAGCATTTACCCCCTTCATCCCAATCCCTTCGTTCCCTTCGCTCGCCCCGCTCAACTCGGAAGGGGACCACAAGACCCGCAAACAATCGGAACAGCGAGAGCCAGCCTTTTGGCAGTCTTTGCGGAACCAAGACACGGGCAGGGATGACATTGGGTCTCGTCCTATAGCGATGGCGATCCTATCGTCTTCAAACACACAACCGGTCGACTTGTTGTGTCAGGTTGATATTTGGCAGAATTGTTGTCCGCAAGACAAACCTTTGACGGAAGGTTCCTATTCGCTCCGCTCGGGGCGTCCATGACGTTTTGAGTGATCAAGAACGCATAAGGGGACCTTATAACACCTCTCCTAGTACTCTTGCTCCCTTCCCTCCCCCCAGATTCCCCGACCTATCTGCCCGGTCTTCCAGAGAGATCATTCTAGAACGCCTTGACGCAACGAAAGGGGAATAAAACGTATTTCTCTCGTTGTATAATGCCTATCAAATAATAATACTGCTACCCTGCCTCCTCTCCCCCTTCGTTCAGAAGAAGGCCTTTACCTCTGCTTGCTTCTCCCTCCGTTTCATCTTTCTCCAACCTCGTCCGTGTTCAAGTCGGCAGATCATGGTGAACTCATTTGTCTGGACGCCAGAGGAGGCCAAGTTTCTCAAGGCAGTTCTACGATGGCAGGACTCGCCAACGGCCGAAGAGGAGAGACGGGTCCGGGCGGCGGCCCAAGAAGCGGAGCGGAAGCGAAGGAAACCAGCAGGCGAGTTTCGGATCTTGGTGATTGGTGCTCGGGGGGCCGGCAAGACGTCGATACTCACACGGGTTTGTATCCCTACCTACCCAGTCCAAGTCATCAACTTATAAAAGCAACCAGTTCGGCAACGGCACCTTTCGCGGTGAAGGTGAACCCCCCGACCCATTTTACGAGCGGGGATGTCGTCACCCTATCGATATCGACGGCCAAACCTACATTGTCGATGCGCTCGAGATGCCCTCAAAACACCTCCTCTCTAACCCCATGCTCGAACAGGCCCTCGGCATTACTGAGGCTGCCGTACTTGTCTACGACGTGCGAGACCCAGCCTCACTTCGTCTCGTCGAGGGCATCGCTGAATTTATGCGTGACTCCCTGTCCACTCTCTCACCACCACACACGTCTCGCGAATACGGCCTCATGCTTGTCGGCAATAAGTCCGACGTCGATGACACAGACCGCCAAGTATCATGGGCGGGCGGCTCCAAATCCGCCTCCGCCATCCGCGTTCCCAGCTTAGCTCTTAGCGCCAGCTTGGGGACAACTGTCACGGCCGCGGGGTGTCCCTTCCTGGAAGTCTCCGCCAAATCAGGCGATAACATCGACAAGATTTTCCCGCAAATGGGGAGGGAGATTCTGAAGCTAAAGAACCTCGCCCAGCAGCAGAGGGAGCAGGCGGAACGGGTGGCTAAACAGCAACAGATGATGATTTCGTCGCAGATGAGTAATCCCGGGAAGAGAAAGGGCGGTGGACTTTGGAGGATGTTGAGTACCCCATTTTTCAGGAGGCAGGGACAGCAGCAGCAGGTGGGGGAGGCGCATTGATGGGGAGGGACTGGATTGGATGGCTTATTGGAAAAGACAAAGGGCGTAAAAGATGGAGAAAACGTAACGGCTACGGGGCAGGGCGGAGTTTTCTTGGGTTACTTCACTCCTTGAAGTTGGGTTGGTTGGCGGTTGGTTGGATGGGTTGGTTTTTGTTTCTTGGGACGAACAATCCCGGTAGTTTTAATGGCCAAGACGCAAGGTCATGTCTTGTGCATATCTCTCTGCGACTGGGAGGGGCAGGAATGGGGGGACAACAATTTTCTCGTTTGCCCTGGTCCGGTTGGCTAAGTTGTTTGTCTGGTTCGATGACCAGATGGTTATCACCATGCGTCATGGGCGGCATGGATCAGTCCTCTTTATTTTCTTCCTTTTTGTAAACAGTTTGGGATTTTTCCCAGAGTTACACCGGGTCCCAAAGCCTTTTTGACCCGTTTATATGTACATGATGATGGTTACTACATACGTAGTCGAAAATGGAAGCCCCTTTACATCTCGGGTAGCATGAACATTGCGTCATCACCACTCACCACATCTCCACCCTGTGCCTCTTAGGAGATCTCTCCCTTCGCAGCCTCAGATACTACGCGTTAAGATCCCCGTGTATATACCAGAATCGACTTCCTGTCTTAATACCGAAAATTGAAAGCCTTTGTTAGCTGGGCATGTTTTTCAGTGGCTTGCATTTTCAGAGTCAACAGACCTGGGTTAGGTATTCCGTACCTGTACCCGGACTTTATTTTAGTTTTATTTTCTGTTTCCCCTTTCTCACTTGAGTATGTGATGTGATATGATCCCGGTCTTCAAGTGAGATGGGTTTTCTTGGGCCCCACGAATGCAGAGAACCTATGTTGATAACCAGGACGCCAACCCCAACTCCACGCTCCGAGTCTACTTTGTTTATATATACAACGCTAGGAAGTACCATGCGATCCGTCTACCACTGGTATCAAATAATGATGACACCTTGAGATAGGGCGCGCCGGAATAGGTCTGCAAAGGCCATGGTGGACTGACAGTCACTATTCTTACGCTTCTCCATGGCCTCGGGCAGCCACTCTTGGATCCGTTTTATCCGTGAGACGTTCTAGTGTCAAGTGAGCATTCCCATCCCTTCCTTAAGTACCTAACGCAAGAGAAACTTACCGACGGATGCGTGCTCAACCATTCTGGAATCTCCTCACCTTTAGCCGCCTCCATTCTCGCCCAAAACCGGACTGCATCTCTCGGGTCGTAGCACGCCTCAGCCATCATCATCAACCCGATATAATCCGCCTCACTCTCCTGCAGCCTGCTCATCGGATTCCCAAACACAATATCCAGCGCCCTCGATCCAATCCAGTGCATCAACAACGGACCAAACCCCAAAAACCCCACTAGCGCCATGGCGCTATACAGAATCACATCCGTACCAATGCTCTGTGACATCCTCTCCCCGACATGGTCCGCTACATTATGCGCAATTTCATGACCCAGCACCGCCGCCAACGCACTGTCCGTAGCCGCCAGCGGCAAGATCCCACTAAACACAAACACCTTACCCCCGGGGAGGACAAATGCATTTGCGGTCCTGGGATCGTCAATCACAAAAATCTCCCATTTCTCATCTGCCATTCCCGAAAACGGAATCAGCTTCCCCATCACCCGTCTCACTCTTGCTGTACGCCAGTCATGTTCGGACAGGATGTGCGCCCCGTCGCGCTCTAGCTGGTATAGCAGTGCGCGGAACTGCATGTCGCCCGCGGCGCGGACGCGCTCCGCACTATACACGTTGAAGCGGGTACGGCCCGACACAGGGACGGTTTCGAGGTTGCTAAAGTAGAAGATGAAGGCGCCGGCGATGGCGACGATGATTACGGCGTGCGTGCCGGGGCTGCGGGCAGCGCGCTTGAAGTTGGAGGAGGTGAGGAGGGGGCGTGCGGTCGCGAGGCGAGTGCCGGAAGGGTCATGGTGGGATTGATGATAGGTTCTAAGGGGGGAAAACTGAGAAGAGCGTTGCCGGGCGGGAATGGACGGTATTGAATTTGGCCTTCTTGGAGTT
>Ga0247763_1000495_pt1 | contig 23401 bp, 24 predicted proteins | sample UWRJL141409B4_FD_179926 | JGI IMG/M metagenome (GOLD analysis project Ga0247763, IMG submission 179926) | Plant litter microbial communities from Arlington Agricultural Research Station in Wisconsin, United States - UWRJ-L141-409B-4 | ecosystem: Environmental > Terrestrial > Plant litter >...
TGTGGCCTTTTTTTTTTTTTTCGTGATCTACCTCCATCAGCGCTTGTCCCCTGCTTCTTCGTCGTATATGATTGGCCACGCTGAGCCCCAGAAACTCGGCAACTCACAAATCGACGAGAACAACTGGGGGTTACAACGGTAACAGAGCAGACGGAGAATTGTTCGCGCGGATACTGGAAAAACCAGTTCCTGGTCTGGTAATTAAACTTGGAATGGTGGCCAAGACTCGCGATGGCGGGGAACGGCAACGTTGAATGTGGGAAAAAGCCACCCGAACGCCACGCACGGGAACTATGGCCGGATTGGGAATTTTTTCGACGTCACGCCCTCGGTATGCGGCGGTATTTGAAGGTGATTTTGCGGGGTTAGAGACGGTGGCATTGCGGCCACTGCGCGATATAGTGGCTAATTAATCTGGCAATGCGGCCCGGCTATGGAGATCGCCAACAACGAGTTCGAAACAGACGGCCGTGTTTGATCTTGGCTTCTGCTAATGGCTCGAGTGCCGGAGGGCTACCCCCAGTCGGCCGCCATTTATCCCACGCACACGACTTTTTCCCACCATTGGCTTGGGCAAGAAAGCTCGGGGACCTGCTGCCGAAAACACTGTTGCCCACGAGTGGTCTCTCTGACCATAGATTGAACCTGTGGAGAAGTTGGTCAAAATGCCACCGCGGCCTGTATTAAATATCGCCGTCTTCCGACTCGGCGCGTCTGGGCATTGGGTTCCGCCTGACGACCCTGGCCATGTCTTGCCGTTATAAGTGGCCCGTTGGGGCCTCCCGAGACTGGTCGAGGAGATGGAGGGCAGTTGGGAGTTTTTAGAGTGACCGATACCTTTCAGCAGTTTCACCATGTACTTCCAGCTCACGGCCAGCGCCCTCTTGGGTGTGGTGTCACTTGTCCACGCTCAACCCAAGGGCCCGAAAGCCTGGGAGGATGCGTACACTCAGGCCAATGCCGCCCTGGCCAGGATGTCGCAAGCTGACAAGATCACCATGGTGACGGGCGTCGGCTGGAATAAGGGGGCTTGTGTCGGCAACACTGCGCGTATCAGCTCCATCGGATATCCTGAGATCTGTCTCCAAGACGGCCCTCTGGGTATTCGTTTCGGCACGGGTACCAACGCCTTTGTTCCCGGAATCCAGGCCGCTTCAACCTGGGATCTCAACCTTATTCGGCAGCGTGCAGAATACCTCGGTGCGGAAGCGCGGGGATGTGGTATCCACGTTATCCTTGGGCCGGCTCCTGGGCCCCTGGGCAAGCTTCCCAATGGCGGACGTAACTGGGAAGGCTTCGGTGCCGATCCATACCTGCAGGGTATTGTTTCGGCTGTGACCATTGAGGGTCTGCAATCTCAAGGTGTTCAAGCTACGGTAAAGCACTACATCGCCAATGAGCAGGAGCTGAACCGCGAGACGATGAGCAGCAACGTGGATGATCGCACCATGCACGAACTTTACCTGTGGCCGTTTGCCGATTCAGTTCAGGCCAACGTCGCGTCCGTCATGTGCTCTTACAACAAGGTCAACGGCACGTGGGCTTGCGAGAACGACAAGATCCTCAACGGCATCCTCAAGAACGAACTGGGATTCAAGGGCTATGTTCTCAGCGACTGGAATGCCCAACATTCGACCAGCCCCTCCGCCAATAATGGCATGGACATGACGATGCCTGGAAGCGATTTCAACGGCCGCAACATTCTGTGGGGGCCGCAGCTCAGCAACGCCGTCAATGGCAACCAGGTCCCCAGGGCCAGACTTGACGACATGTGCAGGCGTATCCTTGCGAGTTGGTATCTCCTGAAGCAGAACACGGGATATCCTGCTATCAACCTCAAGGCGAATGTGCGCGGCAACCATAAGGACAACATTCGTGCCACTGCTCGGGATGGCATTGTCTTGCTCAAGAACAGCGGCATCCTTCCGCTCAAGAAGCCAAGCAGGATTGCTGTCGTCGGTTCCTCTACCGTTGTCAACCCGGCAGGTGCCAACGCCTGTGTTGACAGGGGCTGCAACACGGGCGCGCTCGGCATGGGTTGGGGTTCCGGCACGACCGAGTATCCGTATTTCGTTGCTCCCGCCGACGCCCTCCGCCAGCGGGCGCAGTCCGATGGCACCCAATTTGCCCTCCACAGCAGCGACAGCACCAGCGGCGTCCAAAATGTTGTCCAGGGTGCCGATGTCGCTCTTGTTTTCATCACGGCCAACTCTGGCGAGGGATACATTACCGTTCAGGGTGTTGCCGGCGACCGTCCTAACCTCGATCCTTGGCACAACGGCAACCAGCTGGTTCAGGCTGTCGCCCAGGCCGGCCAAAACGTCATTGTCGTTGTCCATAGCGTTGGACCCATTGTTCTCGAGACCATCCAGGCACTCCCCACCGTCAAGGCCATTGTGTGGGCTGGTCTGCCCAGCCAAGAGAATGGCAATGCTCTGGTTGATGTTCTCTACGGCTTGGTCTCGCCATCTGGCAAGCTCCCTTACACGATCGGTAAGAGCCAGAGCGACTATGGCACTCAGGTCGCCCGTGGCGATGACAACTTCAGCGAGGGCTTGTTTGTTGATTACCGCCACTTTGATCGCTCCAACATTGCACCCCGCTACGAGTTCGGATTTGGTCTCTGTAAGTTGCTCGTTCTTCTTATGGGTAACGGGAATGGGCGCCTAGTACTGAGCTAACTGAGGAGAATAGCGTATACCAACTTTACGTACTCTGATATCTCGGTCACTTCGACTGCCAAGGCTGGTCCAGCCAGCGGCGCCACCGTTCCCGGCGGACGTGCCGATCTCTACGAAGTGGTTGCCACGGTCACTACCACCATCACCAACTCAGGCGGTGTTGAGGGTGCAGAAGTTGCCCAACTCTACATCACCCTCCCCTCGTCGGCCCCGACTGCGCCGCCAAAGCAGCTGCGTGGCTTCACCAAGTTGAAGTTGGCACCAGGCGCCAAGGGCACCGCGACATTCAACCTCCGCCGCAAGGATCTCAGCTACTGGGATACTCGCACCCAGAACTGGATTGTGCCGAGTGGAGAGTTTGGTGTCAGCGTTGCTGCAAGCTCGCGGGATATCCGGCTCAAGGGCACCATCACCGCGGCGTAGGAAAATTTTTCTTTCTCTGTACAAAGTTATTGCATATACAGCATATTCGCATTTCAGTGTACATATTGTTTCTTAGGGAAGGGAAATATAGGTTGCAAATAAAAGAAAGATGGTTCTTGAGATATGGGGCTCTACTGTGTAATGGGACTGGATCTTTGCATGGGAACCACTTTTGCTCTCTCTGGTATTTGTGAGAGAATTATAGTTGTTCTAACGTGCATGATAAGCGAACGGTACAGACAAGCGAACGGTACACTTTCCACCACCCTACCAGAACTATCCTCAATTAAACAACCACCACACTAGGAAATTACAATAACTGAATCAGAAACAGATAAATCAGATAATTCTGCAGCCTCCTTGCACGTACGTGCATTATGGCCAGGCTTGCCGCACACGCCACAGCACCGAATCTTCGTACGAGACCCCCCTACACCACCACCATTTTGTCGTATTTCCTGGACCAACTGCTCACCCACAGCCTTCTGATCCAGTAGATCCTGTGCCTCTTATACAGTAAGTGACCCTCCAAGCCGCACACGTGTTTTTTTGGCTCTCCGTCGCTTACTAAGCTCCTCATTAACCTTTCGTAATGCTAAGACCTCCGTACGTAAAAGGGCCACCTCGTACATAACAGCCATCGTACCTTTAGCTAGTCAATCTACAGCAGTTAGCATTAAGGTTGGAGAGTTACCCTAATGGTTGGAAATTCGAATTTTGATAAATGTTAACTACGAGGTAGCCTCTCGAGGGTTATATAGCGTTTGGGAGACCCAAGGTAGTACTATACCTGGGCTTGAGGCTGGGGGTATTGGGGTCCGAATACGCATATCCAGCTTAGATATCACCCTCTCTGGGTCGTACGGCACAAGGCCGGCTCCGGCAAAACCCCCCTGGATATTCTTTTCTATGATCGAAGCAAAAAACGCCTCTCTAAACGCATAGAGAAATTCCAACTTGCTAATATATGTAATGTTCATCCGCATCAACTGCTCAATTTAGCGGCTATACGCCTTCTTCAACGGCCCAAAACAACCAACATCCAATGGCTAAAGTAGGTATAAGGAGTGCGGAGGTATACAGAGTATAATAATGTTGTACTCCTGGCAGTAGGTCTCGAATTCTTCGGAGTAGTGGCTATCGTGGCCGTCAAGGATAAGCAGCCGATATTTGCCCTTCGTACGAAATACTATATGGAAATCGAAGTACCGAATCCAATCCATACCTTTCTCATTAGTAATCCACCCGTTATCAGTTATTACAATACGCCAGGAGGCCAGAAGGTTGCACTCTTAATACCAATTAGCGAGGTAGTATTACCCAGCCAAGATAATAAATGGTAGGATGGCCCAGCCTAAGGCATTGACTCCTTGGATAACTGTAGCCCACTCTCAATTGCCAGGCTAGGCCTGTTTGGCCCTACTACGGCCATCTGAGGTAGTAACTACCATAAAGGCAATAATAATGCCCATCATAAACCCAGTCTCATCGAAATTATACAAATCGTTATCGAAAATACCGTATTTAACCTTAATATTGTATACAAGTGCAAACCACTCGCGAATAACTGTTAGATCTTCGCATTTGGCCCTCTGGTAGTCGTATTTACGCGTAAATCGCGTTTGAAGTTCTGGTTAGCGCTTAACGAAATTGTAAGCCCATCGTACACCAACAGGCAGCGCGTTGCGTTCGCGTAGCAATCGGTTGGCCATATCTTCCACGTACGAGAGCCGAGGATGGAATACGCGTACACATAGCTCAATAATATATTAAACAATCGTTTTCTCTTCCAAATCCGTAAGCTTACGCGAGTTAGCTGGAATATCGCATCGTACAGGCCGGCCATCGCGTCGGGCGGAAAGTGTCATTAAAGGTACGTTATAAATTGTAGCTACGTATCGAAGAGTAAGCTTTAAATTATTTTTAAGAGCCTCAATTGCAAGAGTAAGCCTTGATTCTTTTGGAAGCGAATCCATTGTGAATTGGTAGTAGGATTGGTAAAAGAAGTGGGAAGGTCGTGTTGTGCCAAGAAAGTGTACCGTTCGCTTGTCTGTACCGTTCGCTTATCATGCACGTTATCGTCCTTTCTTTCACAGTATGAATTTGCCTAGGGGCCTTTGTCATTGCCTAGGTATTCATATGGCACATATGTTTCGTCCCCCCCTGTCAGCCACAGTAATGAATCGAACTTCGGTCAGGCACATACATGTCACATCCTCCACAGCACAGAAAATGAAGCCTAATCCATCTAACCGCCCTATGAGCGTTGCTAATGATAACACCTTGGTATTCGCTCAAATAACCATATTTACAGGTTTTCATTTGTCATGTTCACCGTCTCATCTTGGTTCTCTCTCGCCGCCCATCTGTCTGTCTGTCTGTCTGTCTGTCTGTCTGTCTGTCTGTCTGTCTGTCTGTCTGTCTGTCTGTCTGTCCCAATCATTCTGTGCCCTGCTCAAGCAGAACTAGAACTAGAAACTAGTGAGAGGACCCCTAGTTCTGTTCCCGTTCAACCACCAGGGCAACGCCACACAACCTCAATCGTGCTTCCCTGTCAACCTGTTAGACCAGTCTTCACTTCAACCACATGCAAGGCCCCTGAGATATAAAACTTACATGGTTAATCTTGTAGTCCATCAGAGACCGGTCTATTTTATCTTCTTCACTGTCAGTAACTGAACTGAACGAAACCAAAACCAAAAACCAGAACCAAAACCAGACTGTCTTGAATTGAACTGGAGGACATGGGTCTCAAGGGAATGAAAAGAAAAAAAAAGAGAGAGAGAGAGAACGCACGCTCATTCAAGGTGACGCCACCCCAAAGAAACCGCAACTTGACCCCTCCGGGCAAGTTCTTTTCTTTGACCAACTTATTCGAGACGTCGCTGATTTTCATAGTGACGGGCAGGTCCGAGAGAGTTAGGGAGCGGCCGTCCATGCTGGTGAAGTAGAGGGTTTTGATGGATTTTTTGTCGTCGACTGGGATTGGGACTACATGTATGGTTCCTGCTTCGATATCGGTGTTTGTCGGCGAGGGCGAGGGGTATGAATACGCGGGGGGCGGCTCGGTGTTGCGAGCAAAGTAAGTAGTGTCACCCTGGTGGGATACCTGGTTAGTTAATGTTGCGTCAGGGGTGAGGGATGAGGAAAATTGACTAACGCTGTTCACTTTGTGGGAAGACACTTGGTCCGCATCTGCATATTCTATATGTTAGAGACATCAAAAGAACTCGTGTAAGTCTACTTTACCATTTGCCCGTTCCTTGCCAACGAAAAAGGCAATGATTGACGACCAATCTGAAGCATCGCCTGTCGCTTCAGCGATGGAGACTTTGAGGTCCTTGGCCGTGTAGTGCAGAGGCAGTCCCCTGATGGTTTGGGAGTTGCCCCCGTTCGTGTTGATCTCATCGATCACGAGTGTGTTGTCTGCTCCCCAAGTAATGATGGCTTGGGAGTTCTTGATGTTGCAAAGGGTTTTTTGGTGTCCAGTGGTCTTGATGTGATGATAGTGGGGAGTTTTAGCTGCAGTGACGAAGACGCTGTGCCGCTTTATAGTAAAGAGTAGATTCGGAAAAAGACTGGTTGGCTCTACATGGTTCTATTAGATCACAAAGCCATGAGATCCCAAACGAAGAGATCTAGGGATGATATTCTATAAATAACCAAGATGATAAGGATGTCATTGTCGCAGGCACTTTTACTGTGTTTTAGCAGGGTCAGCCAGGTCGCCTTTATTACGATGCCCAGTTTTATCACGATGATGCCCGAGATTTGGAAAAACATGCCTCACTACCTGCCTCAAAAGGCCTAATCTTTCCAAAACAAAAGGCCCAATTCTCCAAAAGACCGGCATGTTTCACCACCTCAAAAGCCTCAGGATTTAAAAGACAGGCATATTCCAGATACCCATCGAAATCCTGTGGTTCCAAGTCATGTCCCGAGAAAGGCGCCTGTCTACCTACCTTTATCTAGAATATAACCACGACGTTCACTCCCACGCTTTAGAAGAGCTTTTGTCTCAAACTGAATCCCAACACCAACATTGGAACCAGACCCGTACCCCGATCGTTCTACCTACCTACCTATTCATTTAGAGTGAAACACCCATTCAGAGTGAAACCATTGTGTCATGGTCATGGCCAACCAAGACCAGAGTCTCACCAACAGCCATGACCAGCAACTCTGCCAGGCTGTGAACCGGCACTTTATGAAAACTACACGAGGTCTTCATCATTATACCTGCATTTTCTGTAGAAAAATATACGGGAGCCGCCACCATGCTACCATGTCCTCGACATTTTGGAAAACTACCCGCTGTTTGGCAGGGCATGGACAAAGTCGTCCCCTCACCACCACCGCCAGTGCCAGTCGCAGTCGCCAGCATAGAACATTAACTGCGCCTGGGGCGACAAATAACAGCATCCGCACTCGCATTCGGGATGGTGTCTGCCATGACTGCGATCAGAATCTCATTTATGATATCCTCTGTGGAAAATTGAGTTGCCGCAGAGAGGGCTGTCGACGGCTTGTTTGGTTCAACGAGGATATGGTGGCGGATATACTCGCCAAGTCGAGTCTTCCTCAACGGGATTTCGATTATGTTCTTTTTTTATTCTATTTGGTTTACCCCCTTCCCAAGAAACAGAAAAGAGAAAAAAAAAGGAAAGAGAAAAAAAGAGGAGAGAAAGACAGGATCACTAACACAGAATATAGCCTCTTTTTCGACCTCGTCGAGAAATACATGGTCTATGAATGCCAAGTGCACTTTGACACGGCCAGCCTCCCCTCGCGAGCCGCCCTGTACGAAACATGCAACCACGACCAAAACGTTTGCAATGACTGTATGGGGACCGATCTAGAAACCAAAACTCGGGAAAACCGTCTGCGCGAGCTAAAGTGTCTGGATCCAGAATGCAGAGTGGATTTACATCCCATGAGAGTGCGGGCGCTGGTTGGGCCAGAATGTATCCAGTTGTGAGTGACCTTACCCGTTTTTTTTTTTTTTTTGGTGTAGAGCTAATGTTCTGTCTTGAAAGTTACGACAAGCTACTAGCCATAGACGCCATTTTGCAAGAACGCCTTTTCCGCTGGTGCAAGTGCGGAAACGGCCAAATCCATTTGCCAGGAGGTATTCCTACTCAACTTCCTACTACCTTTAAACTCAAAAATTAAATTAAAGATTTTGTTTACTGACCCAGAAAATTCGAACAGACACCTCCCCGAATGGAAATGTCTCCAATGCTCGCGGTTCAACTGTTTCACCTGCAACAACGTCGACGTCACCCTCTGTGACCATCTCCTCGCCGCCAAGGCCGCTCGCAAGGATGAAAAGCCCCGGCAGCACAGCGCCGCCGTGGCCGCTCTTGCGAAATTCCACCGGGACAGCATCGAAAATATCCAGGGCACAAAAACCCTTTTGGCCGTCACCAGTAAACTCTGTCCGAAAAAGGGCTGTGGCGTACACCTGGATAAAAACAGAGGATGTGACCATATGCAATGCCGGAATTGTAAAACGGATTTCTGCTGGGCCTGCAAGGTGATTTGAAAAAGCGAAACTTCAGGTGTATACCGTGTATTACATTTACAGAACGGTACTAGTCGTGAGGCTGGTTATCTGAGAACCACGCTGGCTAAGTTGGACCTCACGGAATATGCGATAGGGTGGCAGGATGATGGGCGCTATGATAGAGTGGCTGCAGAGCGTGGGGAGCTCGTGCCTCGGAGACGGAGGTAACTATCACTTCGGGCTTATGGATACGAATCACATTGCTTTGGCGTCATATATCATCTCAATACATGGGTGAGTTGACTGTTCGTTCCCCATTATTTCTACAGTCAAAGATAAGTACCCCCTTTTTGGTCAAGGCAAAATATTCACCACGGCCTGTCCCCCCTCCAACCCCTTCGCCTCCGCCGTCACCACAATCTGCCCGACCGCTCCCCTCCTCGCCTTGACAATCGCCAACGCGAGTCCCGCAAACGCTTTGCGCTGTTTCGACGGAAACGCCACATAATCCGTGGGATCCCCATTATCCGTCGCCACTACCTCCCCTGGCCCTTGTACCGAAAACGAAATCTCGTCCGTCGCCGTAGCCTTGAACCCACCCTTTTCATCCACCACTTTGGCCGTCACAAACACCAGATCAGTTCCATCTGCGGCAATTCCCGTCCGGTTTTTATACAGTGACAACTCCAATTTCTTGGCAGGCCCGGGTGTGCTTACCGTCGCATTGCCCCATTCTTGTCCGTTCTTGCCATATGTCACCACCTTCAACGTACCCGGTTCGTAGGTGATATTATCCCATCGGAACCGATACACATACTGCGCTCTCTTTTGCCTTCCTTGGGACTTTCCATTGACCCACAACTCAGCTTCGTCTCCGGTAGAAAACACATGTACGGGTGTAACCAATTTTTCTCTCTGTCCTACCCAATCCCAATGCGGGAGAATATGCACCATGTCTTTTGCGTCGGACCTCCACCGAGATTGGTAAAGATAAAACCGATCCTTAGGAAACCCCGCCAGGTCAATGATCCCAAAATAGCTACTCCGAGAATCATAGGGTGTCGGCTCGCCCAGGTAATCCCATCCGGTCCAGACGAATTCGCCCGCAACATAGGGGTAGCGATCTTGAACCTCGAAGACACGATCAGGGGAGGATCCCCAATCCACAGCGTAAATATCATAGGCGCTGACTTGTTTTGTCGTAGCGTTCCCACCGCCCGCGGATCCCGAAACTTTGGCATTGTTCGACGACGCCACCGGGAAAAGATACTGTCCCCGCGAAGAAATGGCCGAAGCACTCTCAGTGCTGAACAGCATTTTCTCTGGGAATTTTGCCCGAAACGCCGGAAACTGCGGAGAAGCACTCCGCACGCCTTCGCCTTGGTAGTTGAGACCAATGAGGTCCGTAACTCCCGGCAAGTCGGCGTTGGGGTTCGCAGAGTTCATGGCCGCGGTAGTGAGACGGGTGGGGTCTTCTTGGTTGATGATGGCCTTCAGGGCACGTCCCGTGGCGCCACCTTGGGCGGAAGATTGTTCCGATACTTCGTTGCCAAAGGACCAAGCAAAAATAGAAGGGTGGTTGCGGTCGCGACGCAAAAACGCACGCAGGTCTGGCTCGTGCCAGTCGGAAAAGATGGTTTGGAAATCATTGCGAGTTTTGTGGCTGTTCCACGTGTCAAAGATTTCGTCAATGACCAACAAGCCAAAACGGTCGGTGAGGTCGAGGAGTTCCGGTGCGGGCGGGTTGTGCGAGGTGCGGATCGCGTTGGTGCCCATGTCGATGAGCATTTCGAGCTGGCGCTCAGCGGCGCGGAGGTAAAAGGCAGAGCCGAGGGCGCCGAGGTCATGGTGTTGGCAGACGCCGCGGAGGAAAACCTTTTCACCGTTGACGCGGAGTCCATCATTCTTGTACTCGAGGGACCGGATCCCAAAACGGGTTTCATATGTGTCAAGAACCTGGCTGCCATCCTGGGACAGGATTCGCGTCACGGCCACGTAGAGGTTGGGCTTTTGTGTTGGAGGCGGTCCCCAGAGTTTGGGGTTGGACAAGACAATGGATGCGTTAGCCGACTTGATCTGACCGGCCTCGACGCTGGTGGTCGCTTTAGGGAATTCCGCCACCTTTTCGCCGAGCTTGTCGCCAGCCATGTCATATAAGTGGATGTCCGTTGCGACTTGGACCTGGGCAGCACGACTTGCCGCCGCATTCTCCACCTGAACAACCAAATCCACCGTCGCCGATGCAGCCGAAACCTGACGTGAGGTGACGTACGTGCCCTGGTAACCGACATGCGTCGAGCTCACCTTGGTCAGCCACACATTGCGATATAGTCCCGCACCCGGATACCACCGCGAGTTCTCCACAGCATTGTCCAGTCTGATCGCCACCACATTCTCCGCTCCAGCAACCACAAACGGAGTCAGATCAGCCCGCCACGACGCATAGCCGTACGGCCACCCGCCTGCAAAACGCCCATTGATCCACACCATGGCATACGACATGGCTCCATCCACATCCAGGTATACTGAACTGGCCGTTTCCGCTTCGGTGAGCGAAAACTTCCGTCGATACCATCCCACCCCCTGACTCGGTAGACGGCCCATTCCCGGTCCCACCGTCGGGCTTCTGCCCGTGTAAAACGGTCCCTTAATCGCCCAATCATGTGGAAGATCCACCAGCTCCCACGCGCTGTCATCAAACAACGGCTGCGCAAAGCTGACATTGGCGGGCTGGTCTGCAGGTTGGCTGTAACGCTTGGAGGAATCGACGATGAAATTGTTGGCAGAAGGCATGATCCACGCTTTCATCTTTGCGTAGGTTAATCCATCGGGGCTGTCGGTCGTGCGACGGAAGCGCCACTCGGCGTTGAGGCTGCTGCGGCCGCGAGTGTGGGCGGATAGGGCATGGCCGACGAGAAGAAAGGCGAAGAGGAGGAGGGGGCCGTGCTGTAAGACTGCTACACCCCCGCGCGTGGTAGCCATGGTGATGCTATCGCGGAGAACAAGTTGAATGAGTTTTGCTGTCAGGATTGTGAATCTGTCGGAGGACTAGACGCCTCGACTTGTCCGTCACTGCCTCTTAAACAGAGTTCGGAAACCTTTTCTCGCGAACCAGATTATGACATATTTGGTAACATGGTCAATTACACGCACCGGTCCGAGGAAGATTTACATTCCAGCAATTGAAGACTTCTCCAACCGTCTTGCTTCCCCTCGGTGAGCCCAAGTTCTTCCCCCAATGAGGTTGTGCTTGCTCAATAGGCTGATGAGCAGCCGACGGGCACGGGAATTTAATTGAGACCTTTGCCATATGCCGGAATCTATGGTTCCCGCGAACGACGGCTTCTGCCGGTGATGTACAATGCATCGAATGCATCGGGAATACAGTTGCTAGGACAGGATGTCAAATCACGTGGAGGAGCAGAAAGAGAGAAGATGACCTCGTTAGGTAGCTGATTGGAGAAGCAAGACTGGAGAGAGCAGAACGGTGGTTGGCGGGGTGGTGGGGAAATTCCAATTCTGGGGGTGGTGCCTTCCAGTTGTTCAACAAGATCGAGGAGCTGGACTGCGGGGTCTTGGTCGCCCGTCTCTGTGCCCAGGTCACCTTGTCCATCTCTCCTGCACCCACAAACGGCTCCAACTGCCAAGTCTGTCAAAATGAGGCTTCTTAATACAGCCTTGCTTGAGCTCGAATACTTTACCACAAAAGAAAAGCCTCCGTACGCCATTCTGTCGCATACGTGGGGCTCCGAGGAGGTCCTGTATGACCATGCCCGACATGGCCCAGCCAAACTCCGATCTTGCGGGAGAACGGGCCTCTTCAAGGTGCTCAAGAGTGCTGAGATTGCCCTCAACGACGGCTACAATTATATCTGGGTCGACACGTGCTGCATCGACAAGTCCAGCAGCGCCGAGCTCTCCGAGGCCATCAACTCCATGTTTGCCTGGTATCGTGAGTCCAGAGTGTGCTACGCCTTCCTGGAAGACTACACCCACGGCAGCAGTGATGATGAGCTATCTACCAGTCGATGGTTCACTCGTGGGTGGACTTTGCAGGAGCTAATCGCGCCTCTGGACGTGCAATTCTACGACGCGTCCTGGACCAGGTTTGGCAATCGCCTCGAAATGTCTTTTGGTCTTTCCAAGATTACGGGCATCGATGTGGGCGTTTTGAGCGCTACCCTCTCCATGTCACAGCCCTGCGAGGTCATGGGAGTGCACCCTGACAATCCGCAATCTGTCCAGGCGTGCGACGACTGCCGGGAGAGAGCCCGCTTATTCTCGGCCATTCGTATCGACGCTCACAGCATCAGCACCAAGATGTCGTGGGCAGCACATCGAAAAACAACACGCGTCGAGGATATCGCCTACTGCCTAATGGGGGTTTTCAACGTCAACATGCCTTTACTGTACGGCGAAGGCAGCGCAAAGGCGTTCCATCGTCTGCAAGAAGAAATCATCCGTCGCTCCAACGACCAAACCATTCTCGTCTGGCAGTGTGAGCCTTATCGCCAAGACAACAACATCAAAAGTGGCGTGCCGTATTGGCCTCCATCTTCCTTGCTGGCGGGCCATCCTGCTCACTTCCGATCTGGAAACTTGTTTGAGCCAGTGCGGAAACTGAATGGCAAACAACGTATCGCTATATCGAGCACGGGCATCGAGGTGGATGTCCATGTGGCTCCATGTGAGATTGAGAGCAAGGGTCTCTCGCCTGGTATTCATGTACAAGAGGTGTGGCTGGCCATTCTGAATTGCAGTCATGTCAATGACTTGTTTGTGTCCCCCGCGCTTCTGTTGAGGCCCAACAAACACTCCGCTCGCCTCTTCAGCCGCTTGTGGCTCGGCCACCCTTTCGAACATTGTCAGTATGTGATTGTTAACGAGGGACCTGTCTCGAACACATTTTCAACAAACGACGATGCAGCAAGCATAGGTAGGTTGCCGTTCTTCCCCACATCCTGTCTCCGGACACTCAAAGATTAAGAGCTGATCAGGGGAATAACATGGAATCTCCAAACTGTAGGCGAAGAACTCTTCGTCAGATTCGACCACTCGAAACTTGAAAAACGCAAAATTATCCTCCATGAACCCGAGGTGACTCATTATTTCGAATTACCCAAAGCCCAATTCTTGTTGACATCCAATCTCCTCTTCCCAGAGTATCAGGTGCGGCGCGCTGTTGCCCTAACAGCAAGGTTACCTACATACCCTGAAGATTTCGAAACTGAGGGCTGTTTGTACAAAAAGGTATTCTACGGGGCAGCAAGCGCATCTGACGGGCTGGATGCCGGGTTTTTTGTTCTGTGGGGTGTATGGTACCCCGCGAACGAGCGCGATTTGGTACGGCTCGCCTATACCGACCCTGACGGGTGGCGCTCCGACAAAGCGCTCCCATTTTGTGAGGTCTATCAACACCGAGACCGAGATCGAGACGAGGGACTCCTAGATGAAGGCAATCTGGCAGACCATCACTGGGTCGGAAAGCTTGTTGCGGCGGTTTCAACAGGCGGGGAGGCAATCAAAGATTTGGCCCCAGACGTGACGGCATCGTCGGTGGCTACGTGTAGGCGAAGGGTGGCGTCCAAAACGAAGACAGAGAAGGTTCAGGTTACTGCGAATATCTCCATCTCCGAGTTTCTGGGAAGAGCCAGGTTTCGTATTCAAGCGACGGTGGAGCCGCTGAACTCGCAGGAACCGACGTCCGTCTCGTCACGATGCATGCGCACGAGTAGGAGTGGAAGTCCAGTCTTTAAGATCAACCACCGCTCCGAAGATTCAAGTATGGAAACCTGAAGAAGGTAAGAAACTTCCATTATAATTCGTCCTGAAAAAAAGCTAACACAAGCTTCCTAAGGAGCGCAATCAAATGGAACTATACCCTCACACACCACAAGTACCCAGAGAAGGGGTATCCGCGATCCTATCAGAAGTCATGGTCAGTCTCGCCCCAGTCTCGCATATTACACCAAGTGCAACGAAAACTGACTTACCTCACGACCAGCTTTTTAGCCGACACCTTCCCATCATACAATTTCTGAATCCCCTCGACCACGCCATCCAACCCCCCGGGCAAGACCTCATGCGGATGCGGCTTGAAATCCCCCCTGGCCAACAAATGCGCCAAATATCGATAGAAAAACAAGGCGAAATCCCCATCCACCTTTGCCTGTTCCTCAGAAATATGTCGATGGACCCGATAATACGCGCTCGACACAAAAGTTCTTGAAAACTTTATTCCGTCGGGCCATTTCCAGTTGGCATCATCCGGCGGCAAATCCAACATATTCACCTCCCCTCCTCCCCCAGATTCTTTCAACACCTCAGCCACCACCTCCCAACTTTTCCTCGCCGAGACCGCATCCAAGACATGTCTGACTTTTTTCCCTTTCAACGCCTTGATGATCTCCCCTGCGACATTTCCCGTCCGATAATCCACCACTGTATCCTCTTTTCTTAATAAACTCTTTACAAATTCCCTACCTCCTCCTGCCACAGCAATGATTGGTCCCAGCCCACTCAATTTGGCGAGCTGAATCGCATAGGCCCCTACTGCTGTGGCGCCGCCATATACCACCAGGGGAATATCCTTCTTCCCAGGGGCGGTAGTAGGCAAAGGTAGTCCCAAAGCCTGGTATAGCGCCAACGCCGCCGTCATTACCGAAAGGGGCAAACCCGCCGCTTCTTCAAACGAAATGTTTGGGGGGAGGTGAAAAGTCGTCGACGCCGGGGCGATGGCATACTCAGCGTAGGCGCCGTGAGGTGTGCCCATGCGATGGAGAGCCGCAACGCGGGTTCCGGGAGGGAACTCAAACGCCGAAGAAGGGTGGGCGGAGTGGATGGTTCCGGAAATGTCGTCGCCTGGGTTGAAGGATTGGGAAGAGGAAAGGGAGCGAGTGAACTGGCCATTAGCTTGTAGGTAAGCATTCAGTCTGTAGGAGAGTGACGGAGGGAGGAATGACTACCTTCCAGTCTTTAGGGTTCAAGCCGGCGGCAACAACCTTGATCAGAACTTCTCCTAGTCCCGGGGTTCTATAAGAAACCAAATTAGTTAGGTCAAGGTATTTTTGAGCGTGGTAGCACGAGTAGGGCAGGTGGGTAGAGGATTACGGGATCTCTGTTTTCTCTCGCTGGCCCGTAAACTTGGGTACACCCCAAACTTTGAGCTCCTCCATGGTCATGGTGGACGACGTCAAGTGGTGGAAGTGGCGATAATGTCTGACGAGACCTAGATTTCTGTTCAAGAGACGGCTTGCAGGTGTTGACAGTGTTATAAGATTCTTGGTCTTGCAAATCATACCTATCTTGACCTACCTACTGGAACTGTGTTTTTCGCGGTGACCCAAAATATTTATCCCCAACCCAAGCTCCTCCCTCCGTCCCTCCTTCCCACTGAGGCTCAATCTCGATCTCAATAGATTGCATATACGCAGTTGCACAAAGCACACGCACATGTAAATGCAAACGCGAACGCAAACGCAAACGCACTTGCATACGGCCATGCATGTGTAAGCCGAAAAAGTTAGTCCAGGTAGTTGTGCGGGGTTCAGGCCTGTGCAGCTGTTTCTTGTTTTTAAACAAGGTTATGACCACATCATCTCATCATCTCAGTCAGCAACATGCTGCATTGCATAGGTACACTAGGTACCTAGATTCGGGGGAGCGGAGCGGGGTGGAATTTTGTCGCAACGGGATTTCATGCCGAGAAGGTCTCTGAGAAATGCAATACAGGACGAGCACCCCTTTGAAGACATGGGTACACTCTCCAGTACGGCAGTGTATGTGGCCGTAGTGGTGGTGTGTTTGCATACATGTATCAGTTTTAGCTTTACAGAATGGAGAACAGTCCAATGTTATTGATTCTCAGCACTCATTTACTCTCGATTTGATGACACTACTCTGAAATTATTGCTGACACATTACCATCCTCTCATCAAACATCTGCATTATTCTCTCCAAGCCATTCTCTCTCTCTCTCTCTCTCTCTCTCTCTCTCTCTCTCACACACACACACACACTCACTCACTCACTCACAAGTATCTCTCATGGTTCAACTCTAAGTATACTGCCAAGCACCAAACCCCGACTCCTTCACCACCCGCAAATTCACACCCGTACAACCGGCCAACCCCGCTGCGTTCGTCTCATTCCTCCCTCGCAAAGTCCAACCCCCTCCGCTGCCTTCCTGACAAGCGACCCAACCCAAGCCACCGCCGTTCAAATTGACAAACCCCCCTCCTTCATATGCTCCAAACCCTTCTCGTAGACTTCCCGGAGGAACATACGCCGAATGCGCCTGCGTATAGCCCATGGTCCATTGTTGCGCATCAAGATAAACCTGCTGCCCCCCTGGGACCATGACATTCATACTCACCCTTCCGTCACCTGCCACAAACGACGTGGTTCTCCCCGGAGGACAAGCATCACTCCCGACCTGTGCGACGGGACAGTACGCCGCGGTAGTTCCCGCCAAATTCCAGCGCAGCCCGCCCGCCGTGACGGGTTTCCCATGCAGGGCCGGGAGGGCAGGGTTATCAACGACGAGGGAAAACGGACCAGACACCGTCGGGAGGAGAACAATAGTTGAAGAGGAGGGCGGCGACGACGAGCACGTGTACATGAATTTGCTGTAGCAAGCGCCGGCGCAAAAGGCGAGGGGTTCGCCCGCCGAGGTGATGGGGCAGAGGAAGTTGGAGTGGTGGCAAACATACTGGCAGTAACATAATTTAATCACAGTCAGTTCAATGCCAAGTACTTAGGTACCTACCTGGCTGGGGTCATATTGCGCAGAGCCGCAAGTTTTAAGCTCGGCGAGAGCCGGGCTGGCAACAAGGCCGATGAGGAGGGCGATAAGAGTTGGCCGATGCATTGTTTGTTTGACCACTTAGGTAGATAGGTAGGTATGGATCTAGGCACCAAGGCGCAGAGGTAGTTCAGATTGAGTATGTTGAGAGAGCAGGAAAGGAATTCCCTCAAACACCTTGGCAAGACACAACACACATATATATACACACACAAGTTCACAGCCATCACACAAAGGTACCTTACCTAGGTAGTAGTAACACCAGCAAAAATTACGGTAGTTAGGTCCTACAGAAAACCTCCCTCACCGCAACCTCTCGTATTTGTCTCTCTCCACCAATCGAGTTATGGCATCTTCATCACTGATTTGACCCGTCTTCATCAACTTCATGTAAAAAAGAGATACCCAAACCAATGAGAATCCACATCCACAATTGGGTTCTTCAAGAAATTGATTGTGTTCAAGCAAGACACGAGAAATGTCGTCACTATTCCAACACCTCCCGGTAGTTGAGCTTGTGTGCATCGCTGTCTGGTACGCCGCATCGGAATCGTTCGCCAGTGACAACATCAGAAATCGCAACTACCCCTCAACCAAAACCTCGTATTCAGTCCTGTTCAGCTGCCTCGGAAGAATTAATCCACTACACGTCGCATGCCGGCTGATGTTACCGTAGCCGAGTGGCATCCTATCAGATGCTCCATCACACAGAGCACCCGAGGCGGGCCGGGCCTCCTTCCCATTCGCTACTTGGCTGCCGAGCAAAATCTCCTTGTTCAGATTGCTAGCACAGCGTAGATTCTTGAGGCTCAGAACAAAAACTTCATCCCAGGCTTTGCCAGTGTAATGATCTTCCTCTCTGTAAATTCCTCCACTCCTGCAATCCCGCCAAACCGCCCATAACCACTATTGCCACCAGTTCCGCCATTCGGCAGCGTGGCCTCGACATAAACCGTCGGCCCGTTCACATGGCAGCTTCCCGCCCTGACCCGTTTGGCCACATCCAGAGCTCTCATGATATCCCGCGAAAATACACTGGCGCAGAGTGAAAAGTCGCTGCTGTTTGCTGCTGTAATGGCCTCTTCATCCGTGTCAAATTCCGAGAGAATAATGACTGGACCGAACGTCTCCACGCGCGCGATATCCATCTCTGGCTTCACTTCTTCGAGAATGTGGGGCGACAGAATTGTCCGGTTCGGGCCTGTAATCTCAAGGTCGCCCGCGAGCAGCTTCGCACCGCCTTCCACCGCAGCCCTGATCAAATTTAGGACCCGAAATGCTGAGGCTGGCGTAAAAAGCCCAGAGATGGAGACGCCAGGCTCTTCCAGGTGATTTCCCGTCTTCAAACTCTCTACCCTCTGCAACAGTTTCTCTTTGAACTCCTTGGCAATTGAGCTGTGCAGGATCACCCTCTCCGTTGACATGCAAATTTGGCCGCTGTTGGAAAGAGCACCAAAAACTACAGCCTCGACAGCATCGTCAAGGCTGGCATCGTCCAGGACGAGTACGGGCGCCTTTCCTCCCAGCTCTAGGACACACTGCTTCAACACAGTCGATGCCCAGCCCGCAATGATCTTTCCTACCCGGTCGCTGCCAGTAAAGTTGACTCGTAAGACTTTCGGATGCTTGACTGCGTATTCCGTCACCTGCGGCGTTCTTTCGGCGCTGGTTGGAAGAAAGTTCAAGCATCCAGGGGGGAGACCAGCAGCTGTGAGCGCGCGAATAACAAGGTTCTGACACTTTGGACTGAACTCAGACGGCTTCAAGACGACCGTGTTACCGCAGATCAAAGGGCATGCTATCGCACGCGCTGTGAGATTCACCTATGCTAATGTTAGCGCGCGGAACACGCACAAGTAAGGTTCACAAACAGGAGCATTCCAGGGAGATATCGCAAACACCACCCCAACCGCTTGCCGCTCTATCAGAATTGTTGTTCCCGGTCGGTCCGCAGGGACTATTTCGCCTTTGATGTGTGTGACCAGCCCCGCTGTCTCTCGAAACAAGCCAGCTGTGGCATGTAGGTTCACCTTGATCCAGTACTTGGTTGCCGACACCTCCTGCGAAAGCAGCTCTGGTGCATCTCCGTTGACATACGATTCCATGATCTCGGCAGCCTTGAGAAAGATCGAGCGTCGCACCGAAGGACCGATCCTTGACCATGTTTGGAAGGCTTGGTGCGCATTGTCGATGGCAGCACTATAATCCCCCAGAGAAGCTGAGGCGCAGTCGTACAAAATATCACCCGTCATGGGGTTTCGAACGGTGAATGCCGCGCCATCGGAGCTACTCTGGTACTTTCCATCGATATATAGGAGTTGCTGCTCCGTCAAACTGCTAGAGGGTAAATGAGTTGTGCCATTCTGAGCCGCAGGTTGAAGTGCCGCCATCGTGGATACAACAAACACCGGTCTATACTCCGTCAAGAAGAGACTTTGGGGGTCGTTCGACGTAAAGGGCGCGAATAAACGAAGAAGTTTGGAACCCGACTGGGGTCTTGGTTCATATCACTGACGAACGCATTTGTCCCCCACCCTGCCCTCGGCAGTGCTTTCCCGGCACCCGTTGCTCTCGGCTGATAGAGTAAGAGATGCAAATAACCAGGCTTGGCAAAACAGCATCGCTGTCATACTACGGAGACATTTGGCCTTCTACCATTGTCTGACTAGAACCGTTTGGCCTTTCGTTTCCTCTGGTGCCGGTGTCTCAGCCGTAAGATGTACCGTCGTTGCACAATAGACACGAGGTAGTCATAGATCATGCTGCGCATCATAAAAAGAGTTGTGACGACCACAACTGGAATGGCAATTTTCCAGCTGGTTTGTCAACAAGTCAGCTTATTCCAGGTCAAGAAATTTAGGTGGAACATACAAGTAGCCGATGTCTTCTTCCAGAACAACAAACGGTCTAAAGTTCTGCCCAAAGTACCCCGTTAAGAAGGTCAATGGGAGAAAAATAATCGTGGCCGTTGTGAGTTGCTTCATCGACTCGTTTTGGTACGTCGTGATGGTATTGAAGATCAGATCGATCATTCCTTTCACTTGACCTTTAAGCTGTTCCAGGGATTCGGTCATCAAGACGCAATGATCCAATACATCACCCAAGTAGATGTAGGTCATTGGTGTGATGATCACCCCAGTGCTCGGGTCTTGAAGGTGGTTTATGGCCGTGTCCTCGCTCGTATCTGTCGTATGGTCGCGGAGGGTGTTGATGACGGTAGCAATCGGGTTGATGAAAGTCAACATCTTGTTGATCTCGGTGATGACAATGTAGAGGCGCTTCGTGTGGTCGAGATTGGGTCTTGTCAGGACATCGAGCTCTAGATCACCGATCACGTCGCCGTAAGTGGAGATCACTGGAATAAGCATGTCTATGATAACGTCGATAATGGCCTGGCCAACCATGGACGCGTCGCAAGATCTATAGGGGATCGAGGTTAGCTCTGGGCAATATCCGTGGGAGGAGAGACGGACTGTCGAACAATTGTATCACCTCTCCTAAGACGTTCGATGATTGGCCCTTCGACGTCCTTTCCCCACTGCTCGAAGAAGCTGATAATGGTGTTGTCCTGGGTAATGAACATGGACACTTGTTCACAAGCCACCGCGAGGTCTCTGCCGCTCAGACTGGAATTCTTCTCCATGTAGATGGTACGGGGATCGTTTGGTGATCCACGATACGTTTGCAGAGTTCGAAGACTGTCCAAGCTCACAGAGTCTGCGCTGCTGTTCATGTGGGATTTGGCCTTGCCACGAGATCCATCGGGCGCGGATTCCTTGCCTATTTCGAGCGTGGATTCGGCTGCTCTACGTTTCCGTCTCTCAAATAATCTCTGCAGTCTCTTCCAGAGCCCCCTTCGGCGTTTTTCGCTGGGCGAACTCCGCACGCTGGAGTGAGAACCATCATCGTCCGAGTCAACGTCCGAGTCTGAATCGTCCGAATCGATAAAGTCGTCGATGTGCACAAGCTTTTGAAGCGTTAGGATGATGAAAGCATGGGTCGGATACCATTCAGCCTTTGTCCTATTCCGAGTGTTCATCAGATCCTCCAGGGCAAGTTTGTGAAGGTTCTTGTATTGCCCAAGCGTCTGGACGACATCCCAACTGAGGCCGTTTACGTTTATCCAGCGACACTTGGACCACTCCGGCTGTGGTTTATTAAGGAACTCGGGCAGGGTATCGTTGGTCAGTCTTCTTGTCGATAGCTCTTCGTGGGAGAAGTCGACAGCTGTAATCTCGCATCGAGTCTTCAGTGTGGGCATCGATGCATGGCCGCCGTCGGGTTTGCTTGGATCAAGGCCCGGCTCAGAGCCAGCTGTGGTCAATTAGTATCAGTGAGTGTCAAGCAAGTGCTAGATCAAGACAGCTTGACGTACGATGCCAGCCTGCGCGGTCGCCATAATCCTCGAACTCCTCGACCGGTTTGAAGGTACCGGCCCGTCCGGTTCGACGGCGAAAAAGGGGCGAGATGGGTGCCGACTGGTTCGAGTCTACCCGCTGGACATTGGCAAAGTCGACATGCGCCGAAGGGTCGACGCTGAGAACGCCGCTCGAAGCATAGTGAACGTGCGGACTGGGCGCGTCTGCTGATGTCTCCGCGTTGGTTTCCCGGATAGAGGGCTCCCCTTCCGCTACCCCACTAAAACTAGTCTGCGACATGACGACACCTGTGTAGGGGGGCAATTGGCAAAAAAAAAACTGCAATCAAGAAGCAACGGGGACGGACGACAGTCACCGAAGAAGCCACGCATCGGGACTTGGGGTCAAGAAGAACGGCATAACAATCGCGAGAAGGAGATTGGTTTTTCTGGCGGCCGCCATCTTCATCATCCCGCCTGCAGGGGTTAGTTGACTTTCCGCTGTCCCACCCTGCGATAAGGAATAATATGCACGCCAACAGCGCAGGCAACACAGTAACAACCTGGCATACCTGTATGCGAATCCCGTCTCTCGTCATTCAGGACGAGATTGCAGATACTGCTCGAAGAGCACAAAATGTTGTTGATGCAATAGAGACCTTTTCGTAGAAAAATAATATGAGCTCACCATGGGACCCACTTGAGCTCCAGCCAATGAAATGTGATTTTTGGGACAGCTGTGTGGTGCAAGCCTCGGAACGGGCAGGGCAACTTTCTTCCACAATGCGCAAGTCTTGGCCATATCATATACCCCGTTTCTACGAATAAGGGAGACCGAGGCTGGTTTTTTTTTGAGTCGTATTTCGTATTCCAATGGCGAAGACCCCAGGTCTCTTATTTCCCTCCAACTGCAAAGCACAAAGTCTTCAACCCTCCAACCAGACGGGGTCTTAATCGTCAATAAAGCGTCAAGGCTCAATTCTTTGGCAGACAATCCTCACGTGAACTCGACATGATTCATTCGATGCCTAATGGTCCCGTACAGTCCGCCGATATGCCCTCCGCCAACAGTGTATCCCACCAGACTTGATGGCGAGCTGAAACGACCTTGAGTCGAACGCCAACATGAGATACCCAATCAAGGCAGAGACGAAGCTGTGTAACCATCACTCACCCCGCTCCCGAAACAGACGGTATTGGTAGTTCTGCCGTCTCCCTCGTGCCTTATCTCGCAGCTATGCGGGTTGGATAGCCCGTGATGATGCCCCTCACTCCAAGGTAGTGCACCATACTTGCCTGATGAGTTCACCACCCACTCCCTCACCAACATGGCCACCAACAACAGCCTCCTCACGCAGCTCGCCGACGACATTTCCAAAAACATCGGAATTCTCACAGACTACCTCTGCCAAAAAAACCTCCCGCAGCCCTCCTTTGACCCCAATGGCCCTCTCCAACTGCCCTTTGACGCGGATCCGTCCGCATCCGCCGCCCGCATCGCGCTAATCGATGCCTCTAAACAACTGCACACCCTGGCTGTCGGTCCTGAGGAAACCACGCGGTACCTCGCCTTCAACGATATCAGCCTCCTCGGCGCCCTGCACCTCCTCTGCCACTTCCAAATCCCGCAG
>Ga0247763_1000497_pt1 | contig 23343 bp, 29 predicted proteins | sample UWRJL141409B4_FD_179926 | JGI IMG/M metagenome (GOLD analysis project Ga0247763, IMG submission 179926) | Plant litter microbial communities from Arlington Agricultural Research Station in Wisconsin, United States - UWRJ-L141-409B-4 | ecosystem: Environmental > Terrestrial > Plant litter >...
CCCCCCCCCCCCCCGTCCCCTCCCCCACCCCCCCCCCCCCCCCCCCCCGGTCCCCCCGCTCCCACCCTCTGGAAAGCAAACATGGCATTAGCCGTCCGTATCCTCACCAGAGGTGAGCGAAAAGCAAAACATGCGGCAAACTCTGCCACCTGAATCGGGCAAGAAGGGAGAGAGTGGGAATGAAAGATGATGTGTCAGATTGGGCCTAGAGTGACCGGAGGTCACCAGCAAGCACATAAACAAATGGAGGGGCGAATTACACAGGAAAACCCCAAAACACAAAAACGACACCAAAAGGAAGGAAAGCCCTGCGCTAACAAGAATTGTCGCATGAGCTCGCACAAGATAACCAACGACAGCAGTCAGGTAGGTAGTGCACAAATGGCGGAGTATCTCGATCCCGAAGCACTGGACGAGAAGGTCCTAGTGTAGTTGGCTATCGCCAACCAGCCTGTCGGATACACATGCCTTGCCTCCCCGCCAATCGACTGCCGCTTTCGTACTAATGCTCCAATCCTTGGGTCGAACCGACCACTCGGCAGGCAGAGAGACTCGAAAAAGAAAAGAAAAGAAGAAAGCATCGTATCTGTGCAGCTAGTGTAGTGTACGAAGTAGTGACAGCTGTGCCACTAGCGTACACTATCAGGGCGTAGCGCCTCCAAGTTTGACTAGTGACTCGTCCAGTGGGAATCCTCCCTCCTTCACCAGCGAAGGAGTCGAGGCAAGAAAAAAAAAGGGAAACTGCGAACAAGAAATCCCAAGTGGAGAGCGACGGGGAGACGAGACAGGTATCGTCAGAACTGGTCGGTCGGGGACCTTCCAGACGATGGCCAAACTGACCAGCTACAGCGTTTTACCAGGGTTTGCGGAAAGGGGTAAACCACATGACGCTTCCAGTTTCGACGCTGTTCTTTAGTCTCGTCTTACAAAAGCAGGACTAGAAAAACTCCGCAGCGATGAAGGGAATGAGAGGTGCCACCGCGTTTATGTGGGCAGGCCGTGATAGTGATAGTGACCAACAGTATTCGTAACTCCCAGTAAGCCTGCCCGCGCTAACTTGGACTTTCACAATCCATACACATGCAGCGCCGTCAGGGTCCAGTTCTCCTTGTCCCGGTAGGCCGGCCAGACAGGTCCAGGATTTGCCAGCCCCTCCAGGGTCTGGTCAGAAAGAGTCGGTGAGCGAGCTGTGAGCGACGAGCCCTATGTGAGAGAGAGGGGAGGGATCCCATCAGCGGATTCCCGGCGATTAGCGGCCCCTAGAGAGGAAAAACAGCGAGTAGAGGAAAAGAAAATCCCGACCGGTAACCCCATGTTGAAACCTTCACTCCGCACCGGAGAGGGGAACGAAAGAGGTTGTCGAGAGAAGAAGGGGTCGCTTTCCGCTAGCCGTTGCAAAAACGGCTTCTTGCAAACTCCCGGTGGCGCAATCGTCATCACATTCTTCAGCCCTCGTTCCACCTTAGAGCTCCAGTCAGCGTCGACAAGCCAAGCAAGTGGGCGTCTTGTGGCTGGCCGCTGAGTTCTGTTGGTGATCGGCAGAAGCCGCACCTCCCACACACCCCTCCGTCCTCATTTCTTTTTCGTACTTCCTCCCCCCTTGAAGATCGGGGGGATACTCATGGGGAACAATCCCTTCACAGCTGGCGTGCTGTGCCGTCCCCTGGCCGTCCTACTCTGTCTCGCGGGAGAACACACACCTCCGGGGCTTTTTTCCTCCCTAACTTGCGCTCTAGGAATCCCAAAGCCGCACACCGACAGATGCCATCCATGGTTTGATGAGCCGTGCCCCTCTCCCGTAATCATGACGCTGTGGCCAGCCACTCAGGGCACAAAGAAAAAGGGACATGATTACGTTGTTACACAGACTTTGGGGCAGAAGGCTGTCTGTGTAGCTCACAATCCAAGGGAAACGCGTCTCTAGACACGAACCATTGGAACCGAAACGTTGCTGCATCCCAAAAGGTAAACTAATTTTACGGCCGACCAAAACGCCCAATCTGGCAACGACGCGACGAGACGGGACCCGTGGATTACTCCACACAGACAGACAGACCAACAGGTGGATGATCGACAGCTATGCCATCTCTGAGAGAACGGCCAACCAGAGCAACTTCTTTAGCGACGGTGGCACTTGAGAGAGTGCAACAAATGCCGAGCTTCTATCAATTCGATCCAGCGCCATCTCCTCCCCTCCAGTTCCATAGCCGAGCCTTCTCGAAGGGGTCTCGTAGTGACCATGCTCCTTTGGTTCAAGTCGAAATCTCACAATCACCATTATCATTTGTGATAGGGCGATGGGGTAGTATTGAGCGGACTGAACGCACAGCCTCTTTGCAGCTCTCTGCCGTGAGCACGGCCTTCCGCCCCACCAAGGCGAAAAACCATTCGCTGCTTGACCCCCCTGTCTCTGCAACTCAAGACCGGGGTGGGTTTTTTTTCTTCTTCCCGCCTCTCATCGGCGTGTCTGAGTGGTTGGGAGTTTCGAAATCCCTCTCTGAAAACCAATTTCCATTGGGTGAACCAACAAAAGATTTCTTGTTGTGTAACCATAGATCCGTAGCGAATTACAGCAGAGGGAGAACATCACTGCCCAGAACCTCACAGTCGCTGTCCATTACACCGAACACCTGCTAGAGAATAGTAGTAGTAATAGTAGTAGTTAGCATACTTGTTGAGTGTGTTGGAGTTCCAAGTTGTGACGGATTTCACGCAGTCATGTCTGACAGGCACTCTCGAGAGACTCGGCTTGTGTGTGGAATGGTGCCGTTGTGTGCCGTTCTACACACGTGTTTCACGCTCCATCGTGTCGGATGCTTTCTTCCCGTGTTGAGAACAGACTCTGCCTCGAATTTTCTGGTGTCATCGCTCAGAAAGACACACCGCATCCGGGACCCGCCCGCTGCGTGGACCGCCGAAAAGAGTCTCCAGCCCAACCGCCCCAGCGCGCGAACTACCCAAGTCTAACCGACCTCTCTGCCGTTGAGTTACTTCGCATCTTAGCCCGCCAGGTTGGCGTCCGTGTCGGCCGACGACACACAACAACTCCCCAGTGCTCCCGGACTCTGTGCATCTGGTAGCGAATGCATAGCTTCAAGCAGCTTGCCTTTCACCATATCTCTGCAAGTCTCAACCTCGGATCGATGCTTGTCGGACGACGGTCCCATCTTTTCAAAGGACCGTGAGTTGTGGGGTAATAGGGCGGGGTTCAGACAGCAACAGGGCATGCTGAAAGATGCCCGAGAAAGGGGCCGCAGCATGTCAGCCAGCAACCCCAGGAGGCTTGGTGGACCGTTTGCAGTTCACTTGTGCTCCACGCGGCAGTTGGACTGTTGATCGTGTTCCACTTGCATCTTGTCCCCGTTTCAGCCCAGCGAGGGGATCCCTTCTTGTCTTTGTTTTTTTCTTGTTCCGGTCGTCAGTCCGCGCTGTCTCTCGTGTCTTCTGAGGTGGCTGGCAAAGTTGTCCCTCAGTGGGAGTGGGGGTTTGTACAAAGTAGCGTGAGTTAGCTTGGGTAGGCTGTGAGGCGTGCTGCGTCCCGAATGATACCACCGAAGCTCCTCCGTTGTGTCGTTTAGCCACTGGAGCCTGCTTGTTGGCGAGGGGTAACTATAGGTAGGGTTTATACTCCGTACCTGCCTCAATACACAAGGTGTCCAAGCATCTGTGGACCCTGGCCCTGTCAGTATCGCAGAGCGAAGTCGCCATCCGGAGCGTACTTCATCAGCCTGCCTTATCACTCGGGAGACTGGAGACGGCGCTTGCGATCTAGTTCTATGCACGAAGTAGTTATGGCTTAGATGCTTAGATGCCATATGGCTGCCGAGAGTACCGGGCGAGGTAGCAAGTCAATGACACAGCCAGTAGCTGCCGTAGTTACTGTTTTGGTGATGCCCACAGTCATGAGCCACAAGCCACCAAAATCGTGCTCGCTGTTGCACACTGCAGCCCTGCAGCTAGTCAAGGCGGCAGCAACGCAAGCACGAACGATGAAGGAAGGGTCCAAATCCCCTTCTCCTGCGACCACCCTGCAACCGCCTGCTCAGTGGTGCTGCCGTTTTAGTCTTCTTCGTCCTCTTTCGTCCTGTCTCGGACTTCATTTTGGGCATCAAATTCCGTCTCTCCCTTTGCAGGCCGCCTTGGAGACATTGCCAGTACCGAGAATTGGGCCTTGGGGAATTGGGTGTGTCACAGCTGCAGGTTAATGAGGGACTTTTTATTTTACCACTTCACGGGGTTCCAGACCGTGCGTGAAGGCGTGGTTCTCATCCCGATTCTGTCCTCCGAGTGCAACCCCTCCTTGGCAGGGTTTCGTACGCTGATCGGTCTGGCTGAACATCTGGATGCGTGTCATTTAGAGTCGAGATTTGATGCTCGGTTGGTGCGAATCTGTCGATCATTTTTGTTCTGTTTGTCGTCGGAGTCAAACAAGGCCCCTTTTGTTTTCGGCAGATCTTGGATGCAACGCGGAGCTACACGGAGGTTGAGATGTGAGAAATGATACAGAGGCGGCAGTTGTTGCCGCCCAATGATTACTGGTGGCAGCTACGCAATACTACGCGTCTCTGCGCGCCAACGAGTGAAGCTGCCGACGGCAACAGCACGACCCTGCCGCAATTTGTGATGAGAGGGCTTGTCGTGGGCCTATCGTCTCCTTTCTCCTGAATGATGACAGCAGCTGATGGAGCACTCTGCGCCGTCCAAGATCATCCTCCATCAGCGATTCTCCTGCAGGAACCAGCTGGTCCTGTGTAGCGCGACCGCCACCAGTTGGAGCTGCACAATGCAAGGGTCGGTCCACTGAAAGCTTTAGTGTAGGTGCTATTCTGGGCTGTGATGCCCCGTTGTGCTCCAATGGGCTAGTAAAACGCTAGGCAGCTTATTGACTAGCGTCATGATGAGATCTGCCTGCGATGAAGAGCGACGCAGGGGCCGGCTCTTAACCCAAGCTCCCGCGATCCAATGAGCGTGGGTTTTGCTGTTGATGTGGGTCTGCAGCGCAGCTGGCTTCATTCTAGAAACCGAGAGATCTGGCTGTCGAGGGTACTCGTGTCCTCATGGACTACACTACATTTTCCTTTGCGAAGTCGAGATGTAAGGCATAGACCGATGTCGCAGGGCTAGAGCGAAGCGACGATAATTTCGGGATGATGCAAATCATTTAAAGGATGGCAAGCAGCGGGCCGCGTCGAGTGTGGGAAAAAAAATGCTGCCCGGAAACGCGTCGATTCACCCAGAGTCTCAGGTCAATGCCATTGGGTCTAACCCAGGTGTCTATCTGCGTTTTCAATGCGCGGGAAGCTGTTGCACGAGAAGAGTGTGCTTTGACGGCACGGACAAACGGCAGACTTTGGTTGAGCTCTGTCAAGAATTTGAACCAGGAAAAGCAGGATGCCGCTCTTCCTGTTTGATTACTTCGCGGTTCCTGCCGTGGATGACCCGAGATGGAAGCGGCGAGTGATAATTGAGTAAGAAGGCTGGGAAGTAGTTGGCGAGAAGCTTCGACCTGCACAACAAAAACGTTAATCCCTCAACAAACATGGTCGGGCTTGACAAGTGCGAGATTCGGGATTATTGGAAGAAGTTTGTTCTCAGCTGTAGTGAGTCAAGACAGCCAGGATTAAGCTGCACTGATAGGGATTTCCTGAGCCCTGACACACAGGAAGGACGGCGACAACGTGCCCACTCCCCCAGTTCCAACCCGCTGGGAGTTTCCTGGTTCCTGGGCGGGGGTTTGGTTGGTCGCTCGAGTCGGCCTGGACGGCAGCCCCTGCAACGGGCTCGCAGGGGCTGTGCTCCTTCGAACCAGCCGTCTCCCTCACTGGGGAAATGGACATGGCCCCATCAGGCAGCTTGCCATTGGACAATTGGCCCTCTCAGAAAGCTCTGGCCAATTTGGGCTCTGGCCGACGGCCGTGGATCACCTTCCCAATCGAAGCACCATGGTCAGTCTCGCAAAAGATGCAAACATCAAACAAATTCGCCCATTCCCGAGCCAGTAATAGGGAAAGACACTATCTAACGGAGACCAGACGCATGTCTCTTGTGTCTTGGGACTTTCCCACGTGGGAAAGGTCTCTCCGATCCCTCTTCATGCGGGCCTCCGCTCCATGGAGAGACGACGGGATCCAGAATGGCCTCAGTGCATCCACACTTGGTCCAGAATGACAGACTCCGTTTCCCCCCCCTTCATCGCTCTCTGTCGTGTGGACTAAGAAACGGGTTGGCCCAAAGAATCACCTAAGGCCGCCTTAGGCCACAGCTCAGGCAACCGGCTCGTCATCCGCACCCCGGCGACTGGGGTTTGAGCCCTGCAAGAAAACCGTTCGACAGCGCGGGAGAGGCTGGCGATCCCAAACATCATCTTCCGTCGTGGCTGAAACTCGAGCCAAACTCGCCGTCAGCCTTCTCATTTCTCAACGAATGTCGCGACGTCGCCGTGGCATGAGAGTGCGCCCACGCCACTTCAAAACTCAACGACGGCTTTCAGGCCCGCTGGCGGGTCGGAATATGGACCGTGAACTTAGGTGGTACCGTCGGATTTTGTAGGGCACACAAGCCACATCTCACAAGCCAACACGACGTCGGCGTTTTAGCCGCGTCGCTTTTGGCTGTCAAACGCCCGTTTGCTCCGTCCAGACTAAATATTTGCGAAATCCCACGAGTTCGAAGGCGAAGCTGAGGGCTCATGGTGTTCGTGCAGCATAAGAACCCTATTGCGACTGCCATCCCGTGCAGAAGATTCAATATCTGCAAGTAGATAAGTTAGCTGCAGATACACTATCAGTGTGCTGGGAGTTGAGCATGAAGTTGATGGTTGAGGTTGCTAGCTGAAGTGGGGGTGCCACCAAGTGCGACGGGTTGAGGAAGAATCTTGCCGCTCGCTGCCCAGGCCAACACCCAACCTCGCCGCCCACCCCATCCGTCACGAGCTTGAGAGGGACTGAAACGGTGGTGCGTGTCTCTCTTGCCTTCGTCACAGGCATCACAGTCTCGTAGTTAGTGTACTCACCTGTGGTTGGTTTGGCATTGTAAACGCGCTGCCCCTCAGCCAGCGCTGATCTGAATCTTGGGACTTCCATCACACGAAACCGAGGTCCGCACACACGCACACACACACACACACACACACACGCCCTTTCTTCAAAGAATTGACCAAAACGGAGCATCACGCTCCTTCACAAGTTGACGAGCTCTTGAGGGGCATCCAATGAGTGGCCGGGTCGACGCGTGCCGTTCCCCAGCTCTTCGAGCAACGCATGAAATTCTTAGCGAAACCCCGCTTGCCCGCCCGGACACGCTTCCGGATCACAGGCACCACCAAAGACCAAATGCAGCAACCACCAGCCAGTCGTAGTAGTAGACATGAAACAGGGTCACCAAGTCGACAATATCGCAGATACTACAGAATATGTAGGTGAGAAATATTCGGCGACACAGGCGAGACAAGAACTAAATATATCGCGTCCCGGTTCCACGGCGGCAGGTTTTTGCGACGGTGCCATCGCCGTGCTGAATACTTCTCGCTGCTGGTCTCTGTGTCTGGTCTCATCTGGGAGCGGCAACTTGGTTCGACTCTTCGTGACGGTGAGAGAGCAGATGCCGAACCTACGGTCCAACACAGACCGACGCTCAGTCGTAATCATGGCCCGGAAAGCACCAAAACGCCATGCCGTCTAGATTGCCGCACTCCCAGTCCTCTCTCGCTTCTGCTCTCTGTTGGCCATTTGAGCCGGGACACAGGGCGGCATTATATTGAAGCTGTCGGTGCAACCCTGGCTTTTTCCCGCAGCTCCTCAGCATTTGCCCGGGAACTTCTCCGGTTAGCACTCGCACATGCTGCGTAGTTGGCAGACGGTCTTCAGGCTTGAGTGCGTGAGCGCGCGCTTCTCCCTCGCAGCGAGACTTTTCTCAGCACGCACTGCCGTGCCGTTGGACGGCCGTGCCACTGCGGTGCTGTTCCTGGTTGTGATGACTTGTCCGGCATGGCCAGACATCAACTGGGCAGCACACCGTTTCCACGGACCGCCTTGCCAGGTGTCCACGGACTCCTACGTTAATTACGGAGACGGTGCCAAGGCCACCGGCGCCGGCCAGCATCAGTCAGCGGGGTGCAGCTATCCTGGCCTTTCCTGTCGACGCCCTGGCGTGACACCCCACCCCCCTCGCTCGAAAATCTTTCGTCGGCCCCCTGCACCCAGCAAGAGGAATCGACAGCATCCCGGCCCTGACCCTGGCTCATATCTTGGCCGCTGGCACACGCTAGCCCAGGCCGTGGCTCGCCCTGGGTCTGAATCCGCATTGAGAAGGGCAAGGGTAGGAAATCATGCTGGAATAATATATGGACCCCGGGATCCGTTCCCATCCCCCACAGTTCCCAGCTCGCGAGGTCTTCCTGACCCAAGAAAACAATAATCTCTTGTCGAATTGCTCTGTCCGGGTCGCATTGCATTGTTTTGCAATTCGACGCGCATCTCGCCACTTGTAGACCCAGTCGCTGTCGCTCCTCCAGCGTCGCCCCTCGACTTCTGGCCCTGGGTTGATCGATATCCCAACAAGATTCCTCCTGGAGACCGGAGAGACAGGCTGCCAGGTATCATCGACCCACCGCCTTGTCGGTTGCTAAGCCCCCTGATCCTGCCCAAAGTTGGGCTCCAGCCAGCGAGAGGGCGAGAAAGAGGAGGAGAGAAGAAGAGAGGATCCGTCAACATGAATATGTGGGCGGTCTCCGAACTGCCCGTGTACCCGGCCGACCGAGACACGCGGCGAAAGGCAGAGAGAAAGTCAAAGTATTCACTTCGAGGCCGGTCGAACTCATCCGCCACGGTGGCATTCATGCCCTCGTCAGGTCACCTACGACACGACTCGGAGAGCATTCGTGGCCTGTTGGAACCTGCCATCGATGGCCCGCCGTCACCAGAGAGCATCCGGGCCTTAAGCAACCAGATGAAGCAGTCGTCAGGGAGGGATAAGCACCAAAGCCACCACACCACCACCTCGTCCGGCTCGTCATCGCTGCGCTCGCTGTCGTCAGCAGACCGCCCGTCTTGGGAGAACGCGTTGGAAGGCATGAGCCTCTCGAGGAAATCCTCGGGTAGGTCCGTCGTCAGCAACATGCCCTCCCGGGACCGCCCCGATAGTGTGCAGATTTTCGGAAAGACAATCTTCAGTCGCAGGACCAAGCTCAAGCGAGGGGATAGTGCGCCTACGTCGTCGGCTAGCAGCTCTCTCTACTCGGCCGATGGAGGAAGCGACATGGCGCTGCCGCCGGCTCCAACCTCGGTACCTATCCGGGACTCCGTTGTCCCAGCCATCTTCGGCCGCCGTCGGACCGCGACGTTGGGTGAAGTCGACGAGGGCGCTGCCCGACACAAATTCAACATATCCGGACCTTATAACTTCCAACATGTAGCGCACACCCAAAAGGACAGCCTTCCCGACCTGCAAAGGGTGGATCGAGCGGCTCTGGTTTCTGAATTCTCCCAGTTGCGCGCTTCGCAAGCTGTTGCGCCCGGCACACTCAAGGGGATCAAGGCTGATGACTTGCACTTTGCCGACTTCTCATCAGACTTTCTACCTCTGTGTGAGGAGGTGGAGGAAGAGGACGAGACAGGTAACACCAGGAGCAGCCGACCTCCTTCCGGGCTGCCGAAACAGTTCTCGCCTTCAAGGCGACTCATCAAGCACAGCAAATCACAGGAACAGATTCGAGTTCCCCCCCCGCGACCACCGAGGTCTCCTGTCGACCCAACCATGCTGCTGGTGTCCACACCCCCTGTACCTCCACCTCGTGTGTCCAGTCGGTCTTCTATCCGCCCTGATGGCTTTGACTCACTAGGCGCCGTCTTCGTCGACAACAGGCCGCAGACGAGCACTGGATTCCAACACTTCCACCCGTTTCCCCTCTCGCCTGAACCGAGCAGCCCTCCAGCCACTTCTCACGGCTACCTTCGAACGCCGGAGATGGAACCCATCCCGGAGTATGGTCGCGCGCGTGCTGAAAGTTTTCCCAACGATGGCAATTGGCCGCTTCCCTGTCCAACTAGTGCTTCGGCCTCGTTTGATGTCTCGCTTCCGGGTGTTCCGGAGGAGGATGAGACCGTCACGGCTTTCCGCCAATCGCGTTGCAGTGTCACTAGCAACGCGTCTTTGCGTGGCAGTCAGTCGGTCCCGATGCTCCGGCCTCTGTCCATTTCCCTGGAGGATAGCCCCCGCCGCCCAGCCAGCAATACTTCGGACACTCTTGGCCGTTTTGACTTGCTCGCCGCCCAGCGGGCGCTCAAGGCTGCCCTGATTGACGGCAGCCGGGACGAGTCGCTGACTCGGGAGACTTGGGAGGACGACATCGACTACTGCTACGACCACGAAGCCGAAGCAGATTGTGATTTCGCATGGGATCGTCCGTCATTAGACCTGAAAAGGGACTGTGAGAGCACGACTCCAGTCGAAGACCGGTTTCGAGTGACAGGCTCGTGCGAGGTGTCTCCCGCCATGCTTACCCCGGCCCAGTTTGACGTACCCGCCCTCAGCCCGGTCAGCCAGGTATCCTCAGCCACAGCGCACGAGGCTATCACTCCTACACTCACCCTCCCCAGGACATCAAACTTCTCACTGCCCAGGATGGAACCGGCGACGTCAACAAAGCTTCTTCATGTGAGGAGGCCATCGGACGCCTCGAGTTTCAAGGAGTCGCACGGGTTTACCCTTTCCCCGTCTCTCCTCATCCCCAACGACTACCAACAACAGATGTTGGCGGCCGAGGCCGATGCGCGGGAATATGCCTTTCATCCCTTTGATGAGCCGTCGCTGAACTTTGACGAGCGGTCTCTGCATATCAAGTACAGAACCAGTGCTTCCACCACTGGAACCATTGAGAGCGCGCACTCGAGCTTTGAGAAGCACGTGTCGGCCGCATCTTCAGCAACCGACTTCACACGCCTGACGGCCAGTACCGGTTCCCTTGACATGGAGAGTCAGGTCAAATCGGAGCCATTCCCTGCTTTTGATGTTCATGTCCGCAGCGAGAGCAAGGGTGCCATGCCGACGCTGCGCGAGTCGGAGGAAATGGGGCAAACACCACTTGTGCCTCGCAAGGATCCCATTAGCCGAAGCAGCGAGTCCAATCTGTTGAAGCTTGCTTCTAGCGAGCCAAGCAAGCGCAAGGACTCGATTCTTGTTAGGAGGCAGCGCGCAAGGACCACGAGTCTCAGCACACCACCACCTCCAAACCAGTACGCTCTTTTCCCTTCCACCCACCTAAGCGGCCCTCGAATTTGAAGCATTGTCTTCTTTGGCGCTGGAACCCAAGTGATTTTGAGTTCCAACCGCTCCGTCTCCCACGCCACATGGGACTCTTTTCTTTTTAAATGTGTCAACACTTGCAATGGATTATCCAAGTTTTTAGACCTTTCGGGCATTTCACGGAGCATTTTCGGTTATGGTGATAACATCTTTTTGAGACTCTTGCTCGTCTTTCGCTTTCGATTTATACAACCCCCCCCGCGTAAATACGCACAAATCAAATGTTTCATATGTATTCTTCTAGAGAGGGTTGGGGGGCAACTGGGAAAAGGAAAAAAATTCAAGGAAGGGCCTGGTTACAGTGGGGCATTAAGGGGATATATTCAAACACAGCACAAAAGGCAAGAACTTTCTTTTTGTATTCTCCCCTGGGAAGTCTCTTCCGGTATTCCCTCGCCTTTTGGAGGATTTTCCAAGGAGGACCAAACAGGACGGGAGGGAGAAGGCGGACGGGAATGACGATGAGATGACAGGTTATTCATTTTTTTTATACGCACAGGGAGGGTGGGACTGCTTAGTCCCAGTGTATTGTGTATTCTTGGTACATACTCTATCTGGAGCTTGGAGAGAAGCAAAAGTAGGGTCGCTCGTTTTGATGGAGATATGGGGCTGGCGAAGTTGGGCATGTACATGCAGGGAGAGAATCGATTCGAGTCAACAGATGCAAATAAATAAACATAAACCAACAATTTACCTCGCTGCAACATAATGGAAAGATCATGGTTACCTGGGGACTGTGTGCTGGCAAGACGGAAAACCGCCACCCACGAAGCGATATCAAAAGCCGCGATCATCATCCGATGTCTTGCTAGTCCTTGTATTCAGTCTTGTCAGTTCTCTTGTTGAAGACGAGGTCAGATGAGTTAGTCACGTGCTCCGTCAGTTCAGCCCTGCTTCAGGTAACTAATCCCTCAATCCCTCAACCCCCTTTTGGGTGGGGTCTTGGCAAATGTAGCTGGCTGTCAATGTGTGTGGGTGGCGTTTGGTGTGACCGCACCAGCGAGTTGGAATTCGGGTAGCCAAAACAACCAACGCGGCCACTCCACATTCTGCGAGTCCAGTCTGCCGCTTTCGATCCAGCAATTCACCTCAGCCAGCTAGTCAGCCGGCTCATCTGTGTGGTTAAAGATGGGAGATTTGGTACTGAGTACCTAGGTAGGTACTTCCCTAGGTACCTACCTACCTACCTTCCTATCTAACTTGAGACGGATATGCCCTTGAGGTGGTAAGGGGACTGAAGTGTGTTGTCACACACAAACAAGTCTACTCACTGTTTACAACTGGTCCGGATGAACAGCACGTGGCATGCCGATCAAAAAGCTCGCTAGGTACCTACCCATTATATCTCATATCCCAACTGTACTGCAATCGATTACGCTGACCCGCACCTCCCCCTCTACCTCCACAACCGGATCCCTTAATCTCAACTAGACCCAAGAAATCCTATCAACGCCTGATTAACTCAGATTGGTTTGAGTGTCGCACTAATGTATACGGTGGTTACTGCCCGTCATTGGGCGCGGTTTTTTTTTCTTTTTTCCCTTTTCCCTCCCTCCATCTTCTCCGTCTTTCTTTCTTCTTCCTCTGCTACAGATGCTTATTCAGAAATAGGTGGTGGTTTGGGAATATGCGGGAACGATGGATGGGGTTGGCATATTCATTTGCTTCCGAGGATGAGCAAGCCGGGCATAATAACTACCCAGGTACCTAGATAGTCAAGGCAGCACAACTCGAAGCCCAGTACCACTTTACCAAAAAGTCACTCTGTACGGGCGCTCCTCGGAACTTGGTAATGATACCAAAAAAGAAAACATCTTTGCTTTCCTCGCAAGCAAGAACGGCCTCAAATCAAGCCTATGATTGAAACGAAGCCCAAAAATGAATTAGATGACAGACACCCGATTTGAACGGATAACCTTCTGATCTGGAGTCAGACGCGCTGCCGTTGCGCCAGTCCGCCTTGTAGTGGATACGGCGGTGGGTCGACTATTCGCAACCGTGTTGGTTTGTTGGGTGGAGCAGCTGAGGAACCGGATCGGCGTTGAGGACAGAGGGATAAGGCCTGAGGAGATATGCGTAGAGTGTATAATAAAGTTTTGGTGCGTTTGACGGTTGAAGAAAGGTTGGGGAAGGGGGGCGAGTCGCGTTTTTTACTTAGGTCTGGCTTATCGAAAAGGACTGAATGTAGAAGACGTGGGTTCCTCGTCTCAAATTGGTGATCAAGGATGTAGACTCGAGTTGACTCGACACCGTGGTGTCTTCTCTGCTATTGAACATGGTTAGGAATGGACAGTGTCATAACACGGGGGGCACAATCGAGTATGGATAATCCCTTTGTTTTCTGTTGGGCCTCCCGAGTTCCGGAGGTATGTCATCGGGAACAAACCCCATTTTGTTGCCTCACTGGAGACAGAGTCAAGAGTTATCTTGTCGGGAGTGCTCAGTGTGTGCGCCGTGTTCGGTGATGTCGTGCCTGAACCCAGGGCATCAAAGAAGAGATGAAGTCGGCTGGTAGGTAAGGAGATTGCGGAAGAGGTCTCGTCGATCTGGGTGGTGGTATTGTCCCGGATTACCTGGAAAACATTAACTTGGATTTCGCGATACTTACCCCTCATAGTTTCAGTCCAATTGGCGGAGCCTCTCAGGGACAGCCTGCCCGGTATTCTTGGCTTACAAGAAAAGGAAGATAGCTCTGTGCCTGGTGCCTGGGTAGGCGCGAAATAGAGAAAAGGGGGTTTGGCGCCACGGACCAGCAGAATGAAAGAAACCCGAGGACAGCGAGTCGGCGACTCAGGGGCAACAGGCCAAGTGTTCGGCGACTAAGAGGCTGGGGCACCCCCCGGGCGGGTTTCTCGTCAGGGAAGAGACTTGTAGCATACCACGCTGTCGCCGGCGATGCTCAGCCCTGGAGCCCTTCCCTTCCATCGAAAACTGGCACGGCACAGCACGGGACAAACTCATCCCAGCTCTCCAGATTATCAGTCGCCAATACTACACAGTGGTGTTACTTGTGCATGTGACCACTTGGATTTTTTTTTTCCCTCTCTGGGACTGAGCGAGAAGGTGTTGCCGAAGCAAAATTGACTCAGCTGGACATCTTGAGCCGCTGCGTCGGGACTGCAACCATTCATTTTTGCCCTCCGAAACACATACTTCACCGAGGGCAAGTCTGTTACAGCCAATAAAGCACCGAACACATACTCATGCAGCTTCGTGGTCCAAAGTTCTAGAAGAGAGTTGGATTCTAGAACTCACCGGATGTCGGAACGGTCTGCCCACTGTGGCAAGGAGAGCCATCGCGGAGTCCTAGGCTTGTCCCCTGGGTCGTAGATAGCCGACTTCTTTTCAGACTTCCGAGAAACTTGCTCCCTCTGCCGCAAGGTCACTGACAATCCCCATACGGCCTCAGAGGCCTCAAAGCTATGAAGTATCGCCGTCTTGTTGCAAGCCTTCGCACGACGCAGGCAAAACCAATCCCAGATGCTAGCCACACGGAATAGCTTCCGTTCTGGTTCATGGTGGTCTGTTGAGCTTCCTTCACCTGGTCGTCGATATTGGGTCGTTGCGACGCACACGCATCTTCCATGTTGACACCATCCCCCCTGAGTTTCTCTGCGCGCCTGGCGTGGCGTAGGTCTTGGACACCGGCAGTTGCTGCTACAACCTTGCCGTCTGCGCAAGCGGCCAGGTGTTCGAGGCCGATCCATTTCCAACCGTTAGATTCCCGCCTCGTTGGGCATGAAATGTCACGGGCCCCCTGAAAGTCGGGAATGCTCCTCAACAAGCGGGTCTCTGCCAGGAACTGGCCATTAACGCGGCGTCCCCATGACTAACTCGTCCTGGGGCTCTCGAAGCCACATCAACCCCGAGGTACAAACTCCAGGCACTGGGGGCGGCTTGCCAGCGATCGAAGTAACAATGACAATGCTCGAGACGCTAAGAGCGAGTGTCTATTTGCGGTGCTGTGCGCCAATGCGTCCGCGTGAAAGTGCTGAAGGCTGCTCACGGTTCGTAGCTAACTGTGCCTTGCCAATAACAAAGTCCCAAGCTGCCCATACAATCGCCCAATATCTGGCAGCGCGGATACATATCTGGGGAGCGAAATACCACTCAGAAATAGGCCAATCGGGGCCTTCCAAGGACGATATCCCACGATAGTTCGAGGTTGGGAGAAAACACGACCGGTGTGGGGGAGACGCCAGGCATGGATGCGTGCAGAGAGCAGCTAATGCCGCCTGGGCCAACTCTCGAGACGCTCTTCTCGTGGCCAGCCGCTCACTGGAGACTACTACCGGGGTAAGCGCTCGGCGAAGACGACAGACAGAACCCAGCACGTGGCGTTTCGGGCACCTTAAGGAGGGCAAGGACATTTATGCCCCAGGAGCATTGAACACTCTGGTCGCCGACGGCCTTCGTAGGGCATATGAATACCGAGATGAAGGTGCCATTGGCTAGGCGGTGGCGACGTCCGACTAGGTGCGGCTGCAGGCGCAGAAGGGCTCGTCTCTCCCAAGCTCTGGTCCGCCCCCCTGTGACCATTCGCGGGACGGGCAAGCATCCCATAGGCCCAAGGGGTTAATGCACCAAGGGCCTGAGCTCGTCCATAGTATGCAGAACTTTGTTTTCCCCATGCCAGCCAGGCCAAAGGAGGGGGAACATCATCTGCGTAACATAAAGATAACGAGGAGGCCCGCAGCCCAACTCATCGTGGGGGAGGCGGCAATCTCCAACCGAGAGTTGCTTACTCTAGGCAGGAGAAAAGACCATCAGCTTGCCACGGCATCCTCCCTCGACAGTGAGGAGATTTGGGAGGCAAACATATTCAACAGCCAGTAAGTTCCGTCCGTCAGGCGGCCCGGTCTCATGTCTTTTTCTCAGCCTTTTCGCACAGCTGCGATTCCGAGTGGCCGAAAGGAGACGACCGGCTAAGTCGACATCCTCTTGAGCACTCAGACCAGCAGGGTTGCCAGCGCAAAATATCACACCGACGTGTGGCTCCCTCCGATCGCCTACTAAGGCTTGATTTCGGGAGGGGTCTCCATGTGCGAGAGCGGACTTTCAGCCTTCTCTTCGCCGGCGTATCCACTGATACCCGAGGCTTCTTCCCAGCTCTATTCGAGTCGCCCCATTGGTATATAGACTGACGTGTGCTGGAAAAGGCGAAGCATCCCCTTCAATCAACTCAGCAAGTGCCGAATTGCTCCCCAACACCAAGCGAAAACAAACAAATAAATGAGCCTTGTTGAAATGCCGGAACCAACTGAAGAGTTTCCATTCTTCGACTATTTTGTGGAGGGCTCCGAGGTATGCTGAAACTTCTTTATGCTCTAGCCCTTTCCCAAAACCTTGACGAGCGAGATATTTTCTGCGTACAATGGGCGAACTACACACAATCGAGCTTTTGTTTCGGCCACTGTGTGCAGAGTGCGAACCTTTTGAGAGCTTATCTCCCGCTCTCCCGATTGGTTAGACAGCTCCCGGATGAACTGATCGTTCACCCGGGAAGTGGAATAGTGTCTTCCACCGGCGCGTTGTGGAGTGCGAATTCTTGTAATGGAAAGAGCAGAAAATATTGTCCATGGCTACACTCTCCTTCGAGATCATCCAAAACAAGTTTGCGGTGTTGTGATCAGAACAGCACTGGGAGTTGGCCGACGGGTCTTTATGAAACAAAGAACAGGAGCAGGTGGATGCCATGGAAACGCGCAACACGAGACATCGTGCGCCCAGCAGCCTTTAGGTTGCTAGCTGAATGCAGATATTATGGGCTGACTTTTTGGATGAAGCACCTGACTAGGAGCGGCGATAACCTGGTCGATGAGCAGGATTGGTCGCAATTCACCCAGCCAGCGGATACATCCGGCTCGGCACTAACTTATGCGGCGACCCACACCGGATTCCAGACCAGCGGCGTCTACTCTGGTCCGGCGGTAGCTTATCCACCCGCGTCGACGGGCTTCAGTGCCTCCTTGCCTATATTCGATGGCCTCTCGCCTGTGGGCAATTCACCTTACAGCAGCTCAAGCTCGCCCGCAGTGTCAGCGCACTCAAACATTGCACTGTATGAATATGCGCCACTGCGGAACTCACCGAATCCATATGATGGAAGATATGTTTCTCCCGGATCCCTTCAAGAGGCTTCGTCACCCGGGGGTACGATGGGTCTTGGTGATTCTGAACCTATAACACTGAATTCGCCACTTATGGACTTTGGATCTCTGACCGAAACCCCGAAACCCCTCTCAGACGGCGGCGACGCATGTACGTCCGGACCTCTGGGGTATGCTAATGAAGGGTCGCCACCGAACAAGCGCGCCAAGACGGGCACAGAGCGGGATGTGGTGGGGAAACGAAACATCGCGCCAGCGCCGTTTCTCGGTCAGTCGCAGCGATCAGCGGATCCATCTGGAGCTGGCCCCAGCAATGCGGGCGGGACGGCCAGTCAGGGCAAGATCAAGCTGCGAAGCGCATCACGGACGTCCAAGAATGTGGCTCATCGCCCAGATGAAACGTCAGAAGAGCGTAAAAGTCGGGCCGCACACAACCTGGTCGAGAAGCAATACCGTAACAGACTCAATGCTCAGTTTGAAGGTCTTCTCAATTCACTGCCCGAGTCTCTGCGCTCCCCAGGCGGCACACTCGGACCGAGCGACTCGGATCCAGGCCCCGATTTGGGTGAGCGACGCCTCAGTAAGGGAGACGTGCTAGAGCTGTCGACGACATACATCCGCATGCTGGAGAGGGACTGCGGCAGGCTGGAGAAAGAGCGCGACGATTTAACGAGAGACATTGAAAGGCTGCAATCCATGTTTATCAACCAAGGAATGCCCAGTTCGGAGGCGGCGAGCAGAGACAAGCGTGGGTGACGGTGTGATCGGCCCTCACCCGAAAAGAGGCCATCTCAATTAGAGTTGGGGCGTTGGAAATTGGTGGGCCAACAAGTGTCGCGAAAAGTGTGCTGGCAGAAATCAGGAAGGGATGGGACACATCAGTTTGATATTGGGCAATTACCACTGGAAGGATGGCGACTTAATACACCATGCCTTTTCTCAAGCAGATCAATTTCCATGACATTCCCGTAGAAAGGTACCACAAGGCTAGCGACAGTACCTGATTATTTGACACTGCCAAACTAAGGTACCTAGCTACACCAGCTAAGATCTTCGAGGCGGGAATACTCGACCCCATGACTCGTGATGTGCTCCTCCGGACGAGAGCCGTAAACTATATAAATTAGCTATGCGCCTGCTGAACCGTTCCCAAGATACGGTACATGGTAAATGAATCCCCCTGCCCCCCCCTTTTCAACCAGAAATACCTCCCCCAGTCCAACGCAACAGAAACAGCAAATCGTCGAGCTCCCGTCCCTTATAACGCCTTGACGCCATTGCCTGCCAATGTAATTTGATGCACCGCAATACCATGCAAATAACCTCCCCGGTACCTTCAATCAAATTTGACAAGGCGTCATATCCAACCTGCGCCTCCCCACACGCCGCGTATTCGTCGGGCCAGTTGAATGTCTTTTTGCATGATTGTGACTCGCTTGGCGTGAATGGCGCAAAGATTCGCGTCCTCGAAGAGATGGACGAGGAAAGCTTCTGCGGATTCTTGGAGCGCCTGGATGGCCTGCGACTGCCAGCGCATTTCTTCACCCACTGGGCGGTATTGAAGGGCAATCTCTCGAACCTAGACGCGCCGTTAATCATTTGATATGGCATATTTCATGACTCTGCTCTCACCAATCGCGCAAATGGCAGCTTCAGGAGCAACAGGTCCGTGCCGGCCTGGTACCTCCGAATCTCTCTCAACGCCTGTGTACCTGGCCGGTACCTCCTCCGCCTCGGGTTCGGGTAGGGAATGGGGTCGCCCGCTGCGCAAATGTAAGTTTTTGAACACAACCAGTATGAATCAGTGTTTGAACTTACGCCTCACTCCGTCGGTGCCAAACCCAGGTCTTTTCCTAACCACCAATGGGTTACCCTCGGCGTCAACTGGGTAGCCCGGTGAGCCTGCGCCCATCCATCTCGGTGCTCTTCGGCTCGACGCTCTTCCTCCTCTACCAGCGGCAGCTGCAGCGCCTCCTCTTGACGGCCTCGGGCCTTTCGAGGACATTTTTGGCGGCATCTTGACACGAAATCGGGTATGACGGGTTGGTCGTGTTAGGGCGTCAGTCGCTAGCGAGTCAATTTGAACTTGCAGGAGGCGCAAAAGGGCTTCGAATGTAGGAGTGGGCGCAAAGGTGCTGAAAAAAAAAGATCGCGACTAGCTAGCAATTGGGCGCAGAAGAATCCAAGCTGGCAAGCCTGGGAATGTGCCCACAATGGAGGGGGCTGGGAAACTTGTTCATGAACCTCCCCAAGCTCAAAGAGCTTTCGCGACGCGACCGGCACACCACCCCTGTCCGCGTTCGGCTGGGCCGGGCCCACAAAGCCCAGCCACAGAATTCCAAGCCACAGAGCGCAGCCCCGGTATAGCGATTCAGTGGGTGGGTTTTATCTACACATATCCAAACCCTGAGAGATTGTTAGTGGTGGACTGCTTCCTGCTCAACGACCCAGAGACGAAGCGAAAGTGCCAGGTTGAATTTCGTGACCAAAGACTTTGACGCATTATTGCCACGAAGATGTTGTAGGTAGAATCTCAATGCCTCGACTTAGATTCACGTCCAAGTTACCTTCTCTTCGTGCAATATTGAAGCTGCTGGAAGTCCCTCGTTAACAAACTTTCAGACGCTGAAGAGTTAGTTCGGGTAATTGCTGGGATCGGGACGAGAACTGGCGTCATCGTGGAAGGCGTGGAGTGTCATTCCGTGATTCCGCTTTCTGACAAAGGATACATACCTAGATACCGTTGGTGATCTTGCCGAAAGGCCACATCACAACATTTAGGGAACCCGCCTGAAATATCACCCGTTTTGCACCAATTTTCCTTTCGCCACGAAACTATCATTCGGTTGCATCTCCTCAGCCCAAACCGTCAAATACTGTCGATTTGCGGCTCGAGCAAAGCGAATGGCTGAACCTTAGACGGGCTGCATTCAAAGCTCCAGGTGGCCCCTCCATCTCCCGTCCGCCAGCCTTGTCGCATCCACAATTCCCAACACCGGTTGTCGAAACCGCTCGCAGTTTTGCCAAACAACACCTTTTTAAGTCCCATCAATCGCGCAAAGCGCACTCAGCAGTCATGGACCAAATGATGGGGGACAACGGGCGTTTCCCGCTTGAGACATGGTTCTGGGAAATGCCTATCTGTACGAGGTGGTGGACGACGGCGACGGTGCTTACGAGCGGTTTGGTGCAGTGCCAGCTGGTCACGCCGTTCCAGCTCTTCTACAGCTACCGCGCCGTCTTCCAAAAGTCCCAGGTATGTTTCTGTGTCAGTTTGTCATAGCCGTGAGCGAGAGCTGACCATACTGCGTTTGTGTGAACAGTACTGGCGCCTCCTCACTACCTTTCTCTACTTCGGCCCCTTTTCCCTCGACCTCCTGTTCCACGTCTATTTTCTACAGCGATACTCGCGCTTGCTTGAGGAGTCGTCCGGCAGGTCGCCTGCGCACTTCTCATGGCTCCTTCTGTACGCCATGACCTTCCTCATCGCCATGTCGCCACTCGTGTCTATGCCGTTCCTCGGCCACCCGTTGTCCTCGACACTCGTCTACATCTGGTCGCGCCGAAATCCCGACGCGCGCCTTAGTTTTTTGGGCTTGCTGGTTTTTACGGCCCCCTATCTTCCCTGGGTGCTGATGGCCTTCAGCCTGACGCTGCATGGCACCGTTCCCAAGGATGAGATTATGGGTATTGTCGTTGGCCACGTTTGGTATTTCTTTACTGACGTCTATCCGCCACTGCATGGCGGGTCGAGACCCTTGGATCCCCCCATGTGGTGGCGCCGGTTGTTTGGTAAGTGTTGTTGTTCCCGACCCGTGCGGTACAGCAGCTAACGGAAGATATAGAGGGAAGGCCGCGGGAGGAGACGGCCAACGGGATCAATAACGAGATCGCTGTCGCCGGGGCGGATATCGCCCCCGAAGTGAGATGAGAATCGAAAACACGTGAATAGGCGGCCCGGGCCACAAGGCACACAATCGGCGTGATTAGGACATTGGCATTTTGTTTGGCGTTTTGGAGATTGGGTTGGCGCCCCTCGCCCCTCACGACCTTGTACTGCATAGGGAAGTTTCGGCGTTTGGTGTTGCATTGCTGGATGCACGGGAGGCCAGAATATGTAGAGGGAAATCAGCGCCCGGTCGACATAAACGGATTCGGGGTTGTGGCATCCGGTCACACAAATCTGGAGCTTCAAGCCGTACATTCGTGTACAATTCGGTACGCCGCCCAATAACCCACGAGTAGCGAAGCAAGTTTCTGCACCTGCATAGACTCGTTCACCTGTGTTTATCTTGGATATATTTCCCAGGAAAATACTTGATATTCGTTGGGGTCGGAGTAGTGAGAAGGCAGGCAGAGAAATAGAGCGCTTTGAATTACAAAGAGTAAGGTAGCCTAATTCAGAAACTGGGAAACGTATTCCTGGCGCTGGGCGTTGGAGTCGAGATCTGGTGACCGATTCAGGGGCGTCCACTTGGGCTCGTCCTTGAATAACCGCATCGCATGGACGAACTGAGATTCTGTCAGTCAGCTTCTACACTGTTTCCCGAACGGTATGCCTGACGTTGGTCTCATCAGTAGTAAACCGGTGGTAGATACCCGCTGGGAGAATGAGCAGGTCGTCCTTCTCCAGCCGTACGCGGATCCACTCGTCGTCCCTGCTGCGCACATCAAAGTAGCCCACGCCGGCACGGATGTAGCGGATCTCCTCGTCCTCGTGCAGGTGCTCGGCAAAGAATGTCTTGACCTTGTCTTCGTACACGTCGCCCATCTTCTCGGGCGATACCGTAATCTCATCCCGGTTCTTGTAGCACCGTTCCGAGGCTAGCGCGTCGACATCAGCGATGTTTGGGATGTGGAAGTAGAGCACCCCGATCTTGGTGAGGTCAGAAGCGGCAACCTCGTTTCCCGAATCGTGTGGGAGGCGCTGGTCGCCCTGTGGGTTGGGTCAATATCCCGTCGGGTCGCAGGTGTTTGGTGGGAGGCGGCGACTTACGGGGAGGTTGTCAAAGTAATAGGCCCTCATTTTTGTTTCGAAATATCAAGTGTTGTGGGTGAGTATGATGGATATCGACAAGACTGTGTCTTTACTGGGCGAACTGAGCAGAACGGGGAATGCGGGGCCGCGCTTTTATAGTCCGGGGTGCGGGGCAGGTCACTCAGCTATCCACATGAAGTTGGAACAATCTCGACAGACGATGACAACCCGTCTCACAGCTGGCAAGTATTACACCTAGATTGAGCTCGGCGATGGGTGAGATTGATCGCCTTTCACCTCTTTCCGTGGAAATTCACCTCGTGGGTTATTGACGTAGGTGGGGTCGCCCAGCTTTGGTGAATTGCGCCATCGGGAGAGTCAGTTGTTCCCGCCAGTGCACGTTCCCAGATGGAAAACCAAAATCCTGGGATAGGAAGTTACGTATATGAAACGAGGGGACGGAGAGAAGGAGAGAAGAAAGAAAGAATCCAATCAGTATGCGAGGCAGAGTTAAGATCAAAAATGACATACATTCAAACTGGGAAGGGTGGGTATTAGGCCGATCCTCAGCTTGAGCTGGCGGTGTTACTAGTAAGGTACCTGTTCTTTTCATTGGGATGATTTGGATGATCAAAAAGTACATCTAAGGAGTAAAGGACCTGGGCAAGGAATGTGGAGGGGCAAGCGCCAAGGCCCACCACTCACTCAACTACAATCCATGGAACCCCTGAAAGTTTGTTGCGTGGAACTTGGTCTGTGGGAGGCGGTTCTGTGAGGGTTCGAGCAAGAATATTTAGGTCTAAGTTCTAACATTCATGGCCTTGATCTTCAGTACCAAGGCCTCAAAGATAGAAAAATGCCGGGGTCTGTTGGCCATCTTCGCCTGCAGTCAAGCCGTGAAGTACCGGGCGAACAATCCTTCAGGGGTTGGACCGTACAATCCGGTTCGGTCCG
>Ga0247763_1000498_pt1 | contig 23336 bp, 10 predicted proteins | sample UWRJL141409B4_FD_179926 | JGI IMG/M metagenome (GOLD analysis project Ga0247763, IMG submission 179926) | Plant litter microbial communities from Arlington Agricultural Research Station in Wisconsin, United States - UWRJ-L141-409B-4 | ecosystem: Environmental > Terrestrial > Plant litter >...
CTCGAGCGTTCGGTGGGCTGACCTACCGGAAAAGGACCCCGTTAGCTGCTCTCGGATCCGACTACCGCCGCCAAAAAAAAACCGCATCGGCTCCCAGCGTAGCTTCCATTTCTGGGTAAGGGCCGCGCTAGTCGTAGGTAGATAATATCTGGAAAAACAGATGGGGCGTCCGTCGTCGCGCAAATAGATACCGAGAGAAACAATTACGATGTGTCGCGGCATGTATCAAAGCGTGGGGAGCATCCAGCGCGAAAGTTGCCGGCAGCAGGCCTCTCTTCCTAGCCGATTATGGCGGTCACGACTGCGCAACAAGGGCCGAATCGGGACCTTGCTGCAGCCACTCGGTTACTCTGACGTCTCTGATTTGACCCAGCGGAATTCCTCCGAGACCTGTTGACATGTCACGGAGCAAGAATGGCGGTCGATCAGGTAAGATGCAACACTCTTGCCGCTTCTACGTGGACTTGGCGTAGCTGAATGTTTCTGAGCTGGCTTGGCTGGCTCGCGGGGATAGTTAGGACTGTGATGGAAGTGCAACCGTAGATCTCGATATCTAGTACCTATACTAGTCACCTAATAGTGCACAGGACATTCGGACAGTTTGCTGAACCCCAGACACTGGATCTTGGAAAGACCCGGCCGTGCGGCCGGGACTGAGTATTGATCATGGCCTGTGTCGAGCGGTCACAATGCCTCGGAGACAACAAGGTCGCAGTGTATCGGTCTTTTCGGATATTCTTTTTTTACGGATGACTGTGCCGCTGCCGTGCTGACCACCGGAACGAAATGGGGTGGTTTGCTGACGGGCCGCAAACAGGAACACGTGAAGTTGGAAGATGAATTTACCTTCTTACCTACTGCTTGGATTATCCGACCCACCAACTTCTCCGGATGGCAAAACCGCTGTTTTTTCATTCTTAAAAAGGCAGCTTGCTGGGCGACTCTGGCATGCGAGAGCGCACGTGAGGGGTTTGGGTGGGTGGATTGAATGGGTTGACTTTGGCTCACGCACGATGCAGCTCGTCGGCACTTTACCTCGTTGCAGTCACCTTCTGAGCTAATGGAACCACAAATCTGGCAAGGCTGGCCATCCCTATGGCCTGTCAGTATTGCGCCGGATTGCGACAGCGCGAAAAGTCATGACTTCACACTTCGAGAAAGTGGCGGATGTGCCCAAACTGCCTCGCGGCTACCAAACGCCCATCCAATGACGTCGCCGCAACACAATCCAACGACAGCAGAGGCCTCGCGCATGCTCCACACAGGTGCGCGCAATAAGCGCCATTGCGGCCGCGGGGTGATGCCCAGTGCTGCTGCTATTTTCAACACCACAGTCGATTGACCCCGCCCTCCCAACGAGTTAGACGCCTGGCTCGATTGCAAAAGGGCACGGTTTCGCCAGAGATCGCCAACCGGTTTCTTTTTGGCGCTCGTCTGTGCCTGCGTCACTGGTGCACGACTGCGAATTTCACTGAGGAACCGCCCCCCCTTAAAGCAGTCGCAAACCGTTGCATTTCCTGCCAACACCAACGGAAACTGGCGACAATGGCGTCAGGCCATAATGTGAGAAACAGCACCCGATGCCGATGCGGATTGCGCGATTTTGAGCCCAGCCCTGACGTTATGACCATGATAGGATCCGAAGCTGCTCTACGCCATCAATGGCGTCTCAGCATACCATATCGTTAACGGCAAAGAGGAATCTCTCACACCCGCCGGTCCTCAAACATTGTCGCTATTGATGGTGCCGACCAGCTCTGCCTTCGCCGACCCTGCTGTCGACCCCGAAATGGCAAATGCGGAGCAGGACTTTTACCTCCATCTCCACTTGCCACCCGAACTGGACTTGCCACTCCCTGCCACAACTCAGATTTACCACAAGCCACCTAAGAGCTACTTGATTCCCCGCTGGGATCTGGGACCCGACAGTGGCGCTTTTACGAGAATCGAGTTTCCCAGCTTGGAGAGCCGCAAGGGTATCCAGGAGGATGTCGATACGTTCGAGACGATTCTGGCGCAATGCACCGCGTTTCTTGAACGGGCACCTCCTCCCAAGACAGGCCGAAAGAACTCACTTCCCCCGGAGAAAGGTAGTGGTTCCTCTAGTACAAAGGGCTCAGTGGCAGAGGGTTTGCCGGTGTACAACCCGGCAGACTTCAAACCGGGGGAGGGATACGCTCGAGGAAGCCACAGTGGGGTGGCTCAAGGTCAGATTGTACTCGTTGACGAGGAGGATGGTAGCGTAATCGGAGAGCTGGCCGATGGGTTCAAGGTTGTGGAGGACAGCAAGTTGAAGCACGGCTCCAAAGGTAAATATTTTGCGGTCCTCACCTTTTCGTTGTTGCCGGACTGATCGTGTTTCAGATCCAGTGGAGATCACGCTGCCAGCAGAGGGAGGACATCAGATAGGGATTGCCCCAGTGTCCACAGAGTTTCTTGAGGCCGAGCTGCACCCTGCGTATAAGCGTTCGTTTCTCGTGTCGAACGCATCAGCCGCTTCGCGACTCATTATCACGGGTTCGGATATGGTGGCAAAGGCGCTACAGAACCAGGCCGACAGCTTCACCAAAAAGACGCAGCCCGCGTCGAAGCCGATGACATTCAAGCCGACTACGAAGGAGCACATCCGTCGTATCAATGCCTTTACTGGAGGTGCTGCAGGTTTGTCGTCGAAGACGGTCGGCCAGATTGGTAACTTCGCGCAGCAGGTTGGAGCGACGCTGGGTGGCCACAGCAAGAAGGCTAGCGAAAAGGGCCACAAAGGATATGGGCTTGACGGAAAGCCTCTTGAAACTTATAAGCCTGGCCTACTGAACAAGAGTCTGATGGCGTTTTCGACCGTCATGGACGGAGTGGAGCAGGCCGGACGCCATCTCATGGCGTCAACCTCTGAGGCGGCGTCGACAGTGGTAGCGCATCGGTGGGGTGAGGAGGCGGGTGATATTTCTCGCAGCATCGGCGGCGGTGTCAAGAACGTGGGTCTCGTGTACATTGACGTGACGGGTGTGTCGCGCCGAGCCATTATCAAGAGCGTGGCAAAGGGAATGGTGGTCGGCCACACTGTCTCTGGCCAGCAAGTCGTTGTCGGAGGCGGCGACGGCGGCGTTCTCACGTCCGGGGCTGACGCGCAGTCCACCCATTCGAGCGAGACGCTGGCCATTACAGACGGCAAGCAGCCGGCCAGTGCATCGAACGGGAAGCCGTAACTGGGTCAATGGTCGCATCTTTCAGCGGGAGAAAACGTGCAGGAACATATTGCCTGTCGAGATTGGAGGTTTGTGATTATCCGGGTCTGAAGTTGTATCTACTGAGGATGGTGTCCCCATACACACACGTCAGATTTTAATTGGAGCCAAGGGTTGTCATGTGATTACGAAAATGCCCCAGTCTGATCCGCTTGGGAGTCGCGTCTTGTCCGTTGCTCGGTCGCGTTGCGGGGAATGGCCAACGCAACATGACGACTGCGAGGCCGAACGCAATTTGTCAAAGCGCGTTCATCGAAGGTATCGGCCCCGATTTAGGAAAATTCAGGGCGTTAGTTTGTACATCGAGACGTTCAGTTTTAACATTGCGGCGCTGTTTAAATGCGCACAGTCCACCGTTAGCGGACGAGTTCGACTAGAGCAAGCTCTCGACCCCGCCGTCTTCATGATCCCATGTGTTGCCGGTTCGAGCTTCTGGGAACCTTGATCCTTTTCTACCAAGACCTCAAGGACCGCCGCTCGGGGAAACCCTGCCCGCATTTTGGGGCAACAGGGTAAGTCTCCTTCTGCGCAATGGCATGAGCTCAAATCCGACTTCTCAAGCAACAATTGACGTGGTCTGCCCTCCATTAGAGCTGCTCCTCCAACATGCTCCACGAAATCCTCCTTTCCCTCTCGGGACACCCGTCCCCCCTGCTCCGATTGCCCGGCGCTGCAGGAGCCCATGACGATACCTTGGGCAGCAGCAGCAGCGTCATCTCGCCATCCGAACGGACTCTCCTCACGTCTCTCGCCCACCTGAGCGATCTACATATCAAGCTGATAAGTTTCGCCGCCCAGATCGCCGCTTCCCACCCGTCAATCATCTGCCGCGCCGTGGCGGCCGCCATAGACTCGGTTCACCTGGCAGCATTTCAGCGCAAGGTACTCGAGGTGGAGGATACAATTCTGCGAAAAGATGCCGGACTAGTCGGCGCATACAACATTGTCCCGTTGACAGCTGTGGTGGGTGAGTTTGACGGGTGGACGAAGCGCATGGAGTGGCTTTGGGACTTGGTCCAGTTCATGCTCAAGTCGGAAAAGCCCAGGGCTGACCTCGGGCCGATGAAGCGGTGTACTGGCTCTATGGTCATTGACCGGCTTAGGAATGAGCTACAAACAGGATATCCAGACATCGAGGAGATGGCTAGGAGTTTGGTTGCGGTGGCGGAGGTGGCTTGGCTTAAACAAGTCTCGGCGTGGATCTTGTATGGAAAACTCCCAAGCTTTGGAGCGGACGATTTCTTCGTCCAGGCGTCGGAGGACAGCGAGGAGGTATGGTCTTTGACTTCTCAGTTGGTCTTTATCGGTCTGACATGATATAGGAATACGTGTGCCTCAACAGCTTGCTACCGTCGTTTGTTACAGCATCGACAGCGGCCTCGATGTTGTTCATTGGGCGGTCGCTGAACCAGATATATACCATGAATGTTGACGACCCGAGCCGGAGAGGAACTGACCATCTCTTCACACAACTTTCACAGCTAGCTGCCCTAGAACATCCCCTAGACACAGCTACGTTCTCGAGAACCATTATGGACCTACGACATTTTCTGTCAAGGACAACGCTGCAGCGATTGCTTCCTCCTACCAAAGTCCTCGAAGCCCTGCAGCTCCTGCGGGATTTCTTCCTCCTACGCCGAGGCGAGTTTGCCGTAGCCCTGACTCATCAAGCAGACGAGAAGCTCCGAAGTCGGTGGAGGAGAGCGGAGAACCTTGCTTACGAAAAGCGCGATGGTCTTGGAACAGTTGCTGTGAAGGAGGGGGAGGTGGCTGCCGTTTTAGCGAGGACGTGGGCGGCGATGGGGTCGATGCAGGGAGAACACGCCGAAGAAGATGAGGGGGTGGAGTTGGCGAGGGATCTCCTCAGGCTGACTCTCACCAAGTCAACGTCATCTACGCCCATAACTTCTTCGGCGACCGAAGGAGGATTGAGCTCGATTGCGCCCACCCCTTTTCGTAATCTTTTGTTTTCGGTCCCCGTTGTATTGACTCTCCAGATACCTTCGCCCCTTGATCTTTTTCTCACCCAATCCGACCTTCAGACCTATACAGCGATTAATTCCTATCTCCTCTCTCTCCGTCGCGCACAAATCAGACTTACAGACCTTTGGAAACTCACCTCGCTCCGGCGACACCACCCAGCACCGCCAGCACCGCCGTACGGAAGCACACGTGGCGGCAAAGAAAAGGTGCTCTTGTTCCGACAGCGGCATACCTCTCGGTCCAACATACTCCGTAATGCGTGGGCGACCGCCAGCGCTGCCATTTTCTTTCTCGGTGAGACCGAAAGCTATCTCCAGACCGAGGTAGTCGCTGGCTTGACTGAGGGATTCCACCAGTGGCTTCTCACTGGTCAAGACAGTCCCCGGCAAGATAGGATACCATCAAGACCGAAATCAACCTTGCCACTTGACCATGATGACAACGAAGAGAAAGACGGTGGAGAAGGAGATTATGGGGATAGAGGGGATAGAGGGGATAGAGGGGATGACATATGGTTCGCGGCAACCGTGCCCTCCTCCAGCTCCAGCCCGGGCACGTCTCACAACGATGAAGAAGATACACCTCACCGCCTTCCCCACGACCCACAAACCCTCGCGACTGCTCATCGCCGTTATCTCCGCGCCCTAGCCCGCCGCCTACTTCTCACCCGCCAATCCTTTACAGATGCGCTGTACGAATTTCTCGTCCAAATAGACCACCTCGTCGCGCTCGTGCACCGGCTGCATTCTGTATGGACGGCCGCGGATCTCGAGGCTGACGTGGGCGTAGTTGATGCATTCGTTGACCTAGCGCGCGAGGAGCGTGATGTGCAGGGCGAGATTTGCGGCGTTGAAGGGCGTGTGAAGCATGGCATTGAAGGGTTGGTGGCCGAGCTGCGACGCCTAGAGGCTGGTGGCGTGACTAACTGGTTTGGTGGCGAAGATGGTGCCGTTGATGATGAGGGCTACGACGAAACGGAGAGAGAGTTGGGCTTGCGCGAGGCGGGCCAGTATACCCCGCGGAGGGTTGGCGGCGTGGATAGGCTGCTAATGAAGCTAGATTTCGGGAGTTGGTTTGGCATCGAAGGGAAGGCAACGGGGATTCATGATGACGAGTGATACGACGAACTCATTATTCCTTATGATTATTGGCCTGCTGTCTACAGGCGCCACTGTTAGATATGACAGAAACAGAAAATTGCACTACTGGATCACGATGTTGGCTATGTATCCCGAATTCGCACCTCCCCTTGACGCCTGTCCCTGCCATGTCCAACAACGCCCCCCATCCCTAGCATTGAAAGATTTTGGCCAGTTTCGTTAGAAATCACCGATATGCAACTAGACCCCAAATCATCAAGCCCCTCCCTACCAACTAGGATATCGTGCCTAATATGTGCCACCATTGTATCATTAAGGGGCTCGGATGCCCGAGGATCAAGTAAACTCGAGTAAGCCTCCAGAATTCAATGATTCATGTGGGTATGTTCGGAATTCATGGACCGCGGTGAACTCGGCAACTGCTTCGAGCGATGTTCAGTACATCAGTGTAGCATACTCACCTGCAAAGCAGTGGGGGTGCACTTACCACTCAGCCGAGTAAGCTCGTGGCGTTGGGCCTTGTTACCCTTAATAACCTATGGCGGTGCTCAGTTGATAATTCTAGAGGTAGGTTTGACGTGGCGGGAAATATACCCAGTACTCCTCATCGATTCGGCCGGGGGCCCAAACTGTCGGGTTGTAGGAGCGGAGCCATTGTATCTAAAACACCAACGATTGTTAGCCAAGCCACATCGAGAGAACAACGAGCCGGAATAGGTGGGTTGCTCACCATGCTTCTCAGACCCCGAAGGTGTTCAAGTTCACTATCCCAGACAAGCCTATTCCGAAAATCCAGCATGGATATTACAACGCGAAGGTCCTTGAACTGATTCCGCGCTTGGAGAATGTAAAATATGTCTTCGAAAATTTTCACCCAGGCCCAGCCACTGCCGGTACTTCCTTGACCCAGCGGCAGCCGGATTTCAATATGCTCCAAGTTTTGGAGGGTCCGCTGGCCGATGAACTCGGATAAGTCCATCGGCCGAGGTGCCCCGGGAAGCCATGGCGGAAGACGATCGATGATGAATTGGCGAGACCGCAACATGGGACGACACTCGTCCGTAATTTGCCGACAGAGGAGGAGGATGGTTGGTGTTTTAAAGCGGCGATGGTACTTGGGGAAGTCCTCCTCGATGCCCGAACGTAGTCTTGCGTAATGTGCGTCGATGATTCTGTTGTAAGGCGCGTAAAGTTCCCTTGACGTGGGCCAGTGAAGAGAGAAGTCGTAAATTTTGTTGCGAAGTTCCGCAGGTAAGTCGAGGAAGCTTTGCCCGCGTGACTTGTCTGGCCGTCCATGCAAGATCCGGGGCGCAATGGACTGCGGCAGAATAATGTTAGGATTTATGTGGACCGGGCCCGGGCACATGCTGTGTTCACCGCCGCAATTAGGCTCGGATCGCAGTCCGCACGTCAAGAATGATAGAGCATGACGCCCTCGGCCCCGGCGCCGTTGACGGCCGGCATCCTTGGATCTTCTCGGGGGCCGGTACGGAGCTGATAGTGTCGTATTGGGGCCGTGCGAGGCCATAAGACGGCGGAGGCCGGGAATTGGTGCCATCCTTGGACGGGTGCCGGGCCAATGATCCATGCGTGGTGTGTCTGGGCCGCTGGGCTTATCAGTTTAGGCGTATTTTTAGGCTTTGTGGCAGCGGCGAATGGTAACGGAGCGGGAGGGCGTTGCACTCTGCGGGACCACTCCGCAGGTCAAGCCGTTCGATCGCCGGTTCCTCACGCAGACAGGCGTGTGTGATTGCAGCAGAACCTTGTGTCAATCAATGCTTCGTCCGAAGTTATGGGCACCGGGAGACACTGAAGGGAGGGAAGAAGGGAGTGATCGAGGGGAGCAGGTGCAATTGCACGACTCCAGTCTGCGCGCTACGAGATTAGGTGAGCGGGCAGAACCCGACGAGGCGTTTGGGTTACAAGAAAACCTGCACAGGCAGCGACTCTGGGGCCTTCCGTTGTCCTGCTCTTGTCAGAGCGGCGTAGCTTACGACTGGAGGCTGATAGGTTCTGGTCCGCGGCGCGCGATGTGTTTGTTGCTGTTCTTCCACCAACTCTGCATGCGGGAAACCGTTTTGAGCACAAGTCATGTTTGTGCTAGTTGCCTCTTCGTGCCATTTGCGGCCGACGAGATCGAGATTGTCACCTTGTGTGGCCGATCTGGCCACTCGCCATGAGGCAGTCGAGCCACCTCATCGCTCCTGTTCTGCGATGCTCCTCTAAGCGCAGCGCGAGCTCCTTCCTCCCGTTCCGCCTCCCGTTCCTCGTCCTCTGTTCCTGGCCGGTGGCTTTGATCTATCAATCCATGTGCTTTGTACCTGATAAGGGCTTGAGAGTCCATGTGTTCAGAGTCCGACTCACGAACAGCGAGTCGCAAGCGGCTTTCTGAGTTTCGACTGTTGATGTCGTTCGCTAATCAGAGGGTTTGGCGACGAGACACAAGACGGAGAGGGGGGCGTGTGGTGTGGTGATGGCCCCGCTCACTGTCTGCTTGCCCACCCTGGGGAGTGCGCGTGGAAATGCCGTTCCAACGGCATCCCCCCTCCCTGGTCGTTGAACCTAGAAACACACACACCGAATCACCTGGACTCGTACTGTGCTGTTGTTGGAGCCAAACCCAAAGGATTAGCCACCTATGTGTTTTGTCATCACTTCGGGAGCGCCCACATTGACTTCTGGTCCTCAGCTGCGCATTTTATAACATTATGGCCAGTTTCCGTCATTCGCAGACGCGGCGCAGCACCAAGTTGGTCCGCGCCAGGGTGTCATGGAAGTCGGGCTGATTGCCCTGCTCGCGACTCCGGATTTGGACGCCCTGATTGGCTCGTAACGTCCCGCGCACTGTGTGGTTACCATTTTGTCCCACCCAAGCCACCCGTGCTGCAAGAGTGCGTGCGTGGGCGAACGCCCTCCCAGGTCAATGTCCCCGCTGGCAGGCTTTTTACACCCTCCCCCCGTATTCTCTCCCTCACCATCTCCAGCGTACTCGCCGGCAATCCCACACCCACACCCACTCGGTACACGCCCGCCCGCCATTTGGTGAAGGAAACCAGCGACGAGGCGTCTCGACCCCAGACTGTGTGAAAAGCTATCAGGAGGTTTTTTCTTTGTCGGCTCGTCTCTAGCCCGGCCTCGATTCCGTCTTTCTCATCATGTCCGCGACGAACCATCCGCATCCCGGCCTGGCATTTGGCGTCGGGGGCAACATGCGACGAGGGTACCCACCACCACACCTCCCTCCGAACAACAAGCCATCGCCCTCGTTATCGCAACACACTTCTCCATTCCAGACCCAGGCATATACACCGCAACCACCGGCCCAGAGCCAATACTCGCATCACCTCTACACACCTGCCGCGCCCCAAGTCCCGAGTGTCGCGAGCGTCCAGAATGCAGCACGTCCGCCGCCGTCGCAGGTCCCGCCGACCCTGCCCGGCCCGCGACAACGAGTACCACCACCTCGCCATGTCCAGCAATCGGCGAACCAGTCACTCAGCTACCTTTCGCAACCCATGAATCAACAGCCGATGCCGCAACAGCCCTTGAACCCACCGCAACTCAGCCAGCAATCGCTCGGCCACCAGTCGATGAACCAGCCATCAACCATCAGTCAGCAGCATCAACAACAATCAATGGGCCAGCAGTCCATGAACCAGCAGCCCATGAGCCAACAACCGATACAACAGTCCATGAATCAACCATCCATGACCCAACAAGTCCAGCTTCAACCCATGTCCCAACCGCCCGTCACACAATCGCTCAGCCAGTCCCTCAGCCAGTCGCTCGGCCAGCCGGCCCAGCACACGCAACATCCTCAGCACCCCCAGCATGCTCAGCATGCCAGCACGCTACATGCCCAGCACACTCAACATGCTCAACACGCTCAGCATGCCCAGCACGCCCAGCATAATCAGCATGCGCAACATGCTCAACAGAATGAAGCCACCATCGTGTCTCAGCAGCCGACTCCTCATCCCCCTTCGCAGGCAGCCCTCCCCCCAACTCAGCCGCAGCTTCCGCAGATACAGCAAGTCCAGAAGGTGCAGCAAGTACAAGCAAAGCAGCAATCGACACCACCTCGCCCAGAACCGGCGGAGCCCGTTCGAAACGATCATAATGACGATGACATTGAGATGGTCAGCCCGGACGAAGGTGAGGGCGAGTCATCACTGGAACCCAAAATGATAGGTGGCGCACCCTTTCTACCTCGCAAGCCAATGGGACCACCCATGTCGGCGCCTCCAGAAGGTGGGAGCTTCCCTACGCTTGAAGCTGTCCACAAGCACGTACTGGGGTACTGCACCTCTGTTGGGTACGCGATCGTTATCGGCCGCTCTAAGAAGACGGTGCCTGGTCTTAAAAAAGTGCTGTTTGTATGTGACCGCGCGGGGAAGCCCCCGAAACGCGTCAGCCCGGAGATGCGCAAGCGCAAGACAACCTCCCGCAAGTGTGACTGCCAGTTTGGCTTTTTTGCCATCGAGCAGAGGACTCAGTGGACGGTGCGGTACCGTCCCGACCCTAACCACTTGCAGCACAACCACGGACCAAGTGAGAGCCCTCTTTTACATCCAGCTGCTAGGAAGTTGGATAGCAAAATGGTGGCTGCTGTCAAAACACTGAAGGAGAACGGTATGTGCTCTTGCCCGCAAATCCCATACCTGTAGCCCGGGATTCCGTTGGACTGACTGAAAACGCCAGGAGTCGGCGTCAGCGAAACTTTAGAGATTCTTCAGCAAGATAATCCGACTGTCCCTCTTCTACCAAGGGATATTTACAATGCGAGAGCTGCTATCAACCGTAACCCGCAAAAGATTGCTACGGGGTTGGCAGAGGACCGCCCGGCTATATATAGCAAGCCGCATCCATCCGCAGAAGAGCGGATCCGGGCGGATCTTCGTCGTGAGATTGCAAAAACTCGAGAAGAAATGGAAAAGCAGAAAAAAGACAGCGAAAAAGAAATTGAGGAGCTCAAGGCAAAGCTCAAAGAGAAGGATGAGCTGATCAAAAAGTTTGAGCAGTTCATCGATATCTGCAACCAACGGGTCATGGTCAGGCTTTCAGACAATGATCCCAACGGGACGACGAGTAACAATCCCTAAGGGATTATGACAGAATGAGCATTTTCATCGGGGCGTCGAAGGAGCATGGCATGGGTCGTATCTGAATGTTTGTTTTCTTGTCTGTGTGCGACTTGGTTTTCGATGGGAGCATGAGCGTCGGTGCTGCGTGGATACCTTTGTTAACCCGTTGAGAGTCGGGGCTAGTTTGTTAAGAAGGTTCGTCGATGGCGGTGACGACAACGAAGATGACGACGTGTACCTTGGCTGTTTCTGGGGTCTGGCGTTTTGCAGTTATCAAAAGTACAGCTGTTGCTTCCATCTGAACTTGGTGAGGTGGAGCAAAGTGGTTGCGGCTCTTAGCTTTTTCTTCTTGTCAGACGTGGCGTTTTTATATGCCCACCCCTTTTTGCAGAATGGCGATCTCTGTCAAGGTGGGTGGCCGTTGAAGAGACACCGGGGTTGCCCTAGCGAAGATCAACTCAGGTGCGGCAACCCGCAGGAGCCTTCGCAGCAAAAGAAAGGAAAATCGAGTCGAAACCCAGTGGCAGGCTCTGCTTACGTATTACCATGCCCAAGTAAAAAGACTGTCGGCCGGGGACTGAGAGGTTTCGTGCACAGTCTCCAACCCCAACACGCAAAGGCTTCAACAAAGCCCTGAACAGTTAGATGCAAGCAGCTTTCTGCGCCCACTGCACCACCAGCATCCCGCGAGGTCCTGTCAGAGCAAGCAATAACCTGAAACATAACTGGGCTTGGGTATTCTATGCTATTACGTTGCGGGGGTTTATGATCTGGGAAAAACCACAATCAATCCCGGAAAGATTGTTTGCGCGGTACTTTACTCCGTCGAAGGGAACTTCCCGTTGGCCTCCTTGGTCTCAGCCCAAGGACCACCTGCAATTTTTGAAACATTCAACACCTTGAGCTCCAAAGTCTAGGGCTTGAGTCTCTTATATTTAACGCCTTGCAAATGGATTTGTAGCTGTTTACAGACAGAAACAGTCCACTCCTGCTAGACAGCCCTCAGGTTCTATCCTAACAGCTTTTCAGGGACTAGGTCGAACGATGGCAGCTCTGCGGTGCAGACTCATGATTGTGGGGGAGCGGGCCTTTCCTCGCCTTCTTACATGGTAGTATAAGTGAAAAAGAAGCGGGAAATTTGGGGAAAGAATAATAATTCATTGTGTACTTGAACGACTTATCAAATTGGCAATGACATATTGGCAAACTGATCACCAATGTTATTCAGAGTTCAAAAAATCTGAGAAAGCCCGCATTTGGCACATCTCTCAGTGAAACACATGGCAGGGTCCGGCACTCTGCTTCGTGGATTATGCAGCCGGCTCGCGGCGGGCGAATCAGCGCTCAAGGACGGAGCCACGGATGGCCAGGCCCCTGACGCATGCCTTTGCGCGACAGGGATCCGGCAAAGTCGCGTCAACCAAATTTGGTGGGAAACAGCTCGCTGGAGCACTCATCAGAACCGATACCATTTTGCATGGCATTTGGCCCCTTCTTTTCACCCTTTCCTTGATAATTTATCATATTGAGACGGGCTGATATTTTCGCAAGATACCCATACTGACGCTCTTTTTCGTTTGCTGCCAGACTGCGGTCTCCACCTGACGAAAGCACCCAGACATTTTTTCCACGGCGACGCAGTCCCGTCCACACTCCCTTTGCCACCCCTTCGACGAGACACAGACGAAGAAATGACACCAGCCGGCCCATGATAGCGACGTCCCGTTTCTTGATTTCCGACTTTCGCCATGGAAGCGGTGGCGCCTCCCCAGGTGCCGAGTCCCGGCGCAAATGGCGTCTCGCCCACTCCGTTTGGCGTCGACCCGACCCGAGTCGTTGACCATCTCACAGCGCTCCTCGAGGCGGCCCTCGGCGCTACAAGGGCAGAACTCGAGGCCCCTAATAGTCTGCTTCACAAGTCTCGTTATGCAGACACGGTGCATCGATGCACGCGTTTCGCTTCCGACGCCCTCGTCGCTCTCTACATACAGAAGGACCTAGCCCCCACGGCTTCGCTCGAGAACGGGACTACAGATCAAGGTATGTCTCTCTTCCAGTATTGCGACGGCCTCGATTCGACTCTTAACTCTTCCATAGATGGCCCTGCGCACGTATACACAATATCCGTTGATCTCGCCCCGACGCCGATGACGGTGGCTTTTCTAGTTCTCCTCAAACGACCTCAACCTCTCGATGCCAACATCCCAATAGCGTTGCAGATTCAGGTGCTCAACCTCCCGGGCCCTGCATACCTGGCATCCAGTGGCGGCGAACAGGGGCCCAGCGGTTCGCCCTACGAGATCCTCCAACTATACCTCCATAATGGTCTAGCACCGTACTTTGACGCCAGCACCAAGAGCCAGCAGATGCTTGGTGGCGGCAGAGGCCGACCGGACGTTGATGCCAAGACCGGAATTCCTGTCACCAAGAAGCGTTGGACAGAATTGGAGCTCAGCTTAGCCCACCTTCAACAAAATGTTGAGATCCCCGAGGTTTCTTTGCCCTTCCATCCGCTGGTGCAGACGGCAATGGACGAGGCGGCAAATAATCACACAAAACCGACGCTCGATCTAATACCCGCCACGGTGCTGCAGGACAGCCAATTTCTGAACAACCTGCAGGCCACTGTCAACAACTGGATCAAGTCGATCCAGGTCATCACTAAGATGACGCGGGATCCCACGACTGGGACAGCCAACCAAGAGATCAATTTCTGGCTGTCGATGGAGTCGGCTTTGGAGGGTATCGAAGCCCAGCTTAGGAGTGAGGGCGTGACACTCACACTGGAGATTTTGAAGCATGCCAAGCGCTTCCAGGCTACTGTCAGCTTCACGGCCGATACGGGGTTGAAAGAGGCCATGGAGAAGGTCCAGAAGTACAACCAACTTATGAGGGATTTCCCACTGGATGAGCTGCTCTCCGCCACCACGCTTCCCAAGGTCCAGGACTCGATCGGGCAAATCTTTGGTCACCTAAACAAGAAATTGAGGATATGCCCATACCCCATCCGCCGGGCCCTACCGCTCGTCGAAGCCATCTCGGGAGATCTGGACGAAGTCCTCCACCGGTTGCTCCCTGGAACTGAGCTTGTCAAGCTTGACTATGCAGAGTTCACCAACGTCATGAAGCAAGTGGACTCGATCTTTAGGACCTGGGATGAGAACATCAAGGAATTTACAAACGTTGCCCGGGAGGTCACACGCCGCCGGAATGAAAAGTTCATCCCCATCAAGATTGCCCCACGTCATGCAGAACTCCAAGCCCGTCTGAAATATGTCAACAACTTTCGTGATAACCACGAGCAGCTGCAGCGGACCATCGTCAATGTCTTGGGGCCAAAGGCCACGGTCAACGGCATTGCCGAGGGCACTGGTGTCAATGGCACTGCTGTTGTTGAGGAAATCGGGGATGTGGATGCTGTGGAGGAGGTCAGACAAGCCTGGGAGGCGTTGAAAGATGTCGATCTCCTTGACGTGTCTCCCGAGGGGACGCAAAAGTGGGCGCGGGCCGAGAACACATATAACGAGCGGACATCGCGAGTGGAAAACTCAATCATTGCGCGGCTCCGTGACAGACTGGCGACTGCGAAGAATGCGAACGAAATGTTCCGCGTCTTCTCCAAGTTCAATGCCCTCTTTGTGCGGCCCAAGATCCGTGGCGCCATCGCTGAATATCAAACCCAACTCATTGAAAATGTCAAGCAGGCCATTTCGGCTTTACACGAACGCTTCAAGCAACAATACGGCAACTCAGAAGCTCATGCAATGGCGCAACTCCATGACTTACCCCCTGTAGCAGGCGCCATCATCTGGGCGAAACAGATCGAACGACAGCTTGACGGATACATGAAGAAGGTCGAGGATGTCCTTGGTGCTGACTGGGCCATGCACGCTGAAGGTCAGAGGCTGCAGCACGAAAGTGATTTGTTCAGGAAGAAGCTGGATACACGGCCTATCTTCGAGGCTTGGCTCCACGATGTTCAGCGACGCGGTGTCTCGATCTCAGGCCTCCTCTTCAGCATCAATAAGATCCGGTCCGCGGGAAATGCGCTGGAACTCGCCGTCAACTTTGATGCCCAGGTCATCGCCCTCTTCAAGGAGACGCGGAATCTGCTGTGGCTCAACTTTCCGGTACCGCACTCAGTGAACAACGTGGCTAAAGAGGCCAAGCGGGTGTATCCCTACGCCGTTAGTTTGATGGAGAGTGTCCGGACGTTTGCCCAAACGAACAGACAGATCACTGAGATGTCGGATGTTTCGGTACTTCTGAGCGGCCACCGAAACGAGGTTTACACACTGATTGCCAAAGGTGTTCCTTTGCAATGGGAGTCCTTCGTCAATACGTATGAGGTGCATTTCAAGTTTGCCGGCGGCGATGTGGATTATGCAGGCAAGAACGGTCACAGCAAGCACGTTATGTTCATCCGCGAAATCGCGTCGGCCGTTTCGCTGCTCCAGTCAAAAACCATCACGTTGACCAATATACACTCAACCGTTCAGAAGGCTCTCACCGAGCTCGAGAGATGCCCGTATGATCTTTCTGCATTCGAGTCTCGGCTGGAAACGATTCAGAGCGCTGTCGACCAGCTCAATTTGGAGCAGTACGTCAACCTAGGGTTTTGGGTCGAGCGTATGAACCGGCAGATTATGTCGATTCTGCTCAATCGCCTCCACCGTGCCATTCAAGCGTGGATTGAGGCGTTTGAGGACGAACACTCGGATCGGACAAGCGACCGCAGACGGGCCCTTGAGCCTCTAGATGCCGCTAAGACAGATGTTCCAGTTATCAAGAAGTTGGTGCATGAGATCACGATGCGCAACCAGGTCATCTATCTCGACCCACCGCTGGAATTCGCCCGAGCAAGTTGGTTCTCGCAACTTCACGACTGGATCGGTGTTGTATGCAACCTGAAGAAAATCAAGGCAACGCGCTACCAGATGAGCCTCAGCACGGCGGTGTACGATGAGGCGCGTTTCAACGACTTGCCAAGTGAATGCACACAGGCTCTCCTACGTGTCCAGACGTCGGTTGAGAAGAAGATCCGCGAGATTGGGAGCTACGTCGATAAGTGGTTGCAGTTTCAGTCGCTTTGGGATCTCCAGTCAGAGCAGGTTTACGACATGCTGGGCGACCAGCTCTCACGATGGCTCCAGCTTCTTCAAGAGATCAGGAAGGCCCGGCAGACGTTTGACACAACCGAAGTGAGCCGATCGTTTGGTCACATCACGATCCACTACGACCAGGTCCAGACGAAGGTCAACTCCAAATACGACCAGTGGCAACACGATATCCTGATCAAGTTTGCCAGCCGTCTCAGCATGCGCATGCGCGAGGTACACGCTGAGATTGAGAAGGCCCGCCGAGACCTTGAGGGTCATTCCATGTCTGACAATTCGACCGCCCAAGCCGTGCAGTTCATCACCATTGTCCAGACATGCAAGCGGCAGGTAAAGCTTTGGGCTCCCGAGGTCGAGACGTTCCGCCAAGGAGAATCCACCCTGGTTCGCCAGCGCTATCAAATTCCTAATGACTGGCTTCATGCCGAGCAGATTGACGGTTCTTGGGATGCCCTGAATGAGGCGCTCAGCCGCAAGGCCAAGATTGTGCAAGACCAAACTGACGCTCTGAGGGCAAAGATTGATGCCGAGGAGCAGGTGGTCAATGCCAAGATTGTTGAGATCGCTAGCCAGTGGAATGAAGAGAAGCCAGTGTCAGGTACTATCGCTCCCGACGTCGCTTCGGCCACGCTGAGCACGTTCGAAACCAAGATTACCAAGCTCCAGGAGGAGTCGGCAATGGTGGCCAAGGCGAAGGAGGCCCTCGATCTTCCCGCGACTCAGGATACATCTCTCGCTGTCATCCTTGAAGAAGTTCAGGATTTCAAGTCCGTCTGGGCGTCTTTGTCCACGATCTGGAAGAACCTCAACGAGTTGCGCGAGATTCCGTGGAACAGCGTTCAACCCAGAAAGATCAGGGCGTCGATCGACAGCCTCATCAAGATGACCAAGGAGATGCCAAGCAGGATGCGACAGTATGCTGCTTTTGAACATATCCAGAATATCCTCCGTCAGCACATGAAAGTCAACCCCATGCTTGGCGAGCTCAAATCGGAGGCTGTCCGCGACCGCCACTGGACCAAGATTTACAAACAGATCAAGCCTGGCAAACGTTACTCGCCGGTTTCTATGACACTTGGCGACGTCTGGGATCTCAACCTCGTCGCCACCGAGGTCATTGTCAAGGATATTATCATCCAGGCTCAAGGAGAAATGGCGCTCGAGGAGTTCCTGAAGCAGGTGCGCGAGACCTGGACGGGCTACGGCCTTGAGCTTGTCAACTACCAGAACAAATGCCGTCTCATCCGCGGCTGGGATGATCTCTTTGCCAAGTGCAGCGAGAATCTGAACTCGCTGCAGGCTATGAGACATTCACCCTACTACAAGGAGTTCGAGGAAGAGGCCGCTGCGTGGGAGGACAAGTTGAACCGCGTCCACGTCCTTTTTGACGTGTGGATTGACGTTCAGCGACAGTGGGTCTACCTCGAGGGTGTCTTCACGGGCAATGCCGACATCAAGCACTTGCTCCCCATCGAGTCCTCGCGATTCCAGAATATCAACAGCGAATTCTCGGCCGTAATGAAAAAGGTTTACAAGCAGCCCAATGTACTCGACGTGCTCAACATCCCCAACGTGCAGAAGTCACTGGAGCGGCTTGCCGAGCTGCTCAACAAGATTCAGAAGGCTCTTGGAGAGTATCTGGAGAAGGAGCGCGTCTCGTTCCCTCGCTTCTACTTTGTCGGCGATGAAGACCTGCTGGAGATGATTGGCAACAGCAACGACACGATGCGCATCGCCAAGCACTTCAAGAAGATGTTTGCTGGTCTGAACGGGCTGATCATGGACGAGGAGTCCATCGTTTCGGGCTTTACTTCCAAGGAAGGGGAACAGGTCCGCCTGAAGAAAGAGATCAACTTGGTCAAGACGCCGAGGATCAACGACTGGCTTGCGCTCCTGGAAAATGGAATGAAGGTCACTCTTGCCGAACTCCTGGCCGAGGCCGTTGAAGAATTCACCCCCATCTTCTCCCAGGACAGCATTGATAAAGAAGCTCTCAACAAGTTCATGGAATCCTACCCCAGTCAGATTGTCGTTTTGGCTACGCAGGTCGTGTGGACCACGGCGGTCGAGCAGGCACTGACCGAAGGGGGCAAGAACTTGCAGAGTCTCTTCCATCGCGAAGTGCAAGTTCTTCGTTTGCTCGCCGACACCGTCCTTGGCGACCTCGAGGTTCTCATGCGCAAGAAGTGCGAACAGCTGATTACCGAGTGTGTTCACCAACGTGATGTGATTGAGAAGCTCATCAGGCTCAACGCCACGTCGAACACGCACTACATGTGGCTCCTCCAGATGAGATATGTTTACATCCCCGAGGGACCTTTCTTGCAACGTCTGCACATCAAAATGGCCAACGCGAAGCTTAACTACGGTTTCGAATATCTCGGCGTTCCTGACAGGCTTGTCCGAACCCCGCTCACAGACCGTTGTTTCCTCACCCTCACCCAGGCTCTCTGCCAACGTCTCGGCGGCTCGCCCTATGGTCCCGCCGGGACAGGCAAGACAGAGTCGGTCAAAGCCCTCGGCATCCAGCTTGGACGCTTTACTCTCGTCTTCTGCTGTGACGACACATTCGATTTCCAAGCCATGGGTCGTATCTTCCTTGGTATCTGTCAGGTTGGCGCGTGGGGCTGTTTCGACGAGTTCAATCGTCTTGAGGAGAGAATTCTTTCGGCCGTTTCGCAACAGATCCAGAACATCCAACTCGGACTCAAGCAGGGCGTGGAAGACGAAAAGTCTCAGATTGAGCTTGTGGGTCGCCAACTACGTGTCAACGCTAATACGGGTATCTTCATCACCATGAATCCTGGATACGCCGGCCGCTCCAACCTGCCCGACAACCTGAAGAAGCTATTCCGTAGTGTTGCCATGTCTAAACCCGACAAGGAGCTCATTGCCGAAGTCATGCTTTACTCGCAGGGCTTCAACCAAGCCAAGCAGCTTTCCAAACACACTGTGCCTTTCTTCGACCAGTGTTCGGTCAAGCTGTCGAAACAGGCCCATTACGACTTTGGTCTTCGTGCCCTGAAGAGCGTGCTCGTCAGCTCCGGAGGTCTGAAGCGCGCTCGCCTGACGCACAGTGGTGGTGAGATGGGAACTGAGGAGGTCGTCGAGCCCGAAATCATTGTCCAGAGCATTCGGGAGACGATTGCTCCCAAGCTCATCAAGTCAGACGTTGACATTATGATGGAAATTGAGGAAGTTTGCTTCCCTGGCGTCAGATACGTACCGGCCAACCTTGTGCAACTCGAGGAAGCCATCCGACGCCTGGCCGATGAGAGACAGCTCGTGGTCAACGATATCTGGATGACCAAGATTCTGCAGCTCTACCAGATCCAAAAGATTCACCATGGTGTGATGATGGTTGGCAACTCGGGCTCTGGCAAGTCTGCTGCCTGGAGGCTGCTGTTAGATGCTCTTCAGCAGGTTGAAAATGTCGAGGGTGTGTCGCATGTCATTGACAGCAAGGTCATGTCCAAGGAGGCTCTCTACGGTAACCTCGACTCTACGACGCGGGAATGGACTGATGGTCTCTTCACGAGCATCCTGCGCAAGATCGTGGACAATCTCCGTGGTGAAGATACCAAGCGCCACTGGATTGTGTTTGACGGTGATGTCGACCCCGAGTGGGTTGAAAACCTCAACAGTGTTCTCGATGATAACAAGCTGCTGACGCTGCCAAACGGCGAGCGTCTTAATCTTCCCCCCAACGTTCGCATTATGTTTGAAGTCGAGACGCTCAAATACGCCACCCTTGCCACCGTCAGTCGTTGCGGCATGGTCTGGTTCAGCGAGGACACAGTCACACCCAACATGATGGTTGACAACTATCTCCAGACCCTGCGCACTGTTGCGTTTGAAGATCTGGACGAGGACTCTGTCGCGACTGGCCAGAGTTCGGCTAAGGCGCTCGCATCGCAAAGCCAAGCGGCCGACCTTCTCCAGACCCATCTCACAGCTGACAACTTCATCATCGAAGCGCTCAACGAGGCTTCAACATATAACCACATCATGGAATTTACCGTTGCTCGCGTGCTCAACACTCTGTTCTCGCTGTTGAACAAGGCGGTCCGTGACGTGATCGAATACAATGTGCAGCACACGGACTTTCCACTGGAACCCGAGCAAGTAGAGGCATATGTTTCTAAGAAGCTGCTTCTCGCCCTGGTTTGGGCATTAACTGGCGACTGCCCCCTGATGGATCGCAAAGCTTTTGGTGACAAGGTTGCCGGGCTGGCCGGTTTCGGATCTCCGCCACTCGACGGCACAAGCTCGCTGATTGACTTCGACGTCTCTTTGCCCAGAGCAGAGTGGACGCCCTGGCAGAACCAGGTTCCGACCATCGAGGTAAATACCCACTCAGTTACCCAGACCGATGTGGTTATTCCCACGCTCGACACGGTCCGCCACGAAGATGTATTGTACTCCTGGCTTGCCGAACACAAGCCGCTGCTCCTCTGTGGTCCTCCTGGTTCAGGAAAGACCATGACCTTGTTCAGCGCACTCCGCAAGCTGCCCAACATGGAGGTGGTAGGCCTTAATTTCTCCAGCGCGACAACGCCGGACCTCCTCATCAAGACTTTTGAGCAGTACTGCGAGTACAAGAAGACACTCAATGGTGTCATGTTGTCGCCCACGCAGATTGGACGGTGGTTGGTCATTTTCTGCGATGAAATCAACCTGCCGGCGCCAGATAAATATGGCACACAGCGCGCGATCTCGTTCCTCCGGCAGCTTGTTGAGCACAACGGCTTCTGGCGGACTTCGGACAAGTCTTGGGTCACGCTCGACAGGATCCAGTTTGTCGGGGCTTGCAATCCCCCGACCGACGCTGGCCGTACCCCCATGGGTGCCCGCTTCCTCAGACATGCGCCTCTCATCATGGTCGACTATCCTGGCGAACAGTCGCTCATGCAAATCTACGGCACCTTCAACTCAGCCGTGCTCAAGATCATCCCCTCGCTGCGCGGCTATGCCGAGCCTCTCACCCAGGCCATGGTTCGCTTCTACCTAGAGTCACAACAGCGCTTTACGCCCAAGATTCAGCCTCACTACGTCTACAGTCCTCGTGAACTGACACGGTGGGTACGCGGTGTCTATGAAGCCATCCGCCCCCTTGAGACGCTTTCTGTTGAGGGCTTGATCCGCATCTGGGCCCATGAAGCCCTCCGTCTCTTCCAGGACCGTCTTGTTCTCGAGGAAGAACGCAAGTGGACCGATGATGCGGTGCGCCGCATCGCCATGGAGTACTTCCCCACTATTGACGAGCACAAGGCGCTCGGGGGTCCCATCCTGTTCTCCAATTGGTTATCCAAACACTATGTGCCTGTCGACCGCGAGCAGCTCCGTGACTTTGTCAAGGCTCGACTCAAGACTTTCTGCGAAGAGGAAGTCGACGTGCCGCTCATTCTCTTCAACGATGTCTTAGAGCATGTTCTCCGCATTGACCGTGTCTTCCGGCAGCCCCAGGGCCATTTGATCCTGATTGGTGTCAGCGGCAGTGGCAAGACAACGCTTTCTCGGTTCGTGGCTTGGATGAACGGCCTCAAGGTGTTCCAGATCAAGGTGCATGGCAAGTATTCGGCCGAAGACTTTGACGAAGATCTCCGGGAAGTCCTTCGCCGTTGCGGCTGTAAAGGAGAGAAGATTTGTTTCATCATGGACGAGTCCAATGTTCTAGACTCTGGTTTCCTAGAACGAATGAACACACTACTTGCCAACGCTGAAGTGCCTGGTCTCTTTGAAGGCGACGACCTCGCGGCGCTCATGACGGCGTGCAAAGAAGGGGCTCAGCGGCAAGGTCTGCTCCTGGATTCCCAGGAAGAGCTCTACAAATGGTTTACCGGTCAGATTGTCAAGAATCTGCATGTTGTCTTCACCATGAATCCTCCCGAGGACGGCTTATCGTCCAAGGCTGCAACGTCGCCCGCTCTCTTCAACCGTTGCGTGCTCAACTGGTTTGGCGACTGGTCCGACCAAGCTCTGTTCCAAGTCGCTCACGAGCTCACTCACTCGGTGGATCTGGACCGACCCAACTACGCTGCTCCCGACACGATCCCGGTCGCCTATCGGGGTCTCAGCCTCCCACCCTCGCACCGCGAGGCAGTGGTCAACTCGATGGTCCATATTCATTACTCGCTGCAGCGATTCAACGAGAAGCTCCAAAAACAGCAAGGCAAGGTCACATTCCTCACGCCCCGCCACTTCCTCGACTTCGTTGCGCAGTATGTCAAGCTTTACAACGAGAAACGGGAAGATCTTGAGGAGCAGCAGCGCCATCTCAATGTTGGTCTCGAGAAGCTGCGGGACACGGTGGACAAGGTGCGCGATCTTCGCGTCAGCCTTGCTGAGAAGAAGGCCCAGCTCGAGCAGAAGGATGCCGAGGCCAACGAGAAGCTGCAGCGCATGGTCGCCGACCAGCGCGAGGCAGAACAGAGAAAGAACACGTCGCTCGAGATCCAGGCCGCTCTGGGAGAGCAAGAAGCTGAAGTTGCGTCGCGCAAGAAGATTGTGCTCGAGGACCTCGCAAGGGCCGAGCCAGCGGTCGAGGAGGCAAAGGCCTCGGTCAGCAACATCAAGCGCCAGCACCTCACGGAAGTGCGCTCCATGGCTAACCCCCCGCAGGGTGTCAGACTCGCCCTGGACTCTGTTTGCACACTGATTGGCCACAAGGTCAACAATGACTGGAAGCAGATCCAGGCTGTCGTACGGAAAGACGATTTTATCCTTAGTATTCTTAATTTCGACAACGAGCGACAGATGACCAAGGCCCTGCGGGTGAAGATGCGCAACGAATTTTTGGCCAATCCC